>Ga0137394_10000123_pt1 | contig 52477 bp, 63 predicted proteins | sample czobulk116metaG_FD_108278 | JGI IMG/M metagenome (GOLD analysis project Ga0137394, IMG submission 108278) | Vadose zone soil microbial communities from Angelo Coast Range Reserve, California, USA - czobulk1.16 metaG | ecosystem: Environmental > Terrestrial > Soil > Vadose zone | place: USA... | reverse complement strand
TCCTTACTTGATGATGATGGCAACGTACCCCCATTAGCCGACATCCCAACCTTGTCCAGGGCGACGCAAGTGCGATTATGTCCGCCCTTGGAAGGTTCTTCCGAGGCCCGATCTGGAACTCTTGACCTTGTCACTGGCAGTCTGCTGCCGCGCAAGCGCCGCTCAAACCTGCGATCCGTAATCATAGATCACAAATGGTTGTGGACACACCACGCACGGACTTTGTCACTTTGAACGATCTCCCGAGGGAGGACAACGTTGCTTGCTGAGAGCTCGGTGGGTGGGATCCATGACCGAAACCTCTATCGTTTCATTTGTCCGATTATGGCGACACGTACAGTGTTTGCACCTAGCACCGGACGAGAGCCCGGCCCCGAGCCTCCAACCCTGGTAGATCAGTGCGTTGCATGGGCTGGTTCATTTTCTAACCGTCGCCTCACTTCTCATGGGCCATTCGATTTTGGAAACCGATGTTGGCACTTTTTTTCATCTCGCTACCCGTGACCGGAACGAAACCCCGGAAATCCCAGGCCCAAAACCCAAGGTGGGGTGCTGACCTACCAATCGAGGTCGATCTGGTCGGCTCGTCCTTGTCTGGCCTCGTTGTGGAACGAGCAAAAGCGCGTACACGTGTACAGTACGCACGCGGCACACGGGAAAGGAATGGGCGGGGGCTGCGAACACTCCAAATCGAAAGAAAAAATGCGTTGGCGTATTGGTCGAGAGTCAGGAAGTATAGTCATCGAAATGGCAGAAGGAGATCAAAGGTGGCGCAGCACCTCCCCCCTATGGAGAAATGGAGAATTAAGTTCGAAGTCACTGTGCTGTCCATTTCGCAATTCGCAAACAAGGTTGCGCACCCCCTAAACTACGCATCCCCACCCCTCGTAGGCATCGTTCCCCGAAACCCCTGGCCCCGAAAACATCAACCACTAGGTGTCGTGTGCCTGTCTGAGTTGATGGGGACGATTCCGAGTTCCTGTGATCAGACAGTCCAGCTTCCGTGTTGCGCCGTGTGACGTGGCGCATCGTCGTGCTGCAACGCCTCAACATCGGTTCCCCGGTCCCGCATCCGCGCAGGTACGTGTAAAACGTGCTGCGGTGGCAATTTGCGAGGGACGAGGGTCAAAGGGGCGTGGGTGGGGGTGGGAGGCAACTACAGCTTCCGAGATCTGCGTATGCCCCCCCCCCCCCTTTACGCTTTCTTGACACGACACGCGTAAATGAAAATACGAACGTTAGAGGGGTGATCCAGTCGCCGACGGTATCCACCGTCTGCACAACTTACGCCAAGTCCGAGAGTGAAGTTACCCGCCAACGTTCGGATCTTCGGTCCGAAGAACGCGGGGTTTCAACCCGTTGCTCGGTGTCGAAAAGGCTTGGCGGACAGGAAAAGTGGTCGTTTGTTGCTGCTGGTGTGTTGCTCGTCGCTAATGGAAAACGCCGCACACCGATGAGAATAGGGACGTTGTCTCGCGCGAGGTGGCAATCTCTGGAACGGGCCTTCAAACAAAAAAAGACATGCGAATGGAGCAAGTGACGGCGGCCTCGTTGGCCTGAGCCATTTTAGCGCGCCGGTCCTCACTGTCACCCAAGCGCGGGATTAGCTCAATCGACCGGGTGAAGAGTCCAAAAGAATAACCAGTGAACACAGATGGGCACTGACAATCATTAATTATCCACCGACGTCACCGTCTCGTAGACCGGCAATATATGTTTTCGGAATTCCTGCGGGGGCGGCGCTTGTTACGGGGTGTTGGAACACTTGCTGCGAGCGACCTGCCAGTGAGGGACACACGTTTTCTCGCTTGTCGTGTTTCGTGGGGCTTGGGGCTAGAATCCACTACCCCTGTCTTCAAGGGGGGATCGGGGGATCGTGGAGGCGAGCCCACACAGTACTAGTGCTGATATCACCGTACCAATCATGGCGAACTACTGATTTGGCGAACGCGTATCAGGGTGGCAGTACACAACGTAATAAGGAATGCATGGATGCGGAGGAACTAGAACGACATGCAAGGGTAAATTTCTTGATTAACCCACCGCCGTGGGTAGCGTGGTACAATCGACACACGGACATTACAAATGCCATTGAACTGATTCTAGGCTATAATAACAGGTGCATATCGACGAGCGATAACCAATAATAACGAAATACACTCCAGCAACCATGACTGTGACTCCATATAGGGCGTATGTCCCACATGCAACGGGGTATACTCGTACTGCTTAAATAAAGAAACAATCAATGACGGGACGAGGGTACTTCGGACCCTATCATGACTTTGAGGACCATATCTCCTCGTTCGTCCACACCACGCGTAAGGAGGTCGAAGGCGCGCGCGGTATCAGAAAGGCCAAAGCGATGGGTGACGAGTTTATCGAGGTTTTTTAATGAACCCGAGGCAAGGAGGGCGAGTGCTTCGGGGTATGTGTTCGCGTAGCGGAAGGAGCCCTGGATATCCACTTCTCGCAGTGCAGCAGCTGAGAGTGGGAGGGAAGTGTTCCGGGTTCCCATTCCGACAAGCATCACCTTGCCACCTGTTATTGCCGTCTGGATGGGCAAATGTACCGAGAACGACGTCAGTTGACCTTATAACCGGGGAATACGGAAAAGGAATCCCGTACGTGGATTGCCATTTGTATGCAAGGCTCGGCGCCAGTGCACTCGAACACCACATCAAACCCGTCGTCCTCGCCGAATACCTCAAGGAGGCAATCCGCGTTTTCTCTTGCTCTTCGGAGTTGGTCTTCGGGCGATTTTGTTTTTGGGTTCGGGGAGAGACAAAACACGTCTTCAGCAAAACCGTGAGTCTTTGCGAAGGAGAGACGGGCTTCATTGATGTCGACGGCAACGACACGTGGGCAGCCGTAAGACTTTGCAAGCGCACAGGCTAATAGGCCAATAGTGCCGACACCATAAACGAGGACTGTTTGTCCTGATGAGAGCCCGGCTCGACGGGATGCATGGATGAGAACGGAGAGGGGTTCTGCCAATGCACCTTCTTCGAAGGAGACGTTCTCTGGGAGACTGTGGCAGGGCGACGTATAAGGAGGGTTGTAATGAGCAAACAGAGACAAGCTTACGGATGGAGGACGTGGGCGGGATGGTTCATACGTTCTTGAAGGGTACCGTCAAGGTGGGGGAATGTTTTTGCACTGCTAGCAAAGCGAAGGCTTTTACACAGATTGTAGCGGCCTTTGGAGCAATATGCGCAACTATTGCACATGACACCAGCCTCGATGGCGACTCGTTGACCGAGAACTAGATTTGTGACGCCGGGACCAAGGGCAGTCACGACGCCGGCGGCTTCATGACCAAGGACAAGGGGTGCTTGGATGGCAAAGTCACCGTTACGACCGTGAAGGTAATAGTGTACTGAGCAGAGGGGGGTGTAAGAAAAGCAGTTGGTGGGGCTGACGGGAGTAGACATACGATCACTCCCGCAAAGGCCGGTGGATACGACGGCGACCTGAGCCTGACCTTGTTGAGGGGGCCAGAGGGTACGATCATCTATTCGGAGGTCCTTTGGACAGTGGAGGACGGCGGCGTGCTGTTGGTGGAGTGCGATGGGAGACATGAGGGCGAGGCGAGGGTGGACGGGGAGGAATGGAAGGGGAGGGGTGGGTGTCCATGGATATTTAAACGGAAAGGGTAAGAGTCTCGTGAGTGTCTGGCGGATAAAAAATAATAGAGAGAGGGATAGAATAGAAATGCGGGCGCGAGATTGAGCTTGAGCTTGACCGCTACGAGATGTGACTATCCTGACCCTGACTGGCGAGCCTGTCGATGGGGCTCCGCGCCGCGCCGCCTCTCTCCCTTCTCCTTTCCTTTCTTACGGACCGACCTTCCGCCGCGAGTTTCCGCCCTTAGATCATCTAGATCTCGACTTACCGAGCTCTCGGTCCCCTTCTCCGACTCGCATCTTTAGCCGCTCGACCCCGCTCCGCCCAATTCATCTCCCCTGTTCCCTTCCCCGTTGCCTTCTCCCTCCCCGCCATACACGCCAGCTCTCCTCCCCTCCTAACGCACTGAAACTCTGGTCTAGCCTAGTTCTAGTCCCATCCAGAGTCGTAAATTCCATTCCGTTCCGACACAACACATGATTCCTCCATTCTCAGGTCCTCGGCGCGACCACCCGAGCCGCGTAATTTTAATACCCCATCACCTCAATCGCTCTCCTTGCCCTCCTTTTACCCCCTGTGGAATCGATGGAACCCACTCCCGCCATACCCTCTCCTTCTCTCTTTGACTTGTCAGGTCGACATGTCCTCATCACGGGCGCCTCCAGGGGTCAGTATCACACACCCTCTTTTCCCATTTCTTTCTCGTAGTATGGTTTGCCAAATCGTGCTTATCTATTCCCGCGCGCATATATCATGGAATGGGCTTCATTGCCCATCTCAACTAAGGCATCGGCGCCGCTTGTGCGATCTCACTTGCCCAAGCTGGTGCTGCGCTCTGCCTCGTCCTTCGTGAGCCTCAGGGCGATGCGCCACCGAACCTTGCCACTGTCAATCTCATCCGGGACCTAGGTGCCACAGCCGAGTTTGTTTATTGTGATTTGAACGACCACGCTTCCGTAAAGGGCGTCTTTCAGAAGGCTGTGGATGCCATGGGAGGCCGCATCGATGTCCTAGTCAACTGTGCTGGCATCCAACGGCGATCACCGAGTCTCGACTTCTCAGAGACTGATTGGGATGATGTACGTCCCCCTTACGCGCCACGCCTTGTCCTTTATTTTTCTTATTCCGGCAAAATCACGCTCTCATTTAACCTCCGGACCCCATGCGCCTACTTCATTTGTCTACCCTGATACTCACTTTATTTTGCAGGTTTTGGACGTCAATCTCAAGTCCGTTTGGCTCCTTTCGCAAGCCGCCGGGCGCCACATGGTTCCGAGGCGGCAAGGAAAAATCATTAACTTTTGCTCCCTCCTCACCTTCCAAGGTGGTTTCACCGTTCCTGCCTACGCGGCGGCCAAAGGCGCCCTAGGACAGCTTACAAAAGCCTTGAGCAATGAGTGGAGTCGGCACAATGTCCAGGTTAACGGCATTTGTCCCGGCTATATAGCCACCGACATGTGAGTGTAGTTACAGTTACACGCACCCCTTCTTTTTGAGGACAACGTACCAGCAACCTTCCATAATCTCGATTCCCTCCTTTTGAGGGACGCGCCCAATGACACTTCTGCCAAAAACGCTCCAACTTCCCCGGCCCGTCCGCGGCCCGTAATCTTATCTTTCCCAACCTTAGTCTAGTGCTTCCCCGCCAATGTCCCTCTCGATTCTCGAACATCATATTCCGTTTCATATGACCAGACAAGGCCATGCGCTGACGCTCTACCAGGAATGAGAAGTTACTGGCCGATCCAATACGCCTCCGCCAGATATCTGAGCGCATTCCAGCCGGGCGTTGGGGTGACCCCAAGGACTTTGCTGGACCAGTCGTCTTTCTTGCCAGTCAAGCTAGCCAATACGTTTGTGGCGAACTTCTTGTCGTTGACGGGGTGAGCCTTATCTCTGTACTTCATTAATATTGTAACTTCTGTCATTGATGGGATGTGTCAAATTTTCGCGTACGCTATTATAGGGTTGGATGGGCAGGTAGGCGAAGCCGTCGGAAAAAAAAATGAAAGAGTTCCAGACCGGCCGTATAACGGAATCATGATATATAGTCACCGCATGTGTTAATTCGCTTGTCGAGAAATTACACTACGCCTGATGTTGGCGCCTGCTTTGTCTGTCCGTCTTTATATCTCCCATTGCGTCCAGAACCCGAGGAACACGTTCGAACTTTATCCTCGCGTGCTGTTTTATGTGGAAAGCCCCAACTGGTATTCGCGATATATGCTTAACGTTTCACCGTTGCCTTCGCTGGTCATTCGAGTTTCGAGCTCGTTTCAGTGTCATTCGGTGACCAGTACGTTCCACCGTGCGAGAACACCCGGCCCGGTGGAGCACAGAAATAAAATTAAAAAAAGAATTAATATTCGCGTGACGTTTTTTTTGATGTGGCACGTAAAGTTTGTGCATGCCTCACGATCTCTTTTTGTTTATTTCGGGCAACGTGTCGTGTGCGCACTTCTGCGTATGGCATTATTCGGCCATGACAATGAAATGGAAGATAATTAGATTGGTAAAAAAAATTCCCGACTTGCCACGCTGATGACGATGGACTGGAGGGTGTGTATGTACATACCGTATTTTAAGGGGAATGTTGGCATTGGCAGCTTGCAGCGCGCCTTGCGGTGATCGGAACTAGCGGCTGCGGCCGACCGACAACATGCGCTTGTGAGCGGCGAATCAAACACAGCATTCGCTAGGCTAGGGCTTCCTTCCCATGCATGCCATGCAGTAAAGAACCCCAAATTTGACTTGTCGTTATCGACGCGGCGTTCGTGCGCATCGAACGCACGAGGATTGATGCATCATCTTTGCGTGTGGGATTTTGGAAAAAATAAATGTTTCACGATGCAAGCGAGGAGGGTTCTATCAACGGGCTCGCAAGGAAACACATACATACATACATACATACATACACGGCCGCGGCGGTAAGGTGGTCTGTAAGTGGGTCCTGGTCCAAGTCCAAGGCAAGGGGGATGGAAAAAAAATCCAGGGGTTGCAGCGCTCCCCGGGCCGTGGAAACTCTGGTGAGGAAGCTTGTTGACCCTGACCTTAGACTAAGGTTCGGCCCATTTGACTCCTGTCAATTACGTGCCGGCAACCCCGCCCGTCCCCCTTTGGACGTCCGAGTCTCCTCCGGAATCCCAAGTCCGACCTTGTGGTGGGTGGGGGAGGCGCAAACGCGCAAAACCCCCAAGCCAGTCTGTATTTGGCTTGACAAGTGTCATTTTGTGCGTTCCTCGGTAGGGCGGCATACCGGCGGGATTACAATGACTTTTTTGACGTGTTACGAGTAACGTGGTTGGCCAGTAAAAGTAAAGCGCGGCTCCCTTTGTTCTTTCCTTGCTTGTCCTTTGTACTTTTGTTTTTGACGGATTGGGTGCTAGCGGATCGGCTCAGACAATACGGGGAATGGAGAGGGCGGGGCGCGTGGCCAGCCGTCTCGAACGTTCTATAACTCTACTACTGTACGGGATACAGCGGTAGAGAAGACCACTGGCAGATTGTGATTAATAAGATGATCGTAAGCGATAGACGCATACTCAAACGCTCGAGTTCTGAAGCGCTGAGGGCAAGACACGAGAAGGCTTGAGCCGGATACGTGCCCACTCTCATTGGCTCATGTAATTTTTGTCGTTTGTCGTTTGACGAGCTGTTCATCGCACGAAGAACTGGAACCTTTGGCCGTGCCTGGCACTCATTAAGACCCATGAAAACTTCGTATGTCACGTGGGGAACCGGCGCCTCAGAGCGGACTCGTAAAAGGAATCGCTCGCGACAGTCCCGTTGTACACAGTAGCAGGATTTTAGTTTCGAATGTTCAACTGGATATGGCGGGCAGGCCAACGGATGAGGTCAAGCGGCCTGGCGATCCGGTTTGGACGGGATACCGAAGGCACGGAGGCGGATCGGGACACAATGTGCACCGACCAAGCCGTCATCCGCTGTTTTTCCATTTTTCTCCAAGAAAGAGATGGCAAAAGATTTCGCTGCTCAGAGCCAATCTGGTAAATGACAACGACACGCCCACCCATCGACGATCGTGGATCTCGTGAACGGGAAATTCTAAATGAGATAGGCTGCACGGGAGTCAGGGGGCAGGGGAGAGAAAATCGAGAAATCAGCCCGATAGCCGAGCACGGTGGGGTGTGCAAAATTTGGAGGTTGATCGCCATGTGAAGTTTCGTTAGCAGTTTTTTTGCTCTGTTCCAAATCTTGCCTTTATATCACCACCCCAAGATTTATCCATTTCGAGGGTTACATGGAGGCTCAAGTGACACTTGATCTTCACTGGGCCACCGCGCCGAAGGGCATTAATCACCGTCTCTCTCCCAGTACCGCGAGGTACCTAGGGCGATAACGATAACGCGACAGGGATCCTACATAAGTGACGGGTTGCAAGCCAGCTGACCTCTGTGCGTCGTTCCGGGGGAGGAACTAGCCGGGCAGTCGTGAGGCGAAAGTGGTGCGTCGAATATCTGATCCTTCGACGCAAGGTCATAGAGGAACAAAAGAAGCATTCTTTTCAGGGTCCTTACCAGTCCGAGAAGCCGTGGGCGCGGCCCAGGAAGGATACGGTAAGGAGCGCCGAGAAGGCTGTCCGTATGGGACAACGCGCCTGCCACACAAGGTAATCGGGGATGGAGCAAGCATGAAAGATTCCATCCTTGCGGCAATGGGCGGATGCATGCGGTTGGCATATATCCGGTAGTTCATCACGTCCATCATGATAAACTGTCTGGTTTCTGTGTATCCCCTGATGGGGGCCTATGGGGCCATGCGACACCCTCGGTGTTCAGTCTATCATCACAGTTCATGATTCCAGACGGAGTCCTGTGATGGCGTCTAGCAGATGTAATGGGCGGGTTTGACAACAGGGAAGGTCGGCGGAGCTCCTTCTCCGGAGGCTGCGTACCAAACTGTGCGTGTCTGACAGATATATGGCATATTAATTGCGTGCATATGACCAACATCGTGCAGGGGCGCACGCGTGTGTGGTGGGACTTTTCCAAAGTGATCTCATGATCATGTCCAGCGCCTGCAAGTGCATACGATGACGTGCGATCGACGGGCATGCTGACCGGCTGGGAACTGACCTGCGTGAAAACTTGACCAAAACCAAGGCGTATTGTTGATACGTGTTTTTTATTTGACTTAGGGTAAGTCCCTTGCCAGTGGTTACACCCAGAAATGTCGGAGCTTGGTGTGGGCCATACAAGAGAATAGTGTTAGCTCCAAGTGAACAGGACATTGTGAGGGCGTAATACCATACAGTTAGCTCGATGGAAAACGGGCGGAGTGGAACAATCTATTTAAGTTGCTGACATTGCTGCTCCATTCGCGAGGCACATGCAGGGCCTTGGAGCTTGCTAGCGCTATTGCTGATGCTGTCATGTAAGTTAGTACAATTCCCGACGTAACCGTAGCTGCCTAACGGAACTAGCAAAAAAAAACACCATGGCAGCAAGCATGCAAAAGCGTGTCGTTCAGATATCTGGTGGCTGCCTCGCAATGAACTTTACACACCCTCGTTCTCATCGTGGCGGGAAGTACCAAGGATTTCTTGCCAAGTATGAATGGACTTGCCCACGGTAACGATGACATCACATACTCCAGGTGGTTGCCAACAGGGCATGAAGACCCCCACCGTAAAGTCCTGACAGGGTTATGAAAACCACTCAAGGCGTTGCCGTTGCATGCGTCCAGGAATTCACCGCAGAACAACCCTGGAGGTGTAGCGCTTAGCGCACGTGTCCGCCAAATGATTTTGATTTGAGAAATGAAACCCCAAGGTCACAGGGCCACGTTGGTGAAACCAATTTGAGGCCAGTAATAACGGTTAGTTAGTGTATCCAACTCTAAATACCAAGGTAGGTACATATCTAGGCCATCTTAATCTACCACAGAACTACAGAGCCTTAGGAGATGGGAAAGTCAAGGGTTCCACATCTTGCTCGACACATATTTTAAGAGTTGTGGATCACTGAGGGATCGCAAATCACTATTTCTGTCTACGCCCTAAACAAGGCGGTAAGTTTCAACACGTATTATACAGAAATGTGGGTCCTCACCTCGTCTTGGGCCTTGCGGATAACGCGTGTGGCGATGAAAGCGCTGATTTCACGTATGCGGTTCAGATGGGGGTAAAGAAGTCCCAAATCCCGTTCTTCTCCGTTCAGAGAATCAGCAAGGCCCAAGGAGGAAGCCTCAACCATAGCATCGGTGACGGTGCTCGCCCGGCACAAGATGGAACCCAAGCCCAGGCCTGAAGCAAGCAAAGTTGTCAGGAGAGGCAATACGGCACGAGTAAAATGACCGCTGACCAGGGAAAATATACATGTTGTTGCCTTGGCCAGGGTAGTGGACCTTTCCCTCCCAAGACGCCTCAGGGAACGGTGACCCTGAAGCGAACAGCACACGGCCGTTCGTCCATTGTAGGGCTTCGTGGAACTCACATTCAGAGAGGCGGACGGGATTTGAGAGGGGAAATATGATGGGGCGGGCATTGATTGCGGCCATTGTTTCGATGACCTCTTGGTTGAAGGCGCCCTGTAAGACGTCAACAGAGGGCCGAGATGGACATTATGGGGACAATGACCTTTATGGTGGAGAGGCCGAGCAATGCTGTCGGCTTCACATACTCAATGATCTCAGCCAACTTCGTTAAAGGAGGGCCATTGTAATCTCTTCGAGAGAAGTCTACGTCACCAAAATTATGAGAAAATCGAGTTGCACGGGAGCAGAAGACGGCCTACATTTCTTATGCTCCGCCATTGGCCCGCGGGAATTGAAAATCAGGCCTTGTGAGTCGGCCAAGTAAATGTGGTCTCTCGCCTCTTCTTCCGAAAGGCCTTGCAGTTTGAAGAAGCTGAGAAGCTGCATAGCCACGCCAACTCCAGCGGATCCGGCGCCTAGGAAGAGGATACGATGGGATGTTAAGGGCTGACCAGAGGCTGCCGACGAGAGTTTGGCGGCATTCAAAAAGCCGGACAGTACTACAGCACCGGTGCCTTGCACGTCATCATTGAAAACGGGATAGCGATGACGGAAGGAGTCCAGATAGTAGAAGGCGTGCTCGGTAGAAAAGTCCTGTATAAGGGACATCACGAAGATGAAGAATCAAGGAGTAGCTTCTCGTACCTCAAACTGGACTAGAAGCTTGGGAAATGCGCGGGACATTTCATACATGAATTCTTCCATGAATTCAGTCATGACTTCATCTGACACCCTGTTTTGCCGGAGACCGAGGTACAACGGATCCTCGAGATACCTTTGATTGTTGGTCCCGAGATCGAGACAGATCGGTATTGTGGACGAAGGACAAATCCTAAAATCCCCGGTCGTTATCGAAAGCGTCCCCTGAAATGGATGCGGGTGCCTACCCTGCTCCGGCGATATAAAGGGACAGTTTACCGATGGAGATTGGCATCCCATTGACTCCGAGATCCCCCAGACCTAGGATACGCGAGCCTGTGGCCATCGTTAGACGCCGGATGAGGGTGTGTGTGAGAATTGTCATACCGTCGGTGACTACAGAGATTCTTGCTTCTCTCTTGTGTGGCCAACTGTTCAAGATTTCACCAATTGAGCCCTTATCCTTGATGGATATATACTGAAACGACTCAATCAGTATACATGCCAACAGTGCATTACGTGACGTACCAAGCCCTCGGGATGTTGAAAGATTTGAGAGTGCTGAAGGCAGGCGTCCCCAACAGTGGGGGTGTATATTATAGGGGTAATTTCCTATTCCTGATTTAACATCGACAGTTTTATGGCGGTATATTGATCGTTACACACCGGCATATGAACCAAACATAATCGGTAGAATAAGTCCTCGTCCGTGTGTTTGAGTTGTGCAAGGTAGATATATTTTTCGATAGGCTTGTCTTTGGAACGTAGTTGTTCAAGACAGCGTGCGGCGTGCAAAGCGTTGTCGTATGCCGCGGGTAAAAGACCACGACGAGGAGGTGGAGCTGCTAGGACATGATGACGGTCAATAACGTTAAGTCGGGTGTCAGCGCGTGGACGCACGTTGGGGTTCTACTTTGAGTTTTTGGGTGCCACCAGACCAGTAGGGAGTCAGAATTATAGTCATAGTGACTAGTGGTTAGAGACGAAAAGTACGCTAGGGGTGTGAAAATTAGCCGATGAGTGCGATTTTAAGGGGACCGAGGTCTTTTATACATCTCCCGTGGGCTAGAAACGAAACACAACAGATGGGATTGATACGAGTCGAGATGTGCTAAAACTAAAACGGGGACATTAGTGATACTTCATGGTGATCGTTGGTTACGGGGCCTGGCCGCTCTGCGACCTTGGGGGCTGTAACTGTTCACCACCTGGCCTGACCTCATTGTTGCCAGGGATTATGGCGCCCCGGATTTCCTCTGATCTCCAGGGCGGTGTACTAAAAAAACCAACATGGGGCGAGCGCGGGCAAAATTTCATCCAGATCATGAAATCTCCGTGATCTGGATTTAGTCGTTGCCATTTCAAGCGTGACATTGACACAATGCGCTGCTACAGTTGTTGAAACAAGAGTGATCATCAGGATCAATCAGCAGAACGTTCTATCATTTTCTCCTTTGACTGACCATGCAGTCGACGCGGAGGTGGTGGCACCGTGACAACACCGGTTACCATACAAGTACTCGTAGCTAATTCGGGCCATGGACCACTCGAGCCGAATACACCGGAGTCACGGTCCAACAGCACAGCCCCATTAACTCCCTTCCGTCCGTGTCGTGTCGCCACCCAGGCCTTCAACAAAGGGGTCTACTTTGTCGTGTACAGAGCACCGTCGGTGGTCTGTCGGTGGTCCATCATGCCGTTATTCCAACTCCCCGTGGCGGCGACTCTCGCGGGTAGTGCCTTCCTTAGTTTGGCCTACCGCGGTTTATCCGCTTCGAAACACGGTAAAATTGCCCTTCCCCTCACTTCAGAGAGTCAATTAGAGCCTCGACATGACCCATTCGACGTCACCTCTCCAGAGGATATCATCGACGGGGCACCAGTTGACGAGACTAGCTTCTGGTTAAACGTACGTTCTCCTTTTAGAACACGAGTGCCCTCAGTCTCATGCTTTCTTAGGCGAAGATACGGGGGACAATTCTTGTAATCGCCTTTGTCGCTATCATATCTCTACAGGCTATCTCCTTGGGTTATGCCGTGTCTTTTTCGTCCTCGACAACCACAGCCACCTACCTGCTCCATCTCCTGTTTGCCATTTATCTCTCCCTTCTCGCAGTTCAGTCCGTCGGCAAAAACACGGTCTTCTCGCATACCAGGAACATTATCCACCTTTCCGTCCTCACAACGCTCGCGTTTGTGCTAATGGGATCCACGGCGCTCTTTCCTCGTGACCGTGGCTCCATTTCGGTGCTAGTTGACGACTCTCAACCTTACTTTCTGCAAGTCATCTGGTATGTCGTACTCGGTCTGTATGCGCTCTCCACTGCCATCACCATCACCACACCGCTCGGTCCCGCTCTGCATTTTCCTCTCTCACGCATTTATTCCGAGAAAACGGTTGCTGCCGTCACAAATCAGGATATGAATAACGTTTCTGGTTCTACAGGTCTGTATCTTTTGGGTTGATTATCTTAGAAACTAACTCGCGCACAGGCGCTTCGGTTTGGGATTCTCTTCTCTTCTCCTATACAACCAAAGTTGTCCTCCTCGGTAGCACGGTCGAGTCGCTGGATATTGGCGACTTACCCATCGTTCCTGGTTCAATGCGTGCCACTTCTCTCTTCCGCTCCATGCGCTCTGCTTTGTCTACGATACGCCTGAAACGACTCATATTCTGGGATATTCGTCCTGGTAGTGGCTGGGAGCTCGCATACAGACTCGCATATGTGAACAGAGCAGGCTACGTGGCCCAGATGGCGCTTGCTTCAGTGGGAGCAGTGCTCTATTATGCCCCTCCATTCTTTTTGCAGAAGTTGGTGAAATACCTCGAAACGGATCCCGAGCGGCACGACCGCAGCTGGGGATGGTTTTACTCGTTCGGCATGTTCGCGACAACCGCATCTCTCCATCTAAGTGAAACTTATACCCCCTTTTTCTCCGTATCCTGGGTCTGATAATAACTTGCGTTAGTCACTGGTCAGATGTGGTCTCTTTCAACAACGACGCTGCAGGTCAGCATGCGCGTGCAGTTGAACTCGATTCTGTTTGCCAAGACACTTGTTAGAAAAGACGTTGCCTCGTCTTCCGGTCTATCGGAGAATAAAGCCAAGGACAAGAACGACTCCGATGCGGCATCAGAAAACTCTGAGAAGAAGGATGAAGAAGGGGACGTCTCCAGTAAGGCGCAGATCATGACACTCATGACGACAGACGTGGATAGGGTCAGCGAATTTGCTTGGCACATGTTTACACTTGTCGGTGCGTCCCGTGCCATAGTCATTCTAGCAGACACCTTAAGCAACTACCGAAGACTCCCCGATCGAGATCATTATTGGCACGATTTTTCTGTACAAATTGCTGGGCTCGTCTGCTTTTATTGGACTCGCTGTGACATGCCTGTTCCTCCCTTTGAATCATTTTGCTGGAAAGGTCGTCGTTGGCGCACAGGAAAATCTTATGAAGGCGAGAGATGAGCGTGTCGCTCTGATGAACGAGATTTTGGGAGCCATTCGGATGTTGAAGGTATTAATCTACCTCGCTCCTTCTCGGACCTCATATGTGATCTTGTTAGTTCATGGCTTGGGAGCGCAATTTTGAGAAGCGTGTATTGAAAGTCAGGGAGGCAGAGCTGAAATTCCAAAGGCTCAACTATACTATCGAGGTACGCTCTTTCATTCCTTGAAAATGGAAAGGTCGAAATGAAACGAATGTGTGCTTCTGCAAGGTCCTCTGGAACGGGATTTGGTGAGCAAACCTTCCCTCTGCGGAGCTCTACCTGACTCAGGTATCAGGAACGCTTCACCCATGGTTGTAACTCTAGTGGCCTTCTTCCATTTTGCCGTGATTAGGAACCAAACCCTGACACCCTCGGTGGCGTTTGCTTCGGTACGCTTTCTCTCTTTCGATATGTTTCAAAGGACACCTTGATAGGATGTCGTTTCAGGTCGCTGGTAAGTCTAGATACTCTACAAATGAATTCAGGGCTCACCTGCTTTAATAGTCTTCTCAGAGATGAAATTCGCGCTGAACGCGCTTCCTGAAACGTTGATCAACATGCTTCAGGTATGTTCTAGCGACCTCGTGCCCTGCGTCTGTCCATCCTCTTGCAGTCTTTCGTCTCTCTCCGACGCATCGAGAAATATCTTCAGTCGGCCGAAGTCGCTTCTGTCCCACGGCTTGGCGAAAATCTTACACCAATAGCATTCCATTGCGCCACTGTGACTTGGCCACAAGACCGTGCACGCTTTGGCACTGCTAGCGCGAGCGCCGTCTCCAGTGTCTCAGCTACACCAAAAACAAAGTTTATGTTAACGGATCTGAATATCGTCTTTCCCAAAGGCGAGTTGAGCCTCGTCTGCGGTAAGTTGGGTAGCGGAAAGACCCTGCTGCTTCTGGGTACGTATGAGTTTTATCATTTCCGCAATCAGCTGCGCTAATTGGAGGACAGCACTCCTCGGGGAGGCGGATTTCCTTGCTGGTCGAGTCTTATGTCCCAAGACACCTCCGGACGCGATAGCGTCCTTCACAGGCGTTGTTCCTCCACCGAATGAATGGGTTATCGACGGGGTGTGTGCCTATGTCCCTCAGGTAAGCACAAGCTTTCTTCTCCAGGGATCATGTTGGCATCCGTTTTCAGAGCGCATGGTTGCGCAATGCGTCGATCAAAGGTAAGAGCCTAGTACTTTGCCTCCTCTCGTAAATGCCGAAGGTCGTATTGCATAGAAAATATCCTATTTAATCTTCCATATGTCGAGGAGCGCTATCGGAGAACCCTCGAAGTTTGCGCACTTGTGAATGATCTCAAAATTCTTGAAGACGGCGACGAGTCAGAGATTGGGGAGCGCGGGGTGGGTGCAAATTATCTGGCCTCAGTAACGGCAAGAATGGTATACTGAAGCGTCCCGCAGGTCAATCTATCTGGTGGACAAAAAGCCCGTGGTAAGTTCGCCTTTTAGACAGGCACTACGTCCTTAAATGCAGGTCTAATTATATGTCAGTCTCTCTCGCACGAGCCGTCTATTCTCGTGCCTCTATTCTCCTCTTAGACGATGTCCTTTCGGCCGGTGAGTGCCATGCTGTACACTATACCTTCTTGAACACCCGCTGAATTTTGGTTTGTAAGTTGACGCGCACACGGCACACATTCTGTACTTCGAATGTCTAAAGGGTGACCTTATGCACGGACGGACTGTCATCCTCGTCTCTCACCATGTGCAGCTGTGTGCTCCCGGTGCCAGCTATATCGTGACTTTGGATAATGGCCGTATCCTGTATAAAGGCGATCGCGACGGCTTTCAATCTTCTGGCGTGATAAACAGTCTCGCACATTCGGGTGGTGTTGAGCCCACAGGAAAGGAAGAAACTGAGGCTGTGGTCCGTGATACGAAAGAAGAATTCCTTTTGGTCGAACAGGATAACGGGAGTGGATCCAGCACCCCGAACACTGAAGCCCAATCAGACGGCGGTTCCATTGGTGGTGTGAGCCCTATCAATTCAGGCGTCGGCAGTGTGAAGAAAGGGCCTCGCAAGTTGATTGAAGACGAGACGAGAGCTGTGGGTAGGGTTGGTCGCGAAGTGTGGGAGACTTACATCAAGGCATGTGGCGGATTTTCATACTGGCTTATCTTCGCCGCCTTGTTTCTGCTCGCGGCTGTGAGTCCGGTCGCAGAAAACGGCTGGCTAAGGTACGCCCATCATCAGAGATATCGGTGCCAGGGTTGAGGGGCTTCTGTAGTTACTGGTCAGGAGGCTCCCTTGGTCATCATGAACCACGGAGTCCGATGTACTACATTGGAATTTATGCAGCGGTGAGCGTCTGTGAAACTTTCCAGCAAGATATCCTATCTCATCTCACCTTCCGACACAGATCACTTTCATGAGTTCGTCCTTATGTTACTGGGTCCGCCAGATTATCATTTATGCCTTTGCCGAAAGGTCTCGTCCTCACGACTATCCGCTGGTATATTCTCTGTTCGTGTCGTAACAGCATTACCAATGAGCATCACGCTTACCTTATACTAGACACCGGCTCAATCCACGCATCAACCGTACTGTATAAGAGTGAGTTGCAACTTTATACTTCGCATGTTATGCATGATGACTATTCTGCTGTAGGACTCCTGGAAACTGTCTTGTTTGCGAACATCCGATTTCACGATACTGTTTCCCGTGGAAGGCTTCTTAACCGGTTTGGGAAAGATTTTGAAGGTCGTAGTTCCTCTATGATGCAAATCACACACATCTCACTTCGAGCTAGGTATCGATAGCAGCCTTTCAGATAACTTTGGTCGTACCATAGTCGGTGCCTTCTCTGTTATGACGACATTCCTCACCATCAGCATTGTTGGTGGTCCCCAATTTCTCTTATTCATCGTCATCACTGGTTTGCTGTACTGGAATGGTGAGTGGTTCTCCGTCCGCACCATCACAGACGTTCTGAAGTTTTCCCTTCAAAGTTTCGAAGGTGGGTCGCAGCAGCACACGTCTATGCAGGGGAGGAATATATCATATTTTTCAAAACAGGTTTACGGCCAAACATCCCGAGACTTGCGACGGTTGGGTATGTCAACCGATTTCATACATCCGTTCATTGGCCCTGGTCTAACTTCCTCAGATTCGGTCACGCGGTCACCCTTGTACTCAATATATGGCGAAACGATTTCCGGAGTCACAATCATCCGCGCCTTTGGTGCATCCTCGAAATTCCTACGTGATATGTTAAAGAGTGTCGACACGGTAAGATTTCAACGTTCATCCGAGAAGAGTTTCTAACCATGAATGTTAGAATACAAGCCCATACTATTGGATGTGGGGAGGTGAGCGCGAGAAATATGCGACAATTTGGACATGGCTTCTGATGCTTTATGCAGTCAACAGATGGCTCTCTGTCCGTTTTAACCTCTTCTCGTCCTGTATCATTGGTCTGGCGGCATTTTTAACGATCCTCACGCCGACCATCGATGCTGCGCTTGCCGGGTTTATTCTCGCGTTTGCGTCTACTGTTACGATAGATGTAGGTGTTGGTGTATCTGTGACACTAGACGACGTGCTGATCTCATTCGCAGATTTTGTTCATGGTAATGTCGCGTCTATGGCCACTCTGTTAGACGCTGAAGGCATTGCACTAGGTCCGGCGGTTCGTTGGCCTAGAACAGTCGATGGTGCGAAATTTCTAGTTCCACTTGTTAATGAGGTTAACTTCATATGAAGGTCGCACTTGAACGTATCAAAGAATACTCTGAGCTTCAAACAGAACCACCCGAGTTCGTGGAGCCTCGGCCGCCAGCATCGTGGCCATCCGAGGGAGAGATAGTGTGCGAAAGCCTCGTAATTAGATATGCGGTACGTTGCTACAAGGTTGTCATACTCGTTTGTCTCATCCTTTCCTTCAGCCCGACCTTCCCGATGTACTGCACAACTTGAGTTTCTCTATTAAACCTGGAGAGAAGGTCAGTGTAATTGACGAATAGGGCCCTCCGAGTTAACCATCTCCACAGGTTGGCATTTTAGGTCGTACAGGTTCGGGGAAAAGTACCCTGGCTTTGTCGTTCTTCCGTTTCGTGGAAGCCACCGCGGGACGGATCGTTATTGATGGCCTCGATATATCCAAAATTGGCTTGACTGACCTCCGGAGTAAACTGACGATCATTCCTCGTATGTGACATGCCAGACATGAGTTAGCCCGAGCAAAGGCTCACTCGATTCTCAGAGGATCCAACTATCCTGAGCGGGACTCTGCGTTCCACTCTGGACGTATTCGAGGAATACCAAGACGCCGAGATTGTAAGTATCAGTATGCTGCCTGTCTGCCAAGCTTACTTGTCACCTTTAGTATGAAGCACTGCGTCGTGTTCACCTGATCCCATCCGGAGACGAGGAACCAGTGGAGGACAGCATCAACACCAACGTGTTCCGCGACCTTGACTCACCCGTGTCTGAAGGTGGTGAGAACTTCTCTACCGGGTAAAAGAATCAACCTTTGTGCCGCTGGTAGCGTATTCACATCCCTCTCCAGCGAGAAGCAGTTGCTTTGCATGGCTAGAGCCATTTTAAAACGATCGAAAGTACTCGTCATGGATGAGGTTTGCGAACTTAATACCTGTTTTGCCACCAACTGAACCACTGACATACTCGGATCAGGCAACGGCTAGGTAAATCATGCAGTCTATCGTCTGAATTGTCGATTAAGGCCATCCATCAGTGTTGACTATGCCACGGACGAACTCATAAGCCAAACTATCCGACAGTAACTATTCATAATTCCAAGCCATTGGTTATAATGTGTCTCTCACACCCCCGTCAGTGAATTCGCCGAGAACACGATTCTGACCATTGCGCACCGTCTTCGCACTGTCATCGATTACAACAGGGTTGGTCACAGAACTATTATTGACCGGAATTGTCTCAAGCTGATCGCCTCTGTTAGGTGATGCTTCTTGAAGCAGGGCGCATAGTGGAATTCGATAGCCCGGCTGTTCTCCTTTCCAACCCCAACTCAAAATTCTATGCGCTCTGTAGGGCTACTGGAAAGAGCGAATTTGCGGTGCTCAAGAGAATGTCTGGAGCCAGGTAGCACCATACCAAAGTCGCTAAATGAAACGCTCAGGTTGACAACCGACGCATTGTTGCCGGTTCTTGCGTGTGGGAGCCACCTATACATGCTCGTGGTAGACGATTCCAAAGCATTAGACTAATTTTCTTTAATAAAATTCGCTTCTGAATATCCCGTGGAGACTGTGTGTACATGGAGCAACCAAATAAGTCAAGATATTCCCACACTCGACGCGCCTCGCACTTGCTTACATCTTCGCAGCGAACAGCAAACCAGCGACCTAGCAGGGATCCAGGTTGTCTGGTTTTCCCTTCTATCCTACGCGTATACATCTCTTTCGTAATAACGGCAACTACAACTACGTCCATACCATGCTCCCACGACGACCAACAAAGGTGCTTCTCACACTCCTCGCCGTCCTCTTCCTCACACGCCCCACAAATGCCATCAAATTCGCCCTCCCGGCACAACGCTACCCACCAGCAAAATGCATTTGGAATGCGGCCCACGTAAATGCGCTTGTCGTCGTCACCGCGAACGTCGCACCTGGCGCCAACCAACGCGTCGACATTGAGATCATCGACTCGAGTCCAGAAAAGAACGTGTATCTTCACAAGAAGGGTATCAATGGCGAAACCAGGCTGGCCATCACAGCCCATGCGGAGGGCGAGGTTGGCGTGTGCTTCAAGAATCATCTAGATTCTGGTACGTTTTTTTTTCCATAATGCTATTGCTACAAAGGGGTGCGGTAGAACTGACACGTCCGTCGGTGTATGTAGATGTTCGGGACGGGGAAAGATCACGTATCGTTGATTTGGACGTTGATATAGGTGCGGATGCCGTGGATTACAAGTACGCTTCTCCCACTGCGTTGTATGGTATTGCGTTTACTGATTGTAAATCACCGTCAGTGCAATTGCTAACCAAGAGTCATTATCGGCCCTCGAAACGGAGATGCGCAAGCTTGAGGGCATTGTCAAGGAAATTGTAGACGAGTTGGACTACCTCAAAAGGAGAGAGGAGCGATTTCAAACCACAAACGGTATGTTATGTCACGTCTCCATCTGGCGTTGTGTTGACGTGGATTTTTAGTATCGACAAATCTTCGCGTGCAAAATTTCGCCTGGTTCACAATCGCGGCGCTGTTCTCGCTTGGTGTATGGCAGATAATGCATCTGCGGTCGTTCTTCAAGCGCAAGTACTTGATTGATTAATTGGATACAACTGGTACTTGTATTGTCTTCCAGTATCTACGAAGTACAGTTCTATGTATCTCATCTCGGAGTTGTTGGGTGATTTATTTTCCAACGCGAGCGTGCTCTAACCATCAGAAAACTCGTCTTCGTCCAGCAACTCTCTCAGATGGAGATCTCGCGCGTGTATACCAGCATCTTCGTCCATTGGTCCCTTACCTTCCTCTCCGTCTGGAATATTGGTCATCCCACGCCACCTCCGTACTTTGGCGTTCAAAAGCGCCTCGATTTCGTCCAGCGACGTACATTCTCCAAGCTTTGTGCGAAACTGGGAGAACCACAGACGACGCCGGCTGCGGAGTATTACTGAAAGCGTTGGATTCATCTGGTTAATACCCACCATTGGTGTTCTATGAAATGTCTGATATGGGTCTGAACTGTCTTAAGTGTGACAGTGTCGGGATACATTCTGCATAATTCCAGATACTCCAGAGAAACAGACACAGGGTCAGGAAGTGTACACTCGAACAGGCTGTTCTGAACGTCAAAGCCGCATATATTTTGATGTAGTTTTCACTCACTAGGGATTGACCAGGAGAGTTTCCCCTACCATGATGCCGCTTGCGCCAGTATAATCCTTGTTGTGCAGCACATCATCCCAGGTGCGTACATTCCCGTTGCTGATGACCGGAATGTCAACACCTTCTACAAGGGCCTTCACCACTGAGAGATCGGCTGCGCCCTGCCGTCGCCGGCGGGCAGAGGGGTGACGTGCGTGCAACGTGAGGAAAGCTGCGCCGGACGCCTGGAGATTATCGGCAAGCGTAACTGTGGAAGACACGGGACTACAGAGACGTAATTTTGCAGAGACAGGGACACACAACGAGTGCGAGAGAGACGAAACTGTGTAACTCATCATCAACATTGAGAACCATACATGGCGATTTTGCGGGGCGCTCACCTATGTCTTGGACGAGGGGCCAATCTCTCTTTCCGAGCAAGTACGCCCCGAAATGTTCCTCTCGAGCGATGTCTTGCGGACAACCAAGGTTCAGATCTGCGTCGCTTCGCACGTACAGAAACATATCAGAATGATGGGATGATGATCTGTTTTTTTTTGGCACAGGCCAGGCTACACACATACCGATGCCGTCACAGAGATCCACGACAGTTTTTGCACCGCGAAGGATCACGTCTTGATCGTTTCCGCATACTTGGACTATCACGGGTCCGGTAGAAGGACGACCTAATTCCAGCGAGCGACGGTGGAAGGCGAGATAGTCGGGATCGGAAAGTAGACGGGCTGGTCTGAGCATTTCGGTGAATGTGAGCGTGGCGCCGTGATTGTGTACGAGGGCGCGGAATGGCGTGTCTGATTGGTTTACCATCGGCGCCGCGATGTAATTGAGGTCCAAGTTGGCCGCCATGATTGAGTCAAACGAAGGCTGTTGGCGAGTTGCGCGCACAGGGGACAGACTGGCAGTAGGGCGCCAATGCGCCAACCAACCGAGCGGTGATTATTGTTGGGAACAAACGTCACCACGCCTCAAAATTTCCCGTCATTAAACGAACGCCAGTTCTACTGTATCGTCCATCAATCCAGACGGTCTCGTCTGTACAGTACGAATACGAAGGATCGAATGATACAGTAATGATGGTTGTCCTGCCCCTGACCGCGCGTCTCCCGCCCATCAAGACACTCAGCGATACCTCAGTAGGGCTCTTGCACGAGGCCATCCAATATATCCAGAAGGTTTACAACCCCGAAATACGCAGCTCTCGGCGCATCAACTATGGATCCGCTCCGAGAAGGATGCAATTGGCCGCCGGACCATCAACGAGCGATGCTAGGACGAGTGACGACGAGGCCATGGAATCGATAAGAGCCGACACGTTCGAATACGCGTATGCGGTGCGCTGGCTCACCGCGCTCGTCGCCCAAAAAACGACCCTCCGTTGCGACGACGAGGACGAGGACACAGACACAGACACAGACACAGACACAGACGCGAACAAAACTGACGACGAGGTCGACAGGGCTTGGCCACCCGACCCAGAAGTGGAAACGCTCGTCCAGTCCGCGGCCGCGATGCTGGCCGTCTGTGCGGGCGCCGCGTCGGCCGGCACGCGTACGCGGACGTACGTTCTCTGCGGCGTGCGGGTGCAGCTCACGGACGTCGCGCTGCGAAACGACGACTTTGCGAGCGTTGGGGCGCAGACGTGGGGGAGCGCGTGCGTATTGGCCGAGATGATCGCAGAGGCGCCCGCTCGGTTCGGGTTGTGCTGCACGGGCCACGACGACGACAGCGCTGACCTCTTTTACCGCGGCAGCGGTGGTACTAGCCCGAGTACGCGCGTCCTGGAGTTAGGGGCGGGTACGGGCCTCGTCAGCCTCACTATCGGCAGGATCTTGGAGAAGAGCCACGAGCGTGACTCCCAACGTGGAGGGGTCATCGTCGCGTCCGACTTTCATCCGACTGCGCTGGAGAACCTCAGGCTGAATATCCAGCGCAATTTTCCCCTTAAAGAGGACGGTACTGATTCCGAGCCGGGGCACAATTTATCGATCTCAGCGCATTTCCTGGATTGGGAGGACGCTGCGGACCCCATGCATGCTCTCCAAGCGCCCTTTGATGAACCGTTCGACGAGGTGTTTGGTGCGGATATCGTATATGAGTTGGAACACGCCATGTGGATCAAAGCATGCCTCACGCGTGTTCTCCGCTTGACGGGTCGCTTTCATCTTGTGATACCCCTACGGGAAAGGTTCGCGCGTGAGTCGGCAACTGTCGAGCGTGTCTTTCCTCATGCCGAGGATATGCACCCGGTGATGGAGGTGGGGCCCACCTTGTGTATAACACAGAAAGAGGGCATCACATGCGAGGCTTGGCCAGACGGGAAGGGCGAGGTGGAATACGTTCATTACGCGATCCAGTGGGCGGTTGGTGGCGACACATAGGGCAGGTTTACATGAGGGACGACAAATTCTGTACTCGAGTACAGACAGCTGATACCGATTTTGCGAGCTATCGTAGAATCGTTAGTAAAAAAAACAAAAACAAATTCAGCCCTCCGCATATAGCTCAAATTCCCAAGGCAACCTCTGCGACGAATCTGCCTCGCTGAACCATATCCTCTTTAACCTGCATGTGGCGTAGATCTTGACGAAGGATACGTGCGCGAACCTCGCGCTAGGCAGCTCGATCTCGTCCAACCTCGTGTCTTCCTCGTCATCATGCAAGTTCCGAAGGAGCGCTCGTGATGAGAAATGGGAGAGGAGAGTGGGTAGATACATGGCCATGGTGCACCACGAGGTTAAAGGTGTCGTGGAGACCGAAGGAAAGGCGAGAGGGAGGTGTAGCAACGGGGGTGAAGTGGCCTTGAGAACAGGTTCATTCTGTAGGCGAAATTTCGGTCAGTGGGCAAGGATACACCAAAACTAGAGCGGTACGGAGTCTGGAATGTCGTGCGTACTAGATCCCAATCTTTGAAGCAACCTCAGTCGAGGATTTGATGGGCGGAAAGACGATAACTACCTGGAACGTTGAACATCGCACAACACCCTCCTTTCCAGTCTGATCAACCAAGCCCAGCTCGAAGGACCATGGTCTTCCCATGTTCCGTACTTGAATGTGTACCCAGGGATGTTTCAACCCCAAGTCACCCTCTCGACCAGGACATCGCAGGTAGGTCTTCGTTAGAGAGGGGGATTGTATGTGCAACACCGTTTGGGTGAGCGAATGTCCCATCCTTTCGGGGATACTATCTGAGCCATCGCCACTGGTATCTACCCCCACGGGGTGAGGAGAGATGAGCGCGGCTGGGAACGGCGGTGCCGGGGTGGACTTTGAGTCCTCAAGGAGGCAGATAAATGAGTCGGCTGGAAGAGACGGATCCGATTTTACGGTCCACAGATATAGCGGCTCACTGCCAGTAGAGGAAAACACAGAAACGATGGCCGGTTGAACAGACCCAGAGAACATTGATTTGTCGTCTATCGAGGGAAACCCGACACCATACCCCGTCGGGATGTCACGACTGTCCCCAGTTTACTCCGCGGCCACGGGTAGGACCAGACCGGTTGCCATTGCTCAATGATCGCTAGCACTTCGGTTCAGTCTTCCTACTATGACACACACCACGATAGGCGAGGAGACACCTCTGCAACAATGGCCTAGTATTCATGACCCCTCCACCTGCATTCGCAAGGGTGTCTGCCCTGTTACGAAAGACAGTGGCCAGAACTCGCCTGCTGAGAGCTATTCTCTGTACTTCGAACAACATGGCGCGGGGCCTACGAAAGTGGTATTCATCATGGGGCGAGTCTAACGAACTAAGTCTACTTCGATCCTGCGACTGAAAGAGATGACTGCCGCAGGCTGCAGGTCAGCTGTAATTCATGGGCTGCGCAAGTGTCGCACTTCAGTCGACTACCGCAGTACTCGATTCTCGTGTTTGACAACAGAGGCGTTGGGAATAGTGACACGCCCATGGGGCCATACACGTCTGTGCCTTCGATTATGACGGGACTCGACTGGGACTGATTCATCGTCCCAGGACTAGTGGCATGGCGCAGGACGTGATCGCGCTTCTCGATTACCTCGGCTGGACTGAGAAACGTTCTCTCCATCTCCTTGGATTATCACTCGGTGGGATGATTGCGCAGGGTGTGTCAAGAACTCTAATTTCTCCTATTTCCGATATTAACAAGTTACGTATAGAGTTAGCCTATCGTATTCCAGAGCGATTTGTCTCGCTGGCTCTGGCGGGAACGACAGCCGGGGGGTTCCCTTTGTGTAACATTCCTCCGGTGCGTTGGGTCCAGACTTTCCTCAAAGGATGCTGAGCAAGGGTGGGAGTAGTGGTTTGGACTTTGGAACTTGCTAAGGTAGTGCCACGACCAGGAAAAGTGCGGAAATGATCGAGCTAATGACGGGTTGCAGGATACAGTTCATTAGAGACCCGCTACAAAGGATGCCCTACGTCGCGGAGATGTGTTTCAGCGCATCATGGCTAGACGCGAAAGCTGAAAATGATGCCAAGGGCAGGACAAACCGTGAGATCCAACTGGGGGTGAGTGCCAAGGTGAATGAAATTGCTCATACTGACGCCCTGCGAGCTATCTAAAGCACGCGCAGCCGTGACACGCATCCAGAAACCGCCAGGGGCTATCTCGCAGATGTGGGCTGGTTTCACGCACCACGTGCAACCTGAACGACTCGCACAAATATCCAAGACGATTCCCAAGGTATTGATCGTGACGGGTGATCAGGATCATTTAGTACGACCGTCCAATTCGGCATATTTGAAGAAGTGCATGCCAGAGGCCGAGTATATCGTGTGGAAGGATACAGGCCACGTTGTGTGCACCCAGCATGTGGGGCGATTTAATGCTCTCTTGGAACGGGTTTTCCTTGAGGGAGAGGCGAGGTTGAAAGGGGGACAAGTTGTTGATTGATTGATCATGTTGATCACGTTACCCAAAAAAAAAAAGAAAAAGGAAATAATATTCCCACGGTGATGCCAGGCGATGCGAGTGTTCCGACGAATCCGACGACCGACAGCTCCCTCTTATCCTTCGTCCTAACGCCCCCCAGCATCTTTTTACTTCCATACTCTTCTCCCCGCTCCCCCTTCCTTCCCGTCTGCCCACCCAACTAATTCTCTTCAAGAAAAAACCACTCAAAAAAACATATATATACATCAGTCAAATTCCCTGACCCACTCTTCCGCTTTCAAACAACCACAACCTTCCTTACTCTCCCATCTCATTACCATCACCTCAGGGTCCAATTCGACTCGGACTCTTGTCAGTTACATATCCCATCACACTTTTACAACGGTCATTCGCCTTTGTCATGGGAGATAACGCCACTGAGATCGATCTTGACTCGGTCATTGACCGGTTGCTAGAAGGTGAGTTTCTCTTCCTAGCTGTTGCGAACATAATCTGTGAATGCTCTGTGAATGCGGGAACTGTCGATTGGGCCTATACCCTGTATAGCTGTGGAAATCTGCCCTTGCGGTCTCGGGCTGATGTCGCCCCGCTGGCAGCCGCCTTTTCCATGTCGCTCAAAGCATCAAACGGGGCGCATGCTACTTCTTTAGTGGTTTTCTATCCCTGTTCCTACGCCCTTGGTTGGCGGTGTCTCGAGTTTTACTTCCATTTCATCTTCCATCCCCGAAACTACGCCGTCTTTGTAAGTGGAACGAGACGCTAACAATTCATTCTTTAGTGCGAGGAAATCGACCTGGGAAGCCGGTTCAGCTCCAAGAGTACGAGATCAAGTATCTTTGCACCAAAGCTCGCGAAATTTTCATCAATCAGCCTATCTTGTTGGAGTTAGAGGCCCCCATAAAGATCTGTGGTGCGTCCAATGTTCCAGTGGCCTAGTCTCAGATTTCTCATCACACAGTCCAGGGGACATACACGGGCAGTACTATGACCTGCTTCGACTATTCGAGTACGGCGGCTTTCCTCCGGAAGCGAATTACCTCTTCTTAGGTGACTATGTCGACCGCGGCAAGCAATCTCTAGAAACAATTTGCCTCCTACTGGCTTACAAGATCAAGTACCCTGAAAACTTCTTTATTCTACGCGGTAACCACGAATGCGCCAGTATAAACCGCATTTACGGCTTTTACGACGAATGTTTGTCCGCTGATGCTCCACTTTCTTCACGCTCCAAACTAAGTACATACAGGCAAACGACGTTACAACATCAAACTCTGGAAGACATTTACGGATTGCTTCAATTGCTTACCCATTGCTGCCATCATCGATGAGAAGATCTTCACCATGCATGGTGGGCTTAGCCCCGATCTCCAGTCGATGGAGCAAATTAGACGAGTCATGCGGCCGACGGACGTTCCCGATACAGGTACGTATCAAATCCCTCACACCTTGGTTTCTCCTCAAATGAGAATGGTCTGTAGGGCTACTCTGTGACCTATTATGGTCAGACCCAGACAAGGACATCACCGGTTGGTCAGAAAACGATCGAGGCGTATCGTTTACTTTCGGTCCAGATGTCGTGTCGCGTTTCCTACAGAAGCATGACATGGATCTGATTTGCCGGGCACATCAGGTATGTCTCCACTAAAGGGCCGTGGTCCCCCTCCAACTCGTGGGCGATGTGCCTACCGCAGTCTTTGTGCGGGCTCAACTATCTGCGAGCTTCCTTCTGTAGCCTTCACAAAGCGCTTTCGTTGCATTTAATACATCCGCTGTTCACGCGCAGGTGCCGTTGGCTGACTTTTTATTTAGGTTGTCGAGGATGGATATGAGTTCTTCGCAAAGCGCCAACTTGTAACACTTTTCTCAGCACCAAATTACTGCGGAGAGTTCGACAACGCAGGCGCAATGATGAGTGTAGATGAAACATTGTTATGTTCTTTCCAGGTACGTTTCCCGTGCTCTGCATGTACATTATTCACACCACTCTCGTAGATTTTAAAGCCAGCGGAGAAGAAAGCAAAGTACCCCTACGGAACGATGAATGCAGGCCGACCGGTAACACCGCCGCGCAAACAAAAGAAAAAGGATGGCAAGATGGGCTGAGGCCCCCTTTACCTGGCGGCAGTGGCGGGGCCCGATCACCATGGCATTGGGGTTACCCTCTTCACCTTTTCCTCGCCTCAATTGTACCGCCCCTTTCCCCATTCCCTTCCATTCCATCTCTTCAAGTTTTGCTGTTTGATGTTGCGATTAGGCGTTAGACGGTTTATCCTGGCGGTAATATTGGCAGAGAAGCGGCTGCGGCGTTATTATGGGCTGAAGGAGACGTTCGGACCAGATCTGGCCTACGGTTGTCGGATAGCAGGTGCTTGTACCATGACTGTAATGCGTAGGGGGTGGGAGTGGGGGCGGCGAGGGAGATGGACACATAAAAGTATCGAAAGCGTATGCATGGACAGCGCCGGTTTCCCTGTATCACCACTACCCTCTTCGCCACTCCTCACTCCCTGACGAACTTAATTATCTACTTTCCTTACTGACCCCTCGACGACTGCTCGTTCCTGATGGCTCGATATCATCTATACCATTATTGGTGTCATGTTCCGATCCACTTTATTCCTTCTGCGCGACGACCAACTGTATCCTTTGTCTCTCCCAGCCCTGCCTGCGTCCGGCTCTAATAGGAGCACGTTCCTTATTTATTGTCACATTATCGTTTCTTATGACTTTCGTAAGTTATCGTGATTGGAAAAGTTGGCATTTCCCGCATTGTAATTTTCAGTGCCAAGAACCAGAATTTTTCCAGCCCAGTCGCACCTACTCGTCACAGTAACTCCGCCTCGTAAATACACCAACCCCTCGATTAGGGAATACCCCTCTCAATTGTCTTGTCTTGACTAAACAATGTTTCAATCTCGGCCTTGGCCCGCACGTTGTTGTAGTTGGCGACTTTCAGACTGGACTGGAACTAGAAATTATTCATTGGCTTGTTCGCCTGGTTACTTGGAAACCATCCTGTGCTATGCCTCATGCCCCAACGAGGACTAGTACGCGGCGCAATCTCTGGCTGTCTCAGATCCTTTCTGCGCTCCGCGCTTGTTATCATATTGGCTCCTTTCGTGTTGCTGTGCGCTCTATCTTTTCTGTGGTCCTAAATTTTTTGAAACAATGGTTTTTGCTGATCGAACTATACAAAGGACAACCGCGGGCCACCCTTCTCCTTACTTGAACTCGAACGAACAGAGCAAAAGACACTCCTCGATCGCGCCATATGCCAACAACGCCGCCGGTGATACCATTTTCAAATACACCCCCCAGCTGCTGGTGCGCCGCCGCGGTCACGACGGTCCGCGCATCTCTGGTCAAGCCATCGCAGTCATCGTGCTCTGCACCGTCATCGTGCTCTGTGCGCTCGTCGGCTGCTGTCTCCTGCGGCTCCCTGCCATGTGCCCCTGTCTGTGCGGCCGCTTCTTCCCATCGGATGCTAGCACGCCGTCCGCACAGAGCACTCCCCGTAGTGGCAACGTCCATGGCCTTTTCGACGTCGAGATGATGGGCGACGAGCCGGTGTCTTTGACTGGCGGGCCTTCGCCTCCACCGCCTTACACGCGTGCACCTTCTTACGAGACCACGGGGAGTACTACTGGCGAACGGAGCGACTGTATATCTTAGGTTTTGTTTTAGTCTCAGTGCCTCAGTGCATCTATATTAGCTCTCCTCGTGAAAGCCTCTGAATGGCCTCTGAACTCTGAATGAGCCAAGGAGTATGTCTTCACGTGATGTATCAGAGGGCTCACATGACCGGCGTCGCGTGGAATAATATTTGTGGACATGGCGAGACCAACCAAGCGAGGTGAGTTATCATCATAAATAACAATGGCCACAACAACCAGCACTTCGACACCATCTTCCCCTCTTCCGTCCACTGCCTCGACCCTTTGGGCGCATCTGCTCAATCGCCGCAGTCCATCCAAGGCTAACGCCACTCAACCCCATTCATATGCTCAGCTGACGCCCCAAGACAAAGCTGGCACGTCGACCAGGATCCTTTTGCACGACACGCACGCACGTCTGGAACAATTCTCGGAACGTGCCAACTCGATCTTTTCCGCGATCGAAACTTCCAAGAGAGAGATGGTCCGCGTGAGAGAGGAAGTCGAAAGCGCCCGTGAGAAGGAACTCGACGCGATTGCCCAATTGAGCATGTTTTCCTTCCCGTTTTCCCCGCATATATGCTAGCTGGCGTGTGCTCACGTGCGTATATATCAGTCAATCGATGCCAGTCATCTCTCCAAAAGACGATCGGAGCTCCGATGCAAGCGTGCGACGCGGCTATGATGCAGGCGAGTCTCACAGTGACAACGGAGCGACTGCACGCCTTTGAGGAGAAGATCAATAGCAAGCTCGATGCATTGACCGCGGTAGAGTGCAGTCCGATCCTATCAGCGGAAAAGGGACACCGAATCCATTCTGCACGCAGCTTCTACAAACCCAAAATCAGCTATCGCAATCGCTCCAAGAGCAGTTTTCGCACGCCCAAACCCAGCAGAGCCGAATCCTCGAGCTGCTCGCGCCACTCCACCCACTCCTTGAATCCGTACCGCTCCATATCAACATTGCGCGCAGCGCTATCTTGGAGAAGATACAAGGCTGCCAGTGTCGGTGCATCGACTACTGTTCAGGCTCATCGATCCCACCCGCGGTGCCTTCCTGCGGTACGCCACCGGAGAACGCCCTAATAGAGCCACCCTTAGAGGCGAGGAAGAGAAGAAGGACTAGCCTTGATACCCCCCACCCCGACCTAAACAACCCCCCTGCTCGGCGCTATCAGGATCAATCAATGGCAGTGGAGGTGCGTCGGACTCCTAACGGGTGTGCGCAGAAACCTGGGGAGACCCCGACGTTGGCTCAGCCTCGAAGGGATGGCGCTCTTTCCGCCGTGCAAACTCCAAATGGTGGGAAGAGTGGCAATGAGACGGTATCTCGCGGTCATCAAAAGGACGCCCAGCCTCGGTCTGGCAATGCTCCGCTGGCGGCTCGGCTGTCCATCACTGGCATCTCCAGAGGCATAGCCTCAAGGGTGAGTTTGCCTTTCCAAACGTGGTTACATGAGTCTCCTTCATATGGCGCAGGTTCCCACTGTGGCAGTTCCTGGAAAGAGGTTCATCTTATTTGATGACGACGACGACGACGACGATGAACTCTGAAATTTCCCATGTTATGTTTCGCAATACAGTAGAAAAGTTGACAGCACCCGCACAGTGCACACGGATCGAGTTATGTCACACGACAAAGATATCATCGTCGTGGAAACGGGTGACCCAGACCTTTCCGTCAATTAAGACCTATAAAGACCATGCCGGGAAAAAAATTAGCCAACCTGTGAGATGTGACCGCATTACCGCATTACCGTGAAGAACGGCGGAATGTTCGAAACTTGACCTCATGTCATTATAGTACAGCACTCTATGGCCCCGAAGCCCAAAAGGAAAAGTGGGGTTCCCTCCGCATCTTCACGTCACCCACGCACTAGAAGCCAGAAGTTGAAGCCAGAAGCACCGGCTTGGCCGTTGACCACCCCAAACAAATATTCGCGCCGGGTGCAATTCCGTTTACAGCCTAAACATCATGAACGTTAAAGCTACCGCTATACGGTACTGTACGGTTTGTAGAAGCCGGCAAATTCCATATGGTCCGGCGGGGTCTCTCCGGAAAATTTCCAAAGGGAAAGTGCAAAAAGATGACGTTACAGTACAGTACAGCACACAGTGCCATGTCGACAAGCGAAATGACAGGATGACGCGAACTTTTGTCAAGGTTTTGACCAGGTCAAGAGGAGAAACGGTGTTTTTTTAATCCTCGGGGGTGGGTAAATTGATGTAGGACACACCAAAAGAAGAATCGGGACTCGGATGTATGACAACTTGAACACGCAGCGGTGACACTTAACTCTTCCTAGATTGTCCGCGTGTCCTCTACTAGGGGATGGCACATGGGTCATATCCGTCGTTCGCTCCTATCCTAGACCTGAAAAAGGCTGAACCCACTAGCAATGCGCTGCTGCCACGTCTTCTCTTCACAGTTGGCTAATCGACCCTTCCTGTTTCTGCATATGCGTGTCGTTCGGCGGCTAAACCCCAGATCCAGGAGGTTGATTGTCGGTTATTCTACGGACAAACATGTCATGCATTTCATGAACTGTAGCGCCAGTTGCCAGCGCCTCCATCGTGTGACTGTAACTTACATATGATCACCGTAACCCCCGATGCTGTCCTGATATCCGCAATAAATTGTATCATCAAATTTGTTGTACGATAAATTACCGGCGTTATTACCTGACTGGTATACAGTAAGAGGGAAGGTATGCCATAACTCGTTACGTGGTGTTTGAATGAGCGGCGTCGGCGCACGGGATATTAGCGAACAGCTTGAAAGAAAGGAGAGGTTTGGCCAATCAACAGACAAAGCGTAGGAGAGACGTTGTACATAAGCTTAGGTATGAAGGTACGCATTGAGATCCACAGAGAAGTTCTATCCAATGAGATAACGGAAAGAAGGGAATGCGATACTGGGATACTGGAAAAGAGGGTATGGTCATTCATTCCCTCGCAACCCAGTCGTTGCTGCGAGACGCGAGCTCTATCGAGTTGTCGGTTGTCCAAAAGACACGCTCTGTTGCGCTGCGTCCAGTCCAGCTTTTCTGGTCGCGGAGTATCATTGCCTATGAGAAGAATTAGTAAGGACATTGCCTAAAATGCGAGTTGCGTGTTCCAATAATCTACCTGCTGCGCACCAAAATTGCGTTGGTCATGTGCGAATAGATCCACGTTCTCCTCGATTGCATCTGACAGAATTTGCAAGTCTTGCAGAATTGCTTGCATGACCCGGATAGATGTGAGCGTGAGCTGCTCTTTGCGATTGCGTACCATAGTACCGTTGGACGTAGGTGGCGGAAGGGACTGCGAGACTTGCTGTAGCACCGTGTGCAAGATCCGCTTCGTCTCGTTCATGATCTTCTGAGCTGCAGGGAAATTTTTGCGTGATACGAGCACCAGAGCACGGGTGATCATGTCCGAAGCGAGTAACTCCATGCGCCGCCGTACGATGACCGTGTCTGAGCGGACATTCGGTTGCCGAGCAGGAGTGCTGCCCCCCGCAGGTAATAACGTGACCGTGAGGAGTACGGGATGGGCAAGGCGCGAGACGTGCTTGCTTGCGGCGGGATCGTAGAACGTACCGTCGATCTCGAAAACGGGTACCTCATCGATCATACGGTCCATCATGCCGTCTGTGAGGTCGGCCGTGTCCTCAATGCTGAGAGCATCGAGACCCAAGCTCTGATTGAACCGGTCCGTTGCGTTCATCGCCCGTTGAGAGCGGCGTGCATTATCTTGACGAAGCGCATCCGAATTATCGAGCTCGAGCTCGACAAGCATCTCCTTGCGTTCACCGTAACGTAGTTCACCAATGTCGACGTCAACGTTACGCCCATCTGAGGCGACGATTGAAGATGGTCCCCCAGACAGCTTCCGGATGCGGAAGCGGTTCCCATCCACAACTTTCATGTGAAGCTTCATGTTCATGGACCCGATAGACATCATGCCCCCAATGCAGCCCGCGAGGCAGCCCCGTAAATCGTACCAGTCATTTACGAAGGTGTACGTCCCGCTTGTGTGATTTGACATAAGCCAAAGAGATGCAGGATCGTGAGAGCGCCCGTAACCGAAGGAATGAATAGGTACGTTCGCGGCCTCTGCGCGAGCGAGAACGAGGTCCATTTGCGCACGCCGCGTGCTATCTGCAGCATCGCTGACAAGGAGCATGCCAGCTACATGATTCCGTGACTTGCGCTGCAGCACGACATCGAGGCCTGCCAGAATGTCGTAAGCCGAGGGCGTAAAAGCTTTAGCGAGAAGCTCATACCGTGGTTGACAGCAGTGACGACGTCAGTCTTCTCTTCCTTGTTTCCCCGAATAGCGAATTCATCTTCAAATGCTTGGCCTTCATCGGGACGGAATCCAATTTCATCCACGAATTTACCGAGTCGCGTACGGCTCTGTGCGCGTCCGGGCGACAGGAAGGGTGTCTTACGCACCGCACCTCCGACACCGACCTCGAAAGTGACAAATGATAGACGATCACGTGGCCCAAGCGACGCAATAATGAAGTCGAGCGACGCTTTTATGACACGAAGCTTGAGCGCAGCCGTACTTGGTAATGAGTTGATAGGCGGGATAGAGATGACGAGGATAAGATCCAAAGGGGGGTGAGGGAGAGGCGCGAGAGAGTTGGAAGGACCGGCAGACATATGCGGCGCATACAAGGGACCAGAAGAATAGTGGGATGGGGTCTCATCCTCTTGAAGAGGGCTGAGTTTGCCCGTCGCGCTACTGTAAAGTCCGTGATTCATGACGGAGCTGCCATGAGATGTGTGGCTCGACAGTGTCGACCTTCCAGAGCTGTGGAGTAAACTGCTCTCTGCCGTACTTGCACTTGTTCCCGTGCTACCGCTCAGCATTCGCATAGCCTTGGCACTACCGCCAAACTCCTCCATGTCGAGTGGTGCTTGTTCTTGCTCTCGTCTTGGCTGTACTTGGGAAACGAGTGACCGAACATTAGTCTTCCATGTTTCAAGTGAAGAGCGGTCTTTGAAAATCAAAATAAAGGAGTCGAGCCTTTCGTCTTCCATGTCTATGGTTAGGCTGAGCTCCCCTTGAACAGATGTGTCCGTGACTTGGCGGATATGCTTGATATAGATGCGACCTTTTAGCCGTAAAACGCCTTTTGATTGACTCGGTCCCCCGCTAGTCACGGATGCACCATCCGTCAGAGCAGATGCTGCACCTGATGCACTCGAGAGGAATCGTCCGAGAGTACGCCTCCGTTCCTCTGCGACACATATGATTGCCTCCTTGAAGAGATAGACAAAGAACTCTCGCACAAGGGCATCGCGGCGCACGGATAACAGGTCATACATTTGCAGAGGCCCGAGCCCTGAGAGTGGATGACCTTTCCAGTCGATTATGCGGTTTCTGAGGTCTTCGGTGATCGCAACAAATGGTGACGTGTCCTGGGATTGGAGTGATGCTGAGAAAGGAACTTCTCGGGTTGAATGGTTATCGTGAGAAGAAACCGTGGGAGGGACGATGCTACCAGGCACAGGTGAAGGTTGGTGCCGCCGTAGAGTTGGGGCATCAGGTACAGTTGATGTGGCATATGGATCCATAACAGGACCAGGTACATGACCAGACCCCCGCTTGCCAGGCAGCTCGACGACGACAATGCAAGTGAGCGCTTGGGTGGGCTCCGTATTGCGAGTAAGGGAGGAGAACTCAGGGAGCACTTGAATGGAGGGTGTCACCACAAACGCGGGATGATCGCCATGCAAGCCAGATTTGAGCGACGGCGCTACAGGTTCGATCGGGTCATCCTCGGTGGGATCATATGCTCGCCCTGTGGCTGGCGCATTGCGGTCAATCGCACGCCCAGTGGTTGGTGTATCACGCCCTGGAAAAAGGGAAGGTGCGTTTCGGTCACCCATCCCTGTGAGGGCTGCGAGCTCTGTGCCACGCGTGAGTGAAACATAGTTACCGAGGAAGTGACAAACATACTATTTGATTTTCCATTATCACCATCCCCAACCTTCATTGGCCGCCGACATACACCGCATACGCCAAGGTTTGACTTGCGAAGAACTGCTGTTGTGCGACCCGCGCCCGGAACAGGCCCATATACGGCAGTGAAGCACGCCTGTAGAACGGTCAGTGCTCAAAAAGATAAAATTGGCAAATAACATAGCCAAGGAAGTGAACGGATCTGGTGAGAATCTCGGACATCTCCCCATACGACAGGCAGGGAAGGAGCGCTGGGAAAAGCACAACCGAGGGGGGAGGACAGGGGGGGAGGACAGCGAGCGAGGATCGGAATGGGACACAAGAACCCCGGGAGGGAGAATCCCATCAAGGAGGGCGGGAGAATGAAATGCTTTCTGCTCATCTCATGGAAAGATGGCACTTGAGCCTCAAGGGCACATACCATACCGAATAAAAAAACCCAGCAAAGGAGAAGAAATCGACAAACGACCCACCTCGTGGAGAGCATGGCCACATTCCGGCACGATATGAGGTTTCTCGCCGGGCAAACGGAAGCTGAAGGAGAGGGGCTCGAGGCAGACGGGGCAATCCTCTTCCTCTTCAGAGGAGTCGTGACTGGATACGACAGGGAGGGGTGCGTGGGCCATGGTAGCGAAGGGATGTGAGTGAAAGTCTTGAGTGCGGAGGGTCAACGTGGAGAGATGGGCGTCCGTGGTGGCGGTGTAAGCAGTTCGAAAAGATGCCGCCGACGAGGGTCTCGCAGTGTTGTCGCGGGAGTTGAGGTGCGGGGGGTTAAACGTGGATGGGGCAGTAATTTGACGGGATGATGATGATGATAGGTGGGGTGGAAGCAGCCCAACGGACTGATCGCGTTCGGTTACTTGAGACTTTTTGAGACTTTTTTGGAACCAGGCGGAGGGATGAGAGACCCTCATAAAACACCTGAAATCAAAAATGCGGGAAAGGGGAGGGCCGTGGCAGATGGAGAACGACAAGCAGCTGCCGGCAACCACTCAAGATTATAATATCAAAGAGAGAAACTCCCCCAAATCCGGTCACAGCCACTTTCGGCACCCACAAACGCATACATCCCCTCGTCACCTCCCCTTCCTCTGGGTCATAAGCTCGACCTCGCCTCTGCCTCTTTGTCTCGTCTGCCACCAGTTAGCCAATCCCTTTGCATTGTCCAAGTTCGGGCATCCTTTCAACCTTTTCCGTCTTATTGCCTCCCACCAACTCAGCTGCGGTACTTGTTTGTATTTCATCCTCATCCGGCCTATCCATTCCCAGGCCATGCCATCGTTCCTGACCTAATTTTCAATCATCTCAATCATACCCATCCCGGCTCTAAGCGCGCCATGTGGTTTTTTTGACTAGAATCTCGCAAGTTCAACATCTCAACGTTCAACTTCTTGAATAAAGTCCAGACCCTCCCTGCGAGTCGTATATTTAGTTGAGCCATTGTCCCGCCTTCCATGCCTCACCCCACAATATTCAAGACGAGTCCCCTTTTTTCGGCTCGCAAATTGCACTCAGCTATCTTGATTTAGGCCATCACAACGTGATGCGCTCTCCTTGTCTCAAGTCGACAGGATATCAGGGAGGTGTGATTGCAAACGCCTCCGCATTTCATAACATGCTCAATCAGGAGTCCGCTTATGATCGATCCCGATGACCCTGCATATCCCATAATCACTGACTTTGTGGCCCATGCTTCGGATTGTTCGGTATACCACGGAGATATCATACCAGAGTTCCCGTTGCAAGCCAAAGTGTCATAGACGATTCGTAGGTTCGTGTATTATTGCGGCCAAGCTGCGCACCCGTCCCGGCGACATGAAATGCCGAGGCATAATACTTTTGACAGTTGGGAATATCCATCACGGTAAGGCTATCTTCCGCGCAAGAAACTGTACGTTGAGGACTGCCTCAGGTCGCGAAGGGTGCGCCACATATTTTAGTGACTAACTCACAGCGAGGCATGGGCTCCCACGAGAGACCACCCATACAACATCTGATGGCCTTTAGTGAACGACTGATGGGATCTACACATCACTTAAAGGGCAGCGCGCTCATCGTGACCCGGGTCTCTCCACTCTGGGTAATTCTAGTGCCATTCCTGGTTTCTCTAACAGGGCGCTCCTGTTTGATCACATCAAGCATCAAACCACGTGTCACACTCCGGACAGAACAACTCGTCCCCCCTTGCCTCACTATACTGCAAATACCCCGCACGGGTACACCCGTAGATCCATATCCCTTACAGTACTTCTGTAGCTCTGCCAGCTATCATAAGGTAACGTCTGCCGGCCACGGTCCATGTGTGCAAGTACCTCGTCCGTGCCTCGTGCAGCGAGTTCATTGCTGGTATCAACCGATGACGTGGGAACGATCCGCCCACGGTACCACCCGAAGCGCTGAGAGATTCCGTTTATGGTGGACAAATTGTTGGCTTGATGAATTAAAACGAGCGAGGTTACTGTAAACGAAAGCCCACATACAGCAACCAAGCCCAACACAGCGAGCCTGTACGGCTCCGGTAAGATTGCCCCATGTCCGGCAGGGGGTTCGCACACAGGCGCTACGCGGTTCGGCAATTTCCTTTCCCTCGGCGTTGGAACTGTCAGAGGGACGGATGGCGGTGCTGCCAGTGGGGGTTGGTTCTGGTGGGCTATGTAAATTGCGGCGTTCCCAAGTTTCTAGCTGGATAATCATAGTCTGGTGCGCTCTCTCGTGAGGTGAGACACACAATGTCAGATAGTGCGGTGCCTTCTCCTAATAGGCAAATTGATAAATGAAATCTCAGACACGAATTGATCGATCAAAACATGTCACATCACGGAGCTCAGATAAATAAATTGACTTCGATGATGTAAGACAGCGGGAGCTTGTAAAAAACTACCGGAGCCGCACGGCGCGCGATGAAAAGTGCTTGATGAACATGGCTAGAATCGAAATGTATGTATATGGATGACAGGGATACAGTGACTTTAGACAAAGACAACTCAAAAACCGATAGCATCTGGACTAAGATCCTAAAAAGTAGAGAGAAAGAGAAACCAAGTAAAGATAAGTGAGAAAACCAAAAGAGTCCAATCACCCCACTCTCTTGGTCACAGACCCATTTTCGCACGCGTCCACACGGCCAATAGCTAAGAGCGTTCAGATGCTGTGCTCTGCCCGGCTTCGGTAAAGCTTGCCCTCCTCACAACCCCGCTTCTGCTCACCCTGTGTCCCTGATCCTGTAACGGATCCGACTCCGAACGGCGCGTCGGTGGGTGAGATGGAGGTGGCAAAGCTCTTCTGTGGCGTTGCTTTTCTGTGCGCGGGGAGATTTCGGGGAGTGAGATATTCAGGCTGCGGTGCAGCTGTTCAATGATACCGTCCATACTCGAATTGCCGATCTGCTCGTTCGCACTACGCTGCCCACTTGAACTATCATTCGCGTTCGCCTCTTGATCAACTGCGTTCTCCATTGTTGGACCGGCTGGCCTTTCGCCGATACTGCTCGGATTCCCAAGATTTTCGCGTAAGATCTCATCAGCTAGGCTACCTCCGGTTTGAGATACAGGCGGGAAGTAGCTCTCTCCTTTACTTGCATCTGTGCTTGCGCATGAAAAATAATCGAATTCCTCTCGGCTCTGACCTTTCGTTATCGGCGCGCCAACTGCGGCGTTGCTCAATGGATTTCCTCCTGGTCGGCCCCAGAAAGCCCCCGGGGACATGGCCGATACAGGTGAGAATGTTAATGCCGAATGGTCCGGGTGTGAAAGCGTCGGAGGACCAGGAATGAATTGAAAAGAAGGCATGCTCGGCGTAATGGGTGGTAACCCACTTGGGGTTATATTGAGTGAGGGCGTATGTGCGGGATGCTGAACTGGCGACCGTGCATGTGAAAATATTGGGCGATTAAGAGGTGAATGCGGGTGTGCGTGCAACGATGGGACGGGGACTACGCCTGATCGTAGCAAGGGCGACATATGAACGCCCGGAGCGGACATGGGAGACGTTGGTGAGAAATCATGCGCAGCCGGGACATTGAAAGCAGAGGGTGGGGGAAGGGAGATAGGCCCGGGATGGGCTGGGTGGGTTTGCGCCCGCTGTCGAGGTGGCGGCGATGTTTGCTCGAGTCGTGAGACTGTCTCCCTCTGAGAAGAGGGAACGAAAGTTTGCGATGAGTGGCTCAGATCGGGATATTTCGGGGAAGTGGACGCGATGAAAGGAAGGGGGGCACTCATGGCGTGTAACGGAGGATGGGATGGGAGGTCTTGCTTTAGTACGGGCTGGGAGACGTGTAGAGGGGGCGACGACATGCGCGAGCCTTTTGCAGACGATGCACCCGCACTAGACGACGGTGGAGTGGGCAATTCCGCGATGCCAACGCTAGGAGACTCATTGTTACGAGAAGAAGAATCCATATTTATGGGATCAGGAAGCCCTGGACCTGTAGTGAGATGTGTCGGAAGTTGGTGCTCCGGAGTTGTGCCAAGGTGTGACAGAACAGCATGAGGCTGGGATCGCGGAAGGGAAAGAAAAACATTCAAGGGTGGGGGTGATGCACTGCTCTTGACCTGATTCAAATTATATGTGATATGATCGAGCGAATTCGGAGGATAAGCAAGAGGTAGTGGTGTGCTACGGGAGGAGGACGGCCTGACAGAAATGTTAGCCATCGAAGCAAGGGACGTTACGTTAACTCCCGAGAACGGTGACATAATTAGAGGAGAGGAGGGTGCTGTCAAGGACTGCCCTGAGGACATGAACTTGTCATAATGTACTTTGAGGGGACGACCGTTATATTCGTAACTGGAAAAGAACGTGTCAAGCAGGTATGTAAAGGGCATTAAAATAGATAACTGTTACCCATTGAACATATTCACTGCTCGTTCAGCATCAAGCTCTGTGGCAAAGACTACAGTGCCGAATCCGCGAGAACGCCCATCTTGGCCCAGAGCGACGTCAGCGCGCAAAATGGTACCCGCCTGACGGAAAAGGTCTTTGAGATCCTGCCATTGACAATGAAACGGTAACTAGACATCCTTGAGAAAATCGGAGTGTATCACAACCATGAGGAGACCCACGTTCCCGACGAATAAGTTACGGCTGACACCGCCCACAGTGTTTGGTCGATCATGGCCAAAAACGGTGGAATGGTCTGAGTAGGACTCATCTAGAGCGCCTCTCAGCGGGATCTGTGGTACAAAAGAATTCGACAACAAGGGATTGATTGGTGGCGGAAGTGCGGTTGGAAAAGGATAAGGTGGTCTTAAGCCAGGAATCACTGGTGCATGAGTATTAACAAGTGCAGGGTTGTGGTATCCTGAGACAGGATTACAAAGGTTATCAAAGTCACTGGGTAGGCGGTCTAAGCGAACTTCAAGAACGCGAGACTGCCATGAATAACCGTTGAATATATCGACAGCACGCCCGGCGTCCTCTGCAGTAGCAAGAAGGACGGTGCCATGACCGCGAGAACGGTTGTCCGGGCCCAGTGAGACATCTGCGCGGAGGACAGTACCGGCCTTGCGAAAAAGGTCTTTGAGGTCCTGCCAACGAACCCTATAGGGAAGCTGTGGCGGAAATCAGTCTCTTAGCGGAGCAGACCCAGTCAGGTGGTGAATGTGAAACGTGAAGGTTGGACAGGAAAGGGGCGCTGGCACTAGCGCCGTGTCGACCGCAAACGATATACTGCGAGAAAAGAAAGGCACTGGGGACAGCACGTCCGCAGCGCACGAAGACGCGAGGGTTGTAAAAAGAAGTAGAAGGAACGTCGCAAAGACGAAATATGAGACCAGGCGGACGTACGTTTCCAACGAAGAGTTGGGTGCGGGTGTCTTTGAGGGGAACGTGACGACCATCTGACGATACAGAAGACGTGGCTTGTTGGATGACGGCATCTATCTCTTCGCTGGTAGGAGGATGAGCTGGGAGGGGAGGCGGAGGATTTGTGGAAGAAGCGGGTGCGATAGCAGAGGAAGGGCTTGAGGAGGACGATTGAGTGATATTCTAGGAGGATGAGATGAATATATGCGGGAGAGGAAGAGAGAGAAGGCATACAAAGGAGGATGGTACGTCCATGAAGAGGGCTAGGACTAGGGAAAGAAGGGATCGCGCTCGCACAGAAAGAAAGATGCCGCAGATGGCAGCTGCTCATGATCAACAAGTTGGCTTCCGTACGTGCTACCAACCGACCGTTGAGGACCGGGTCGCGGACTTGAGGGGGTTTGAGTCTCCACTCCACTCACCTCGCCACTTGCCACTCGATGCTCCACCTTCTTTTTGAAACTTACTCACCCCGATCTCAATTCGGCACATCTTGACGTCATCACCCTCGATTCGGCTCTATCCCTTCCCTTCTTCCCGTAATCCTGCTCACGCCACATGTATGTATGCGCGTGCATGCACTCACTCTTATCTTGTCCTCGTTCTCATCGCGTCCATAGGTACCGGTTACCCGCCTGACTTGGCTTTCATATTGCGGCGATGTAATTCCATACCGTATTTGTCTTTAACCTCAGGCGGCTCGGCGTAACTTCGTCAACGTGGAATCGTCTCACTGGCGACAACCACCTTCGCTTGCCATAAATTTGGTCACCCCTCGTCTCTGATCTCTTATGATCTTCTCCGGCACAACATCTTTTCATCATCGATACCTCGTTATGCAATTGTCTAGACTGCTTGAGCTACTCAACGTCGCATCCTTTAGCTAAGCAGAAATTCGAAAGAGGAGGTCTCCGAGTCTCATATAAAAGTTAAGCTAGGTGAGTTAAGTCTGTAACCCCCACTCACAATTCATGCCAGAACACGCATATACCGAAGGAGCTTCTTCAGGACCCACACCCCCCGTGCTGTCCCCTTCTGCTGCTGAATTCGTCTGCGATGCAGGGTGCCAAGCGAGCCCATGTTGTCACACATCGCGGGAATGCGATGATCAGCAGGGCTCCATACGACACAGTGTTGGTGATTGTATCCCGGACGGTCAAGGTGGATGCCTGAGGTCAACGCCCGGATCACCTTGCGGTTGTTGTAACCCTATTTCTCTCGATCTCCCACAGGGTACGCTGCTTCAGATCTTCGCTTCTTCCGGTGTTCCTCTTATCGTCGCGTTACCCGTCTTTCAGAACAATGTTGTCAGAGCGACAGTAATGCGCACAAGCCCAGCTGCGAGGATGGTCGTTGTTTAGGACCCATTCCACTTTGCGAACTTGATTCTCCGAGTATCGAATGCCATCAAGGTAGGAGGCGCTTTCCCCTGTTGTGCCAGCGTTCAGGATTTTCGGGTACCAAATGACTCATGTGCTCGTTCTTTAGACGTGGGAAACGATTGCTGCTCTGACTGTTCCCCGAAAAGCCGTTCTGCACGTGGACGAAATGACTCGGAGGTTCATTCATCATTGGCCATGGAAGACGGTAATTTCTCCGGCTATATCCCGAGAATCACTTCACAATCTGGAATAGCATGTCGCATTGGTACCAGGCCAACTCCCGGAAACGAAGAGAATGTAGTTGCCTCTGTTGTAACCCCTCGTGCGTGCATTAGAATTTCACCCCTTTCTGTGCATTGGGCTGACCCTGGTGATGATTGCAAAGGTCACTGCAACATTGATTGTCCGACGTCTCCCGCCATGCCTGCCGGAGGTCCAGCTCACTTCTCGAAGCGATTCTTCGAGGCAGCATGTCGGTGCTTGATTGACTGGCGCGTGAGGCCTCCCAAGCACCAGCACCACCATCATCACACTTCCCAGTCCCCCCCGGACCATTCCCCCCTGGAGGCAAAGAAGCGAAACAAGTTGACACCTCCGGGCCATTCCTGCCCCGTACCTGAGAAAGGCCATCAAGCAATTGCCACAGAAGATGCCGCAGAACAGGGTGGTGGCTGCATCCAATCTCTAACGTTGACGGTTCAAGGAATGGACTGCCCGTCCTGTGCAGGAAAGTTAAAAAAGGCACTTCTAACGGCTCCGTCAGTTCAAGACGTCAAGGTCAATATCTTCACGGGTCAAGCCTCACTCATATACAGAGAGGGTCTTGTCTTTCCTTCCGACCTAGCAAAACGAGCCGCTCAGCTTACTGGATTTGCTTGTGAGGTGGATGACAAATCTCGAATGGAAGGAAAGTACAGAGTACTTCGCATAGAATTCCAGACAAACGCCGGAATTCCTCCCAAGTGTCCAGTTCTTCCTCTGGGTGTAGTGATTCTCAAGACATCGCACACCGAATCCACTGTAATTGTTGATGTCCAGTACAATGCCGTCTTGATACAGCCCCGCTCGGTTTTGGACGTTTTCGTCTCCTTGGGTGGTTCCTTCCTTCCTCCTTCAAGGCTAAAAACTACTTCCCAATTTGGCGGAGATATCACTTCACGCCTTCGCAGAACCTTCGTTTCTGCCATTCTCTGCATCCCCGTGGTTGTCTTTTCCTGGGCACCGTTAAAGCCTCATCCGATCTTATACGGGGGGATCTCCCTTTTCCTTGCGACATGTATCCAAGTTTACGTTGGCGCGCCCTTGTATTCCGAATCATTCCGCGCTCTTTTTTTTCAACACGTCCTCGACGTGGATGCGCTCGTTGCACTCTCCTCCACAATTGCGTATTCCTTCTCGCTCTTCGCGTTCCTCATGCAGGCAGTCGGTCACGAATTTAGCCCACCATTCTTTGAAACACCCACGCTGCTGTTGACGCTTATCAGTTTCGGCAAGCTTATTTCGGCATATTCATGCCGACGCGCAACATCAGTACTTGATGGTTTGGGTACGCTGCAGCCAGACTTCGTGCAAAGGGTCTTGGCGGATGGGACCACGATCGCAGTCACCCACGTGGATCTCGTACAACCCCACGACGTGCTACGCGTCTCATCAAAAACGCTTATCGCTACGGATGGCTTTGTGCTACGAGGGTCGACTCAGGTCGATGAGTCCGCTCTTACTGGCGAGAGTCTACCCGTAGAGAAGGCTCCCGGGGCGCCCGTCACGGCCGGTACCCGGAACATGACCCATTCTATTGATATGGAGGTCTCTCGAGCACCCGCGGAGAATACTCTTTCTGAGTTCGCGTCACTCGTGACGCAGCTGCAAGAGGCACGTCCTCCTATCCAAGACCTAGCGGATCGCGCGGCCTCGTTGATTGCCCCAGTGATCCTGGGCACGGCGGTGATCGTTTTTGTCGTATGGATTGTCGTAGGGCTACGCGTTCGTGAGGAGCACCTCGCCAGGGCAAGCTTGGCAGCGCTGCAATATGCAATCGCTGTGCTGATTATCTCGTGCCCGTGCGCAATCGTGTTGTGCGTTCCGATGGTCGTCGTCATTACTGGTGCTGTCGCGATGAGGGAGGGCATATTGTTCAAGGTAGGTTTCCACACAGCATCCGTTTCGCTACGCTTTTAACGAGCTCCGGAGACCGAAACTTCTTTACAGAGTGCCAAAAACGCCACCGTCGTCGTGTTTGACAAGACTGGCACGCTGACACTCGGACATTTGGACGTCGTTGAAGCATGCATAATGCGTGAAGAGACAATAGGCACAATTTTAGCACTTGTATCTCAAGACTCGCATCCTGTTGCCCATGCGGTGGCCAAGTACCTTCGCGCGACTTACCCAAACCTGTCCGCGGTGTCCTCGGGTCAAGTTCAGTCCTTCCCTGGCAAAGGCCTCGAAATGACGGTCGACGACGTGCCTGTCCGTGGTGGGAGCCCAATCTGGCTTGGTCTACAAACTGAGCTACTTTACTCGCAAATGATGCGGAAGGCCCTGACCATGTTCGCCGTGACAATAGACACGAAGGTGGTTGCCTTTTTCGGACTAGCCGACAGTCCACGCGCAAGTGCGGCGGCGGCGGTTGAGATTCTCAACCACCAAGGGGTCCAGGTCCACATTGTCTCGGGCGACGCGCGACCCGTAGTCAGTGCCCTCGCAAAGCGGCTGCGCATACCGCACGAGCGCGCCGTTGGCGGCTGCTTACCAGTGGGAAAAGTCGCTTATGTTCGTGCTCTGCAAGCAACTGGAGCGCGCGTTATGTTCATCGGAGACGGGACAAATGACACGCTCGCTCTTGCTGCCGCGGACATCAGTGTTGCAATGGGCAATGGGACGGATGTCGCCCGAAGTGCGGCGGACGTCGTTTTTCTCGCAACTGACCTCGCGCGTGCGCTGGCAGGGTTGTTTCGTCTGTCACGTGGCGCCGTGCGTCGAGTGTACCTCAATTTCGCATGGTCCGCCATTTACAACCTTTTCGCTGTACTATTAGCGGCAGGGGCGTTTGTCCGCGTGCGCATTGCTCCCGAGTATGCAGCTTTGGGAGAGGTGGTAAGTGTTGTGCCGGTCGTACTGATCGCGTGGAGCATGTGGTTTCTCAAGTTTTGATTGCCCTAACAACACAAGTCGTGTCGAGCTTCCCGGCCGCAGGGAAGGAACTAACCTTGATTAGAAGGCACATGAATGTCATCATATAACCTGTCTACCACTATCGAGAAAGAATTGGTGCTGATGATGTCTTGCTGGCATTGACGCTAGGGGCGACGTAGGAGATGGATTTCGCTCTGCAGGCCGGTGGGTTATGCCGTTTCATTGGACTTGTTGGCAGCTGAAGCGCTGAAGATCGGTGCAACTAAAAAAAAAACACGCTCGAGATAATAGCGCAATGTCCCCAAATGTCCCAGAGGGTGCAAGCCTACCCTCTCCGTCAAATTCCACGCTGAATTGCCTGCGTCAAACCCAGCTGTCGACCATGTTTCACCGCTTACCACGCCTGCGAAGGCCGAATGATTTTGAGTGGCCTTATAGTGTAAGGAGTCACCCGACGGCTCGGCTTCATCCTTCTTCTGTTCCGCAGCAGTTCTATTGCAGTGCATGTGCCACCCGCGGTTCTCGGATACTGCCTCATCGGTCAGGGTCCCTCGCCGGTTCGATCAGTTCGAGATCCGGCCTCCACCGCCACCCGAAGTTCTGCCCGTCCTTTTCTTGTGAAGGGAAAGTACGCGATCCAAGCAATGCAGTCGGGGTCCTTTCGGCACCAACTAGAAGGATAAACTGGGACTCGATCCTGGACTCGTACTTGGATCGGAAATCGTTATCCGCGGCCATAGCCCCGACATTTTCAATGGGAGGGGCAATGGGACGTTCGTGGTGATCCGATTATGGTCTATATTGCCTTCCAGTGCAGTGGGGGCGTGATCTCCATGCATAGTGTCGAAGTCACATTCATGAATGTTTTTGACAGAGAAGCGTAAACGTGGCCCATTGCGTCATCGATAACATTAATATTTGTCGTATTAATTGCTGCACCGCTATTAATAGTACTACTCGTTGTGACGACCGAGTTGATCGATTCTGCACCTCAGCAGGCCTCACTCGCCATTCCTCGCAAAGCAATCACAGAACCTGGGTCACTACATTAAGATGTCCCAAAGAGGTACGGGCGCAGAGATCGAGAACAGCTCACCAGTGGATGTACAATTGAGTACTGAGTACTGAATACTGTATGGTAGAAGGGCGTCGACACCACGCGGACTATCCCCGGATGACGAAAGTGTCACGGTCGTATTCAGTTATCGACAGTACGCGGGTCATTAACATTGTGATTCGCGACGCAACGCAACGTATCGAGGTTCGATCCGTGTACCAGTGCCAGCGAGCCGCGTTGCGCAGGCATACTTTCCCCACCGCCCACACTGAGACCGACTCGGACCCATCTGATTATGTTTCTCCATTTGGCACTGGCACCCACAGGACAAGACAAGACGTGTTGCGCTGGTTCCATCATCGCAAACCGTATCATAGCACCCGTTTTCCGAATCCATAATCTATATCGGGTTGCGGTTTTCACATCATTTACTATTAGATCTAGGGCTACAAGCCTACAGCCGTACCAGTCACGGTAGTGCCCTAGGCGTCCCTCACAGTCAGTCCATCTTGAAAGTCCCATCTCTTCCCCCGAGCCCCTTACCTTACCCTACCCCCGCCAAGACGAGGCGGGCACGCCCCCGGTTTCCGCATTCGATCGGAGTGCGGCTGCGCGTATGGTCGTCCGAATTGCAGGTTCCGAGTCCTCCCGTAGTAGCAGAAACATACGTGATCCCTAGCCCCGGCCTCCGAATCGGTGCGTCGCTATGTCGGAATTCACGCGATGCCCAACGAAACGAGGGGTTTATCGTAAATCGGTCGTATGTACGCAGCATTTAATTTGAGGAAGGAGAATTACGACAGTGATTTATGATGGAGCGACCGTTCGCATGGCGTGACACGATGCTCAGGACGCCGCACTGCTCTCGCTGCTCACCAAGACTGAAGACAGTTCCGACATGGGGTTGACATTCACCCGGGGGGCATACTTGCGTCTGGATTCATCGAGTCGAGTTGGGTTCTTTTGTGGCCCTCACAACGTACAAGATTCGAAAGGACATGTCACGATCACTGCATCCATTGTTCCGAAATTGCGACGTCTTGCCCACAAGTATAATCAGCACACAACGGCGCACTTCCTTGACTATTAGGACCCATCGCCGGGAGCAACGTTCTACGCGAAGCGATGTTGTAGCTAGCGGATTTCTAGTCCTCGGATAGCGTTCTGATAGCATGGCAGATTGGAGCCGCAATCGAATATCATTCTGGAAAACAGTCGGAAAATAACAAGTCGATCATCCAGTACAACTAAGTACCGGAAACCACAATGACATCCAGGAAATAATGTTATAACAACCAATAATACAAAACATACAATAAGGGCAAGGTCAAGAATGCAGTATCTATACTTCCTGACTCTCCTTCTTGCCCTTCTGAGTTTTGCTAGGGAGAAGCTGAATTGCAAGTCAGTAACGTCCTTTCGAACACAACCACAAGACACACCTCGGGGTTGATGTGAGGCACGACGCCACCCTGGGAGATGACGACATCGCCAAGAAGTTTGTTCAATCTATTTTGAGATCCTTAAGTACACAGAGGATTGGGAAAGTTGGCTGAACTTACTCCTCATCGTTTCGAATGGCAAGCTGTAAGTGCCGGGGCACAATACGCTGCTTCTTGTTATCCCGTGCAGCATTACCGGCCAGTTCCAGAATTTCGGCAGCAAGGTATTCGAGGACAGCAGCAAGGTAGACTAAAAAAAAAAATTCATCTGATTAGAAAAGCCAAATCGAACAACTCTTCAAGTTGAACTGGACGTACCGGGTGCGCCCGCGCCAACGCGCTGAGCATAGTTACCACGCTTGAGGAGACGATGAACACGACCGACAGGGAACTGAAGGCCCGCTTTAGCAGAGCGAGACTGGCCCTTGGTTTCGCCACCCGAAGCCTTGCCACCAGACTTGGCCTTTCCGCTAGACTTGCCGGACATTATCACTGATGATGGGTAGACGTGTAGAGGGTTTCGAGGACGTGCAAGGGAGAAGAGTGATGTGTGGGGAAAAGTGATCTGGGCCTTATAAAGTTGTGAGCGGAAAGTGTCACGTGGGAGAGCCACAAGAAATAAAGTTTGCGATCAACAAGAAAGTCGCGTCGTGTGTCGACGCGTCTGCGGTGGCCAAACAGTCCCAAAGTGTTGTTATCCCTTTGCATATAAAATCCCGCTAATGACACCTCCTCGTTCACGTATTCCTCTCCTCACCACCAGCATCGTCGCTGCATCTTTACCTCTCGACTCTCACAAACCGCTACTCTAACATCCAATGGCCCCCAAACCCGCTTCCACCGCTGGCAAGGCTCCCGCCTCGACCGCCTCCAAGGCTCCTGCCAAACCGACTGAGGGCGCGAAGGCTGCTAAGAAGACGTCTTCTAAGCCAGCTGCTGAGGGCGGCGAAGAAAAGAAGAAGCGTCGCAAGGTCCGCAAGGAGACCTACTCGTCTTACATTTACAAAGGTGGGTCGACTTTGCATTTCATTTACAGGCATCTGTAAACTCACGAATGTGTTAGTGCTGAAGCAAGTTCACCCTGATACCGGTATTTCCAACAAGGCGATGGCAATCCTGAACTCCTTCGTCAACGATATATTTGAGCGTATTGCCACTGAAGCCTCCAGTACGTTGGTTTCATTTAACATGACTCGGCAATATTCTAATAAATGGAACAGAATTGGCTGCTTACTCCAAAAAGTCCACCATCTCCTCACGAGAGATCCAAACTGCTGTTCGCCTGATCCTCCCTGGTGAATTGTCCAAGCACGCCATCTCTGAGGGTACCAAGTCTGTTACCAAGGTACGGATTACCATTCCGTTTTTGTGTCCTGTTTATTTACGCCATCCGTAGTTCTCCAGCGCAGGTGCCAAGTAGATTGGTCCATTCGGCTTTTGTTGTATCATACTACTGTATACTGTTATTCTTTATTTTCTTTTTGAACTACCTGGTTTCGTGTGAATGTCTTGAAGTGCGGTGTGTGCCCATTGAATCGGAAGCTCAGGCAGCTGGAACCACTGGTTTTGGCATCAGTTGTAAACCCAACATGTTGCGGTCGGAAATGGTCGTTGATAGATAGTTTGCATGGTTTTCATGAAAGGCATGTGCACATCTAATATCATCTAATAACACTGCGCACACATTGAGAAACTCGCTTTAAGTATGAATTGCTATATAAAGATAATTAAGTGGTAATCTATATCTTTCCCAAAAGTAAGTTTTTCGTTATCTCTCGCCCTGTGATCCGAACAGTGTTGTAGAGTGTTGGAAGGTCAAGCGTAGAGGTCAAGGCATCTGCAAAGCCGAACGGCAGCATGAGAGGAATCCACCCTGCAAGTACGAAAAATTTAGCGCATGAGCATCCGCAACGACGCCGGGTGGGCAACAAAACATGGCTAAGCACGAGCACGTACCCCTAGCATATTCCATGGCCCAACAACCCTCATGCATCTTGTACTGCTTAGCGACGCCACGCCGCATGAGGTGCACCTCGCCGGGCCGGTACCGTTCCATCTCGAGCGCGCCAGGCTGGAACGCCCACTGCTCGCCGACGAGGATGTGGAAGTAATCGTCTGCGGGGTGAAGGCCCGAGTGACCCTCCGTGCCGAGCGGCGTCCCGAAGATGATGAGGTACTCCGTGATGCTCGCGTGCATGATGTACATCGCGCCCATCGCCCCGCCCGCGTTGTTAAAGACCCACTCCGCGCTGTTGGCGTTGATCGACACGCCCCGTGAGCGCGGGTACGTCGCGGTGAGATTCGCGACGATGTGCGAGATCATACCCGCCGTGTCGTTGGGCGAGGCGGCGAGCGCGGACAGCTGAAGCTCGTGCAGGTGGACCGGATCAAAGACGTACCACCGATCCTGTGTGGGCCGTGCAATTATTTTTATTTTTATCTCAGTCGGCCGTAGGAAAGGCAAAAGGTTGGATGGATGCGAGCGCACCTTGATCGTGTCGAGCCAGCTGAAAGTAGCAAGCGTCAGGAGAAGGAAGATGGCGCGCGTGGCCCACTTTGTAAGCGGGTCGCGTTTTTGGGAGATATATTGACCGGGGACGGGTGGGGGTGTGGATCCAGTCTTTTTGCCGGTCATTTCAGGAGGGGAGTTGGAGTGTGTGCAAGCCAGGGTTGTTTAAATCTGGTGAGCCCGCAATTAGCCGACCCGCCCAGGGGCCAGGGTCGTACGACTTGGAGGCGCGTCGCGTCGCGCCGACCAATTAAATTCCGAGTTCAGTCGTCTTAATTAGGGCGGGAGATATGATATTCCTCTATAGCAGCGGTATAGACTTCGAGCCACCATTCTACATCGGCCCAGAGTCTTATCCTCTTCATAATAATAAAAAGTCCTTCGCGAGAAAATTGCCGCTCCTCTGCCTGATCCTTCGCACAGTGCAATACGTGTGAACTTCGAACGAGCATGTATTCAAGATCTAGTCATAGTTGAAGAATCAAAATAATTATAATTATTTCGAGTGGGCGGGCAGCAGGTCTCGAGTTCCGTTGACAGTACCGTGATTTGGATGAAAAGGAAAAAGAACAGGAGGACTGCCGGTTTTATTTCACAGAGTCGCCGCTAGTACCAGTACTCAAGCGTGGAGCACCTCTATCCCCAGAATCTAGTAAGATCAGACCGCAGTGAGCTTTATCGGCGAATGATAAGGTATGGAAAAAGATACGCTCGATCTCCTTCGTACTTAGAATCTGGAGTCAGGTACCAACTGGTAACACCCTGTGTAACAGGGCTTGACTGACCCCCATGCCCCGGAGGGCCTGGGGCTTTAACACACGACGCACGTAGGGCGGTCGAAGAATTTGAAACGTGGTAGAGGATCTCGAGGTCCTTCATGATTGCCTGTATTGAGAAGTTCTCGAGACCAGATCACCTAGTAGCATTACTGCTAGGTGCCATCTGGGAGATCAGTCACAATGACTTGATGTAAGCTGATGCACGGGACATGCAGGCTCCTTGCGAGAGTTCCGACGAAGTCACACATATTCTGAGGTGGGCGGCGATATGCCATGAGACGTCGTCCTCCCTCAGACCCTCAACCACCAGCTTCGTGTCCGACAGGGGAGAGAGGATGTACCCAGAAAGGCCACTTGGGAATGTGTCCATGTCACCCTCGTCAAGTTCACGCAGGAGCCAATGCATCGCAGATCGATCGAGTTGTGATGCTCTCCTTTTGATTTCCCTCCTGATGCATGATGGTTCGAGAACGATCAAGGTGGACTCGGTGAAAAAGCCCATAACTTTTCCGATTTTCTCGTACCCTGGAAGAGTGCTGCACGAGCCGACGGAGGTTAAAGTATGAGACATGAATGAGGGAGACGCATCCTCGAAGGGGTGTGGCGTCTGGTAGGGCGTTCCAGACGATGAGTGCCAGTAAGCTGAGGGCTAGCCATGTACACTGCCAACAGAGCTACGAAGCAGTAGCGAGCCGTTGTGCCCACCGGGACATTGACAGAATGAAGCCAATCTCTGAGGGAAAAGAAGAAGAGGAAGACGGCGATGTGGAGGAGAATGGGGACACTGTGAGTTA
>Ga0137394_10000122_pt1 | contig 52862 bp, 68 predicted proteins | sample czobulk116metaG_FD_108278 | JGI IMG/M metagenome (GOLD analysis project Ga0137394, IMG submission 108278) | Vadose zone soil microbial communities from Angelo Coast Range Reserve, California, USA - czobulk1.16 metaG | ecosystem: Environmental > Terrestrial > Soil > Vadose zone | place: USA... | reverse complement strand
GTATCACACCTACACAAACCACTGATCCATACCATCTTTTCTCTTGCCTCCTTGAGACGCCTGCCTGTTATCGGTGCTAACGCCTCAAGTCGATTCTGCCTAATGGTGTTTGTTGGAGGAAAATGCCTGATTGACGAGTTGATCTCCTGGCGCAGTTATCAACTCGATCCCCAGAAAAAGTAAATCCAGCCCCGTACTTCCGATAGCTTGGTCATCCGTCCGTCGTGTCTCCAGTCATATGCGCTATGCAATTGAGTGATCCAGAGTAACGAGCGGTGCGACCCGCCAGTATGGTGTTGTAATCGATTCTAATAGCCGCCTGGGGCGCTAGGCGTGTCGCTCGGTTACTCCGTGCCATTCGCGGCGGTGTTGGTTTGATGTGCCTAGGATGATCTGGCGTCTGTAGAGGACTCATGTCTGATGAGGATGATTCGAGGATCCGAGTTGGTGTGTTCGAATTGTTTGCCGAACATTTGTTTCAGCTTAGTTGTCCATCAGCCGACTTTGGAGGCTGTGCGGAGTATGCACGAGTGCGAGTATATGCCACAATCGTTCGGCTTACGCGACGACCTGTTATACCTGGTTGGTATGTTTTCACCCCATCCTTCGGTCTTCTGGAACAACAATGTCCAAGCTTGAGAACTCATAACAGCACAAGAGAATTTCGAGACAATACAGGAAGTGGACTTCTCAAGGACATCCAGATGAGTGCTAGCGCTCTGAAACCTACAAATGATCGTACAAGACCGTGGTAAGATGAATAAAGTAGGTTTGAAATGAACGATGCGAGTTTGTCGGCGAGACAAGGGTCGTCAGGAGGCACGGGTTCGTCAGGAGGAAAAGTCCGTCAGCGCGTTGAACTTGAAGTGGTGGGAGAGTGTCCTGGCTTTGCAATGGCATCGTCAGCGCTTCGATGTGTTTATCCCGCCCGCGATAGGCGCATCCAGGTTACTGCGAGGATGGAAAAGGGGAAGCTGCGGCTGCCAGCTAGCTTGAGAGACGTGATCAAGCCTCACAAGTACAAGATTTTGAAATCGACGATCTTCCCAGCGACGACAGCCCGGACTGGTTCCCCGCCCCATGACATTGGGCGATCTTTGTGTTCCTAAAAGGACCCATGCATCGCGATGACTCGGGGGACTGTCGCACGTACGGCAATAAAGCGAAATACGGACTTAGCCACTACTCTTGCGAGTTTCGCGCGCGAGAAGCTCGGGCGGGTAGCAGAAATCTCGTGTAGGGTGTTGACGGCTCCAGGGTCGAAAGCCCGGGCCACTGTGCTGTAAAGCGTTGATGCGTGACTCGGCAAAGCAGTGCGCGGAGACCAGACTCACGCACATCCGAAGGGAGGTACACTCTTGAAACGTGGGTTCGTTCATTGCCTGCCACGAGACGCACAAAGGGAGCGCCAAGGGCATCTTACAACCAAATGCCTTCCTAATCTGGGTTTTGCGTGTAGAAGTTGATGGATGGCTTGAGGACGCCTTCGACAAGATACCGACTTCTGTGGCTCGAGTATTTGTACATCAATCGCGCCTGTGAGACCATGGATCCCGTTGCTCTTTGCTGAATGGGATGGCGCGCTCCGGTACTGTCTCCGAAGATGGAGGTGACCATTGCCCGATGTCTAGATCGTGTGTCGATGGCCCCTTGTCCCCCCTCAAGTGCTGAGATAGATGAGGGTCCGTCAGGTCGTGTTATTTTGGCGTTAGCATTGCGCCTTCAGCGGTTTCCGCATCGGATCCCTGAGCCGCTCTCGTTCTGACTTGTAAGACAAAATGTCTTCGATTAAATGACTTCATTACGATAGTAGATGACAATATCTAATGCTTACCCCACAGAACCTGCTGAATCTTTAGCGAAAAATCCCGAACATGCCCTGTCAATGCACCTGGCTGAGCATATGATGACCACGATTGAGAGGAATATCGTAGCCAGTACATCGAGACACCAGGTTGTCATCATGAATAAGAACCATTGCGATATGGCTCTTGTTCATGATGACAATCAGGTGATTGCCGCAAAACAGCATTCAATGATAATCAGAAAGACGTGCACGATAGCTCGACGATGAAAGCCACTTCAACAATGTATTCTAGCGGTGGCCGAAGGGGATCCTGATACCCCGAGGCGTCAGACAAAGTGATAAGCGAGATCCAGATATACGTACATTAGAATTATAATGAGCTCAAGACGTTTGTCTGGCTCGGGTTCATTCCCGCTTCCATACCTAGGGTGTGTATGTTCCTGTGGGGATGAATGATCTCCGGTCGGGAAGAAAACTGTCAAATAAACAGTAAACAGTGAAAATTTCCCTCGAGAATGTAGCCTAGTGTCATGAAGTAGCCCTGGGCCTGGTTCCCATAAGGCATCGGCCGTACGCAGGCCGATTCTTAAAAGCCTTTCGTTGCGATCATTGGGTAGAGAGGAAACAGACGGGGCTTGAGATATCGATCGGTTTCACAGCAGAAACAAAAGAGACGTGCACGTGGTCTAGCACGTGACTGTAAGCACGTGACGACGACGCGAACGCGTCTGTTCGATTCGAGTCGCGGGTTCCAGCTGTACTACCACCGGGATGGGTGTAACAGGCCTTTGGGAAGTAAGCATATTTATATCATTTTTGACAATATTTCACACTCGTTCTTACCCTCGCAGATTCTTCGACCCTCTGGACAACTGCGATCTCTCACTCACCTTGCCGTTATCGACGGATTCGAGAGTAATCCTGCCAATTTCAGGGGTCTTCGTATTGGCATCGATGCATCCATCTGGTTCTTTCATGCAGCCCACGGAAGAGATGGCGAGAATCCGGAATTGCGAACTCTGTTTTTTCGTTGCGCGCGCCTCATGAGTGCACCGTTTCTCCCCCTCTTCATCTTTGACGGTCCCAAGCGCCCCAAAATCAAGCGTGGGAAGAGAATTTCTGGGGAAAAGCACTGGCTTGTTGATAGCATGAAGGGTATTATTGAAGCTTTTGGCTTTGAATGGAGAATGGTGCGTTTGGATTTGGTCGTTCTGGGTTCTTCTTATCGGCTGTCTTACCTCTATAGGCCCCTGGAGAGGCGGAAGCAGAGCTTGCCCACCTGAATAATATGGGTATCATCGATGCAATCTTGTCGGACGACGTTGACAACTTCCTATTCGGTGCCAAATTGGTCGTTCGCAAGTGCGTGGTGGCTTCACATGCACGCTCAATCCACGCCATCATTCACATCACATATTTCCAATTATAGCCCAAGCATCAACCTCAGTGGCAACCACAAGCACACCACGAAGAACGCAGATGGTCGTGTGGACGGTAACCACTCGACTATCTATACCTCCACCGATATCCTCGCACACCCATCTGTCCAGCTCACGCGTGGTGGACTCATTTTAATCGGTCTCCTCTCCGGTGGTGATTACCACGCCGGTCTCTCGCGTTGCGGACCGGGAATTGCTCACGGGCTTGCTAAATGTGGTTTCGGTGATGAACTCCTTGAGGCTACCCAATCTCTCACCCGCGCCGAGCTCCCCGAGTTTCTTACCAGATGGCGTGAAGGTTTACGCAACGAGCTGCGCACCAACTCGCGTGGGCACCTCGTCTCCAAGAAGCCCTCTTTGGCCAAAGTCATCCCGGACTCGTTTCCTGATATCGATGTCCTACTTTCGTACACCAATCCAATTACAAGCGCGACGGACGCTGGGGCGCGCCGCACTCACACGCCACCCCGCTGGGACCGCGAGCCTGACCTCGCAAAGATTGGTCACCTTTGTGAGCTGCATTTTGAATGGGGGCTCAAAGATATCATCATAAAGCGCTTCCGCACCGTCCTGTGGCCGAGCATTGTCCTCCGCGCACTACGCCGCTCGGTACTGGAGAAAGACACTGAAACTGTCGCTCAGCCCCCGAGCGTGCCGGGAACTCATCAGGACGTCTTGGGGACACCGTCGAAGCTACTTGCACGGCACTTCTCTTCCATGGCTCTCAGAGCAGACGACGAAGACGACGACGGCAGTCTCAGGGATCTCATTGTTAAGATTCATAGCTCACGGATGCATGCCTACACCGATGGTATCCTTGAATATCGGCTTGAGGTTGCACCTGCGCAACTCGTGCGCCTTGCCTCTGCAGGAATCCAAGGTCTCAGAAAGCCCGCGGACACCACGTACGACGTCTTACCCTCGGAATCCGAGGACAGCGACGAGGGTGACGACGAGGGTGCCCGTGGTGGGTCGAACGGAAAAAAGAAACGCCGTGGTAACGGACCACCACCAGAGCCCGACAGCCACTTGCGCGTGTGGATGCCCGAGTGTATGGTGCGGTATGTGCTCCCGGATATCGTCGAGCAGTATGAAACAGCCCTCGAGGCAAAGCGTACGAAGAAGTCAAGGCCGAAAGCGCCGAGGGATACGGCGCGAGCACCGCCTGTCGCAAAGAGGAAAGGAAAGTCTGCGATGCCATCCAAGAAGACCGTCTCGGCGCCACCCGTACCAGCTGATGAGGAGTATTTTGACCTCAACGTTAGCTCGTCGGAAGAGTCGGATAGACGGACATCGCCCCTGCCATCGAGAAATCACCTTCGACCACTGCCCGCTCCTTTGCCAACAGCCCTTCCCAAGAAATCCAATGCTGCTGTGGTGCATGGGATGAATGATGTATTTGCTGACGACGGGATGCCGCCTAAGGACGGTGTTCGCCAACACCCCACCCGCATTGAAGAGTGTCCACAACAAATTCTAGATGTCATATCCGACGACGACGATAATGATGACGCTCCCGGACTTTTGAAGATGCCCAAACAGCATCTCGTGTCGCCTTCCAAAGTGCTGCAGAGCCTCGACCTGAATCACCACGCAGGCATCAATTCTTGCAGCAAAGCACAACCACCAGCCACACCATCCACGCCTTCGTCCAGTTTCCCTCACGTATTGCGGCCATTCCCGATAGCCTTCGAAGAGGAAGAATCGAGCGAAAGTGACCGTGAATTCTCGGGCAGACTACCCGCTTCCATCGGCCACGATTATGCCCAACACCTCTGGCATGCAGCACCGACGGCTACACCGCCGCCCTCGAGCCCACGGCAAGCGCGACTGCAATGGCGAGCGCTGCCGGTAGCACGCGAGGAAGAGGGAGAGTCCGGCGACGATCCGGATGCAGTGCCTGCTGAACTTCCCGTTCTTTTGCACCCGCCTACACGAGGACAATCTGGCTCCTCGGCAGCGGACTACACGCACGAGAACGTGCCGCTGCCGTCCCCGCGAGCGTCTCCTAGGCACGATGCTTCCAGTTTCAAGAAGCGGCCTTCGAGACAACAGTCCTCCTCGCTCTCACCTTCAAAGGCCCGTAGAAGGAGCCCGCAGCGGTTGACACAACCATTGCGGCCCTCGGCGCAGACAACTGCCCGTGCGACGGACGACGATAATAATGATGGGTTTCCTGATGACCGCCGATGGCGGCGCGTAGCAGAGACATCAATAATATCGATTTCCAGCGATTCTGACGGTGATGGCGGTGATGGTGATGTCGGCGAACTTGACAACTTGCTGGCGCCGGCAGCTCCCCTTCTGATTGCGCGCTCGCGAACTGCGGAGCAAAAACGGTTAGTTACTGCCACCGCCGCCGCCGCTTACTACCGCAAGGCAGGAGTCGAGCCCGAAATTATCGATCTGACGTGATATTTACTCGTATAATATAACCTTATTTTTTGTACTATTCTCAACTTGCCATCTTTTCTTCGTCAAGTCGCAACGCGTCTTACATTTTATTGGTTTGACCGACTGCCTAAGGTTTGTTGTTTGGGGTATTAATGCCCTGTACAGATCGAGAGAGAAGGCGGGGGGGAAATGCGCAGACTGATCCAAATGGTGATACAATACAAATGGGTGTGAGAAGGAAATATGAAAGGAAAGACGGCAGGAGTGGAGTGATTCGGGGGAAAGTTAGAACCAAGCAACAGAACTAGAGCGAGAGATAATGATAGCCCATCTGGGAAATGTGCAAAAAGAAAAAGCAAAGAGTACGAGTACTGTACTACTCTACACGCACGAATCGATCTTTTTTTGATGATACTTGGAATGCGTTCAAAAACTCCTACACGATAAACTTGCGACATCAGAACTCTACCGTGAAGTCGCGCTCAGACTCATGCAGCAGGAACCCCTCTCCGTCGTCGGGTTCCGGCGCGGGAGGCATCTGCGTCTTGAAGCGCTTGATGGCCTGGAGGCGCGCACGCCAATTGGTCTGGACCTCCACCTGGACGGTGTCGCCCTGGGTGTGCTGAAAGACGTTGGCGAACCAGTCGCCGAGCAGGCTGAGCTGGCGCACGAGCAAGGGGAGGTTCTCGGCCGAGATGAGCTTGAAGTTTCCGATGGGCGTGAACTCGGTCATGCCCGGCGCGCGCTGCACCGTGACGCGGAAGTACTCGTTCTCGTGCAGGTTGTTGGAGAAGGCGGCGATGACGCCGAGCGAATGCGGCTCGATGACGACGTTCACGAACTGGAATTGCGTCGAGAGCGTGTCGAAGCGGTAGGGCACGCCCGAATCGTTCCAGACGATGCGCACCAGGTCGTTCCCGATGTGCCGCTTTTTGTTGTTGAAGTGCGGGTCGTGCTCGTGGTTCGGCATCAGCGTCGCGGTGTGGTACAGGATCTGCCCGATGTCGTCCCACCACGCGTACGCGTACTCGCCGTCCTCGTCCGGGTCGAGCCCGCCGGCGTAGACGTCGACCTGGCCGCGCAGGTGGATCAGACGTCCGAGCCCCTCGAGGAAGCGCGTGTACGCAGGAGAACCGTGGTGGTTTCCCAGGATCTCCCGTTCGTGCGTTTGTCCCGGCGCGACGTACATGATCCCGACTTTGTGCGTGTCGATGACGGGCATTCTGTCCAGCGTACGGAAAAAGCTGGGGAGACCTGACGTATCTACCACCTTGCTTCTCCGCTGACCGACGTTGCGCCCGTACTGTGACAGTTGCAGGGCGAAAAAGGACGGATCGATGGCGACCTCTTTCCGCCGTTGAGAGGGCGCGGATCGTTGCCAGACATAACCGGTTATGGGGTCTGGACGCGGAGGAGGGGGTTCTTCCGAGTCCTCCGTTTTTTGGGGATAGAATGTTTGGACGATATCCTGCGGCGATACGGTAGTAAACAGAGCTCGCGGCTCTATTTTTCTTATATTGAACGGAGGATGAAACGCACCTGATACAATTCGTTGTCCTCTCCGAGCGACTCGTGATCCATAGCCAGTATCGCAGGAACCGAAAACATGTCTGGATCGACCTCCCCGGGCCCAACCATGGGCACGTTTTCAATCCGGGCCAATATGCGCGTGAGGCCGGATGCGCGACGCGCGGTGACCTCGAGCCATCCGATCCGGGGGAGCGCGCGAATCGTGACCACGGCGTTGCCGACGATCCAGGTTTTCTCCGTGACGGCCTCGGGCGAGTTCTGGTGCGCGACGGGGTCCATGACGATGTCGTTCATCATCGAATTGGCCGGTCGGGGATCCGCGCTGGCGTACGTGTACCGCGCGAGCCAATCGAAGCACACCTCGGCGGGTTCGTCGATGTCGTCCTGCCCGCTGTTGGCCAAGAGCAGTTGTCTGGTGATGTACTTGACGTGTTTTGGGCGGTCCGCGAGCTTGAGCGCGAGGAACCACAGATAGACGATGTAGTAGGACATGATGCGTAGATGCTGGGACAGCGCCCATGACGTTTCGGGCGAGGGCGCCTCGGCGGGGCGGTTGTGCAAGCGGAGATACTGCAGCGCCACGCCGAACACGAGCTTGAAGTCCCCCTCGGTGAAGTTGGCGTACAGGTGGGGGAGCGATCCGACGATGGCGAGAAAATCGATGATGTGCACCGCCATGCTCGCGTTGGTCATGATCTGAGACAGCTTGGCCAAGATGCTCGGCAGGAAGCGCTTCACTGAGTCGGGGAGCTCGAAAGCGGAGAGCGACAGCGCCTGCAGACACGCCTTGATCGTCGACGGCAGGCCGCTTAATCCGGCGATGAGAACCTCGACGAGGACGTGCTGTAGCGCGGGCTCGAAGCACCGACGATAGCTGATGAGGACAGGGAGCGAGTAGCACGCCAGGCCCTGCGCATCGCGGGGCTTCAAGCCCGTCGGCCAGTTCACGACTCCGGACGCCAAATCGCCTAGCGAGATCTTGCTGCAGAGCGTGATCAACAGCTTCGAGATGGCCGCGCGGGACTTGGGTCCGCAGAAAAAGTGCTTGTTCGCGAGCATCGTCGGGAGGTGGCACAGCACGTACGACAGGATCTCCCAGTCCTTTTCTTCCGAGATGATGTCGTTGATGGCGAGGAGGAAAAGAGAGATGGGCAGCACGATGCGGTTCCCTGGCCCTTGAGGGTCGTAGGAGATCAGTCCGTCCGAGGGGGTGTCAGTCTCGGGTATGGTGAACGGCAGCGATTCGGGGATGGACCAGATTGATTTTCGAGGTTTGGTCTCCACAGAAGAAGACGGAACGCCCCCCGTCAGCTGGCGGTTGGGTACCCTCGAGCGGCTCCGACTGGACGTCGAGCGAGAGGGCCGCGCATCGCGTCCACGGGACGCGTGCCGCCCGTTACGCTCGGGAGCACGCGCGCGGGCCCTGAGGATCTCCTGCGGATCGACAGCAGGTTGCTGCTCCTCGTGTGCCGGCTGCTCGTTCGCAGCACTACTACTGACGGGGATATCCGCCACCCCGACCCTGCCGATGAGGCCTCCGAGCGCAGCGATGCTCCCAAACCTGTCATACCTCCCGTACACCGAATACAGCCTGTGATCGCGATCGACGCGGAGCCTGAAGAAGAACTGTAGGATGGCGAGGCGGGCCCGAGCGGACTTGGCGGTGGAGACGAGGTCGATGAGGATGCGGAAGACGCGCACGGCGAGCGAGCGGTTGCGGTCCGAGAGCGAGTACGGCGTGAAGGCGAGTTGAGCGAATATGTGCACCAGCGCGACGACGGCACCCAGTGAGGCGGGCATCCCGAGAGGGTCGGGAGCGGAGGATAGGGGGATGTTCACGGAAGACGAGTCGTCTGCGCGCGGCGGCGCTTGGGTTGCCTGCGAACGTCCCGCTGCGGCTCCTGATCCTGATGCGCTACCCGTGGCGAACGAGGAAATGAGAGACATGACGCCTGGGATGGTAGAGGAGGAGGGGGACTCCCCGCTCCTGTCGCGCTGAACGCCGGGATAATCGAATTGTCCTCTGGCCAAAACGGGCGATATGTTGGACGACATGACCCCAGACCCGATACCGATACCAGAGATGGCAGTGTTTGCCTGCGGCGGCTGTGCTTGTCCGGCAAGCATGCTTGACGTCGTGAGGTCGCCGTCTACGTCGTCACCGTCCGCGGCGGTCGTTTTGAGCAGATCGAGCATGGGCGTGGTCAGCGTCTCTTCCAGTACCCTGTCGGCGTCCTCCACACTCGTTGCATCCTTCTCCTTTTCTTGGGCCTCGATCGTACGAAGCACCAGTTCGTCCGCGAGGATGTTCCACACGACTTCGTACCCGTCGCGCTCGCCCTTGCGGTAATCCTGCCGCACGCAAAAGTCCATGACGAGGTCCGCGAGCGGCTGTCTGTGCATGGGCACGTCCCGCACCGTGGCGCTTACCGCCTGTAACGCATCGAGAAGCGCAGTACGCGTGAGCGGGCGTGCGACCGAGCTAATCTCGGAGAGGCTGAGGATCGATGACCAGTTCGCGAGCCAATCGTGCGCAATGGGGGAGAGGTCGCTGCGTTCAAACATGATCGTGATGATGTTGGCAGTATCGGCGTCGACCAGGTGTTCTGCGATAGAAAGGAGAATGGTCGATAGGTACGGGTTACAGAGGGTGGTGGCGTGGTCTCTGGACAAGAGCACGGACAACATCCTAAGGAAGGGCGTTGGGGCGTCGCTCGGACGCGCGAGCGGCACGATGAATGAGCCCCCATCCACATTTCTGGCAAACAAAATCAGCACTGCGGGAAAAAAAAGATGGGGGGGGCAGCGTCGACGGACCTGAGCGGACTGATGTAGCGCGCCAGGACGAGCAAAGTCTCCCCGACGACGTTCGTCTCGTCCTCGCCAACTTCGACATCAGAGCTGTCTACGCGTTCGTCATACTCCTGGAAGATGTCCCGCAGCGCGCCCGCGATCTCCAACAACACGTCCTCCCTCTCTGCGTCCGACCCGCCATCCGCATCCGGCTGCACGCTCACCCACGCCTCGGCAGCCCTGCGCAGCATGCGGCCAACCTTCCCGAGGTCCCCGCGCGTAAACTCGTCTTTGGCCCACGCGCGCTCCATAAGACCTTGCTCGAGGCTGATGCCGCCCGGTGCGCCGCTATGCGTGTATGAGTCGGCGCTCATGCGGGATATGTACGACCTCGCCAGGCGGGTGCACAGCGCGCGGCGCACGTATATGCGCAACGTACGGCAAGCGCCCGTGGCCGTCTGCACGCCCACGCGCCATGAGGTGAGTCCTGCACCGGTGCGGGGCAGTAGGTGTTGCCGGAGAATGATGAAACAACTAGCGGTGTAGGGCCCGTTGAGGATCGGGTCGAGAACTTCGACGATGTGACGCTCGAGCGGAAACTGGGTGTCGAATTGGTCGCTCGAGTTCAGAGAGATTCTCGGAAGCTGGCTCGCGTACGAAGCCAGGCAACGGAAAAGCATCGGGATGATGGTCTTGAGGTGTATCGGGCTGAGATAGCGCACCTGGGCGTCGAGGTGGTCCAGGTAGAGGGCGACGGCGATATCCGCAGGGCGGCGAGGTGCAGGACCAAGGGGCGACGGGGGCACGGGTGAAGAGAGGGGAATAGAGGTGGAGGAGTGGTGTCGCCGATGGGTTTGTGTGGTGCGAGTGGGCGTTGAGGGGATCGAAGAGTGGGATCCCTGGAAGATGTCCGGAGTGGCGTAGGCGGAGAGGGACGGAGTGTCGCTGGGCAGCGCAAGCGCACGCTCTACCAAATCGCCAAAGAAGGTGAGCACGCTGCCGATCGTGGGCTCGCTCAGACGTGCGAGGGTCTCCAGTCTCGACGTGGTGACGGTCAAGAAGGAACCGAGCATGTCGACGCTGCGTTCCCTCTCCGCGCGCTCTGCAGAGGATATGATGACGAGATCGCGCGTGGATGCGGACGCGGACGTGGATGCGAGCAGGCTGGCGAAAGCAGCGTCGATCCATGTCTGGAGCATCTCGAGGAGCTGGGGCTCGATGCCCGCGATTTCTGCGCCGCCTCTGGTGAACGCGGTGAAGGCGCGGAAGCGCGCCTCCCACACGTCCGGGTGCCACGCGTTCTGGCCGCAGACGGAAAAGAGGGAGAAGAGGGCGATGCGGTCGGAGGCTCTGAGGGCGGGTGCGGGCGTGCGCTCGAGAAAAGCGGTGAGGATGTCATACCCGGCCGCGCGGAGGGACGCGGGTGCGTCGGCGGTGCAGAGGGCAGCTAGGATGGGCGTAAGGGAGAAGAGGTGGACGGTCGATGGGTCTGCGAGGGCGGCTGAGAGTGCGCGTGCGGTGGCGAGCGAGGGCACGGCGGGCGGGGTCAAGGCTGCGATCAGCTCCTCGACCGTAAGGGCCGGCTCTGGCGCAGCGGGGAGTGGGATCGGTGGGGGATCAGGGCGGATGCGACGCCATGTAAAGTTGGCAAAACTGTTGGTATTGGAGCGTCCGCGAGGGCGAAATGGAGCTTCGACCTCTTGAGGGGACATACCATGCAAGGTACCTCTTCAGGGTTGTGCTCGCTGAACTGGAGTAAGGGCAGAGCCGAGTTGGGGCTTGATGGGGCTTTTGAGCACGGTGGATACTCGAGGGATAGAGGAGAGAGAACATACCCGAACTCGCACGGATTGATGATGAGGGTCAAATTGAAGCACGAGGGGAGAGGTGCACGCGCATAGCGATAAGGTGTCATCTATTTCATCTCTACTTCATAACAGTACAAACCGAGAACAAAGGTACGCTCGCGATGGAATCAACGACATATCAACCTCCAGCAAGGGTCCCCATAATGCTACACTGCGTCCAACTCTGAGATCGGTCATCGCGACCGTCTTTGCATCATGCGGCGGGACGGAAAACAAAATCAGCACCGACGTCCCCTCTCTGACTCGGCAACGCGCTAAACAGAACAGCATGCCCGTTCCCCCTCGTGGAGAAGGCGGCTTGGGTGTATTAATGATCTCCTCGACCTGCACAAACATGTTCGCAGACTCTGGCGAGGGAGCGCTCTTGCGCCAGAGTGAGAGCGCCGTGGTTTTCTTCCCAATCACTTGTGACGCTTGCTCTGCGAGTCCCCCGCTGCGTAAAACCGGATTGTTAGATAGTAATTCAATCCAAGACCGAAAAGCTTACCTCGCGTATCGAATCTCCTTGCCGAGGCCGCCAGCCTTTCGAGGGCTCACCTCCAAACCCCTCCGAACTGCCTTGTCCATCGGCGTTGCAAACGGGACGCCATGTTGCTCCAAAGTCAATCCGAACAGATCCGCCCTCCCGCCATCTGTCCACAGATCTCCTGCGCGTGCGAGACGCGTACTGGATACAGGTATCGACGGACGTGAGGGCCCATGCGATGGGGAGAGGAACTTGGACAGGTCAGGCTCGACCAAGGTCTTGGGCGGCGTAGATGGTCGCGGAGTTGGGCTAAACAGTATCGGAGGATTCAATATTTTGGTAGACTTTGGCGCATGCGGTGCGGGGACTGCGAAGGGCGAAAGAGGTGGTGAAAGAATCCGCGTCGAACCCGTAGCGGGGACGTTCTCGTTTGGAACCAACTTGAGTGGGTCCGAGTTCTGGGCAGGACATGGACGCGGAGAGTCATTTTTGGGATGGCGCTCTAGATCGACAAGTGACAAAGGTCGCGATCTTGGCGTCTGCTTCTGCTTCTGCTTGGAGGGTCCAGGATGTGGCAAATTGGAGGTGGTTACGCGAGAGAGTGCAAAGTCGGAGCGGAAATTTGGGACCCCACGTCGAGATTGAAGCGGTTGGGCGGGCGGTTTTGCCTGGACGAAACCATCTGGTACTGGAAAGCGAGGATTTCTCGACTGCTGTAGGAGAAAGGGGTGTCAATAAGTTAGATGGAGAGGCCAGTTCAGTCACTCACGCTCATTCGGCCGTGGAATGCGCAGGAGATCAATAAGATGTGACCGTCACACCTCGTCACGAGGATGTCACAAGCGAGCGCCTCTTTGACGACCACTTTCTGCGCCTTCTCTTGTCGATCCAGGGATGGGGGACCCGTTCGATGTCATACCCTACGATGTACGTCGCTGCGTTCACACATCCGATGCACAAATAAACTCACACGAAACAGGATATCAAGGGCGGTTGGTCAAAGCTTGGTTCAGGTTCCTTTGGGAATGTGTACAAGGGTGAGACTCGGAGGTGGTGCCAATACACCCGCGAATTGCACTCACACTCTCGTATCCTAGGATCGTACCTAGGCATAGACGTTGCTATCAAAGAGGTGCTTCCCTCCACAGAGTACGATGTCTCCAAGTACTTTGAAAGAGAATGGCGCCTCCTCAAGTGCGTGCGAATTCTCGTACCATTTCTCTCTCGCCCACATCTCACCACACACCGTACAGAGAGTCTCGGCATCCCAACGTCGTCCTCTACCTCGGACTCTCTCGGGCTCCCGATCCTGATTGCCGCATCTTTATCATTTCGGAATTCATCGAGAACGGTAATTCACTTCTTTCTGGTGATCCTAACATCCCGGTCTTACTCCACCCGCAGGCAACCTCCGCCAATACATCCACGACAAATCCAAGCCGCTGCCGTGGCGTCTCCGACTCTCATTCGCCACCGACATTGCCCGTGCCCTCGCCTACCTTCATGCTCGCAAATGCATTCATCGCGACCTCAAAGGCGAGAACCTCCTTGTGACCGCGAATGGTCGCCTCAAGATCACAGACTTTGGCTTTGCCCGCATTGCGGCACGCAATAAGGAAGAGTCCCGTCGCCTCACCTTTTGCGGCACGGACGCATATATGTCTCCCGAGATCCTCCTCGGCCTCGAGTTCGGTCTTCCCACCGACATCTTCTCTCTCGGCATCATCCTCGCCGAAATCGCGTCTCGCCGCCTCGCTGACGGCAGTCATTTTTCCCGCTCCGCGCCTTCGTTCGCCGTCGACGTTGAAGAAGTGCGCAGAATGGCTAACACGGGATGTCCGCCCGAATTCACTCAGCTCGCAATCGAGTGCATCGCCGAGGACCCCGTTGCACGACCGACCACTCGAGTGATCTTGGACCGTGTCCGTGCCATCGAGGCAGAAGTCTTGGCGCGCCCGGAGGAGCGAGACATGCACCATACTGGCAGTATCAAGTTTATGACAGGTGATCGACGCCACCCGCCCGCCCCTCGCATTCCAAGTTTTGGACAGGGATTTGGCGAGAACATTCGCGTTGGCACGAGCTCCGAACCCTTGAGTGGTGGCGACTCGGATGAGGAGCTGAGCGATGCCCTAAGCTGGCTTGAGAGTGTCACCGTCGTCGAATATGGTGTCCCTTTAACATCTGGTACGCACCCTACACCCTACACCCCACACCCACCCTGTTCCTGCGTTGACATACGTGCTAACTGAAATCAGCCAATGGTTCTGGCGAATCACAACAACCCCTCCTTACTATAGAAAGCACACATTCCAATTATAGTACCACCGTCATTCGTAGACATAGTCAACCACCAACCACCGCCCCCCTCTCTTCTATCCTGACTGTCCGCGCATCCCCTATTGAACAGCCTATGCCTCCTCCAAGTCGACCCCTCCCCGCGGAATATGACCTTGAGCCCGATCCCGAACCGCTCTTCCATCGTTCGGCCATCTCCGCAGCATCCTACTTTACCGCCTCAGAGGAGGTCTCTATCGCTGCGGCGACCGAGGGAGGGTCGGTCTTACTGTTGCACCGCTTCACGCTGATCAAACCGGGGACGATCGCGAAGCGACTCACGTCGTCGTCGGGGGGCGGCGGCGCGCACCAGGCGCCATCCGCTCACGGCTACGGCTGGAGCGCGCTCGATTTTTTCTTCTCGACCGGCCTCCTTCCCAGAGGCGGCGGCGCCAAATGCGACGTCTGTAGCAAGCGGCTCGGGCGGAAAGCCGTGTTGGAGTGCGACGATTGCGGCTTGCGCGCGCACGTCAAGTGCGGAGAGGTGGCTCCCCGGGACTGTGGGCTTCGTGCGTCGTCACTGACACGTATCACTTCGGCTCCGCAACCTGCTGGTGGCAAGGCCAAGGCCAAGTTGCCCTCACCATTTTCACAGCGCTGAGGAGGATATTGTTACGGCCCATTAACGACCTGTTGATGACTCTACGATATTATTATTACGAATGAACGATGTTGTAGTCACAGGGACTCATAATTTAAACGATGACGTGGCAAAACAGACGACGTGTCCGTTCAAATAAATATATAAATTCTTTTTAGACCCTCGCACTCAACTCAACACCCTTTCTCTTCCTTTCTCCAACATGTCTCGTCCAACGAGGACGCACTCTGCCCGCCTCCTCTCGGGGCTGTCCCTCGCTTTCTTCATCTTCCTTGCCGTCATCTGCCTCTGTCCACCCGCGGTTTCCGCAGAGGATAAAAAGTCTGAGTATGGAACGGTCATCGGCATTGGTGCGTATCCCCCGCTCATTTTTCTTTTTCTTTTCTCTCCTTTCGTTTTTCTCAACATGGCATCTCTTTCCTAGATTTGGGAACAACGTACGCGTTTCAATGCTGAGCGTTGCATCGTACCTGGCTAATCATGTTCTTCCTCCATGCGTTCCAGTTATTCATGTGTTGCGTACGTGCTTTTGTTCATGTTATCATATACCCCCTTTCTGATTCTTTTCCACCCTCTCACAGTGTACAACGTGGTGGTCGCGTCGAAATCATCGCAAACGATCAGGGTCATCGAATCACGCCTTCATGGGTAGCTTTCACAGACGAGGAGCGGATGTGCGTTCTTCTGTCGGTTTTCTCACTTATCTTGCCCTTACGCGGAAACTAGGATCGGTGACTCGGCCAAAAATGCCTTCCACTCTAACCCTACCAACACGGTCTTTGATGCGAAACGTCTCATCGGTCGTAAGATTGAGGAGCCAGAGTTGCAGCGTGACATGAAGCATTGGTGAGGACTTTTGGTCATGAGTCTTCCTCTTCTGACCCTTGTGGTGTCATAGGCCTTTCAAAGTCGTCGACAAGGGTGGAAAGCCCGCTGTGACCGTCAAATATCGCGGCGAGTCGCGTGATTTCGTGAGCTTTTAGACTTTTCTCACCCTTTCCCCTTTGATCATCAATACGCGTTTTTCTACCAGACACCAGAGGAAATTTCAGCGATGGTCCTTGTCAAGATGAAGGAGACCGCTGAAGCTTACCTCGGAAAGAAGGTTACCCATGCAGTTGTGACGGTCCCAGCATGTGCGTTTCTCTCCGAGTTTGTTTCGAGAATCTCTCAATTGACACCATTCCAGACTTCAACGACGCTCAACGCCAGGCAACCAAAGACGCTGGAACTATCGCCGGCCTGCAGATCCTTCGTATCATCAACGAACCGACCGCCGCTGCCATCGCCTATGGCCTTGACAAAAAGAGCAAGTCTGAGTCTCGTATCATCGTCTATGATCTTGGAGGTGGCACATTCGATGTTTCTCTCCTCTCGATCGACGATGGTGTCTTCGAGGTCTTGGCTACTGCTGGTGATACCCACCTTGGTGGTGAGGACTTTGACAACCGCGTTATTGAATACTTCGTCAAGCAGTACAAGAAGAAAACCGGCACTGACGTCTCGACTAATCTTCGCGCGTTGGGCAAGCTCAAGCGCGAAGTAGAAAAGGCCAAGCGTACTCTTTCCTCCCAGCAGTCTACACGTCTTGAAATCGAGTCATTCGAGGACGGAAACGACCTTTCGGAGACGCTTACCCGTGCCAAGTTTGAAGAGCTTAATCTAGATCTCTTCCGTAAGACTATGAAACCTGTCGAACAGGTCCTCAAGGATGCAGGTGTCAAGAAGGAGGAAGTCGATGAGGTGCGTATACTTCGTGGGTCACTCGTGACGCGATTTCTGACTCTTAGACAAGGTTGTACTCGTCGGCGGCTCCACGCGTATACCCAAGGTCCAACAACTTCTCAAGGAATTCTTTGGCGGCAGAGATCCTTCTAAGGGCATTAACCCCGATGAGGCTGTTGCCTATGGTGCTGCTGTCCAGGGTGGTATTCTCTCTGGAGAGGAAGGCACTGAGGATATCGTCCTCGTCGATGTTGCCGCTCTTACCCTCGGCATTGAGACCACCGGTGGTGTCTTTACCAAACTGATTCCCCGCAACACTGTTATCCCGACCCGCAAGTCCCAAATGTGCGTCGTCGTTTCTTTTATCGCCACATCCACTTAAATGTATCACCTTCTAGTTTCTCCACAGCTGCTGATAACCAGCCCACTGTCTTGATCCAAGTCTACGAGGGTGAACGATCATTGACCAAGGATAACAACCTCCTCGGCAAGTTCGAATTGTCCAGCATCCCACCAGCACCCCGAGGTGTTCCTCAGATCGAAGTCACTTTCGAGGTTGACACAAACGGTATAATGAAGATATCGGCTGCCGACAAGGGAACGTAAGTCATTGGTCTCTTTTTTTGCTGTGAGTTGGTGTTCAAGTGGCATTCATAGTGGCAAGTCGGAATCTATTACCATCACCAATGAGAAGGGTCGCCTCTCGAAAGATGATATCGACCGTATGATTCAGGAAGCCGAAGAGTTTGCGGCCGAAGATGAGTCCGCTCGCAAACGCATTGAGGCGCTTAATGCCCTTTCATCGTTCGTGTACGGACTCAAGACCCAGATCGGCGACCAGGATGGCCTCGGCGGTAAGATCGATGACGAAGACCGCAAAACACTACTTGCGCTCACCAAGGAGACCACCGAGTGGATTGATTCCGAGGGCCAGACTGCCTCTGCAGAGACGCTCGAGGAGAAGCTCGCAGAGGTGCAGACTATTGTCAATCCGATCACCAGCAAGCTTTACGAAGGAGGCCCCACTGGTGGGTATGGCCCTGGCGAGGATGACGCGCAGGAGCCCTTCCGTAGCCACGACGAGCTTTAGTGATGCACGCCAAGTTGTAATGGATAATCACCAATAATGTCACTTTTCTACTAGTTCCATGGCTAGATATACACGAAAATAACCGGATGAGTACACGAGTGATGATGCACGGTTTGAAATCGGTAAGGAAATCTGAATAGATCACACTGAGTGCTAGTAGCCGCCCCCGGTCCATTGTCCTGGCTGTCCCATCCCCTGCTGCCCCATCCCCATACCATTACCGCCCATATTCATCCCTCCCATACCCATGTTACCCATACCCATATTCCCCATCCCCATCCCCGACATTCCCCCCAAACCATCGGCGCCCATCATGGCAGCATCGTGATCGCCACCACCACCGCTGGTGGTGGTACCATCCCACATGCCCCCGCCACCGCCCGTGCCGTCCATGTACCCGTGGAACTGTCCACCACCGTCGGCACCATTGGCGGCGCCCATCCAGCCCATCCCTGCGGCATGCTGTTGCTGCATCTGCATCTGCATCCCGCCGACACCGTCGAAGCCCGCGGCGGCAGCGGCGGCTGCAGCTGCGGGGTTGAACCCGGGTCCGATCATGCCACCCATGACGGATGGCATGCCCATCGGCATGCCCATGGCCGGCCAGCCCATCCCTACGCCGACGCCTACACCCATGCCAAGTGCGGGATGATGCTGCTGGTGCTGAGGGTTCATGCCCATGCCTCCCATGCCTCCCATGCCTCCCATTCCGCCCATTCCGCCCATTCCGCCCATTCCCATTCCGCCCATGTTGCCCATGTTGCCCATCCCGCTCATGTCCATCATGTTCATGTTTTGTCCGCGGATACCGACGACGCCCGGCATCACAGGTGCGGACGTCGGCATCGACTGGTTCAGCATGTTCCCCGTCGAGACGAGCACACCGCCCGATGCTGGACCGCCGCCGCCGCCGACTGGGCCTCCACCACCGCCACCGCCACCTGCACCGCCGCGTACGGGTGACTTTGGTCGTAGCGCGTCGACCTCTGTTCACGCGTACGTGCGCACATGTCAGAAAATACAGTGAGAGGGGGGATGGGAAAATGGACGCGGACGTACCGGGCGTCATGGGCACGACGGCGCGGCCGTTCTGCAGCCACGCGCGCATGGCAGACTCCCATTTGTCCTGATCCCATCGCTCCGCGCGGTCGACGGAGAGCTCTTGCCCGAGCACGTTCGTTCCGCCGTCGAGCTGCTCGGGCGAGAGTTGCTGCGCGTCGCTGGCGCGCAGCGCTTGGACGGTCGGGACGTGCGCTTCTTCGCCTTCTGCGAGCACGGTGACCCAGCCCCGGCGTAGGGAGCGCGCGCGCGCGAACAGCTCGAGGCGCCGCAGGCCGAGGCAGAAGTTCTCTACGAGGGTGTACATTTCCGGTGGCTTGCGCGTCGGGTCTGTTGGGTCGCCTTCCCAGAGGATCACGTCCGTGTCTGGGGGCGGGTTATTGTTGGGTGCGGTGGAGTGGGCAGAAGAGTGGGCACGTACCGACGTTGCAGTGGACGAACCAGGAGTCTGTAGAGCGGCGCACGGTTCCGCGAATGCCGATCAGACAATGTTGATTTGTGCGCGTGAGCAGAGAAGTCGTTGGCGGATCTGTCTGGAGGTGTTGTCACCAGTTAGCTTGGCGAGGCGAGGCGGTAAAGAGAGAAGTAGTGGCGGGCGTACACCAGGTCCGTGATTGCTCTTGCGGTTCGTCTTGACCCAACACACGTCCTCGCAACGGCGATAGCCCCACTTGGCGAGGACCTCGCGCCCGCGTTCGAGCCCGTCTCCCGCGCCGCTGCCTACCCAGAGGAAGACGAAGGACGGGTCCGCCGCGAGCGAGGTGAGAGAGAGCTCCTGAAGGGTGTCCCATGAGAACGAAGATGACATTGGTGGGTCGATCACGATCACGTCAAACTTGGATGGCTGGAGCGTGCCCAGCTCGGAGAAGGGGAGGTATAGCGGCGGTAGCGCGTACTCCGTCACGGACGCTTTCTTGAGCCCTAGCAGGCGCTGCTGCTTGGGATACCTGGTACGAGTGGAAGGGCACGAAGGTGGTCAGCATGCGCACACGTCGAATCTAACGTTAACGAAGGGTGTGTACGTGACGACGCTTATACGTATATGAGCGGTCGGAGTGCTTCGAGGGACGAGGGATGAATGAAGAGGTTACGAACTCTTCGAAACGCCTCTCTGGTTCTGCACCGAGCACCCAGTCTTGTGGCCATTCGCCGCCGTCGACATACCGCTGGGAGTAGTCGTTTCTGATCGTCTCCTCCTCGGGGACGTAATTCTCGTAGTGCGTCGCACGGGCGCGCTTCGCGGGGGGTAGATCCGCTCTTGGAGGTTTACGCCGGGGTAATAGGAGGGGCGAAGAAGGCGGGGACGGGGGCGGAGAGTGCTTGGGAGTGGGGATCGTGGGGAGGCTGAGGATCGTTCGCGGTGGAGACGGGAGGGCGCGCAGCTTTCGTCTGTGGGCCTTTTGGGATTCTTTGATGCGCGAGATGAGGACGAGGTGTTGGGCGAACAGGTCGTTCGCGGTGGCGGTGACGGTGGCCATTGGGAGTCGCAGAGTGTTGAGTGCGCAACGTTCTCGGACCGGATCAGCCATGGCAAAGAAGGGCATAAAAGCGACTCGCAAATTCGCTGCTAGCGGCCAGCTCAAGAAGAAAATAGAGGCCCGCCGAAAGCACCAGCAGATTCAGAAAAAGGCTCACAAAAACAAGAATGCGAGGAATAAAGGCAAGGAACGCGCTCAAGACGGGGAGGAGGATGCAAAGGAGATAAAATCGTCGAAAAAGAGGCACGTCGTTCTTATCTCTCTCGGTGGATGGTGCCCTTCATATATCATACAGTCTCAAGGGCATGTCAGTAGATGACTTCCTGGGGGCAAGTTTCATGGAGGAGGATGCAGACGTGAGCCTCCGATGGATACCTCCGTAAAACCGAAACATAATGTACGCGTTTTAGGTCGAAGAACCGGATGGTGAGGGTCTGGACACGGAAGATGAAAATGCCGACGTCGACATGGACGACGACGACGACGACGGTGCGTCGTTCGCATCTGTCGACGAGCTCGAAGGTGCGCATCTTGGAAGGAACTTTCTGCCTATCTTTCTTGCTCAAGCTCTGAACCATATAGATGAGGGTGCCGCGCACATGTTGGAGCTTTCCAAACTCGCCGAGAAGGATCCCGAGTTCTACAGGTATCTGCAGGCACACGACCGCGAACTCTTGGAGTTCAACGTGGACGATGGTGACCATATCGACGACGACGACCACACCGACGATGGGGACGCTGGTCAACTCCCTGTCCTGACGGAGAACAAACTGCGTACTTGGCAAAAGTCTCTTCTCGAGGTCGGCACAAGTCGCTGGGCTGAGAAACGTCGCGTCGCGCTCATGTAATGTTCCCGTAGACGAGATCCCTACGCGCGTTGCGCAAGCTCTTGGTCGCATTCCGTTCCGCCGTTCTCATGAACGAGGAAGACAAAGTGCTCGCGTGGACGATCGACAGCCCCGCAGGTGCGACTCTTTTCCCATCATCTTCCGCGGTCCGCGTCTGTATTAATCGAACCCAGTGTACGACAAGCTTGTGAGAACGGCTCTGCGATACACACCCGTCGTCCTGGAGCATCACGTCCCTTACAAAACCCTCTCGAACGGTCGATTGTGCGTCTTTGGTCTGCTGGTCATGGCACCCTGATAACTTACACATCGCCAAAGCAAAGCCCCTACCCAGACGCATAGGCTGAAGACGTTACAGAAGCTTATCACGTCGTTCTTCCACAACGTCATTCACATCATCACTCAACTCTCTGATCCCGAACTATTAAAGATGGCAGTCACGGAGAGTACGAAGATTATCCCCTATGTAACAAGCAGTCGCAAAACCGTCAAGTTGTATCTCAAGGTCAGTTATGCTTTGCTTTCCGTTTACTCGCCTATCTCTCATACTTGGTTCAGGCATGCCTGGACTTGTGGTCTACAGCGGACGACAGCGTACGAATTCCTACAATTCGGGCCATACATAAGCTTGCGTCTGCGCCTGATGAATCTATTCTAGATCTTGTATTGAAGGTAAGTACTTGAATAAAAGTACCCATGGGACATCTGATCCCCTCATACTTCCATTAGAACACCTACCAAACGCTGGTTAAATCTTCGAAGAATACCACCCCACATTCCTTACCGTCTATCACCTTTATGAAGAACTCAGCTTCGGAGATCTTCTGCCTTGATCACCAGGCTGCGTATCAACACGCGTTTGGCTTTATTAGACAACTTGCGATCCATCTTCGCAATAGCATGAAGCTGAAAACCAAGGTCTGACACGCCTTCTTCGACTATGCTCGCCCCTTGAGTTCATTTTGTTTTTTAAATACGCAGGAATCGTGCAAGCAAGTTTATAACTGGCAATATGTGCATGCCATCGACTTTTGGTCACTGGTCCTTGCACGAGCGTGCGAGTCACATGGGTCCTCTAACGATGTCAAAAGTGGGGACATGCAACCTCTCATATACCCGCTTGTACAAATTGCGACCGGGGCTATAAAGTATGTCACCTTTTTGACAGTTCTAAACTTATATCTGATCTTGAATATATGTGGCCACCTCCTCCCAGGCTCATCTCTCACCCCAGATCTTATCCCTTTCATTTGCACCTTGTCCGGTCCCTAGTTCACCTGACAAGGCACACACGCACGTACATTCCCCTGGCGCCCCACCTCCTTCCAATTCTGACCGCAACGTTGTCTTCGACCAAGTCTAAGGCTTCCACTTTACGGCCATTGGACCTCGAAATCACTCTCCGAGCGCCTCAGCAATATTTGCACTCGCACGTTTATACAGATAATGTTACCCACTCGGCTACCTTCCTGATAGCCGAGTGGCTCTGTGTGTCCGCTGTACATGGCAGCATCGCCTTCCCGGAGGTGGTCGTTCCAATCGTAGCCTGCCTACGCCGTGCGCTCAAAACAGCGCGCACAGGCCCTAAAGTGAACGCCACCGTGAAAACGCTCGTGGAACGGATCGAAGAGAGTGCACGGTGGATTTCACAGCGCCGGGCTGGAGTTACCTTTGCACCCGGGAAGACTGCCGCTGTTGGCGAATGGGAGGCGGATCTTGAGCTCGATGATGCGCCACTCATCAAGTACGTCCGCGTGCTACGCAAGACCCGCGAGAAACAGCGCAAGCTTGTCGAAAAGGTAAGCGTGTTCTCTTGGCCCTTCACATTATTTTCCAACGCCCGATTTGCGGCCTCGTAGGCGCGAAAGGGCGAGGACGAAGTCCTCGAAGAAGAGTGAACGGACCGGTCATCCTTTTGGGTGGTTTGCTGCACCGATCAAAAAGCGCGCTTCTGGATACTGCTCTCTTTGGATTACCTGGCGATAAGAGAGCTTTGTCCATCACCACATTTTTTTCCCCTATCGCAACCTCGTGTACGTTCATGTTCTGTGCCAATGCCACGGAAAGACATGTATGGCACGACTAGGGGCGTTGTAGTATTGCGCGCCCTTACCGGCGATATGAATCGGTCACTTTGAAAAAGTTCATTTGCGACGCTTCTTCCGCGCTTATGCTGCTTGTTCTGCTTCGCTTCGACAGCGTGCATCCGTGAAAACCGGCCTGTACTACTCTTCTAAGGGCGCACACAGCAATCCAAATACGCCCAACAGCCATCCACCATTTTCCTTATTTATCTTTTACTCCGTAAAGCAAAGATGCACCAGATGGCAGATGAAACATGCGTCCCACAGCATCAAAACACTGTTGTCTTCATTCATATCACACGCAAGTAGTTCCGATGGTGACCCCCTTTTTTTTCGTTCTTGCGCCGGAAAGCAGGGTTGTTGATTCACCTCGTGTTGTTGTTGTATAGGCGATAAGGCGGATTAAATGCATCCGGTGAAAGGTCAAGATGGTATGACTGGTTTATGTGGCGATAGATAGCGATAGTTCGTATCACTGCTGCGTGATGTGGCCATCTGATCAGAGAAATATTAGCGCACGGTAGAGTGATTTGCTCTTACAACTTACTGTTGCAATAGGGGTCAGGGGGGTTGACCTGGACCTTTAGTCATAATTACCTACTAGAATAACCATGTGTCAGGGTTCAACCCCCCTTGTTGGCTGGTGGTTTTGGAAACGGAGATAATCATTAATCATGATATTAATATGTTTGCGAGCGCGCGAAAACAGTAGCAAGGGTCCGTACTACCGCGTTTGCATCACACTTGGGAGCACTATTCTTCACCCTTGATCCGCTTCAACTGCCCTCAAATATGTTTCAAAACCGACCCAAGTATTAACAGTGTTGAAAAGTATCATCAAGTGACAGCGAACTTTTCTGATGGCCTACACAAATCATATCGATGATGGATGCCTTGGAAGTTCAGTTGTGTGCCACTGCCTCGACGCAACTGGGCACTTGCACGCGTACACTGGCGAGCAGCTTTCGATGTTTCCATTTCTTTTCTTCCGAGAGATCGTGGCTTCGCGCCCCCGGACCTGTGACAGGCCTGAGTCCACAATGACAAGCATCGACAAGTTACTAGTACTGTTCTTAATCTCGCGCACTTGTACCAAGTGCGCGTGTATCATAGTGTGTACTGGTGCGGTCTGTCAACGACAACCGACTCAGCGGATGACGAAAAGCTCGTCGAGTGCACCCTCAAGGATCTTTCTTTCAAGCGCTGCACAACTTGGTACGCTCCACCATCAGACAAACGGTTTTTTTTTGTGAACGTGCGGTGCGTCATCTATCTATCTATTACATTGCGTTCCTCGAAAATCGTGAGAGACTCCGATCAAGTGAGGGATCCCGAATCCGGCGAGTGCGACAGCTCGGCTGTGCACACCACTCGCTTCTTTCCTTCCTTCCGTTCGTTGTATCATAACAGGCTGACTGTACAGTATTGGACCTCCAGTTGTCGTCCCAGTCCATCCTTTGCTGTATGACCACCATCTGTCAAAAAAACTTATAACGGGCCGATGACCTCCCTCCCCCGTCTGACGTCTGATGGCGGATGTTCAGTTCCCCCGCGGGGATATCTCAACTCGCCGTCTGCGACAGGGCGCCCTTAGGCTCGTGGCTTGGGCGAAGGACCTGAGGTTTATCGGACTTGGTTCGGGTGCGAAGCGCGTGGGCGTCGAACTACCGCAACTGGAAAGGGCCTATGCCAGTGGTTCCACGTTCGGCCCCTCACTAGGCCTCACTACTGTACCTCATTTGATCGGACTACCAGTCGCACATACGAGCGTGATTCAGAGATGATCATCATTTGACCTCTCTAGTTCTGGGATGGTTTAGACGTCGAGGTGCTGCTTGTCGCCGTCGCTGTTAATGAAAACAGAACGTAGACAACCCGGTGACGTCATGAGGCCCAGCTGGGTGGTTCAAAAGATGGCTGGCCGCAAACATCCAAAACTTGCTCACTTGTTTCAGAGTTACGTACCTCATCCCCACCCTACCATCAATCGGAAATTAAATCCCCAAGAGCTGACAAGTCCGCGCTGCTCGCATCCTACTCCAGCACTAGTGCGCTTCCTGTGAGTACCGAGCCGAGGGCACGTTTGCGCCGTCTCATCAGGAGGGATTGACCCAGTGGCGAATACGCCGTCTCCACATATCCGTTCCATCACCTTACGTAGCGCAAACGGGGGCGCCGGGGCACCTATGAGCTCCTGTGCTGCTGGTAATAGTACGCACCCTCCCAATAGCACTGTATGTGGCGCAACTGTTGTAACGCCGCAATACGTACTGTACTAGTAGGAAGTGGCAAAGAATGATTGTTCATGGCTCCCTTGGGTTGCGTAGATGGTTCCCCGTTCTGGACCTGAAAAAAAAAACTTTGAGTTAGTTACGAATCGTAGCACGCATACAGTAAGTTACAGTACGGTTGGCCCCGCTGTGCCTACGACATTGCCACATTGGAAAAGGCCGTTTTCCAATGTCAGGGAACCTCTGCCAAGGCATAGATTTGGTCATCCGGTACGCCCATTCCGAGTTCACCCGTGACGTCGGCATGTCCTAGACGCGACGCTGAACCGTACAAATTCTCCAGAACAGGTTCAGTCCGCCCACAGCATTCAGAATCCACTTGCATGTGGCGTAGGCGTACGGTATCATCGGCCAAGTGCCACCCGGTGTGATTACCAGAAACTTCTGTGTGACGGCAACCCCACTCGTTAGAAGTAAATCCATCCATCTATGGAACGGTTACTCGAGATATGACACTTTCGCTACCATACGCCAAAGAAAATTTTCCACCGAGGTCGCCCGACACCTTTGAGCGTCTTCTCATAACCCTCTCTAAGCCGAACGTAGTGCATCGGCATCGAAGCGGGTTCCAACACCGATTGTGGAGTAGGGGTCTGGGATAGTAATTTTTTTTACATGGCCCGTTCGAAAATAACGCATCGAAACTACTGACCCGGTCCGAGACCTGGTTCCGGTGAAGCGCTCTGGTTGCTGCCACGGCCCTCGCGGACAGCGCGGGGTGGTCGGCGAGGGCAGCGAAGAATGTTTTCAATTGGAGGTTCGGGCGAAGAGGGTCTGCGGGCCACTCTGCGGCAATTTGCCGAAGGAGTTGTTGTGCATGCCTGAGATGGTGCTGGCTCGTCGACATCGACATACTGTATGGTTGGGTTCTGGATGTGCTGGATGTGCCAGTGTGTGAGCGGTTTCGCTGCTTGCCCGGCATGTGCCAGCCCATTGGGGCCCCGTCAGTCCACGTGAGCCCTCCGTTGGCGCGCCACCGCCGTTCTCCAATCCGTCCTCCGTTACTCCGTTGCCTGATGGGTCGGCCTTCATGTGGTTTCCCTGGCCCTGAAAGAACATGACATTGTGACTTTTTACGCCGACGGTTAAATCCCTAGTTCCGGCACGCTGGCCATCGTACGCCGAGACAGAACGCACTCACGGAACGCTTGTATCGACTTTCCTTACTGTACCGTAAGGTATCACCCTTCTGATCGTAGACGACATGGGAAAAAAATTTACTCGAGACGCCAATTGGATAAAGAAAAGTTCCGTTCCCAGGTCCATCACGAAATTCGCTCTTGCATGTCGTCGTGTGACTGCACTTCTGCGCACGCGCTGGTCGGTCGCGACGCTAGCGCGCGGGGTCTTACCGTCATCATGTTGCCTTCTCAGGCTCCTCCCGCTGATGTCTGCGAGAGTCGATTTCTGATCACTTCTCACCGCCGCGCCTCCGTCGTCTGAAATGAGGAAAAACTTGACAAGGGATTGACAGCCAGCAGTCACATCATTCTTACGCCCCGATGACTGGTGGTGGCTGCCGTCCGAGACGTTTTCCATTCTCGTACACCGTACTCCAGGATTGAGGAAGTAGCCCGATTGATATGATTGAGACAGCTTGTTCTTCTTTCCAATCCGGAGTTTCATCCCCATCTAGGGATTGTCACTCCTTTACTACTGCACCCCGGGCCGTGGCACAAAGTTCTGAGAATGGGGGTGAAAGAGACGTCGGACGGATCCTCCGAGGTCACTCCTTTCTCGGGGGTCAGCCCTGTACCCCCATCTTGCTCTTGTGACGATGTTTTTTCAATCAGTTCCACATGATGCTACGCGTTGGGTGATACACTTTCCCATCGAAGGAGGGGGAAGGCCCGGGGTGCATCATGGGACATCCTGGTTTGAGTTGCCCAGGGCTACACTGATCGTTCATCAACGCATCCTGTCTTTCCTTGACGAGGTCAGTTGTACGCTTCGTTTCCCCTCTTTGTCACCTCTGGCGTACCTGCATTAACCACCATTTTGTTTGCTTTCCCGGAAGTGCCTTGCACCAGTCGCCCCACCACACCACAGGGACGCCAGCCAGAAACATAGGCACGTCCACGTTCTGCCATTAAGATTGTTGCGCCGCCGTAAGTGGTCAAGACACCTGGATTGTCGGCACGATCCAGTCGATAAGGCCCTCATTGGGCTGTGCTACCCGGAGTGGTGGATGTGCCGCTTTTCTGAGCGCCACCAGAATAGGATCAGATCGCCCCTTTCAACCGCATGCCTGTTCTGCGGGCCCCAGGGATTCAAAAGACCCTGAGAGAAAGCATATCATCAAAGTACTGAGCCATTTCGGTACCACAAACCGATCTCGCCTTCTCTCTATGGCCAGTTCCTTCTCAGTCTAGAAGGATGCGTTCCATCGCGGGGTCATCGTGACGGCGTCGCGCGAATCCGATTCTCGGCCATGATTATGACATTATACCCCGCTTCATTGACGTTTCCTGAGATCACGAGTGTAATATGTGTGTCGTGCTCGCGTTTGCGCGCGCCCAGACTGGATGCGATCCATGACATTCGCATGTACGCGATGGGATAAGGTTAGGATTTTCCATTGATCCTGTCGGGAGATTTCCAGCCCCATCTGTGCGGCGTGGGGCTTTTCTGGAACACTGGTGCTTTTCCACTGCGCTCACGTACCAAACGTATTTAGTTGATGTGTCACTTTCTGATGGCTGGGCCAGCAAAGCTTCGTGATGTGATGGAAAAGTACGCTAGAAAAGGAGGATGTCGTCTACTTACTCTCGTGCGACGCTGGTCGGTCACGTTAACGTGGAGTGTGTGCCTGCAAAATTCAAATCAAAAATCGAACCGGCCAAACGCCTTTCTTTGGTTCTTTAGTGTCCAACTCTTATATCGGTCAAGACTGACGTCAAGGCGCGGTCCCTCTTGTCTCAAAATACACGAGAAGGCTATGTAGAGTGAACCAACGAGAGCTGTGATAATGCGGAGCGCGGTTGTAGCGAAGGTGGGGCGTTTTAGCGCCTGTACTCAACGTCACACGAGGCTGTGCAATTGGGCGGGTGTGCATGCGTCCAATCGCGCCCCTCGCTATCAACACCCCTTTTTCCCATCACCATCAGCTCCTGTAAAACTCTGTGACTCTGTGTTTCGCATCCAACAGCGTATAGCGCCTGCACGCAACGAAAACACGTACGTTTCAAGATGTCGTGTTGTGGAACTCCTCGATCCGAAGCCCAAATCCAAAGCAGGAGTGCTCCCGTTGCTGGCACTCTCCAGCCCTTTCCCATGACCACGAACCAACCGACGGCGCGCCCAGCGATCACTCCCTTTCTGGAGAAGGAGCCCTTCAACCCTCCAAGCATTCACTCTCCTCCACCGGTGCATCCCTTGTCGCGCTTCTCGCCACCGCCGTCTTCCACCCATGGCTCTGTCCCGCCTTCTTCGCCACCACCATCAATGAGCGCGTTCAACCGGAGCGCACTCGTTGACTCCATGGGATCTCTGAGCCCGTTGCGACGACCGAGCCCCGCGTATCCCGCTTCTGGAAATCCGAACCTCCTCTCGACATATCAATCGTCCGCGCCCGTTCCTTTCTCGGTGCCACTCACGGACGAAGGGAAAATGTCGGTCTCCATCGACTTTGGTGAGTGTCGCGCTCGTGAAATGCGCATCATTGCTACGTCCGCGTTGTGAACTGACGTTTGTGGTCCAGGGACTACTTTCTCTGGTGTGGTAAGTGGTATCTGGGTCCTCCGGCGTGAGTCGTAATCGAGTGTGCATCACACAGGCGTACGGCTCGTCGCGCATCGCCGCGGGGAAGGTACAACAGATTCTACATTGGCCAGGATCAATGGAAACGTTCAGGAAAGTACCGACGTGTCTGTTGTATGACGAACGTGGCCAGGTCCTGGCTTGGGGCCTGGAGGCTAAAAATGCCAATCCTGTGCCCGGATCCATCAAGTGCGAATGGTAAGAGACTGTGGCTTGTTGGGTAGGCTGGAAAATGGATCGCTGTCAGGTTTAAGCTCTTCCTGGAACCGCATGCGCTCCGAGACCAGAGCACGGTCGACCCACGACTGCCTCCCATACCAGTAAGAGCAAAGCAGATTGCCGACGATCTCGTGAGCTAACCAACGTCAGCCCGGAAAGAAGCCCATCCACCTCATCATCGATTTCCTATTTTGTATGTGGGAATACGCAAAAGGACAGATAACCCGCGAGATCGGCGCGGTCGCCGACCTTGGTCAGGAAAAACGCTGCTCGTTTTCGTCCTGTGCCTATATCTGACTTGCCATCGTAGATTCCGCCGATGTATGGCTCACGGTCCCTGCCGCATGGGATGCCAGGGGTTGTGACATGATGCGAGATGCTGCAATCACCGCCGGCCTTGTCCGCTCAGTGGGAGCACGAGACCGCTGGCGAGATCGCCTCCACATCATCACGTACGCTTCTTTTCTTTTCTACTCGCCTTCCCCCATCCGATCCAAATCTCGTCGTTCCAGTGAGCCCGAGGCGGCGGCAGTGCATTGCGCGCACCTGACAGACGTTCACAAACTGAAACCCAGCCAAATATTCATGATATGTGATGCCGGAGGTGGTACAGTCGTCCGTCTACGTCTTACTTTTTGGGCCACCTTTCGTGCACCTGACACTTGCGCCGTCCCCCACAGGATCTCGCCGTCTATCAAATCCTCGGTCAGCTGCAAAACCTTGAGATAGCAGAGATGTGCGCGCGCTCCGGGGCAAATTGCGGCTCCCTATTTCTTGATTTACGCTTTCGCGAGCTCGTGCGAACTTTACTTACCGACCACCCCGCACACCTAGATGCTGCGAGTTTGGCCTATTTCATGCACTCGTTCTGCGAGACAGAGAAAATTATGTACCGAGGCGAGGAGCAAGACAGTGCGTCAAATTCCGTCGTTCTCGGACCGCCGTCGATTGATACAGTACCCTTTTGTCCAGGCTTTATGTTCAACTTCACGTGCTTCAACGTGGAAGACCCGGACGACCCCCGGGTTGGCTTGTTTAATGGAGAGCTTTCCATTCCGGGGAACCTTCTGCGCCGAGAGGTATTTGACCCTGTCGTAAACCAGGTGCCGTACCTTTTTCTACTTTGTTTTGCACACGCTTTCTCTTCTTGGGAGCACCCGGTGTTACATGTGCTAAATCTTCGCTGTCAATGCAGGCACTTGGGCTCATAGAAGATCAAATGAAGAAAGTCAACCAGCGCATTGACGCCCTCCTCCTCGTGGGAGGCTTCTCCGGAAGCACGTACCTGTTCAAGAAAGTAGAAGTCAGTGGCGTCATGCGACCTATGATGGATGGGTCTAAATGCGAATTTTCGTCTCTAGGAACAGTTCGGTTCACGAGTAAAGGTCATTGCGCGTCCCCCGGACGCTGATACAGCCACGGGGCGTGGCGCGGCACAATATGGCCTAGCACGCCGTCCGCTCGTATCTTCTGTGGTCGCGCCTCGGTCGTACATGATGAAGGTGAGCCACTGCAAAAATGCAGGGTTACGTATCGGTTTTTGATCCGAAATCCAGGTCAAATTGCCCGCAGAGCCAGAAGATCTCATGAAGCGCCCTGCGTACGTATCCCAGAATAACGCCGGGGTTGCCATTTGCGAGAACAGGTAAATACTCATCTCGCTCGTCAAACTCTGTGAAATTAAGACCTTGGACAAAGACTGCAGTATTTGGTGGCGAAAGGTGCCATTCTACGCAAAGGGTTTGTGCACATCACGGCCCCAACTAGATTTATTTGACTCTTCCCCATCTAGCCAAAAGATCAGGACAAAGTTTTGGTGAGTGAAACAGATAATGAATGCAGTGTGGCAAGGGATTGACGTCCTGGAAGTAAATACTCGCAAACACCGCACGGTCCGTAACTCCTAGCTTGGGGGTTAATTCCGCGTTTTTGGCTCAAGTCGATCTCCACAGACCGCGTTTTTGTAGCAACGCTGTATACATCGGATGCTGACAAAATAATGAGATACACAGATGAGGTGCGTGTGGCTGACTCCGCGGCGCGGAAGAGTGATGTGATATCTGATGGCGTTTCTTCTCGCCAAGGGTGAGACATTGGAACTCTGTAAATGGACGGTTGATATTGGTTCGTTGCCCTCGTTCCAAGAAAACGCCAGCTTGCCCTCGCAGGACGGATTTTACACCGGTGCGTTGAGAAGCATGTGCTTCGCTGAGTGGTCCACATGACGAGTCAAATTTTGGTTCCACAGATTTCGAACTAGGTCTCGAGCTAGATGGGGCGGAAGTCCGCGGGATCTTGCAATTCGAGGGTCGTGAATGGGGCCGGGTGATATTTGATATGTTGTCTTGACCACTCTAGTTTGGGCTTAATCAGGTTGCTTTGATCTATTTTTTGCACAAGGGCATGGGGCCAAGGGAAAGTACCGAACCCGAAGGACTTGAGTAAATTGCACAATTTGCACAATTTGACCCCGCTAGGACCTGGTCGGCGATCACGGGTTGGAAGTTCTCGCGGATCTTGCCGGCGGAGTGTGGATCTGGAAAGTGCAGTGGCGGCGGAGCTGACAATTCGAAGCGGAGACACAGCCGTGCCGGGGTCACCTGCGCCCGGAAATAAAAAAAACGGCTGTTTCCAGTTTCCATCTTCCTCCGCTCCCCACATCATAAAATTTTATTAATGACAGGTCGTGGTGAGACGAGAGGCGATGACTCAGGGACCGAACCCCAACCACTACAACTGCCTGCCTGGTCCATACAACCGCAATCGGGTGCCGTATGCCGTACGCGTGTGGCACCGTCCATGTAATATTTTGTTGATGCGGTGAGGGTGAGGAGGATGAGAATGAGAATGAGACTCATCTCCCCCGGGAATCGGGGTGTGTATTTGTGCATAATTATCTCTCTTGGACATGCTCTGTCATGCTGTAAACAGTCCAGGGACGTCGTGCACCAACGGCCACAACCGGCGGATGATCGCGAGTTTTTTTTTTTTTTTTGCCCTACCTTTTGTTATCGGATTAGGTCTGGGGGCGCGCGCGCCCACGCGCGGGCGGCTACGTATGGCTACGCCCTCTGGTCATCAGAGCGGTTCGTGGCACCAAACTGTGGCACGCCCTACCCCTCGTGCGCAAGGTACCAAGTTGGAAGTCCCCACACCCCCACAATCAACATGTGTACGGCGGGGGAACACATCCTCCGATCCTTCCGGGCGTCATACGACTGGTCGGTTCGCCCGGTACGTGGATATATGCGAAATGTGCCCTTCGGATTTCTCATTCCGGGTGCTGGTTAGCAACGGAAGAAGTCGACTATTGCGCGGTGAGTGGATCCGAGCGGGTGGATCCGAGAGTTGTTGTGCCCAAACCCCCCCAGCACCGTGACACACTTCCCCTCTCCACACCACAACCCCCCCTCCTCCCGGCCAATCACTGACGGGCCATAAACCTGGATCCGCTCTCTTTTCACTCAGTTGCTCAGCTGGTCCGGGGTAACCCGAGCGGAGCGGTGCACATGGGGCCCTGACTGAGATCTCATCCAGTTGGTCCCGCCGCTGACCCACACACACAACTAGTCACTAGGCACTTACCGGTATGTTTCCCCCCCATCTCCTTGGCGCACCTCCTGCAGATTGCCGGAATTGATCGGGCCCGCCCCATCCGGTTAATGAGTGCACGCGTCCATGCCCCTCCCCTTCAGCTCAGGCAAAAAAAATTCCTATAAAGCCTCCCGCTCTCTCGACGCTCCGACGGGGCATCCTCACCTCTCAGCTTCCCCATGCAAGCCATCTCACTCCCCCCCTCCGACATCTCTCTCGATGAACTTTATCGTCTTCTGCGACCCGTCACCGTCGACCGATCGTCGTCCGACGCGGTGTTCCAGAACTGGGGTCGCACATTCAGGTGCAGACCATCGTCTGTCTTCCGGCCGGAGACAGAACATCAGCTAGAACTCATCTTGGAACTCGCACATCGCGAAAAGCAGACAGTACGCGCCGTTGGGATCGGTCACTCGCCAAGTGATCTGGCCTGCACGTCAGGGCTCATGATTCAGATGAATCGACTCAACAAGATCATTGAGGTACGTTGTTATCGCTGAATTAGCCTATCTTATTGGAGTATATTTATCGCCCCGACACTTATCCCGATTGGTTCTTGGATCCCGGAGATGGCCTTTTTATGTTCCTTTTCCCCCTACGCCGCCACTGGATTTATCTATCTCCAGGCACGATACACTAATCTTCGTTTCTCTTCTCTCGATAGGTCAATTTCGAAAAGTGTTTCGTTCATGCTCAGGGCGGCATCACACTTCGGAACCTACATGCGGCCCTGGAAGCCCGCGGCCTCGCAATGATCAATCTTGGTTCAATCTCCGAGCAGACCCTCGCCGGTATGCTGACCACAGCTACGCACGGGACGGGCGTCGACCACCGCGTTCTCTCGACCCATGTGCAAGCCTTGCGTTTGCTCCTGGCCAACGGGACCAAGGTCACCTGCTCCAGAGATGACCAGCCGGACCTCTTCTTTGCCACGCTCTGCGGCCTTGGCAGCACCGGCATCATCCTCGACGTACGCATGGCAGTCACCCCTGCGTTCCGTCTACAAGAAGTACAGGAGACGTACAAATTCAATGACGTCATCCACAACTTTGACCATATCGCTCGCTCGGCCGAGTTTGTGCGCCTCTGGTGGTGGCCGCAAACAGAGGAGGTCCGCGTGAGCGCAATGGAAAAGACCCATGAAGTAGGAAATCTTCACTTCATTCCGATGAGATCTTCTAATCGCGTACAACACAACACAGCCCAAGCGCCCACATAGAAGTTGGCTCTGGCACTCACTAATCGGATATCACGTAATCCAACTGCTCCTGTTCCTCGGAATCTATTTTCCATCTCTCAACGTTTGGATCGGGCGTTTTTCTTCGTGGCTCGTCAAAGATAAGACAGCATCCGTTGATGACAGCCTAAACGTGTTCAATATAGACTGCAAGGTCCGCGCCACCCCCTCTTATTTCCTGGTTGCGCATGGCTGACGCGGCGCCAACCCGATACGATAGTATCAACAATATACCATTGAATGGGCGGTGCCGTATTCGTGGGCACCCTCCTGCATACGCGAATTACGCGACTGGTTCGATTCAGAGTTCACGCATCCGGATGGTCTACGACCGCATTGCTGCCTCGAAATCCGATTCTCTGACGCCGACGATATCTGGCTGAGTCCCAGCTATGGTCAAAAAACATGCTGGATCGGGATTGTGCAGTACAAGTACGTCACGTTTCTCTCGTTCCTCAGTGCGCCCCCCCTCACATAAAGACGACGTCATGACATAAATTATCGTTAGGCCTTACGGCTTCAACGTCCCGTATCGCGCGCTGTTCGAGCGCTTCGAGGGCATAATGATGCGTTATCGAGGACGCCCGCATTGGGCAAAGGCACACGGCCTGAGACCCGACTCTCTTTCGTTGCTTTATCCGCGATTCGAATCATTTCGGCAATTGTTGAACCATGTCGACCCCAAAGGCGTTTTCCGCAGCGAGTATATATCACGGCACGTATTCGGCGCAACAGACGCGCGCTTCGGTGAGCGCGTCTTCAAAGCACGTCCATAGGCGCGCAGGCGTGCGTGTGCGGAGCCACAGGTGGAAGGTTACGGATGGGAAATAGTAATGTGCCCGATGTTGGTCACGCGTACAGTAGGCAACCCCCTAGGGTTGCGAGTTTTTAGTTTTAGTGATGTACCCCCTAATTAGCTCACTCAGTTAAGCCCTCCAACTTGTTATTACGTTGACCCCTTGTTGACGCCCTTCCCAGGTGGAGGCGCGTCTGGCCCAAGGATTGGCAATATCATCCTCGGCCAGCTGCGTAGCCTGAGGGCGCAACAATTGCGAATATCTTTTGCGATGCCATGAAAATACCAATTGATTGGACGTGTTCAGTCGACACGCTTGACCTTATCAAGCCATCTGAAAGAGCACAAGATGGAATAGCACTATACGGTCAAATCGGCCAGCTGGGCAGGGCGCAACATTACGAATATCTTTTGCGACGCCATGGAAAAATATCAATTGATTGGACGAGTTCAGTCGAGTCGACACGCTTGACCTTATAAAGCCATCTGAAAGAGCACAACATGGAAATCAAATCTGACTTTCTAATAACACTACTGTACAGTCAAATCGTACGTGGCGGCGTCTGCAATACAGTCAAACAAACTCAAAAAAAAAATTCGCGCAAAGAAATGGTAAAAAGCTACGGCAATAACGCGGCCAAAGTTTGGGCACGCCCAAAAGAGTACCGTACACTATCACATCGAAGAACACTGCAAGGAACAGCGGCGCGCTTTATTATTGGTTTTTTTTTGTTTCATTGTTATCTTTTTATAATCCTAGCTGCTCCTTGATAGATTCTCGAACGATGCGTTCATATTCCTGTGAGAAAAAGATCTGTAAGTACCAAGCCGCGTAAAAGAGGGCACGAAACCATCAAAAGGGGAGACCGACAAACCGCAGGATTGTCCCTGTAGAGCTTGCAGCAGTCAATGTTCGCACCGCTCTCGAGGTTTGGTTCTGTCGGGGTTTGGTGGCGGTCAGCCGAGTCAGCGCAAGTCGTGGGAGGCGCGAGGGCGCTCTATCCGCCCTTGGGGAAGTAGAAACGTAACGTGCCTGCGAGCATCGAAATTACGCTCAGGAGCACCTTCTCGACGCTCTGAACGGGGCTCCAGCGTTCCGAAGCTTGCTCGTACATCATGGGATCGTCTCCAGGATTATGCAGGATGGAGATGCAGACATTGCCATCCGGGTAGACTGCGCAGATGGACGGGCGGACGGGTGGATGGACAACAGACAGACAAACAGGTAGGCGGACGGACGGATGGACGGACGGACATTAGCGCCGCGAGCCAATGGGAAGAGGTGAAGGAATGCATTACTATTTGGGTGATACAAGGGTGGGTCAAACTTCATCTTGAAAGGGGATAGTGGGTAGTCCGGTGGCTGCAGAGGGACGATATCGAGAGCGTGATCAGGTTGGGGGAGGGGGAAGCGCAGGGGCGGCGGCGTATCAGGGTCGAAAAGCTCCACGTACAAATGTCAATTTAGCGGAAAACACGCCGCCTTCCTGAGATAAGGGGGTGGTGGAGAGATTAGTGATTTCAACAAAGACAAAAGAATGGAGAAAGAATAGAAACAGGACCCTTACAAAGGGAGTATCCTTTGGGCCGCAAATGAGGGCTTCCCAGTTGAAGAAGTCGGACTCGAAGATCGGCCCTAGATGCGAGCGTGAATCAAAGGGGAGGTCATGAACATACATGCGATGGCGGAGAATAGTCCATGGAAATTTTGACCCCTCACCGGCCGTGAACATGCCGTCAGGGGCACCTGTAGAAATGTGGGGAAGTGGGAAGAAGGGGACATCAGTGAGACGAGCGAAGGGCCGGCACAACACAGGCAGACGAACCTCCAGAGGTAAGCTGCTTATACTCTGTCATGAGCCGCCTTAGTGCGGTAGAGTTACCAGATGCACGGGATGCCATTGTAGGGTAGGGCCAGTAGCCAGAACAACTTGAAGTACTGAGAAGAGATACGATAGTCGCGTGGTGTGTGGTAACTTTGGCGGGCCGGGCAGCCAGCGTTGAGTGCGGCCCAATCGGTCCGGCTCGAAAGTCCGATTTTAATCGCACATGGAGAAAAAAAAACAAAAAGAAATATACAACTCGGAAAATAATCACTGTACAGTTGGTCTGGTGGGTGGTCAGGCGACTATGCGAACATGTTCCGCATGGCTGTGCAGCTGACTGTTATCTTTGATAAATAAAAATGCGCCGCAACGGCGAGTCCATAGGCTGCAGTCTCGAGCAACCCTTCCAAGGCCGAGACCCTGATGGCCATCGACCGTGCCCTTGGTTCCATTGCGGCGCGAGAGAATGTTCTACGTCCCTGCATTGCAACTCATCACCTCTGGTTCGAAAAAGCAAACTGGGTGACTGCCAAGGCTGACCGTGAGTTGCTAGTGGTCTGGTTGTACACTAAACATTGTCTTTCGTCTCCCCCAGGTTCATAAATATGAACTAGGGGCGCTCATACCCCGTAAGGTTTACAGAGTCCAGGAACTGTCCAAAATTGCAAAAGCTTTCCGTGCACCTAGCGTATTATAGGTAGGTACCTTTTTCATTTTTGTACAAGTTAGGGTCGTGGAGAGGCACTGGGCGCTAGCATATCAATGTGGTCCCCGAAAATGAAAATGATAACTTGTGGAGATTTCGATGAGTAAGAATTTTCGGGGATACGAGAAGCACGTTCCCATATCACCGGAAAGTCCGCAGCCGAGGTCTGCAAGATCATCTGTGCCGGCCACGTGTAAACTACAGTACCGCCGGTAAAATCTTACTCGCTTTCAAGCGTCGTCAAGGATCAAACGAGGAACGACATTCATCGCCATAAGCTATATTTGTACATATAAAATGCACGAGAAAGGAATGGCGTCGATCAGTGATGTTCTGGGGCGACTAACCTAACTCGTACCTCTTGGAAAAGCAGTTTTGCCGCGTAAGGAACGGTAAGCTGAGCCACATGCTTGGAGCTTTTGCAGTATGCACACCAACCCCTGTATCCCAGGAGGCCGCAGGTCTGACATGCATTTACCTCGAATTTATCAGAAGAGATCATCAAACGTTCAAGCAGAAGCTGGGTTGCGCCATAACCGATGAGACAGTCGCGTTCCATCTCGCCAAGACGTAAACCACCTTCACGGGAACGGCCTTCTGTGGGTTGTCGTGTTAGCGTCGCGCGTGGTCCCCTAAACACGAACAGTCAGCTACAGGACGATCGACAACACCGGGGAAACCGGATTATTTGTCCAAAACCATGTACCTTGCCCGAGCATGCATCTTGTCCATCACCATGTGTTCTCGAATAACGTTTAGCAAGGAGGAAAGGAATTGACATAACAACAACATACTAAGTTTCTAGTCAAAGAGGTCAAGCGATGAGTCCGATTCTTGTGACACGATGGGTGGACTAAACTTACTTGGTAGTAGATTGGCCCAAAGTAAACGTACGCCTCTAGTGGTTCTCCGGTAATACCACTGGTAAGCATGTCCTTTCCGGCGTAGCTAAACCCATGCTCGATCAGGATGCTCGACATATCTTCGACCTGGAAAGCCCATGCATGATTGATTTTGCAAAGCCGCCATCGATAATGATGGGCTGACCTTGGACCCTCCAAAGGCGGTGCCGTATTGGAATTTGCCTGCGAGTACACCAGCCTAGCAAAATATGAATGTGTGTCCCCAATAGCCATTGTACGAAAGGACAGAAGGGGAGACAAACCTTTCCGGCAAGGAGTTCAATCATCTTTCCCACTGTCATTCTTGAGGGGAAACCATGTGGATTCATGATAGTGTCTGGCGGCGGTGGTATCACATCACTGTCTACACCACGAGGATGGAGCTCACCAGGCACGATGCCTTGATCGTTGAAAGGCATATCTTCTTGATTCACAATCAATCCGCAGACACCTTTCTGACCATGTCTCGAGGAGAATTTGTCACCTAGCTCGGGTCTTCTTGTCTGGCGCACCAAAACCTTGATAAGCGTTTGATCGTTGTCAGTGTCGGATATCATGACCTTGTCGATATGACCAGCGACAGGTGCTTTATACGTCATAGGGGCATTCTTGTACGGTGCCGAAGCGGCTGGCCCTGAAAACGAGTTGTCATTGGCGTTTGAGGGTGTCTGCTTATTGACATAAACGTCGCCTGGGTCTATTCGCTCGCCGACCCCCGCAAGACCGTCAAGTTGAATAATGTCGTACTTCTTCTGGACCTGACCGTTCTCGTCCAGCGGCGCATCCGCAAGACGGTCATAGCTGAAAACAATTATCAAGGAATTTCCAAACGGTCATGTGAACGTGACCCACGTTCCATTAGGATATTTTCTGATGAGCGTCGTGTTCTTGCGAAGGACTTGGCAACGTCCGTACCCACGATCTAAACTGGCCTAAACAATAAAAGATAAGGGTGTGTGTGAAATAATTTTCATGTGATGCACCTTGTTGAGAATCAATGCATCTTCTATATCATAACCGGAATAACTCATAACCGCAACAGTGGCATTCTGTCCTGCTGGAAGTCTGTCATAGCCTATTAATTCAATCGTCTTCGTCTTGACCATAGGCTGTTGTGGGTAGACTGAGAGATATAGCAACGTATCGATTCGGTTGAACTGGTTGTATCCAATAGCGCCAATGGCCTGTTTTCCCATAGCACATTGATATGTATTGCGGGGTGACTGATTATGGTGTGGGTACGGAATGAGACCAGCCACCGCACCAAGCAGTGTGAAAGGTTCGATCTCTAGATGCGTTGTGGTTGGGACAATACCTGGCTCATAGAGTGCAATGTAAGAATCATTTTCTTCATTGACGTCCAGATACTCGACTAGGCCCTTTCGTAGAAAATCGTCGAATTCTAACGCGTCTTGTTTGAGGAGCTAGCAATGATGGTCAAAGCGTCAACTATTCGTGATAGCTGGAATCGCACCTCGGTGTGATGTTCCGTGACAGATGATTTGCCGCCATCCACTATAATCATGGGACGGCAAATCCGACCACCATCACTGGCGATATTCACTGTCCGATGGTGGTGGTTAATATAGATGCTGACAAACGCGCTAACCCTCCCCGCTCGTCGCAGCCGACGAAAGTTATGCACAAAGCGAGTGGGAAACCGGGTTAGGCCGATAATTGTCCCATTGACTTGTACCACGAAAGTACCGGGAGCATACATTTCCGTCCCTGTTGCCTGACAGATGTCTGATTGACTTCAGCTCTGAAATGGTGGATCGACGCTGGAAAAGGAGTTGCTCACCTTCTACGCCAAGCATGAACGCGATCTTGATGATTGGTTCTTCCTCTACATCAGTGGTGATGTGGGTCATGAGTGCTAAGTTTTTGACCAGTCCACAGGCTTCTCCTTCTGGTGTGTCACTAGGACACAACATCCCCCATTGGCTGGGCTGCAACGCTCGCGGGCCACTGACTTTGCGTGTCTTCTCGAACTGGGAGGATATTCGCGTCATCATGCCCAATGCCGAGATAAAACTGAGGCGTGAAAGGACGTGAGTGACACCTGCACGCTCCATTCGAAACCGTTTCAGCGACCAGTTGCCCGTTGAGATTGCGCGTACGAAACCGGCGGTAATATGATCACCCTGGAACTGCATCGTGTTCCAGGCATCAAATTCATTGGTCCGCGAGGGCTTCTTGAGGACTTTATCGATTGACGACTTGAGGTTGGTGTTGAAGGTCTTGAAGAGGTCTTCGAACAATAAAGCCAGAAGTTGCCCTGCCCTACGAAGAGTTTCAAACCATTTTAGATAACACATCGCGTCACTCACAGTTCCAGTCTCTTATTGCCAACGTAGTCGCGATCGTCAACCATCTTCTCATCGTTCATAGCCATGAGAACGCGGCGCGTCATGGTAGCGACAAAGATGGCTTTCGACCTGAAATCCATCCCCGTCACTGGTACATGGGCGAGGACGATAGTTGCTAGAGCTTCCAGAGCCTCCTCCCAAGCGGGCCTGCGTGGCCCAACGACACGGCGGTTGACCTTTACACGGGTGCCAATCCACTCTAGTGCCTGGTGACGTGTGAAGATCCCCAACCGGGCTGCATCTTCCAGGTTTGGCGCGAAAGCGTTGACATACGCTTCGGAATCGCCTGCGGTAAGAAGAAGGATCTCCTTGTCAGACTGTATGCCAAGTGCCTTGAGGGCAACAGCGATAGGCACATCCTCATGTATTGAGTTATGTCGGAGGTAAATCCTTCCCTTCTTGGTTGCGATGTAAGTCTTCGACTTGAGGCCGCCGTGAGTGGAGCTATACACCGTATCAGGAAAAGAAAACTAAGATGGATCAAGCAACGTACGAAGTGCATGAAGCTTGAACGACGCCCTTGACGGGATCCGTCTCGACAATGATGCGATTCTTGCTCAGCTGCTCCTGAACAAGGATTACCTTTTCCGTGCCTTTGACGACAAAGTACCCACCAGGGTCGAGCGGACATTCGCTCATGTGAGCTAGCTGAGCCTCGGTGCGACCCGTGAGGACACACTTGTTGCTCCGGAGCATGATAGGGAGACGGCCGATGTTCACATTTGACCTCCGAACGACGTTTTTCCCTCGCGTATACTGTATTGTAACAAGGATGGGCGCGCCATACGTCGTGTCGCGTAAACGGCACTCGTGCGGCGTAACGCTTTTGTCGATCGCATCTGCGTCCGTACGATCCGGGAATCCAACATGAATGTCGGTATACTTCAACCAGAAGCGGGGATCGACGTCAGACGTGACTTTGTTATTTGCTTTCAAGATGTTCTTGATGTCCACATCGACAAAGTAATTGAAGGAGTCAATGTGCTGCTTGACAAGGCCTTTGACTTTCAAAAAGGCTGGGAGCAGTAACCATTTGTCCTGCGACCTCTAAACGCAACGCACTGCGTACGTCTTACGACCACGTACCTCGACCTTCTTGATAGGATCCGTGAGGCCCAAGCCGCGCCACTCTGTCCTATTCAACTCTCCCCATATTTCATCTCCTACATGTTCCATAGTTTTGGCCTACCAAACATGCGGCGTGGATGAGGATGTGGTGTATGGTGTGTATGGCGTAAACGGAGTGTTCTCCGGTCACGTGCATCTACAGCTTACGGCTGCGCGTGCGACGACATCCTCAAGTACGACCACCTCACCTCGGATTACAATGGCATCCTCAGCGGCTGAAAGCAACTTTCGCAGTAATCTTTCTCAATTTCGCTGGGCGCGAGGAGTCACAGATGATTCACAAGCTTCGGGCGCCGGAAATTCCCGTAACCCCTTCTCTCGTTTTTACAATGCGATTGGGGGTGCATACGTCCCGTTACGGTCCAGCGAAACAACGAACGAAGAGGAGGCATACTTTGCGCTTTCACGCTGGGAAAGGTGAGGCTTGCGCGTTCCCAATCTCTCTGTCACCCCATCCGCCCGCCACCGGTGCCTTGCCTTATCAACCGTCTGTCGTAGATTTCTGGGTTTTGTAGGGTGCCTCGTAGGAGCCGCAGTTTGCTTTGGAGTTGCCTTCCTTACACTCCCGTTTCTCGCCGTTCGTCCGGCAAAGTTTGCGCTCGCGTTCAGGTACGTGTACACGGTGATTCTGCATCCTTCACGGTTGACGTTCCCTCCTAGCCTCGGCAGCCTCTTAGTTATGTTTGGGTAAGGACCAAGCGCGACTGAATCAGGGCGAATCTGCTGATGTATTTCCCCACATAGCTTCTCCGTTCTGATCGGACCCGTAAATCACATAAAACATCTACTATCGAAAGAGCGCCTGCCGTTCTCTGTTGCCTACCTGTCTAGTCTTGGGTTGACATTGTATTTCGCATTGGGGGTGCGCCATGCTCGATCATCCTCCCCGTGATTACATGCTAACACAGCATTGCGCAGCCACACTCATACTTCGGATCATTGATGGGCGCAGTGGTCCAGGTCATTGCTCTTCTTTCATATGTCCTTGCCTATTTCCCTGGAGGCACGCAAACACTACGCTTCGGCGGTCAGATGGCGCTCCGCGGCGTCGGAACCCTACTTCCCTTCTAACTCGATTGATAATGAGCTAGCATCCATATCTCATTTCTGTCATTGTAATCGTTGCGACTATATTATACAGTGATACCATTCACCTCCTCGTCCCCCACCTGCAAGCCAACGATTTCGCGAATTCTTCGTGACATGATCTCGATGTATGCCTGGCTCTCACGCCATTTGTTATCCTGTTCACCCCAGTTATGTGATGGCCTGTTCTAGAAAGGTCGAGACTTACAAGATTGAGCTGGACTAGCCGAGTGAGGACGTGTGAGAGCCGTTTCGCTGCATCCTCGCGAAAAACGGCGCCATCACTGGGCTGTGGAACCGACCTCAGAACCGCTGCCGTTGATATTTTCATGTTGGGGTTATTGACATGCAGTGATTCGCTATAGTATGCTATGTGCCGCCAAAGGAGCAAGAGCACCATTTCAAGCGACGCTAGGCGCGCTTATGACTCAGTTACGGCCAGTTAACGGAAAAATTGCGGGCTCACACAGAAGAATGCTTGCCAAATTTCGCGCGCGACCGAGAGCGTGTTCGAGCTCACGGCATAATAAGGCGCGCTTTTGTCCGATGTCAAGGTCACCCAGGGACTCGATGTCCTGTAGGGGAACGATCTGGAGGTAAAACTGTGAGTGTTTGGCGACTCAATCGGGGCGTTATAGTGTGACCGACCCGACGAATATCGTCAACTTGGACATGATCCCGAGCATCCAGTTCCGCGCTGAGAACAGTTATTTGTTTCAGCGTCTCCATTAGCTCGTCGCAAAAGTCTGTCAGCGCCTCGATCGCGTCACCGACCGTGGGGACGGTGGCTGCAAGACGTATGAGGAACGCAATAACACCCCAAGGAGTATAACCATTGCAAATTTCTCACCAATGAAGCGAGTTGCCTTATCTTCGTGTCGTGGAATCGTTATTACGGGTGACAAAACGATTGTGATTTCCGGCTCTACTTTGTGACGTAAGCAATGCAATGTTTCAGATCCGTCGAATAAACGCACCCGTAAATTCGCTTGCGGTCCCAAGGTACGCGATTAGCGCCTTGCGAAGCGACAGCTCTCTTCGTTGAAGGATCAAATCGAAACTAGAGGCGCCGCCATGACCTAGCGGACGTTGAGATCGCATTAGTACCATCCGAGTGATGGGCACGAAAACCCAAACCTGGTGCCTTCGAGTTTGCATTCAATTTCTCGGACTCGGTCTGCGGGCGAACTTTATGTGACCAGTAATTCGTTCCGATACACCGTGCTGCCAAACTTAAAATTGCTGCGTGCACGCCTCCATATCCGCCGTTCCCAGAGGCCTGTGAACGGTGTAAACAGAATGACACATGTCAGAGATAGGTTCACCCACAAGTTCGGACTTGGGAACCGAAGGGAATACCGCGGAACACAGATAAACGAGAAGGTGGATCTCGTCAAGGACTGACAGAGAGATTTCGTCTGCATCGTTTCTCAATATCATGATGACCGTGTCACGGTGGCTAGACAGAAACTCCAGAGCCTACGCGATGTCAGCGTGTTAATCCATATAACAAAGAAACATTATATGGCACCTGATTAACTGCGAACGAATGTCCTGACCCCAAAGTTGCCAAAATCGTATCTATCAGTTGCAACGCTGGCGTTAAGAGCTGGTGATAACGTTGAATGGCAGAAGGGAGGAAATGATCATAGTCTAGCCAGCGTATCAACGAAGAGAAACGCAGGAGACAAGGAGGTGGCACACCAATGAACGACTGGTCGACTTCGGGGAGCGTGTCCAGAAAATCACAGTCCGCTAGGATGGGAAGCACTCTTGTCTCTATCAATCGCTCAGAGCCTTGACGAGTTTGGGCAATGCGAATGAAAAGCGACATCTTTGCCTCGTAGACATATAGGGCATTGAGATCATCTAAAAACGATCAAATATCAGCCACTGTCGATGGCAGGTTAATGCGCGACGGTGTACCTGGCTCTGGTTTGAGAACGGACTGCAGTCGACGATCAGAGTCCTTGATGTCCTGTACAAAAACGCCGAGAAAACCACGACGAACAAGTGTCGAGAGAATATTGCCGTGCTTGTCATCTCGCGAAAGATTGACGAGGCAATCTAGGAGCACGTATGCCACTGTCTTCCATACTTCGGACCCATCCGTCGCGTCACGTGAGACAGTGGCGACCAATCTCTCTGACACTGGCTTGAGAATCGCCAAGCATCCACACGAAGTCGTGCTTGATGGCCCGCCAGAGCGCGCGGGGGGTGTTGCGGCCGATCTGTCATGCATGGTGTCATAGGGACCGTCGGCCACGAGATGGAAATAATTGACGAGCGCTGCGTAGAGATTTCCGCGAACAAGTTCTACTCGATATTCCAGGACACATTCCAGGAAACTTCGCAACAATCCATGCAACCGCTCGGAAGACAGCGAGCCTGAATGCGAGTGCGACCCTAGAAGTTGTTGGCTACGCCAGTCCTCCCGCAGCTTCGTTATGAGCGACAACGATACCTCGGAGAGTAGCACCGCAGTAGACTCAGCCACTTTTCCCGAGCGGATAATGGGCGGCAGCTCCTGGAGAAGGTCGGATAGCATCGTTTCCCGTCGGTCCCGGGGCAAGCGGGTGAAACATTTGACCAGCGTCACGTTCACCAACCGCCTCCACGATTCGAAGCTAGTTGCTGTGGCAAATAACACCTCCCGCTGATGATTCTCGGCTGCACAGCTCTCCAGGACATACGCAGTTTCCGCGTTGAGGCGCTCTGAGTCGACGGGAGTAACGATTTGGCCTTGCATGTGAAGAACGTGCCTTGCCCTGGTGACAAGTGACAATATGGCGGCTTGATCGACAACCTCACACCCTTTGTCATCGAGGAGTACGCATGCCGCAAAATTTAGTTGGCCAAGGAACTGCAGTTCGACGAGCTCGACACCAAGTGCATCCACCCAATCAAAACAGAGGGACTGCAGGTACTCGATGACGCGCAAGTTTGGCTGGCCGACTGCACGAGAAATTTGGAAAATCTCATCCTCCCAGCCCGCAACGTCGAACTGTCGCTGCTCGTTTCCGTAAATGAGCTCCAACAGTTCCGAGACGCTCTTGAAGTGACCCCTATTTGTGAGTATATGAAGGTCCAAGGCAACGAGGTTGAATATGAAGGATCGTAATCGCAGGAAGGAGGTGAAAGACTCGACAGTGGTAGCGACTCTTGACCCATCGGAATACATGACTTCTACGTTTGGCGCTTGGTGGGGCGGGGGCTGGAAGGGTAGTGCGGCCAATTGGCGAACGAAGAAGTCTTCACGGGTGCGAAGGTAGCGCATTGTAAAGTCTGACGTGTTTCGATGCATGCATAAATTGTGCAAGACTCGATAGAAGCGTTCCGCCAAAGCAGGCATGACGCTGAATAGAGGTTCGGCATGCGTGAACACTTCAGCACCGTTTTTGTTCCGGTGAGTACGAGGAATGCCCATGTTTACCCAGTCGAGGATGACATGAATCGAGGTTCTTTGTGCCCCGAGAGCATGGGGATCCTGGATCTGTTGCACGTTGGTAGCCCCAAGGAGAAGAAAATGCGCTGCATTGGGATAAGGTGTCCCTGGTCGCGTGTTTTGTGCAAGTAGGTCGAGGACGGCAATTCGAACTGCTTGCGACAAGCCGGGTGGTATGATCTCTGACTCTATGGCACCTGCGCCTGTAAATTTGTCTTCATCATTCTCTGCTGTATCAAGCCCGCATAACGTTTCGACATCTAGGAGCTGACGGTACCCAACTATGATCCGGTCCGAGTCTGGGCTGCGTTCGAGCAATACCGCCAGGCTTGGGAAGGCGGATGACCTGGTGAGGATGTTGAGAATCTTCACCGACAGCAAAGACACTTCAGGGTGTGAACGGTAAGCGACATAAGAAGCGATAGTTGGGACATAGTTTGATCCAAATGATAAGGCTTGATCCAACCGGGTATAGAAAGAGCGAGGTTGGGCGATGTGGGCCGCAGTGGCACTCTCGGCGAGTAGAGGCACAAGCACATCAAGGAAGACGTCTTGCACCTCGAGCACCCGATGTATGATCCGAAGAATTCTGATAATTGTGCTTCTGAAGAGCGGTTCGTCATCATCAAGATTTTGGTCGAAGCCTTGGACACCGTCGATTAGATACGCCAACAAACTTGTCTGGAGGGGAGAAGTTGTCAAAATGCGTTGGAGGATGCCGAATCCCGGGTGGGCCGTGAACGATTTCAGGACTTCCTTTCGAGCCTGGTTCTCCTCGGCGAGTGTGAGGAGTATTTCGACATCGTAACTTGCCAAACACCGTTCGATGAATGTCAGGCACAAGTCATTCATCTGCCAGCGTTCACGATTTTCCTGGAACTCCCTGCCTGTGATGCGCAGGAAGACCTCGTCAATGACAAAAGCCACGAATGGATCGATGCCAGCCTGACGATATGGCTGGCCGAGGCCCTCTGGAATGGTGTTAATAGGCTCGGCATCTACGACCCTGCTTTTGAGCGACAGTTGCTTCGGTGTATGAATGAGAGTCGCCAGCAACTGTAAGAAAGGGATCGTTTCGGGGTACACTCTACTCGCTTCCTCCACAAGCTCGAGCTCTGCCTGCACACCTTTCTTTGCGATGCCGCCCCCACCACGTACATTGATGACTTCGAGCCTTTCCATGAGCAGCCATACCGCACGGCATATCTCGACTCCGGGTGGACCCGCGCCTGCCTCGCAGAATGCCGCTAGTGCGAAGAACACGGCACCTTTAAGCTCCAAGGGTACGCCTAGAGGGATGAGAGAGACGAGAGTGGGGATTGCACGCAAGTGGGTGTGTCCACTAATCGCCAGTCGGGCGGATACGGAATATTCGGCGACGGTGGCGAGAAGTCGCAGGAAACATTGACCAAGCCAGACGTCCTTCTGAGTAAGCGAGGCTTGTTGCACGTGGTTGTGGGCTTGGTGGGAAGACATGAAGCCGGTTTGCGATGCCGCGGTTTGCTGAGATCGTGCGTTACTAGATGCCACCGCCCACGAGTCAAGAATGCCGAAAATGGTAGCCCAAGGGGCGACAGCGCCGCTCGAGCTTGTGGTTGGCAGCACACTGCCTGGGATAATCTCCCCACTGCCTCGCGCCAAAAAATTGTACGCCAAGTCACTGCACTGATGGCCCTTGGCCAACCCGGCAAGCATGTCGTACAAGGCGATCGACATGTCCAAATCACGCAGGTTCGTTGACCAAACAGCCCACTGCAGGAAAGCCGGCAATTTCCCAGCTTGCGCCTCCACGGTTTCCAGCCAGCTGATTAGTTGTGAGTCGGAGGGGGCTGAGCCCCAGAATTGAAGCGCACGCTCGGGGGGCAAAGCGGAAAAAAGTACGCCAATGAAGGAAAAGAGCATTGCAATGTCGTTACGAGGTGCATGCGTGGACCTGTCTGGTTCTGATCGAGGGGCAGAGGAGCGGAAATGCCGAGATCTGTCCTGACGTGTGTTTGCAAGGATGATATCCTCCTGTCGCTGCTTGATTTTGCGTAGCTCTGAAGACGCATACGAGATAACAGATCTCACAAGCATCTCGAAACACTGGAACACTGCCGGTTTGAAATCGTCCGCTGGAAGTGGTTGCAAATAGTCCGCCTCACTAAACCTGATGATGGAGCCAGCATAAGAACCGGGTGGAAAGGACCCTTCCCTATTGCGAAGCTTTGCCACAGAACCAGCGAGGAAAGTGAAGGCATTGCCTTGTACCGCATTCCATATGTTCGTCTCTAACTCCTCTGTCCTGAACCCGTCCTTGTGCTCGAGAGAGGGATCACGATGGCGAGCCTCTGTCAAGAAAAGGGTCCACTTCAGTTGGAGAGTAGCCCTAACGCCAGCTTCCTTCCAGTCTTCTGTCGGGTCCAAGGTTCTCTTCATGAGATCGAGAGTGGAGGTGAAGGTGGCGAGGTTTTGCCTCAGCGCCCCCCCTGGGGTTTCGGGGTCGACGAGGTCGAATGCAGCGAGTAAGGTACAAAGAACGTAATATGAGATAGGGTGTCGTGGGTTCTCTTGCAACCAGGGCACCAATTTTTCGATCTCGTGAGGGGACAAGTAGCCCAGACGAGCGACAAGGAAGAGTATGGTGGCAAGAGCGCGACGCTCTTGAGTCAATGATTCGACCCGCATAGAATGTATATCGGATCCTAGGTTTACGGTCGTGCCTGAGTGAACAAACAGGCCAGAAGGTTGTGAGCAATGGCTAGCTAGTGGGAAAGATGAGGACAACAGACCTTGGATCGTTGTATTGCTCCCAGCATTCTGCTTCGCCGCTAGCACAAGCGCTATCGTGCGATCGAGGGCTTCAAGCTCGGATAACACCTTCCAACTCAGACCCTTCTCTCCGAATATCACTCTATCGGCGCCTTCCTTTGATGGAATAAGTTGTTGCGTCACAAACAGTTCCAGGCGGGCATGGAGAGCGGTTGTCCCGGGTGAACCAACCATTTCTGCTGCCTCGAGAAGAAACCGGATACAGTCCGCGAGATCACGTCGTCTTCGGTGGTGCTCCAGTACAACTTCTTCCAAGATGTTCAAGGGACTGAAGTTCGGATTATTAGAGATGACATATTGCATGAGACGGGCGATATAGCGCTCGGAGCAACCAAGGACTTGGGAAAGATAGATGACTTGGGTAGCAAAATCATTATTGACGGATATTTGCCGACCGTCTACAGTACATTTTCCTGGTTAAGAAAATCGGTTTACGTAGCGGCCAAGAGGATGAAATACGCACCGCCTTGCAGTTCTTTTCTCTCATCTTCGCTAGGGGGCTTCGTGTCAAAGAGGTTGACTAGGTTGCGCCGATGTAGAACGAGAAGGTCGAACAGCTCCTGTTCGTCTATTGTATTTTGCGCTTCTAAGGTACCCAAGAGGGCCGAGCGAAGACGTGTTAGGGATTCCATGGAGCGGGCAGAAACAAGACGTTTCGTCAAAGTCTTCGCGTCAGATGCGACGGCGACTCAGCGAGGCTGCAGAGCCCCGAGACGGAGGAATATGGGGGGAAGTGTCGAATAAACGCGTGAGGCCGCGTTGTCACGCACGCTCGGAGCGTGGCCAACATACGCTTAGTCAGCATGGCTTCATGCCCGCGGCCCGTGATGCCCGGTCACCGCGTGGCTGCATAGATATCTCGCCGCCCTCGCTCGCTTTCAATTCCAAGAGCCGTCAAAAAATGAAAAACGCTCCAGGAACACTCCCCCGCGGACATGGAATTCCTTCACGTCTCTCGATAACCTCGCATCTCACCCACCTCGTGTCAATCCGGGGAACACGAAATGTCCGCGCCGGCCGTAGACATACCCGTCGATAGCGAGCATCAACAAAGCTCCCCTTCTTTCATGTGCGTTATCGCATGATGCATGACACCGTCAGTGTCCGCGTGGAGATGTTTGTGCCCGCATCACATTATCGTGCAGTTTCCTGGAGTCATTTTAGACGGAAGCCCGTCCTTCAAGTCATTCATTTTCTTTAGCGTGCAGGCATCACGCTCACTGGATAGTATAATAGTAATGTCCCTGACACATTTCTTGGTTGTTCCTGCCAAGACCCTGGCTTATCCCTCTCGTCCGTCATACATCGCGACAACGCCGACTCTCAGCGCGAGAAGAGCGCGCATCGCATCTTTTTTCCCTTACATCTGCTCCTTCACTCGCTTTTGCCAACCGCAGGCATCAACCTGGTACCGTTCCCTTCCTTTCCCCGCCATGCAAATCCTTCCACTCCTTTCTTTCCTAGCCTCAGGCATCCCCCGTTCCCACGAATCAATTTGTCCAGTTATACAGCGGGGGTATGAACGGCTTGTCCATACCGCACACGGGCGCTTTCTTTGGATTTCTATCGAAATGTCCGTAGTGTCTCACGTTCGCATGTACTCCCTCTTTCTTCATGTCTTCTTCCCACCGATAAAAGCGCGGGCCGGCTGGGTCCAGGTCCGCGTTGGGGGCAACTCCCAGGAGAGCGCTCGGCTCGTTTCAAGCCTTCCCAACAACACGATGATGGCCAAGGACAAGTCAAACGTCTTCAATCCCACAGACACACCAGCACTGGATTACACTCCAGATCTGCTCGACCTCATGGCCCACATATTGGCTCTGACTGGCACCCGCTGGTACCTTGGTGAGCATTAGCACCTCTTCCCTCCCCTTTTTTGCACTTCTCATCCCTGGGTCAGGCGTTCCATTTTTCAATTCCACCCCGTTTGATCTCGCCGTAGTCGATCAGGGTCTGCAGATCCTTGGTGATAATCTCATTGCTTTCCAGGCTGCGAATGAACCGGATCTCTACGCTCACCCTCCCCGCACTCACAGCCCCCCGGTAGGTAATCTTCTGGGGCTGTCCATTCTGCTAACTCTGCACCCCAGGGTTATGGTCCGCAAAATTACATGGGTGACATTGGCTTGCTTGTTAACCAAGTGTCTGCCGACCCCGGGATCACAAGAAAGAACGATATGTTTATTATTCCAAGTATCACTGCTCCAGTGTGGAGACCAGAAGGCGTCTGGGATACTGGGATCGTATCAACGTATGCGAGCAGCCTGTATGGTCTCGCTGTCGAGCGGTGCGTGTGGAATTCCTTATCCCGTCAATGACTAACTCCCTGCTCCTTCCTCAGGTACCCGAACAATAACTGCGCTGCGCTGTATGGTACTGGTACCCCTATCAACCCTCAAGACGTATTCCCAAGCTACCTCACTCACGACGCCTCCCTCGGTCCCATAACGAGCTATGTCAACTTTTCCCAATTTGCAATGGCAAACAACAAACCCATGTTAATGTTCGAGACGAACACTGCTTCTTGTTCGGGCTTTCCTGGTATCAGCGATTCGTTTGGTGCCGCGCTATGGGCACCTGATTGGAGCCTCACGATGGCGAACAACAACTTTACATCCACCCTTCCACATGGCTGGACGACATGCATATTATAACCCTTTCACCCCCTTTCTATAAACCAATCGTCGTTCCGTGCGTGGACTATTGGTCCCATCTACTACGCTGCCCTTGCCATGGTCGAAGAACTTGGCCCAAGCAACGCATCCCGCGTACTCGACGTAGAACACGTTCACCCCAATTTACGTCATTTACGAAAATGGCACACCCACGAAGCTTGCCCTCCTCAACTTTGTCACAGACCCGTCAGGCGCGAATGACTATACGGTAACATTTGCCGTTGGAGGTGGCCCAACAGGTCAGCCCGGAGCGACGGCGTCCTCGGTTCAAGTCAAATGCGTTAGCTTTGTCTTCGCTATGTAACATATTATCAAGTCGTTGCCCTTCGTAGGTACCTGCAAGCACCCTCAGTCTCCTCCAAGAGGGCCTTTATGTGGGGTAATCATACGCGATTCTGAATGGTGTCCTGTTCGTGGATGATGTAACTTCGAATCAGATGGCCGTCTCCAAGGTACCCCTGACGTTCAGACGGTCAACTGTGATACCCAAGCCAATACG
>Ga0137394_10000121_pt1 | contig 53156 bp, 77 predicted proteins | sample czobulk116metaG_FD_108278 | JGI IMG/M metagenome (GOLD analysis project Ga0137394, IMG submission 108278) | Vadose zone soil microbial communities from Angelo Coast Range Reserve, California, USA - czobulk1.16 metaG | ecosystem: Environmental > Terrestrial > Soil > Vadose zone | place: USA... | reverse complement strand
CAATTTATTCACTTAAAGACCCCCCCCCCCGTGTAAACTTGATACAACCCTAACTTCAAAGCAATACATGTCACACTCGATCAAGCTGCGCACACTTAATGTCCCGGTCTAAGCTTTATCTTCGGACTCGGTCGAGCTACTATGGAATGGATCCTGTGGTACAGAATGAGTATCGATTCCTTACGGGGAAGATTCACGCCGATAGAAGGTAGCAGACGGTACTCACCTGGCCATCCGGGCCTTTGCTGCGACGACCAAACGTCGTTGGCTCCATGCTCGCGTCCTGAGGCTTGATAACTTCTGCGTTCTGGTGCTCCGACTCGGCTGTCGAGCCGAAGAGCCTCTCCCCGAGCGACTATTTCCGCAGTTCGTCGAGGTGATCAGCTCAAGCATGAATCCACAAGGTTAGAGAAAAGGTACTGACATCGGCCGCTGAGCCGGCCGCCTGCTCTGTACGGCGATGGGCGCTGGCCAGCGCACCGACCACGGTTCCTATCAATCCCTACAAATTCCCAGTATATCAGAGAGGTGTCCCTGCGGCAGCTGCTGGAGGGTATTAACTGACTTTGTCGCCGAGAGGCATTGTCTTTGTAAAACGATGAGTCGAGAGTGTTGAGATCGAGTGAGAGTGAAAAGAGAGGTCGAGCTGATGGGCTCCCAGAGTACTAGGTCGAGGTCATTATATAACAGAGTAGCCGGCCGAGTTGATATGGTTTTGTGCAAAAGAGGAAGACGTGATGAATGAACTGAACATGTGATTGTTCGATAGCCGGTTGTTCTGGAGAGAAACTAAACATCCAGATAACGCTTTGTCCCCACGTATGGTCTATCCTGCGGGACAGGGAAAAGAGCCAAGGATTGACAAGACCCGTAATGCACGACTGTCGGAAAGGGGTCGAGAGTCGAGCTTCAAACGGGGGCCGAAATCGGGACAATCACGACTTGGAAGAAGGCTGCGGAGTGACTCCAATATACGGGGAAAGGACAAAGGAGGGTAAATTCAAACCTAAGGCTCCTTCCACCGTGACTGCGGAGTGGCGGCAAACCCAATCTCAACGACTCAGTGTGAAGCCGAGAACAATGATGTCCGAATGAATGGGTCGAGTTCATCACTAGTTCAACCCAAGTTTCTCCCGAGTCACCATCACGTGCTGACCTGCCCTTGACTGCTCTCTAGACACGCGAACTGATGATACAAGTCTATCTTGCAACTACTTGTACAATGATGGGGGATGATACACGATCAGAATCTGATTTTGGCCAAAACATCACAGAAGGCTCTACTCGGTGCTGCGGTCTCCGGCGCGGTCTACGGCATTCTTAGCTTTATCCTTGGCTTTGTCCAGCACCGAGGTCTATGAGAAGGTATGAGGGCCGCAGAGACACATGCTCATCGAGGAAAACCTACACCGCTCTCTCCGCTGCTGGAGAGCGAGTCACCGACTTGCTGGCTTGTGGACTTCTGATCCTAGTGCAAGGGTCAAGACGAGTGCTATGAATGAAAGTACAGCTTATGTACCTCGGGCTGGAGTTTGGAAGCGACAGCATCAACCTTGCCCCTTATCTTGTCTCCGATATTCTCTGGAGTGGATTTTTGAGAGTCGGGCTAAACGACGAACGATGTATTAATAGAGGTGGCCGTGATGATCGACGGGTGAGGGTACCTTGGTAGCGGCAGCAGCCTGATCCGTGAAGGGCTGACGAATATTGTCTGACATGATGTAGCGATATGAAGAAGAGTGATGGTTGTGGTGGGGAGATAAAGAAAGAGCTGGGCAGGACTGGGGGGATTTTATATGCGACGCGATGGGGACGCGTCGTGGTCAGGTGACCTGAGAACTACGTCATGGGATCTATGACAATGACAGGCTGTGATGTGATGAAGAGGTGATGTGATGGTAGTACAATTGACCCGAATAGGAATGAATTAGGCACCGCCGCCCGCAACGTCTGCAACGACACGACACATTCATTCATTAGTCAAATGTTTTGTCTTGTCTCTTAAATCATTCTTGCCGTTACGTTGCTTCTTTGCACACTTCCTTTGTCTCCTCAACTCTCCCTCTGTATTTTATTCCATGCTTGGCCCAGTGCCCTACTCCCCAGATCTTGACGTCTTCACAACACCACCCACGACTCCCATGACTTCTGAACCTCCCAACGAGTCCATCATCCGTCCATCGCTCTCACGCAGCTCCTCTCGCCCTTCGAACCTCCATATATTTAAGACGGCTGACAATTTCAAGCCCGACATCCTCCTCGAAAGTCAGTCCCCACAGAATGTTCTCGATAGCAACCCCCCCGTGCAAGATACAACACCACGATCGGCGTCGGCGAGTAGTAGCAGTCCTAGTTATGTTGGTGTTGTCAATGGTCGCGCAGTCACTGATAACTCCAACGCACTCTCGGGTGGTTCCGTTCCCAACTCGCATCCGAAGATTCCCACAATCGCCACCACTGACACCAGTCCTCAGACTCCGGTCACATCTCCGCAATCGGTTGCGTCTGCACCCATAATTCGTCCCCCTACTCATTCACAAAACCCCATGATGTCCCCATGCTTTGTGCATTCAAACCTTGATAAGGGCGCATCTTTTTCCGAATGGCTCAAGTCCAGCAACGGCTTCTCAGCTGTGGACGTAGCCCCCGTCCTAAAACCAATCTCCGCTGACTTGAACAAGACCCCCTCACGCCGTAAAATCGACATCTCCATTCCGTACGAAGATGCTAAGGCGGAAAATGTCTTCGATGCCAGCGACTATGACTATGACGATGAAGAAGGCAGCGCAAGCCTAACGAAGCAGCTTGCCGACACTGCTGTTGGCGTGCGGGAAATGAGCAAGCAACTTGGTGCGTTACCCGGAATACCCATCATTCCTGCCTAAAGTACTGAACAACGGAAGGCCGTACACGTATCAAATCAAACATCCAGACCGTGCTGATTGTGACCAAGGCGCGCGACAATCGCCTCATCGCGCTTACGCGTGCTCTAGCCCTTTACCTCATGAGAAAGCCCAGGTACAATGGCCGTGGCCTTGTAGTGTGCGTCTGTCCAACCGTCGACACTCCCGCTTGTCGGAGATTGATCTGTGTGTTGCCAGTTACGTTGATCATCAGCTAAGAACCTCACGCCGGTTCGATGCTGCTGGGCTTGCGCGCGATCATCCGCAACTTTTCCACCCATTCCCACGCCGTCGGTCTTCGAGCTCAAATTCAGTCTCGAGTAACTCCACCACCTCAAGCTCCAAGGATGACTTGACGCATGAAGAAGGCCAGCTCCGTTACTGGACCGCAGATATGTGTAGTCACAGTCCACATCTTTTCGACTTTGTCATAACGGTGCGCTACCTGATCCTCTACTTCCGTAACTTAAATTAAGAGTCCGTGACTACAGCTGGGTGGCGATGGTACAGTCCTCTTCACTTCATGGCTGTTCCAGCGGATAGTTCCGCCCGTCCTTTCCTTCGCTCTCGGGTCCCTTGGCTTCCTTACGAATTTCGATTTCGCCGACTATCAAGCAACTTTGGACAGCGCGCTCGAGTCCGGTATCCGCGTCAATTTGCGCATGCGTTTTACGTGTACCGTTTATCGCGCTGTCAAACACGAGTCGGGCAGGGGTCGTCGCAAGGCCGTCAAAAAGGCCGAAACCGGAGAAATTATGATGCGCAACCTCGAAAAGGGAGGCTGGGAGGCCCTAGAGTGCGGCTATCATGCAGATCAAATGGCCACAAGCGGGCGCTGTGGGAAGGATAAGGAAATCATGTGCTTTACAACTCGCCCAGTCGAATCTTTTGAGGTGTTGAATGACCTTGTCATTGATCGGGGCCCGAGTCCCTATGTCAGTATGCTTGAGCTTTTTGGTGAGGTTGTTCAATTCCTACCGAGACACCGCTGACGCCCGCTCAGGCGACGAGCACCACATGACGACCGTACAAGGAGACGGGCTTACAATCTCAACACCAACCGGGTCAACGGCGTATTCTGTACGTATTAGCGTGTCGCTCGTGATCTATGATACAGGACTGATCCATGAATTAGCTGTCAGCTGGAGGCTCGCTTGTCCATCCAGAAATTCCCGCTATCCTGATCACCCCCATTGCACCACATACACTCTCCTTCCGACCCATGCTTCTTCCTGACAGCATGGAGGTGCGCGTGTGTGTCCCCTTCAATTCCCGTAGTACCGCGTGGGCATCTTTTGACGGGCGCGGTCGTGTGGAGCTCAAACGTGCGTTTGTCATACTTTTAATCCCAGCGTCTATTGCCGACACAATACTTTGTTATTAGAGGGTGATCACATTAAGATTACAGCGAGCAAGTATCCGTTCCCTACCGTTTGCGCTGACCAACAGTCAACGGACTGGTTTCACGCTATCTCGCGCACTCTCAAGTGGAACGAACGTGAGCGACAAAAGTCTTTTGTCGTCGTCGAGGAGGGTCCCGCCAAGGAGGAGCAGAAGCCTCGTCGGCGCAAAATCCATCCCGAGCCCACTGCTTCCGCAAGTAAAGGACATGAGAAAGATGAAGTGTCAGACGAAGACAGTTCCGAAGAAGAGGAGGAAAAGTTCGACATTGACGACCTTTCGTCCGAGAGCGGTGACGCTGCAACCACCGCCGGAAGCAAGAGGGACTCGGGTTTCGGATCATCTCCGGGAGTCTCACCTACATCCGTTACGGCGACACGTGCTGCGGAGGCGATCATGGGTGTGAGCCCCGGGGCACACGCGAAGGCACGCGCCCACTCACGCTCCCGTTCAGGCGTCCGGTCAGGTGTCGACTCTCCCAACCGCTTTGCAGCGATTCCGCTGCGCCAGGGGCCCAGTCATGGCCATGTACAATGGGCTACGAGCGTGCCAAGCAGCGCGAACGACAGATCAAGCCAAGCCGAAGGCCGGATGGGCAATAATCGCACCCCGACGACTGCAGTACCCGCGCGGCGCACGCACTCACGCTCGCCGGCGGCCCCAATCATCCATTCACACCAACACCCTCGCGCATTTGCGGTGTGGGGCCAAGATGAGAGCGACAGCAATTCAAGTGACAATGACCCATGAGGGAGGTAGGTCGGAGGCAGTCTCATCTGGGCCATTTGGTTCGTTCCGTTGTGTGTAATCATTACATGCACTGTCCACGAAAACTGCGCCTCGCATCCCAGTGATGCTGTCGCCGTGTTAAAATTTCGTCTTCGTTCTAGGGCAGTTTGTTTTTTTGTTTTTTATTCCCCTTCGACGCGCCCATAGAGTCGGGTGCGTTCGATTTATGCTTAGCTATCGACCTGCTTCAATGACTCGCTTTCGCATTGGCATATTTATGACCCACTTCCTGTATGATAATGCATATACGCAGACCTGTAATCTCACTGGGGGATTCTGCGACTTAGGATACAAGCAATTAACAGATGGTAACACCTTTGGGGAAACTTGCGTACCGCCTGTATCGATTACCGGTGCGAACGATACGTCGAAGGATAATTTGGAAATTGTCCCATAAGAACAGGCGCTAGGACCCTCGCAGAGAAAGGGTGTTAGAGGTCCCTGCGTACAAGATTAAGCGAATAACCAGGGGGCAGGCGCTTAGCAAGGGAGAAAAGAATTTGTAAAAAAACTTTAAGCGAGCATCGTACATTACATCGGGCAAGAGCAAACCGGGAAAAAATCGGGGAAACTGGCCAGGGCGCTTATTCAGTGCGGCTCTCGCTCAAAAGAAGGGCGTATCGCGTAAGGCGAAACGTGGTAGCGCGCGGTAGTCCGCGCGGTCTTTGGCAATGGCCCAGAGCCAGTTGTCGAGGTCTGGGAGCGTCACGTCTTTGAGCCAGGGTGCTCCGCGCCCCGCGGCGCTCATCACATGCGCATGCGCGACGATCCGCTCGCACGCCTCGATCGCGGCGGCGCGCAGGACGTATGCCTGGACGGGTGTGGGCGTGGGCCCTTCGACGGGGACGGGGGCGGCCAGTACCGTCGTAGTCGTAGACACCTTTCCTGTGCGGGCCGGTGGCGCCGAGGTTTCGGGAACTGCCGCGAGTAATAGTGCCATGCGCGTGTGCGCGGGACGATTGGCAACTGCGGCGGCGGCGCCGCCGCCGTCGCCTTCGCCTGCCGCGTGAAAAAGAGTGGCTAGTGCCGGTGCGGCGGTGGAGAGATCGATGACGCCCAGGTGGATCAGGATCGAGGGTAACACGTTGTCGGCGAACACGGGTAGGTGCGACATTTGCGGAACGGGAAATGGCGAAGGATCTTTGGCGCCGAATCGGATGGCAATTGCATTTATCAGAAAGAGCGCCTTTTTGAAGCAGTATATTGCTGCGAAGGGGGGGGGGGTAAGGGAGGTTCGAGCGCGCGTGTGAGCGAGGGGGAGAAGTTCGCGAGAAGGGGGAGTGAGGTACACACGCTGATTATTGATGATACTCATGTCCCGGAAGCCGGGAATGGCGTGCACGAGCTGAAATTTTTTGCATGGATCAGCTCATAGACGCTCCGACCCTTGAAGTGACACCACCTCACCCACTCGAGGATAACGTCCGAGGCGGCTGCCGGGTCGCCCTTTCCAGACGCCCTTGCGCCCTCTTTCATGGCTTCTGCAACGAAACTGCCGAGGTTCGGATATCCTCTATCGACGAGGACTTTGCCGGTTTCATCAAGGAGTGTTTTCAATAGTTGTACGAGCTCCCATCCAGGACCACCGACTTGGCCGATCGTCACGCCCCGGATACTCTTGTGTTGTCGCTCGGTGTGGAGGCTCACGCCTAAGAGTTCCGCTATCTTTGCCTCACTGAGAGTTTGCATACCCTTGGAGCTCAAGAGGTCGCCCTCTCCGCCCGTTGCGGAACTTAGATAGAGTCCAAAGACAAAGGTGCGAATAGAATCCCATGCACCTCTCCCTGTCTCCCGGTGAAGGGGGACACGATAACCAGATGCGATATTTAGGAGCGCGAGGATGGAGAGGAAGTTCAGTTCGGAGAGCGGCGAAGGGAAATTGAGTGGGAATGCAAGGCCATGTGAGGTTGCAGTGATACGATGATAGGTCTCTGTGAACGCCGGGGAGAGTAGCAAGCGCTCGATGCCTGCGTCAGAGATCTAAAGAATACGTGGACATCAGTGTTTGTCAGGGACATCGGCATAGACGGCCGATGAACGTAGTTGATGTATACATAGACGCTGAGAACGCCACCAAGCGCAATACATGTGCCGTAGTCTGGTTTTCGACGGCGAACTGCAAGAAGAAAAATTCCTAGAAGAAGCGACATATCGTTTCGCAAACTCCACCTATACTTCGCCTTAATGTTCGTATCGAACCAGAAAGGACATAATTACTCGAGATCCCGATCCATCGCGCAGAGGAGGAAGGTCCAATCATTCTGGAAGGAAGAGGGGATAGCAGGAATACACCGAAGGACTCAATTGTTAAGTGCGTAATTAGAACCGCTGCGCGCATCACACGTGCACGAAACCTAGCGCCAGTACAGTGGTACCCAGAGGTATACAATGGCAGAAATTGGAACCGTTGCCCTGATGTGGACACTCACCGTCACAGCTTCCGCTTGGGTCAGGGCCCGCGAAGATTCGCGAACGTATTCAACATAGCGCCCTGAAGGTGGGAATGGGGGTGTGAGGAGAGCCATGGATTGGAGTGATGAGCGCGATAGAATAGGATTCTGTTCGGAATGGTTCCGCAGCCGTAAAGTGCGGCGGAATTTGTCAATTTGAGTATCGGAGGTGAAATCGTCAGTGCGAGGTGAGACCGTATCTAATCCGGTGACAATTAGAAGTTTGGGGATTCTGCTAGCGCTTACCACTACCGGAGTCAGTGGAAGAAACTCTGAGGACGATAAATCTCTCTGAAGCGCTCAGTCAGCCGTGGCGCAAAGTGTTATAGAAGCGTAAGGTGAGCGAGTTGAGTTAACAGAGCAACTGCGACCCAGCCGAGTTTGCTGACCACATGACCCTGGAATGGGGTTAAGGTTACCCGCCTCTTCAGCTCAAACTCGCCAAGTCATCCGACCTCATTGGCCATGTCCTTTCGTTTCGCTACTAGTATCTCCGGTGCTTCTGCAAGGTCACTGTTTGCAAGTACTGCGCGCTTCTCTGCAGCCGGTCATTCGCTTGGTGACTATGCTCGTGACGAGAGCACCCGCAAAGTTGACTGATTTGCGCACAACAGAGTTGCGCACTCGCCTCTTGGAGGAGCTTAAGATTTCCCTCAAGGTTCGGAACATTCAATATGAAGGGAGGTGTCGTTCTTAATGTCGCTCATATTTAGGCAAAGCACACTCTTGCATCCACAACAATTCGCGTACGTATGTTGGCTGCGTTCTAACCCGCATGCTAAATGAAGGCTTGTGCATGCATCTCTCTGATGTTCAGTCCGTTCTCTCGGATGTGTACGCTGCGGACAAAGTCTCAAATGGCGGAAAGATAGACTCGTCGGCCATTGCGGCCCTTGTTCGCAAGGCTTGTACCCGTCGCGTACGCACTAGCTCTCAATGGATCTATCCTCTTGTTACTCACGTCTTGGAAGCAGCTTGACTCCGCAGCTCAGTTCAATGACGCTTCTCGTCCGGATCTTGCAGGGAAGGAGCGACAAGAAGCGGATTTCCTTGCTAGATTTTTGCCTCCGCTTCTGCCTGAAGCAGACATTGACAACCTCCTCAAGGAGATAATCACGAAACAGGTGACCCTGACTAAAGGTGACCCCCGCAAGTCCATCGTGATCGGGAAGGTCTTCAAGACCTTTTATTCCGGGGTGGATAAGGCCTCAGTAGACCCTGATCTTGTCAAACGTAGAGCGGAAGCTTTACTCGCCGCTTGACGCCCGTTCGGCCCTTGGCTCAGTTCTCAGCTGTGCCATACAGCACCTTCCTTTCTGTTTTATTACCCAATGCACGAATTTAGAACAGGTCGTTTGCATTTTGCCTACGCTATTCCCTTTGCGCAGAGATCCGGCCGCACTTCCCGCGATTTTTCCTTCCATCCCTTGCGTGACGGAGTTAGTTCATGTCTCCACGTGCAGACCATGGCATATTGGCCAACGTGCAAATGGGTCCTGATTCGAATCTCATTGAATCTCCATTGTTTCACACGAACGAACGACGGTGGTCTTCGGGTTTACAGGGGCCATCAGGACGCAGCTGGAATTTGGATTTCACAAAATCCGAGCATTCGGCCCACCTTTCCAACTCGCACGGCTTTCCCATACCCCCGTCCTCCTGATCAACGTCACCTCGAATAGTTCATCTGGTCTTACTTCTAATCGGCTGTACCACACCCATGTGGTATTTCGAGGCCTCGTTCTCGCTGACCATCGGTGTGCGTGAAATCGGCGAGTCCGCATACTGTACCAGAGCGCCTTTTTCGCGTAACGTCGGAATCTTCCGTTGCGGTACCTTTGGTTCTACTCAACACGAAGCCTGCATCTCTTCTTCTTTCATATGTGGCGCCGACGGTCCACCGCACTGGGGGAGCGTCACTGCCAAAATGTTCTCCTTGCCCCTGGCTAATTTGCATGTTTTATTCTCGAGTTGCAGAAAGCGGAGCGATCGGCGGCCGACAAGGCACTTGCTGCTCGCGCATTGCCGGGCGTTCACAGGGCCTTCTACGTTTCTACGCTTACGTCGTGTCCTTACCAGGAAGTTGCGATCCACGCGTTCACTGGGCCAGCAGCCAACGAGAATTCTATTGCCCACCTTCGCTACGGTGGTCCGAATCTACGCACGCTTGTCCAGAATCGCCGAGTTAGCCCGGCACATGTTTCAACATTCGCGGTCAGATTGAAAATGCTCCTTCCACAGGCGCCGCTCGCTCGCTTAAAATACAACGGATCTTCAAGTCTCATGTCGATAAAGTACGGACACAGCGTAGGTAATAATGCAATCCTACGATACTACAGAATGCACCAGATAGAGAAGTCCGGTGGGCAGTCACCTCAGTCTGCAGGTATGGCGGCATCGCCATTTGCCTCATCCGATCTCCCCACCGAACTGCTACTAGCGCCGCTAACGTCAGCATCTGACTTCGCGTTGGAGGACAAGACGTCTGATGAGACCTCTATTTTCACATCTGAATCGAGGGACCGGAGATCTGGCGCATTGTTGCTCTCATGCACCGCCGTTTGCGTGGTTGAACCTTGCTGCCCTTGCCCTGGCTGCGATCGAGCAAGCGTGGATGGTGGTGCCGGCCCGGTGGATGCCGGAAGTACACTGCGCAGGCGTGTGAGTTCCTCGACACAGCGGTACATTGTACTTGAAATGCCTTCAAGCACACGCAGTCGCTCATCAATTGCTTCACGGGTGAGTACGTCCAAGTGAGCGAGCTGGGCATCCGTCAGCGTCGGGGGCAGAGTCGCCAGAGGACGTGCAGGCAACGCATGGCGCGGTGCTGTGCGGTAGACAACGGGGGGACTCGGAAGGGGTGCGTTGGCAGGACGAGGACCTGTGCTTCCGGGACTGAAGGACATCGGGATTAGAGAGGGCACATTCACATTCCTGGTCGGAGTTGGAGTGGCTGATGTAGGCTGTAGGATTGTAGAAGTCAAACGAGGAGGGCCTGACGAAGTCGGCGGTGGTACCGTAGCTTGCGTGGTTGCTGTTGGTGGAACGGATGGAGCCGTCGGCAATGCCGACGTTGCCTGGTGGGGCTGTGAAGGACTGGTGGAAGGTTCTTGGTTCTGGGCACTTGGAATACCAGGGGACAATCTTCGCAGGGCAGCAAGCGTGGCAGCCTCCCGAGGGGCTGATGGTGCCTGGTCCTGCGAGATGGGGCGTTCACCCTCAAGGGGTACACGTTGGGGGGTTGACTGTTCTCCCTCCTCGGTGGTAGCAGGTGCAGGTGCTGCAGTAGCGCGCGCATTGTTGGAGGGCGCATCTTGCTGCTGCTGCTGCTGTTGTGCTGGTCGTTGTTGCGGTGCCGCGACCTCTACTAACCGACGGTCTCCCCAAGGCTGCCATACCCCGCCTGGGCCATAGAAACCTTGAAAAACTGGCGCTGGCTGTAGTTGCGGAGGTGGCTGTGGCGGCATGTAGTGCGGTCCCATTGGCTGGTGAGCAAAGCCGGGACCCCATTGATAATGAGGTGGAGGTGGGCCGCCTGCTGCAAACTGCTGGGGTTGCACTGGGGGATACGGTGCTGGAGGTGGCGCTTGAGGCGGGCCGCGGACCATGTTGCGGAAGAGGTTACCCAAGTGCCCGGCCGGGGGCTGCGGCGCATCGGCTGCAGGTCCAAAAGGGGGTGCTACGCCCTGCGGTACAGCACCTACTCCACGAAGGGCATCAGCTTGCCCTACCCTCCCAGTCCCGGGAGGTGTTGTGGTGTCCAGAACAGGTCGGCGGCTATACCAGCGCATCAATTCGTGACACAAGAAGTGTTACCAATCAGACTGACCAAGTAGGACAACTCTGTTGCCGCTCAAGCCACGAGCGGAGACAATGAAAATGGAATATATGCCCACACGGTAGTTTCTTCGGTGTCATGTTTGGTCCATCTCTCGCAGGCGCCGTTGTTTCAGGCGGATTAGCCTGATCCCGGGTAGCGGGGTCTGGGAGCGTCATCTCTTCACGACAAATGATACACGTATGATCGCTCATCGCAGACATTTCCTCTTGTGTGGCATTCGGATAACGCTCATCCATATTTCGAGTTGCCGTCCGGTATCGCATGAGGTCCCGTAGACGTGTGATGAAAGACCGGGCAGTCACGTACACATCGCGGACCACGTTCAACGGGACGCCGTAAAATGTGACGATGACCGCGAAGAAGCCAAGATACGTGGACAGCTTGAGAAAATCTTCAATATGAATTAGATTGCGTCCGCTTGGAAAAGGGGTGTAGATGCACCAGTGATCAGATCGACGTAAAAAATCCACATGCTTTTGTCCTCCCATGGTGGCGCATTCTCTCCTCCGCGGGACGCCGCGCGATGGAATTCGATGGTAGAAAGGACATATTTGGCTTTTGAATTGATCAGACTGGCCATGAGGATCGAGTACTGGAAGGCATTGAGTCGTGGAGTGAGAGACATATTTGATTCTACAGACCTCGCTTGCAAAGAGAATGATGACCCCAACTCCGTTGGTAAGAATACTTTCTGCGGCAAAAGCTAACATCACAATGTTTGTGACCCATAGGAGGAAGAACAATCCGCTAATTCGTATGTGAAACAAGGTTGTCGGACCAGGATACGGCATCTGATTCATCTGGTGAGGGTGAGCATGAGAGAGTAACTATAGTGGCCATAAATACCCATTCAATCCGGTCTGACAAAAGCCAGTGGAAGGACTTGACGAACAGCAGAAAACAAAACATAACAGCAAGGGGAATGTCAATCTCGTCTCTGAAAATGGTGAATGCCAGAAGGGACTCGGTGACAAAGAACCACATGCGGTCGTAGAGTCTCTGTGAGCGAGTTATATTCTGCACGGAGGAGATTGTGGTGATGGCCCAACCTCAACTTCTACCGGCCGTAAAGAGCCGAAAAATAGCTGTTGAACAAGGCGGCCGCACATTAAAGCCAAGAGTAGACTGAAATTGGCAAGGATCTGGGAAACAGAGGACAGTCAGTTCGACTGCGGACAGTATGCACACCGGAGAAGAATGCGACCAGAACGCTCGCGCCGCTCTTTGAAAGGTATACGGCTACGGAATAGAAATTGCTATGGTTTTGGAGGGCATTAATGACCGTGGCGGATACGGCGAGGGTTGAAGCGAAAGAGTAAAGGAAGACACGATGAGAGAGGATTGAGCCAGTGAGAGATTGTAGCCTTGGACGCAAAGAGTCGGCCATAAGGAGGGATGTGCGAAAAAAATTCTGCTCAATTCACTGCTGCGAATGGGAGAATGTACGGGGGGATACGGGCAAAGCGAGGCTGAGCGGGCAGGTCCACGAGGAACAGCGGCCGACGTGGCGCAAGCGGGGAACGACCACGTGCGAGGCCCTAAACGGGAATTACTGTACTGAGACGTCCTCTGACGCCTCCTTTGCCCGCGCCCTCCCCCGTCCGTCGGTTGAAATCCCCATGGCAGCAAGTCGTCATTCACGCCGTACACCCGATTTCCCCCCCCTTTCTCAAATCCCCCGCCGTGTCCCTCCCTTAAGGTTCCATTCTAGAACTGTGGTCCACCAAAGTATGACCCGTAAAATTGATATTTCAAGTGCACTCCGAACTCAGCGTCGTCCTCGGATCAACGCAGAAAGGGAAGCGGCGAGGTCATCGCAATAGCTGTGGAATGGACAAGTGGTGTACGCTCATATTCACCCAATACGTAACGCTGCGCGAAATTTGACGTGAGACAACAGTTTTCTTGGAGGCGAGTCGAGACAAGTTGGCGGCTCATGTTTGCTCGGTTGAGAATCGCTCCCTGGAACCAGCAAAATGTGTGGCGTTTCTCGGCAAGGAGCATGGCCTACCCCTGGGTCACGCTCTCAGAATCATATGCTGAGTCCAGACGCCCGTCATTGGGGACACGGCATAGGTTCATCGGAGGCAGGCAGTTCTAGGGATCAACACTCTCACCAGCGCCTCTTGGGCGTCTCTTCTATGGATTGGCCCCGGTGAGCCTGCTTCAAAAATGCGAACCTTCCTCACGGAGCAATTTCCCAGCCTCTTTTTGCATAAATACCAGTTCGCCTCTCCCCCCTTCTACACCTCCCCATCCCCTCATTCCTTGTCCATTCGTGCGGTGCTTATGGCAGAGTTGCGCCTCCGTTCTCAGTCTTCATCCCCGAAACCCCTCACGAAAAATGCTGCCGACAAAAATGCTCTCGCACTCACAGCAGCACCACGGACGCATCTGTTGACACGCCTGCTCTACGTCACGTCTGCGATCTTATCCATGTTATGTCTCGCCTACGTCAGCAGGCGGGAACGCACACCCCTCCCAGATGCATACGCTCTCTGCTCCCGCTCTGGCGCTCATATTTACACCGTAGACCCTGATTATCCGCGCGTACAGTGCATGGTTGTTCAGGGTTCTTACATTGTAGATGTTGGTGCCATAGGTATGTAACCGCACGATCCCGTCCCTTGCATACCATAAAGCCACATTAGATGAAGTACACCGCCGATGGGAATTATCTGTCCTTGACATTGAGGCAGCCATTAAGCGCGCGCATCCGAAACCCCGTCTGGCAACTAGATTTATCGAATCGGGATCAATTATTGTTCCTGGCATGAGTGGTAGGCGCCTAATGTGAGGAACTGCTATGTAATTACCTCTAATCAAAAACATTTTACGCAGACTCGCATGCACACATGCTTGAATACGGCGCGAGCCGGCTCATTCCCCTGGAGAGCGCTCGAAGTGCAAAAGGTGATGGTCGTCCCCACGATTGGTCACGCTTAAAATTGACCCACCTAAGCCGCCACGGAGTTGGTCCGTCGGTTCATTTTATCCGATGACGATATCAAACAAGATCCTCTGAAGTTTGTCGATGGTTGGGGTTGGGATCACACAAAGTGGGCAAGACAAGGTTTCCCAACTGCAGTAAGGCATTGCCCCTTCTTTGTAGCCACATCACCGACTCCCCCATTTGCTTCATCAGGCGGACCTGGACTCTGACCCCATAGTACGACAACGTCGGGTCGTACTTGAGTCTAAGGATGGTCATGCAATCTGGGTAAACTCCAGGATTCTCGAAGATATTTCTCCTCTCCCAGAAGGTGTCGAGGGCGGTGTCATAGTACGTGATGCATCAGGCAAGCCCACAGGTGACGTGCAATCATTCGCATTATTCGATTCACATATAGAAGAGCCTTCTAGGCGTCTTTCTCGACAATGCTCAATTCCTCGTCACCGTACCCCCACCTACATATAAGGATCTCGAAAAGCGTTTCCAATTAGTTGTAGCAGACGCTGTCTCACATGGACTTACTTCCATTCATGATGCCGGCTTCGACCCGAGATCCCTGGAATTCTTTAAATTGTGAGTGCGTTCCATTCAATAACCCGAATGCCCACGACAAGGATCCGTCAGATTGGCCGAAACAGAGAAGCTACCCGTGCGCTCGCGCACTTGTTCCACGGCGTTCTAACTAACGATTGTGTAGATCCGAATATATGGCATGACACATTTCGATGAGAATGCCGAGTATTGGGGTGATAAGATCAAGCCAATTATCGGGGCTGCCAATGGTCGGTTTACAGCACGAAGCGTCAAGATATTCGGAGATGGCAAGTCTTCTTCGCCCCCGAGCTATTTGCGCTAAAGTACCATGCATGCTAGGCGCTCTACGATCCGGCGGGGCTGCTGTAAGTTCAATGACGCTTGAATGCAATTTTGGCCTGATGTCCTTTATCAGCTACACGAACCTTACGCTGACAACCCCAACTCAAGGGGCTTCATGAGAATTGATCAAGAGGTTTTGACAACTAATATCCAGAGATTTCTAAGAGATGGCTGGCAGCCAGTAAGTGGTGTTACATCTTTCCCTTTCCCCCAAAGTCATGCGCCGTTTCCAGAATGTCCATGCCGTTGGTGATAGAGCAAATACTCTTGTCCTCGATGCATTCGAGTCTGCTCTCGAAGGCATCAACGTGACTGCCCTCCGACCCCGTCTTGAGCATGCCCAGATCATAACACACTCGGATATGGCGCGCCTCGCCAAACTCGGCGGTATGTAGTTACATCCTAGCGCATCCCCCGACCGGGCATTGATTCTAGGCCATAACCCAGTCATCGCCAGTGTCCAACCAACCCACGCGTGAGCAAGTTTCATGCCACGGATTCCACGGATAACTGACTGTGTTGCACGCGTTAGAATTAGCGACATGCACTTTGCCGAAGATCGACTGGTGTGTCCATGGCTCGCATGGGTTATCCTACGCCGCTTATCCTCCGCACGCAGGGCCAGGAACGTGTGAAGTTGCTCTACGCTTTCCGTGATATTATCGGTTATGGTGCACGTTTTACCCTCGGCTCTGATGCGCCTGTCGAAGACATGAATCCTTTGTCCGGATTCTTCGCCGCCATCACTCGACTTGCACCCGATGGCACTTCTCCTCATGGGCCAGGGGGTTGGTATGTCGCCCTCATTGAGTCATAGAGCCAGTCCCTTGGATGACCCGTCGATCTTGTCGCAGGTTCCCCGAACAGCGCCTCACGCGCGAAGAGGCATTGAAAGGTGTGTCGCATCATCTGTCTGCTTTACATGCAGGACATCGGCAGTTGAGACACGCTGTTTTGGCACCAGGAATGACTCTGGACCCTGCATGGGCATCGTTCAGCGAAAATATGTTGGGATCCATCACCTCCGGGAAGCGCGCGGACTTCGTTGTGCTATCGAAGGACATCATGATCATTCCGGAAAGTGAGATCCTCAGCACTCAAGTTTTGGCTACGGCAATCGATGGCCGTCCAGTCTATGGACACATCTAATTGTGACGACGGAGGACAGACTAAAATGAACATTTGCTCATTTATTCACAGAGTGGGCCGTTCGGTCGACAAAAAGGGCTCATTCATCGGCCGAGACACGCTTAAGGCTATAAGGGAATAGTATCGTGTAAATTCTGCGTATTGGACAGACGGATGAGCGCTCCCTGTCCTTGGGTACTATGATATGGCACCTCTGATGTGGTGAGCTTCTGTGATCTCCTAGTAGAGTGGTTTCCAAGCACAGATTGCTTTGAAAAGCAAATAACACTAATAAGGGTAAATGATTGAATGATGATTGAATGATTGATGGAATCGATTGTGGGTCATTTCAAGACTGCGGTCGGGGCACGTTAACCCAAACGGCTCTGAGCGCTTCTTCGGTGTTGCAACTTTGTTGGACCACGCAAAAGGGTCACTTTGCCAAGGTCGAGACATGTCACATGTAACTGTGTCGTCCCTAAAGGCAGTAACCTTATCTCCATCATCTGCGAGCTGCAAACCAAGCGCCCAAAAGTTTCATCGATCATGTTGTAGTAGGCGCTCAAACGGCTTACTCACTGACCGTTTGTCATTAGTCACGGTTCAGCATGCATGCATCCTCTTGCCAGTGCGTCGCTTCTCGTAAGCATGGTATGGATGACACATTTGAGAGGGAGACTTCGGAGCTTGTTCAATGGGTCACAGGTATAGCATGAGTTGTTTTGAGATTTATGGGTCTTGTGGGGAACTAACACCGTGACCCCCTCTTCCCTGAGTTCCCTCAATCAGAGGATGGCGGAGGAGATCATTCAGGTAAGGTCCTATATCGAGTTCCGTAGCTACTGATCGCGTGGCTGGCGCATGACACGACGCCACCGGCGAGTGAATGCCATACTCATCGTCAAAATGCATGGTCCGAGAGGCTCTTTCCAGATGGGGATCCATTACCCTTTGACGGCAATGACGGGTGATCTAGTGATGCCCACAGAATGGCAGGAAGTTTTGCATCTTGACACATAGGTGCGTGACGGCGAGTCGCAACTGTATGGGCACTGAAACGGCAAAAATTGGTATGGGACTTACAGTTCTGGCAGAAGTGATCTTCGTTTCACTATTTCTTCGGATACGGCAGACGGCAGATATCCCGTTATGGACAGACGTTACCAGGGGATGAACCCCTACAGCTTGAGCGCATCAGATATGTGCCGTTTCTCGAATTATACTGTAGGACCATTTTTTTCCCTGAGGGTTTCAGACGCGGGCGAAGCTCTGCAAAGGCGCACAGGTACGGGTATGACAAATATCAAAGATTTACGCCGATGTGAGAGGTGAGATCGAATTACATAACCAAACGCGTCGCGCCCACGTCGCGTGCCTCCGAATCTGTATCTCTTCAACTCACTTGCTGCCGGTCCATGCCACCTTTCCTGAACCCATTTCCTCCAGATGGGCCCCGTACTGAAAAGCGAAAATCACATGAGCTGGGGCAGCGCGAAATCTCTAGCAACAAAAGGCAGGCCACGGGTACCCCTCTTCCCAGCGCATCGGGGAGTGGTACCCACTATTGGATGGTTCAATGGTACGTATCTCCTGAGATCTGTTCAGCAATAATATATCGTGATGGTGTTAAAGGAGGGCGCCTCAATCGAAGAAGCACAAGACATGGGAGGGAGATGGTGTCCTCGTCGTGACCAAGCCGAAAGGTGTTCTCATGGACCTGGAAGGCCGCATGTATGCGTCTATTTTCCTTTTGTTTGGTGTTCAAAAGATGAGATCAGTGTTATAGCCTTACAACGGGTAGTATTAGCCCCGAAGCGCTTGAAGAAGGCTCCCAGCTAAGTTTGGGCAATAAGGAACTCCAGATTGACCGTGCCATGCAACCCTCGGAATATCTCTCTGGGGCTTGTTTTGGCCGTGGCAGCATTGTTGATAGTTCATTGCCCCCTTTAACAAATTCTACCGCTCTTACAAAGCAATTCATTCCGTTGAAGCCGGTAGCACTGAACCGATCTGTTGTTCGCCCTCCAGCGCCGCCCGAGTCTGAGGCTTCTGTTTCTCGGAGAAAGGTCGTCGAGCTAGAGCCCATCAATTTATTATCGCAGCAAGTAACACAAACACCGAAAACGCAGTCAGAAAGTGGCAATGATGCCCAATCGTACTGGACTGCCAACTGGTAAGCCGTTCCCTCATAGTATTTACAAATTAATGACCTCTTCAACTAGGAGAAAGCCACAGCATAAGAAGCATAAGACATGGGATGGTGATGCCTATGTGACTGTGCAAGAGGGAACACTAATACTTGTCTCCGAGAAGGGTAGAATGTGAGTAAACACATCTTCTCCTGCGGGCTAAATCGATAACTCTACTTTCCAGTCTTGGGCGAAAATCTCTCGAGAATTGGCGCCTCATTTCTGGGCTGAAGACCTTTGTAGGCGGCTTGGAGATAGAGCTGGATTCTCGAATAACTCAGGCAGAATTCCCCCAAATTACTGGGACAGCGCCTAGGGCAGATGCCGAGAACGAGGACGAGATCCAACCTTCGGAGGGAACTAATGCTATCCGGCATCACGCCAATCTCACGGAGGGCATTCACTCGCCCATCAAGAACCCTAGTTCATCCGGAACGAGGTTTATTCCTCCCACGACGTTCTACGCAAAGCCCGCACCGAAGCCCAAAGCGGCTGTTCCCTTGTAAGCGCTGGGCTTAAGCTGATGGAGATATACTATATCTCACTGTTCCAGGCATGACCCTAGAACGGAAGGTGCAGTCGTGATGAAGGCGCCGACTGAGGAACATTCAAATCGTTTCAATAAGAAGTGCGCCACTCCTCAGAGTGCCGCATTCGAGTATCCTTCTCACGAAATTTCCAGATCTTTACCGATGGTTCCTGTTGTCATCGATCCCATTTTGGCGTGCCGATTGAGACCACATCAGATAGAAGGTCATCTTACTTTCTTGCCGAGGGGCACGGCCAACTCTGAAGTAATCTCAGGTGTCAAGTTTATGTATGATTGTGTCCTGGGACTCCGAAAGCACGAGGGCCAAGGGTGCATCCTTGCTGATGAAATGTATAGCTTCCTACTTTCATAGCGCCTTGCCCATTCTGACGGCGTTTGTGGTTCAAAAGGGGATTGGGAAAAACGCTTCAGGTTAGCGCTGCGATTTTGTCGGGCATTCGCAATTGATATCCTCCCCAGACGATCGCCCTTATTTGGACTTTGCTGAGCACGTAAATCTCTTCACTATTTGATTTAATACTGACTCTAAAGCAGAGCAGAATCCGTATGCAGGTGCGGGCCCCGTTGTCGGGAAGGTGCTTATTGTCTGCCCTGTTACCCTCGTCAACGTAAGTAATAATGTGGTGATTCAGAAACCGCTAATTTAGATTGAGTAATCACCTAGAACTGGAAGAGCGAGTTCCACAAGTGGTATGACCCATGGTCATTATCTTCGGCAACCCGCGTTGAATCGCTAGTAGGTTAGGACGTGATCGCGTCGGCGTGCTTACTGGAGATAAGGGAAAGACGGCCATCAGGCAGTTCGCCAACTCGTAAGTTTAACCGACTCACCGTGCATGCCGTCTGCTAAGTCATCGCCGTAGGAAAATCCATAAAGTCCTCCTGATAGGTTACGAGCGACTGCGCACAATGGTGTAAGTCGATCAAGGACTGTAGTCCCCAGACTCGCTAAGCCGCCCCTTCACCAGGAACGATTTGATATACTGCGAGTAAGTTTAGTCATTCGTCAGGTTGTTCCACTTCATGGCACTCCGGTCAGCCCACCCATCGGACTTATCATCGCGGATGAAGGCACGTGGCTTGATGACTGACCTGTCTGAGCCTGTGCTGAGTAAATCATAGGCCACCGGCTCAAATCGGCCAATAACAAGACGTCGACAATGTTCGGTGTCCTGAAAACGCCAAGAAGGATCATTCTTTCAGGAACACCAATCCAGAATGATCTCAGCGAGTTTCATGCGATGGTAAATAATATCACCTCTGGCAGTACCTTGTTTGACGTTGGCTTTGATCGTTGTCTAGGCAGACTTTTGCAACCCGGGTCTTCTAGGTCCGACCTAATTTCCGATTCGATCATTTTGCTGACCGCCTACAGATGACTACGCCACCTTCCGTCGGGTATACGAGACACCTATCCTACGTAGTCGAGAACCAGGGTGTTCATCCGAAGATGCAGAACTAGGCGAAAGTCGCTCAGCACAAGTCATTGTCCACCTGCTGCGATGATGATGGAACCTAACCCCTCTCCCTTAGCTACTCGCCATATCTCGCAGCTTCGTACTTCGACGTGATGCAAGTATTCTCAAAAGCTTTTTGCCACCGAAATGTAAGTCTGCGTATTGTCGCCCGTGTGCCTTATTCATCCAAATTCAAGACGAATATGTCGTTTTTGTCACCCCAACTTCACTGCAGTTGTCAATATTCCGTAAGATCCTCAACCCTGACCGTTTGGACAACATCATCGAGTACTCCACGGCTGAGTCCCTTGCACTGATCAACATCCTCACAAAGATAAGCAACAGCCCGATCCTTCTCAAGGCTGTTGCAGATAAGGCAAAAGCGAAGGTCAGCCGAGGGGAAGACAACAAAGAGAGGACGACGGTCGTTGAGGAAGCTGTGAAACTTCTGCCTGAGCGAGCTCAAGTCGAAGACGTATCGTTAAGCGGTGAATACCTCCGTTGACTCATAATAGACGTAACTAATTGCAAATCAGGGAAATTGACGGCTCTTGCGAATCTTCTTAGAACGATTAGAAAGGTCAGTCTTTAGCTCTTACGATTTCTCTATATCGACTCTCAGCTCCGCAGCATACGGACGAGAAATGCATTATTGTCTCCCATTACACATCTACCCTCAACATCGTAGAAGCTTTCTGCAAGAAGAAATCATACAGCTACCTTCGTCTGGACGGGTAATCCCCTAACAGTCACCACCCTTTGTCGATCTCTATGACACTAACAAACTGTTACGTTTAGTTCGACGCCAGCAGCCAAAAGATCGGACTACGTAAACATGTTCAACAAGTCTTCCCAAGAGCATTGTTGTACGTCAGCTAACGCCCTTTGGTACCAATTACTCCTTCCTTATCGTCATCAGTCTTGTTCCTCCTCAGCTCCAAGGCAGGTGGTGTTGGACTCAACCTTATTGGTGCCTCAAGACTTTGCCTTATTGATTCCGACTGGAATCCAAGGTATGATGTTCTACAAGACAATGAAATCCACTCACGTTCCCTATTTCAGCCATGACCTACAGTCGATGGCACGCATACATCGGTCTGTCCCAAATCTCCTTCATTATGCCTGACGTTGACCTTCACCTTAGTGACGGACAGAAACGAAGTGTCTACATATATCGCTTTCTGACAGCAGGAACAATTGATGGTGAGTTTCTATCGGCTTTCCGCGCAAAACGTGTTGCTAATATGCCATACGCAGAGAAGATCTACCAGCGTCAAATCACAAAGCTAGGGCTGAGCAGTAGTACGCCCTTCTTCCTGTCCACATGACGTGATGGCCTAACTACTCTCGGTCACAGCATTGATTGGCAATGTAAGAACCCCGGCAACATCGTTTCTCTTACCATTCCATTCTAATTTGTCCCGTCATGGTAGGGCAAGTCTGATTCCAAGTCTAACTCGTTCACCCCCAAGGAGGTAAGAAGCGTGAAGTTGAAAGTGCCAGATGTATTGACTGGTTGTGGTAGCTGCGCGATATCTTCACTATACACCCTGGAACTGCCTGCCACAGTCATGACCTTTTGGACTGCCCCTGTGACCGTGCTGAAACATTGGATGATGATGTCACATCAATAGCTGACCCTGTTCAAGAAGACGATAGTAGAACCGACATGAACTCCGCACCAAGCTTTATTGTTGCGTCGCAAGTCAAAATCGTTGACTCGCAGAAGACAGATAAAGCAGTAAGCACATTTTTTGGTATCTAGAGCACAGCTCTGACGCGTGATGTGCGTTTATCAGTACTTGAAAAAGAAAAAGGCGGAGCTCGCTGCACTGGGTGAATGGACTCATATCAACTGCCTGCGACCGGACGCCGCCGAACGTGTGCACGATGACACCCTTCGCAAATTGTTATTCCAATCGGCATCCTCGCATGGGCGACCAGAAGACCAAGTAGGTAACTCACCAAAGAATCGCTTGTCATCGCTCCTCGATGCTGTCGACCTGGACAACATCTCGCGCATGGGAACAAGCCCAGACCCCACAGTGAACGACGTCCCCGGTGGCACCGTATCATTTTTATTCGAGAAAGGAACCTCGATGTCAAAGAATGAGGGTGAGGACGAGGATCCTCTCCCTACTTGATGGGAGAAGGCGCAATTTTCTCGCAGACATTACTGTATTCTCAGACCAATTAGTCGGAGACACATGGAGAAAGTGTGGCTTGGCGGCCGTGCGCTAATTGAGGATGGCCCTAATTGTCGATGGCGTGTGCCTTCCCATGTAATTGAACGTCCCTACCTGGCCTGACTCTGTATACAGGGTAATTAATCCCCTCGGCAAGGTGAACAAGCTTACAAAATCCAAGAATTGGGGCACGACGTCCGAAATACGTCTGATATACTTTAGACCAGATACCGGAGTAATGTCACTTTGCCGGAGTGGTTAACGGGATCGCCTGCTATATGCAGATTAAGCGGTTGGGCTTTGCCCGCGAGTGTTCGAATCGCTCAGGTGACGACTTTTTTATTCCTTTTTTGTCGCGCGTCCGTGTCTGTGGCCGGCCCTTGTTTTTGTGCTTGCGTCCTGCGTCTGGCCACACACTCTTCGACCCGAATCATCAATGAGCGCGAATAAGTACTCAAACTTACCGGACATCGTGTGTCTCTTATTACCGCGTCTTCAGCCATGAGTAAATATCCCTCTTCGACATCGTAGGATCCCTCCGGAAAAGATGTCTATGAAACCGAAGATGCTTTTCAATCCCTTCAGGATGAGGCATGTTTCTTTTGATCTCAGGAAGCCATCAGGACTGATTTGAATGCAGAATAACGATTCCAGCGATGACGAGGGCCCCTCGACACGACCACGAAACGGGGAAGAGCCGAGCGTGGCTGAGGGAATCGACGAAAGCAGCCTCGTTGACGCCACCGAGGCCAGTAAACGATTTCGGCGCGCAGAGAGAAAGCGTTTGTGGTTTACTTCGTCCTTTATCTTACGGTTAACTCACTGTATATTACAGGAACACGCGATCGACACCTGTATGCGTATCCCCCTTCACGCACGCCTTCCCCGACGCCGACACATCCGCCCTCTCTCGCACTCCGCTTGAATTTACTGCAATCCGAGATTGCCTCGCTAGAAACGGAACTCGCTGATCCCGCAAATCCACTTCTCGCGCGGGATCGTGAGCAGAGTCAAGTTGACCCGGGGCAGCTCCTCAAGGGTCTCGTCGACATCAAAGCGCGACTTGCGAAATTCTCTGCAAGTCACGAAGGCCGAGTGCGGCTAGTCCAAGGTGTGTTGCAGGACCATCCGCCTCAAGCAGTCCCCACTACGGAGACGGTCCCTGAGAAGAATGCGAGTGGCGTTAACAAGGAAGCGAAGGAACCTTATAAATCTTCAGAGACTGCCAAGGATTTCGCTGAGATAGATCGACGTATTGGGGAGTTGGAAAGGCTTATCGGGTCAGCCAGTACGTCACTCGATGAGGTATGTTTGTCCTTGATTCGGTCTATGGGAAAAGTGCTTAGTAGCGACATTGACATAGAGCTCAGCGATGCCAACGCCGCTTCTACCGCTTCTCACCAGGCTTAACACGCAATTAACCGTGCTTGCGCAGCCTCGACATTTGGATAACATCTCACGTCGTCTCAAGCTGCTGTTGTCCGACCTTGATCGACTGGCAGCTGCTAACCAACAACACCGCCGCAATGCCGGTACCGAGAACAATGACTCTACCGCCGCACCTGCCACACTGCCTGCATCACTGCAAGAGCAACTCGCACCAGCTCTCGCCCGTCTTGTCCCCGCGCTTCCACAGATCCCCCACATTCTCGCGCGTCTGCGCACACTCGCCACCCTGCATGCGTCCGCGGCACAATTCGGCAACACGCTGTCCGCTTTGGAGGAAGAGCAGCGCCAGTCGCGCGAGGCGCTTGACGGCTTGAGCCAAGCCATTGAAGGTGTCGAGGGGAGTCTCGCTGAGAACGGGCGGGTGGTGAAGGGGAACGTCGCAGGCTTAGAAGAGCGGATAGATGCACTTACGAAGCGGTTGGATGTTCCCAATGAGTAGAGTGTAGGTGGAGACATCAGATTCAAATTTCCTAGACCTGCGGTCTAACCATTCTTTATCATACAAGTAAACATTAGTTACCGGGAAGTAGGCTGTCTACGACGTAGTACGAGACGTGGAGAGGATTACATGTATAAAAGACAAGTAGTAAGTGATAGAGCACTTACACTTATCAACCATCGACTCCCAACGCATTTACTACCAACTTCAGTTACATCTTTCCAACCTGTGGACAACGACGGTGTTGACCGGAGAGACAAACTGCTCGATGGCTTCTCGGAGACTCGGAGATTCCGATGTATTGCAGACAACACTTTGCGGGGAGCCATTTCAGGGCAAGGCGCGGCGCATAGCGTGAAGTCGTCGGACAGATGCACGTACTTCACAACGACAAGGGTGTAGACATTGGGTGTCCTCCATGTTGTGTCGTCACGATTGTGCATGGCATTCCAAGGTGGAGAAGGGAGGCGAGGACAATGTACAGACTTTGCAGGTCTGTAACCCGTCCTTGCCTCCCCTCTCCAGTGTGCCGAGACGAACGCGGTCAATCTGACCCACTGTGTGAGATCCTCGACCACGAAGTGATCAGGTGTCTCCCTTTGTTAGAGCGACCAAAGAAAACCATATCGGCTTGATGACCAGTCAGGATTAGCCTGAGATAGGACTCGTACCAGTCAACAACCCCCGTTAAGCTTTATTAGCTGAATCTTTCCCATAGCCGGCTTGACATACCGTGCTGCAAAGTTTTTTAGAATTCGATATACTGAGGCCTGGTGTGCATCGTACATCGTACAGAAATCTACGCAGCAATTTTTACGTGTTCATGTTTGATATAATGTGTCCCTGGTTGTGAGTTGAGTTGAGCGTCCGTGGGGTAGAGGGCCTGCTCCATACCGTTCTGCACCTTTAACTCTTGACTCGTGCACCTTCTCTCTTCTTCGTGTCTGATGGGTCGCCTGCGCTAGCACTACGTGGACAACATGCGTGAGTTTGTACTGCAATGACGTTATCTCTTAACATCGGGGGCGATTACTGTCCCATACGAGCATAAGCCACATTTTCTTTTTGGTGCAGATACGCTGAAGGTGATACAAAGAAGATGCATTGCTTTTCTTCGTCAGTCCGTGAATGTTGAATATTCTAGGAAGGACAGCAGACATCCGTCGTCTAGGAGTGTTGCGATTGGCATGTGGTGCTGTCGTTCCCGCTCTCACCTGGTGGCATTCCGAAGGGACTGCCCATCAGGCGAGCCCGGTCACATTGATTGCATCCCTGTAGCCATGCAATCAAGCTGCCTTCCCCACAGTAGTCAGGCCCCTCTCAAACACAAGCACAGACCATCATGGAACCTGCATGTCCACATCTGGCGGAGTCAGATCACTTGGACGTCTTGACTCGGAAATGAACCCCGCATCGACTGATCAACGCTGCGTACGCTGCGTACCTGCTGTTCAACACGTTTTTCTTGACCGAAGGGTGTTACCTATGCTGGTACTTGACGCTGATATAGCAGCGGCTATATAATTCTGGGACCAGCTACCAGTCCCCCTTACTGAAGCTCCATGCCGTTATTCGAACTCGTCGCCTGTGCGGCGGCGACCGCTGTCTTTGCCGTCTATAAGTGTTTCCCTTACTGTATCTCTTCCTGCAACCACGACGATGGTGACCGCCGATATGGTCGTTCTTACTCGGCCTCGTCAACAAACTACGGTAGCATCACGACACAACCAGTCTACCGACCGCATCCCTCCCCCCGGGCCACCAATACGCGAGGTTCCTATGCTCGCAGCAAGTCCAAGATCAAGACCCTTCCGAACCCTGACCACGACAGCAACCCCTCTTACCCGACCCGGAGCCACATCTCGCAACACCATGGGCCACCGCCCCGTCTGCCAGTGGTTCCCCAGTACTCTGCGACTCTCGCAGTTCCTACCCACTGCATCCACGGAGTCCCCACCGACCTAACTCCCGCACTTCCGTCCACTTCGTCCGGTGATCCGCAGGCACATGGCAGACCCAGAGAACGCGAAGCTATTTGCAAGGCTCCGCTGGCTTCTCTGACTAACTTGCCCAACCTCGAGTCTGGTGAGGGTGATGACATCAAGGGAATTGCTACCGCCGAGGATCTGCGGGAACAGGCGAGACACAGGAAGTGCGAGATGTGGAAGGCGCGTAAGCGGGCCGACCGCGCACAAAGGGAGGGGAACCACAGTGCTAGAGAGGAGCACAACCGAGATGCTCTCGAGCATGAGAGTGCGGCGAAGGATCTGAATAAGATGGCGGCCGAGATCAATTTCAAGGAGAAGAACAAGGTACGTTGGCCGTCAGTCTCGTCGCCAAGGTCATGCATGTTTAGAATTGATTTTTTTTCGCCATGCCAGGGCCAGAGTGAGGGAACAGTTGACCTTCACGGATTGCATGTTCCAGAAGCTCTTGAATATGCCGAGCAGGAACTTCAGTCGGCCACCCTGCGAGCAGACAGGACCGTCCACTTCATCGTCGGTGCGTCCTTAACGGACTCTTTAACGTGTGTCGCTTTCAACGGTTGTTTTGATGGGCGGTTTTCCTGCTGTTTTAGGCAAGGGCTTGCACTCTAAGGGTACAGCGAAAATTCGGCCGGCTTTGGAAGGACTATGTAACAAGTACGTGAATATCCCAGATTTCCACATCTTGGATTAATGGATTATGTGCTCACCTCGGTCGACCTTAGGTGTGGGTATACACACTCCCTGGATCCAAAGAATGCTGGTGTGCTTATTGTTCAGTGCTGATGATGTTGATACAAAGGACCCTGAGGTTGCATGATTTATAAATTTAGATGATTTACGATGTAAAGTAATACTTTACGTTTGTAGTATTTACTTCAATCGCGATACATATACCACTGTGTTTTACCCTAAATATCTGTGTGAATTGGACCAAAGCGACAGGCAATGCACTGGGCAAGGATAATCAAGACAGAACAAAAGGCTTGGAGGAAGAATTAATCTGCAATTGACATTTTGCTCAGTTCATTCTTTTTCTTTTCAAAAAAGTATAGCACAAGTATAGATTGTATTGTGTATTCAATGGTACGAACAAATGTCACGACGTCGTACTGTTCACTGATGATAACGGTTTATGAGCATGTACAACTGAATATTAATATCGGAATAGGCTGTAGGTAGATCGCAGGTGTATTACAAAACGTAAACATTTCGCTGGGTATCTGGTGGTCGGCAGATGGTCGACAGAGGACCAGAGTTTATTAAGCTAGAGCTGAGAAGCGCTTTGTCTGCGTACGCCGAAGAGTTCGACAAGTTCTGAGTAACGAACGTCGCTTGTCAGAATTTCCCCGAGTGGTAGACAAAAAGAGGTGCCCAACCTTGCAACCTTGCCTCTTTCTTCTGGCGTTGCGTCTCTTTGCCTTTCATGCCCGAAAACGCCTATATATATAGAGCAAGGGTCAGCGTCACGCTCTCAGAACGGTACCACACGGCGTCACCTCTTTGACTAGTTTCGTTTTCTTCTCCTGTATGTCGAGAACCTAGTGATGGTCCGTGACTACCATGATCCACGAAAGCAATGGCACAAACGTACTTTTGCCTCGACCGTGTTTTCAGCAATGAGCTGGTAGACGTGAACTGGCCTTGTCTGGCCAATCCTGTAAGGATGACTACCTTAGCCTCGGAAACTAACTGTCATACTTTATTCTTACCTGTTGCACCTATCGATCGCTTGACTCTCAATTCCTTCTTGCCACCAGCTAATATAAGATACGAATGAGCCACGCATCTTACTGTATTATTGTTTCGAAGCTCACGGGTCCATTCTATTCGTTTGAGGGTCAGCATGGTCCTAAACGAACCTCAGACGCACTCACAGATAGATATTGTTTGCGACCGTCAGATTAAGCCCAAGTGCACCGGCTTTCAAAGAGATGAGCATAACCTTAGGGTTTACACCGTTCGACGATAGTCCATTCATGATGGTGTCTCCCGCTGAGGCTACACGCGATCGAGTTCCTGCCTTGCTCTTGCCCTTAGCTTTACCCTTACCCTTGCCCTTTTTACCCCGCGGGCGGGTACCATTAGCACCATCGTCACTCTCTACATCCATTTCAAGTACGAAGTCATCGTCATCGTCACTATTAGTCGGGATAGTATTTTCTTGTTGGTACTCTCCACCGTTCGCTTCGCCTCGGCGTGAGGACATCTTGGTGCGTCTCATCTGTTGCACCTCAAACGTCGGAACACCTGGGATAGACTGAACATTCGAGGTGTCCCGAGTCTCATTTCCAATCGGAACACAGAATGTCTCTAGCGTTTCTTGCCGCCGCTTTGCAGACATCCTGCCATCAAATCGGACGTAAGGTATCCTATGGATGCAAACTGTAAGTGAATGTTGGAGAAAGAGCAGGCAGTGGAGATGTATTGACCCTTCTTCATCAAGGACCTCTGCGATCTTTTTCCGCCAAGCTGTTGAGTCAGCAATCTGACAAAGCTAAAGCCAGTGGACCCACTTTATCCAGGAAAGTTGTGAACTGAGAGAATACCAGCGACTTCTCGTCCTCTGGTGTTAGTCGCAAGAGATGCATGAGTTGGTCAATCTTTGCCGAGGATCCTACGCTCAGGTCTGTCGCTTCATCCATGTCACCTTCGTTACGGATGGGCGCCTGTGTCAATTCGGTTGGCGGGGGAGGTCCTATGAGGTCTCCAATGCCGAGTGCGCGGCGATCCATTGGGCACCTAGCATCGCGGCTGATGACTTCCATGATGCTGACATCTGTTTAGCTTGCTACCGCATTCTACAAGAACCTAACTCACCAGGCTAAACAGAACCTGTGGGTGCACGCAGTAATCCGGGGATCGTCTAGCACGCCAAAACAAACAGGACATTCTTCGTTGTCTTCAATAGCTTGCAAAAGAAGATTCTGCAGGCGCGCCTTGACTTCTGGTGTGATCTGTATCATACTATCGTCTTTGCCTTGATCCACCTGGCGCAGTTGGTCGACGTAGTCGCTTGGAATGAGGCCAGGATGGAGCACCAGCTGGCGTAGGCGCGTAAGCATGCTGAGCGCATTGGTTGAGAACTGATGTTGCGTGAGTAGCTGAACAGCACGACGAAAACAACCGCCATACAGCTAAAGAGGTTGGATTGCTGGAATCCTTCAAGAAACTTTCAATGCGTTCCTTGGACAATTGTTCGACTGTGTCATATAGTTCCTAACGGAAATAATTAGATGAAGCGCGACTGCGTGAAGGCTCAGTAAGAGTCCACACCCTTGCATCGGGATTCAGAGTGACAGGGACGACCGTCATTTCCACCTAAAAGGTCATGAAAACTGTTCACTTTTGCTCACAAGCTTAGATTGTCACGCACCCCTGGGAGCGGGACGAGGTGATTCCCGTTACTATCTTGCATCTACGCATAATCAACCAGCTGTACGGGCTATCGTTTTTTCAACTTTTGCTCACCTCCTTCGTCCGTCGAATACAAGTCTGAGACATGATAGCCTAGACAACAGTCCAATCAGTATACAGGTTTTCTTTGCTACTGAAATACTTACGCGGAGTAATTCAGCACCCGAGGGATCACCATGCTTCAACGGGCGTAAAAGCAACCGAGTCTGAAAGTCTGGATTATCAAGAGGGTTACAGATCCTGAGGAACGTGAGAATGGAGCCCAAGTCCTAAAACTCCGTTCAGTATAGGACGTGCTTGATTTCGTGCTGGACTTTCACCTGTGGAGAATTGATCTGCAAAGGGGCGTTAGCTCAGGCGAGCCCAGGCACATCATAGACCTCACTATTGGTGTCCCTGTCAAAACCCAGCGTCGCTGAGCGTTAAGCGCGCACACAGATTGCGCCATCTTCGTCTTGGGGTTCCTAATATTGTGGCCTTCGTCTAGAATGATACGCTGAGATCGGGTCAGCATTAACTCCTGGCGCTAATGTTAAGCAGGAAGGCACCTTCCATGGAACCCCAAACAAGCTACCCGTGTCCTTTTTCCTCTTCTTGCCCGCCGTCTCCTCCGAACTGCCATGGTCACCGACAACAGTTTGGTACGTAGTCACGACGACGTCATAGTTCTGCAGTTCCGTCGCAGACATATTACGCGTTGCGCCATAGTAGACAGCGTAACTCAAAGTGTCTGGCACGCAGTGGTCTTGGACTTGCTTTTCCCAGTTGGAAAGCACGGAGAGTGGGACGACTGAGACATGTTTCAGCCACGAGGTGAAAGGGATCATGGTTGACATACCTATAAGCGTGCTCTTGCTGTACCCGGGAGAGACATCATTCTTCGTTGCTAGGATGAGGGCTATCATCGTCAGAGTCTTGCCCTATGAGTCGTAATGTGAGACCTCAAGTATAATACCATCGAGCGAGATGTACCAAGCCCATGCTATCACCACATAAAGCGCCCCTCCCGAGCACAGGCGGAGCTTCCTGAGGTGTTTTCGTTACGACTAATGTGCGACCAAGTTATTCAGTAATTAGAGTCAATCAAGAAGAACGCGTACTATTGTAGTAATAAGCCTGCAGGACAACGGATGAGCACCTCTTTACGATTTAGGGACTGCACGCACCTTGGTGCCTGTCTTTCGGTACTGCCAGAACTGCACAGGCTTGTCCTGTTCTTTTGTTGGAAGCTTGGGGTTTTCGTGCTCAATTGCCCACAGCAACCCTTGCTTCTGTCAACGCAGCGGGGGGGCATTGAGTATCGGCAAACTCCTTGCACCACAGGGCGGCCACATACTTGGTGTCTCAGCAGATCGACACGAAGCTCGCCGCTTGCAATTCCAGGCGGGTTCGGGTGCTCTGGTAAATTCAAAATGTCTTCGGTCGAACACAAGGTGTCGAGGAGCGAGGTACGACGGTTGTCGTCGTTAACCTTCTCGAGATTTGAGAGCATCTGCCTGAGTTCTGCAGCGCGGGTGAACTCCTCTTGTTGTTTCTTATAAGCCTCGGGTGCCGGAGTAGAAGGGATGTGAGTGCCGTAGCCAGACGTCCGTGAATCATAGCCTGAGAACCCAGGGGCTGCGTAGGACGTGTAAGATGTGGCTGCTTCGTATGGGCGCACGCTTGGCGACGTCGAAGGAGCGGTTATCGAGGACCTATGTTGAGCTGGCATAGTCGAACCAAGCATAGTCTCGACTTGGTTGCGCTTGTCAGGAGCCCCGTATATCTTCAGATTGCTGAAACTTCGTTTAGTCGTGTATCACATACATTCTGTCTTGTACTTACACAGACAAAGAATAATTGAATCTGTGCACTGGCAAACCCATCACGAAAGGTATGAGACTAGACGATGTGAAACTTACAATTTCCCTCGTTCATGGTACCTTCGACTGTGATCAAGCCCGCATCAATGATGGGAGCAAGTTTTGCGGCCATCTGCCGAGGAATGTGGCCGACTTGCGTACGACCTATATTCTGCACAGCAATGGCATTTCTAAAATATCATATTTGAGACCATCCTCAGTTACATAGCGCAGCTCGTGACCTACCGGTCGTATTTGTTTTGCGGTTCTCTGATCAGGCGAACTTGCTCTTCGGCGTCAACAAGACCTGCCATGCGAAGTCACCATGTAGGATTCTTGCATGCTAGGTAGTGAGACAGACACGCACCTCTGTAGTACTGTGTGCCTACGACATTAGACGACAGCGTGCAATATAGTTCGTCGATTTGCTGATCCACGACGTCTTCGGTCTCAGCTCCTTCTTCCCAAGCTGCGCCGCCTATAACCGCCTGGCGAGCGGCAGCCTGGGTCGGTGATGGCGCCACTACATTTTGCACCCGCGAAGGACCTGATGCGGTGTCCGCCTTACGCTTCTGGGTGCTTGGTGCAGGGGGTTGAGTGGCTGTCACCTGAGAAGGCTGCGACGTTGGCGGTAACGACGGCGTTGCACCCGTAACGTCCGCCGGCTCTAGACGTCGCTTCGTCAAAGCAAGACGCACGCGCGCCTTATCTTCCGTGCGCAAGCCCGAGAAGCCAGCGATACGTTCGATGCCATACGATGCCATATTTCCCAACATCTGAGGCGTCACACAGCCCCTATGACGCCCATCTCTATGAGATTGATAGAGGGCTAAGAAAATGCTCGAGTTTTACCAATGCTTCCATTGCACGACCTCGCCGTATGAACTGGTGATAGTATGGCCATATCGCAGTTCACCCTGGCCGATAAGGGACCCGCCACAGAGCCTGCCGTGGCATTTCGCCCTGGAGCTCTTGCTGTACTGGGAAAAGACATATACGTAAATGTCGTCATGCGAAAGAAGGTTCCAGGAAAGCTAAATTACCTCGATATGATGGGTAGCTGACTGCACAGCACCACCTGAATAGACGGAACCTTTCCCGTACCCGTACATGTGCTCCTGGGTCCTTAGGAAAGAGAGAAACAGAAGGCAAGTGTCCGGTTACGAGTGATGCTCGATGCTCGATCTGTCAAGGTTGTTTCTTATCATCGAAAGAAGGACATAGAAGATTCGAAGACAAGAAAAGTTACCCACCCCGCTGCCTTGCTGATTTTTTGTCAACAAGACGGTGTCTAAAGTGGAGGGGGGGAGGAGGGGGGCAGGCGGAGCGCGCGGACTATCGACGCGTCTCGACGCGTAAACAGACGCCAATAAACGTAATAGTCTAACCCTATTCTAGGTACATACTGTTGCCTACGGGTTGCTAGGTTTTGGCTGTAGAAATCACCTATTATTTCCTTTTCCGGGAACCCGTAAACTTACGGTATCTGGGTAAGTATCAGTACAGTATCTAATCACTCTCATTCCAGCACCTCATCATCAAAGATGGCCGTCTTCATTACTCCATCCTCGCGTACCAGTCCGCGGTACATACCCGGACAGTTCAGCGGAGTTGCCACTGCTCGCGGATAAGTCATTGTCTTAACCAGCACCCGAGGTACGTCACTTACCATTGCCCTGGTTGTCCAGCGCGATCACGCCGCCAGCGCCGCCATCTCTGCGCAGTGCCTCGACGACCGACCACGCAGCCCGATGCACTGACTCACCGAGGTATTGCATCCGGTGTGCCAGCGTCGCCGACGTATTCTGGCGAATAAAGTACTAGCGATAGGGGGGGGGAGCATCAGCACACCGGCACTCTATCACCCCTAACCGGCGCAGTGAAAGGACGCACATCGCCATCGCCCGTCCCGCTCACTCCAACGGCGTGCGCTTGGCTCCGCCACGGTCGGGGTAACCACCGCCTCCACCGAGACTGCGGTGGCTGCCACTCCTCCGCCCAGAAGCCGGCTCCGAGGTGCGGCGTGTCGCCGACGCGACCAGGAAGCTTGTTCGTGCGTCCACCAGTGGACGTGCACGCCGCTACGCAGCCGCGCGCGTCGAGCGCGACAGCGCCAACGGTGCCCATCGGCATCATGTCCAGCGACATCTCGCGGTCGTCTCCCTGCTCACCACCGCCCTTCCCCTCACCCGGTCCTTCGTCCTCAGGCAGGCCGAGCCCACGCCGGTGCTCCCGCCAGCGCGCGGAGGTGTAGAAGTACGACTGGTCGACGAGAGGGAGGCCGCCAAGGTTCTCCGCCGGAGTTCCGGAGAGGAATGCGTGCCGTGTGCCGGTCGGGGAGAGGTAGAGCGCCCGTGCGAGCTGAGAGGGATTGCGCGTTCGGGTGAGGAGGGTTAGTGAAAGGGCGCGGCGCGAGGACGGGATGTGGGGGTGCGAGGCGGGTGGGCGAGAGAGCGCCAGAGACGATTCCAGTTCATTCTGCCAGTGGGGAAGATACAGATTTTTCGAATATACTCTTCTCTCCATGGATGAAGAAAGTGCACGCACGAAGCCGGCCGAGTTGAATACGGCGCCTTTCCCGGCGTTGAAGAGCGGATAGTCTGAAGAATATACGATAGGTCAAAAGCTGGCCCTTGAGCCTCAGTTCCTGTCAATAAGGTCGATGCTGCATGCCTTCCATGAAAGTCACAGCTCCAACGACGGCATCCATCGCCTCGCCACCCGAGCTAAGAATTGCTTCTCCAGTTCGTAGTGCCACGCGTAACGCGTCACGGTAGCGTGCCTCCAGCTCTGGTGAGGATCTCTCGCGAAGGATGGTACCAGCACCGCCGTGGATGACGAGGACATATTTTGATTTTGGTCCTTTCCTCTGCTTGGGCAGCAGTGACCGTTTCTCGTCCACAGACATGGATGACATGACATTGGCCGAGAATTAGGCCACGACCGAAGGATTGACGGAACCGCATATTCCCGAAATTTGTGGCCCTTATACACAGTGATCACCCTGACACTTCGAGTCTGCACTCAACGGCTGGCGTAGCAGGCCGACCACCATCATAGAAATGTGGGGTGGTAATGCGTTGAGGCTCAATGCTGCGGATTGTGCAAAGTACATTTTGCATGCCATTTCAAAATGCAAATGTAAGTGTGAGTCCTCACTCATGCAATGTGATATTTAAATGGACACCCGTCATGATCTATATGATTGACCATGGGCCGTTCTGCTCAGAGCAGACCTCAATGATCTGAAGATACGCGGCATAGACCTTTGCGATTATTACTTCGTTTCAAAGGTCTATGGCGTGCACGTTTCTCTTTCGAGAACATATCTCGTGCGGGTATGACCTCGACAACTGTAGGCAAATAGGCTAGTCGAGTTATGGGCTGCGGTTTACACGATTACAATACAACCAAAAGATCTCAGTAGTTTAGTGTGCACCCGATACCGCCGCTTGTAATCTCTGCTTGAGGCCGCTTCCAACAGCACCTAAGACGGCCGACGCTTGCCTCTCATGAGGCCCAGACCAAGGCAGGTTGTCCCTCTTCTCCCTTTCCTTCTCGACGGTCTTTTCCTTAGTCTCATCGCCTGCGAATGTGTCGAGTGGTTGCAAATTCCCGCCCTCACGCAAGACGCCGGTGGGTCCAGGCCCGACGCGTTCCGTGGTCTCTGTCAAGACGGCGATGCGGGCCCAGCGGCGGTAGCGCGTGTACTACAACCACAAGGTTGCATGTAAGCACGACAGACGAAGCGAAACTGGAAAGTGGACACGAACCTTGCCGAGGCCGCCTTTGCCACTATGGCTCTCCCACTTGTTATCGCCATAGACCCACCCATCCGCATCTGTGATCTCCTCCGCGTTTTCGGTGTCTTCGGTATCCACGGGCGACTCTCCGTCTCGCCGCACAACGACGCACCACTCGGGCTCCGCCCACGCCCAAGTAGCCGTGCGCTGTTCACGCGCATCTGGCACGCCATCTACGGACAAGAAAGTAGTCGTCGGCGCAGGCAGCGCGAATGCGGCGGGGGGCGGGAGAGCCGCCTGCGAAGCGCTGCACCAGGAAGGCCGCTCCCCGGGGAGCAGCGCAGCTGTCCAATCGAGGCCCATCCACCAACGCTGATTTTCATACACGGTGAAGGCAAACCGTAGTTGCGCCGTGACCGTCGTGTTGACGCTTTGCGATGCGACCGCGGCGTTCGTTGTTGGGACTGGGACCGTGGAGGGCATGGGCTGTCCTGTGAGCCCAGCCCAGGAGCGGTAGACGGCCCAGCGAACGAAGGCGCTACGCCACAGAGCGGCGCGCAAGAGACGCGCGAAGGGAGCGTGGTAGGTCAAGACGATCGTACCGAAGAGGCCGACCAGAACGCGTACGGAGATAAAGCGGGTGAGGATAAAGTAGGGGATGGAGGCTAGTGCGCATGCACGAATGAGAGCGTGTGAAGGAAGTTCAGGGGGGGAGAGAAAGGCTGGGAGAGTGGGGAAGGAGGGAAGGAGGATAAGGAGAGACGCGAGGTCCCTCACGGCCGCTTGGACAGATACCTCGTTCATGGGAAGCGACGAGTCTTTTGGTGGTTGCTGGCATCTGAAATACAATAGAGCGAAGCCTATCACAAAAGGAAGGTACCTTCGTGAGATCCGTCAGTTCGTAATTCCACAGTGGTTCTACGAGACTAGAAAGACACGGAACAGACCTGAGCGCCGAACTGGCGAAAAGAATAGCGGCCCACCAGGCAGCTAGAAGCAGCCAACAATCTACGCGAGGCGCCTGCCAGCTAAGCATCTGCGCTACATGGCGTAAGGACGAAATTGGTATGGCTATGCGAACCAGGAGAGCGACCAAAGGTGCGGGGACGCTATGGAGGAAATCGATGAGGGTTGGTGATCCAGCTAACGCGTCCACCATGACGGGTTTCGAGTCCGATTCCGATTTGTCGGGCTTTTCTTGCTCCGAAGTAGAGGACGCTGACGCCTGGGGCTGTGGGGCTGGTCCCTGCTGCATCTTGGGGTGCGTCCAGCCTACAGTTGTTGTACGGTTGTGTCGGAGTGTGTCGGAGGACAACGTGGACAGTTTAGCCGATTTCCTATCGCGTACATCTGAAGACCCGGACCGACGTCCTCTTGATCATGCTCGCCTACGACGCGACGGAACATCTTCGCCTTCTCGACGCGCTGACCGTTCTCTCCCGCGTGTTGACCGCCGCATTGCTCTATCTATCGTCACATTACCTCGCTCTCTTCGACGCTTCCCCTCGCACCCTTCTCGCGCCCTCCGCTTCCCCGTCTTTCGCATCCGCTCTACTCCGATGGGATGTCATCCACTTTGCTGGCATCGCGAAGGATGGTTATTCCAATGATTATCGCTGGGCGTTCTTTCCCGGTGTCCCTTTACTGCTGCGTGTAGCAGATCGTCTCCCCACGTTCTTTTTCGACAACACAACCTCTCCCTTCGCATGGGTTGCCCTCCTTCACGTGTCGCTAGCAATACCGACTACACGTGCCATCTATCACCTCACATTGATTCATTTTCGGTCGCCATCCTTCGCGCTGCTCACCGCGTTCCTGTCGCTCTTGCCCGGGAGTCCCGTCACGTTGTACTTTGCACCGTATGCAGAGCCCATTTTCACATTTCTATCCTATCAAGGTGCGTGCACATGTCTTTCTACATTGCCATGTTGTTCACCAGGAATTTTGCTTACCTAGGAATGCTCGCCTGTGCGCGCAAGCGCTACCTCTTCGCCTCGCTAATCTTCTCCCTCGCAGCAGTCTTTCGCTCTAATGGTGTTATGCTCGCTCTCTATGTCCCTTGGTCCCTGTTAATCGACCCTCTTCTCCGGTCTTCTACTCTTCCACGTCCAAGCGTTGTCTTCTGTGCCTGCATCCATGCCCTAATCCCGCTCTTGCCGTCATTCTTTCACCAGCTCAACGCTTACCGCATCTTCTGCGTCGCCATCGTTACAACCGATGCCAAACGACCACCTTGGTGCGACCATCTCATTCCCTCGATCTACACTCACGTCCAGCGCGCTTATTGGCAAGTCGGTTTCCTCTCCTACTGGACCCCCGCTCAGCTCCCCAATATCGCTCTCGCGCTCCCACTCCTCGTCCCACTCCTCTTTTACAATCTATCCCACATATCTTCACTCCTGCGTGGAAAGTCCGGAGGTCTAAGACCGTCGACAACGACAGCACATGCAGTGCACGCCATAGTATTCGGCATCACCCTGCTCACTCACGCGCATACGCAGATCGCGCTCCGTGTACTCCCATCACTACCGAGCACGTACTGGGCCGCCGCAACCCTACTTGTTGAGCGGCCACGGTGGGGCAAAGCGTATGTCGTCTGGGCGGTATTGTGGGGCATCGCAAGTGTTGTCCTATGGACTTCATTCTTACCCCCCGCGTAAGCGCGTAGCCCAACATCTACACTGTTGGCGGTCCCTCCATGGTCCTGTGGACTTGCGAGGTTTCTCGAAGATACTTTGCTTCCTTGGCTCCGTCCCAAGTTATGCATCACGTTCACCCGCACAATGCTGACCAGAGTTGTTTGTTCAGTGACACATTGCATTTGTTAACTGGAAGCAGCAGAACAATGTTACCCCCACCTCTTAGTAGTAGCATTTCCCTTTCCTGGTTGGGCAATCTTGTGTAGAATTTGTCACATGTATATCCGCTGAAAATATACCTTTTTGATCATAAGTGATTGATAAACAGGGATGTAGCTACATTTGACAAGACGTAAATCGTAAAACAACCGTTCGCGAATGATTGCCGGTAAGCATAGATAACACGTCGACTCTGCCCTAGCTTGGAATTGTTTACTGTAAAGACGTCGCCGCAAATTTTTTGACAGCGATACACGGGATCTGATAGGGAGGGCTGGCCAAACTTTGCGAAACAGCCATCAGTTGGCACGGGTGTTCTGTATCTGTGGTTTCAAACTACCGCTGGCAATGCCTGCTGCCTGATGGATGCCATCGAGGGACAATCCCGCTAAATCGTATTTTGTTGGGACGTTGAGCTGCTCGAGGAGTAGCCATGGAATGGTATATCCGCCGTCGCTAATCCTGAGAAGCCCACGTGCATCAAAATCTGCCATTCTCTTCGTCATGGAATCAGATACGTACATGACTGTGGCCGTGGCGAATACGTCGAGGTGACTCAATGGAATAATCGGTAGCGAAAGAAGGGCACCCTTCGTGAGGATCACATTGCCAAACCTTCCGCTGTTCGCTCTGCCTTTCGCAGGAACAGTAAAGCCAGTGAAAGATTGGCCGAAGTGGGCATATGTTTCTCCGCCGACGCCGGAATCAGCCTGTGCGTATAAAATGTGCATATCCGCATCAAGTGGATTCGCGATCTAGCAGGTAAGGAAACGTCATATCAATCTGTAGTGCTGCGTTGGCGCTGATGAAGACTGACATCGAAGTCGACAAACACGATGTTGTCAAGAATGGCCGACGGTGGGATATGGACGTTGACATGTGTAATTATTGGAGGGACGTTGAGACCTAGACGAGTGCGCTGAGGATATTCGAAGGAGAATCAAAATCAGACTCACCGTTGAGGCTAGAGGAGAGTGAGATCCCTTCTAATGCCGGGACTAACGATGGGTATGGGGAACTTGATGGATCACCCTTGATGGTTAGGGGAAGAGTGTCACCTGTCTGGATCAATTTACTCAGGAAGCTCTGAGCGGTAGTGTCATTGGCACTATCAGGTTCGTAGTGGAATTCGGCTGAGATCGTGTTCTCTCCTGGGACGAGGTTCAGTGTCTGTAAGTCAGAATTAGAACCCCTCTGGCTTTTGCTGGAGAAAGAGCAAACATCTATGACTGCGCGACCGATTTTTACGTCCTCGTAGAAGACAGCGAGAGACACGTCATCGGTCTGGAGAGAGATATTAGATGGGTTCTGCAGGATAGTCGTGAGTTCCGCGTTGATGTATTGGTCTCCACCATTGCCACCGCTTCCTGTAATGGTAACATTTCCAAGACTGGCTGTATGTCCGAAGCCATTGATGCCTGCGTATGTAATTGTCATAAACGTGGATCTAAATGTGAAAGGAATTGCGGAGCTTACCTTTCATAGCGGACGTAACATTGAAAGGTATGTTAGAAATGGGTACGTCGCCGATCGTGGTCCTCGCTACGACGTCTGCGGAACCTTGAAGTTCGAACTCCAAACCTTGGGTATCAGTGACAGCTGCAAAGAATGCAGTAAAAGCCATATTGCTCAAGGAATGAAGTGGCTGCTTCGAGAAGGAAAGTTCGAGATCTGCGATGTTACCCGTGGATACACCGCCTACGGTGTTGGACTGTGGCAACTTAAGCTATGCCAGGACCCTCATCAGATCGCGAAGATGATGTGGGTAAAAAGAGTGAACCTCAGCAGCCTCCTGGCCACCTGCTCCAAGGATTATGTCTTCTGCGGCTTGTACAACCTGTAAGGAGAACCCAAACGGATTTTTGTACGTTGCAAGGGTGTGTTGGGAGCTCGCCAATGGCTGGAACGCTTCACTCTGCTCTGTCATGATAACTTCAAAGTCAGATATTGTGATAGAGTTGATAATCTTAAAAAAAGGTCAATTATAAGAAAAGATTTTCGATATGAAAGAAAACGGACTTGGTAAAGCTGTCCCGGGAGGATGACTTGCAATGTCAGGGTCTTGAAGGCGCTGCTCAGCCAACCGACTGCAGCGGTACTGGATGGCTGCACGAAAACGCCCTGGACGCTCAGGGTCTGGTTTTGACCAGCGAGGAACTGAGAGAAGAGCTTCCCGATGGCAACGAGTTCACCTTCCGATTTGGGTGTGATACGACCAGAGAGATGTGCCTTAGTCACGGACAGTGGTGCAAGGGTTAATGAAGTAGTGGATAGAGCTACCATAACCGTTAGGGGGAAAAGCTGAATAGAGGAAAGGATAAAAACATACGACCAATTACTGTTCCCAGGAAGGATGCCTGGAAGCCAACCGTGCCCAGTTCTATACCAAGCTCTAGAATGTACGTGAGCTCGTGTAGAGGCTAAGGTCGTTGATAACACAAACGGGCGGGTGACGGTATAAGTGAATCCGTTTCGATGTGGATTCCACCTGTAGGATCGTCGGATGGAAGTTGGAAGTTGCTGATCGTTACGCCAGGGAGGCCATTAAGAGCTTTGAAAGTAACGTCCTTGCTAAGCGAAACACCATCAAAGACTGTACCGAGCGCGGTAACCCGAAGCTTGTTGGTGTGGATCGTCCAAGTGAAGCTGGGGTTATGTAAAAGGAACGTGGCGAATGCGGTGAACCTCCGGAAATATTGTCAGTCTTATCTTCCAAGAAATATCTGTTCAAACCCACTGTTCTTCGTCGGTAACCGTGAGGTGCGCGTTGGTGTGATAGTTCGGGACCCCAACATTGGCGGCCGCACAGACTGACCACTATCAACACATCATCTATGCAACAAAAACCGCACGTACTTGGAGAAAGAATAACGGTTGCAATATCCCGTCCCTGCCAGGTGACGCTAGTCGCGGTGCCAGCATGAGATGGGTTATAAGAGATACACCTCGAACACATACGTGACCGGCTCCTCAAATTCGATGAAGGCATCCAAAGGTCCAATGTTGGTCAGAGTTCCCTCAAGCGTCAAATCGAATCCGGCGTCCGAGAGATTCCTAACACAATAAGCCAATGAATTGCCTAACATATGAAACAACCTACATGATGTTAGCCGCGTCGAAGGTGAGATTGGCACCATCAACAAGGGTTTGTACAATTGGTGGTGCGACAACACCAATCAAATAAAGTGTAGTTTTGTCCATCTATGAGGCACGTCGGTAAATGAAGCATGACGTACGTAACCATCTCACAATAGCAGTCACATTAAACTGTTTGAAGACCAACTCAAGGGGATCTATGAAACAAGAAAAATTACTTCGTGGTTACTAAACATTAAACGCGAAAGCTTACAATCATCGATCTTCACCTGACTGTCGATGTCCAGTGTCACCTTCAAGTCCTTGAGAGAGTTGAGGACGGCGTCTGCTACATCAAATTGCTTTCCGCTGAGCGAAGAATGTCAGTTTTGTGTAGGTTGTCGGGAAAATGCTTTACCTGACGCAAGTGGGCGCTGCCGTGTCGACGCTTGTCGTGATCTGTACAAAGTTAGCTCACATACCACAAACTTCTCCAGTCTCAACGCACGGGGGGATGGAAATTCGGATCCTGCGCCACGATCCTGAATAATTCAATAAGAGGTCCCAGATCAACGTGATTATTTTGGGCGCCAGAGAGCAAGAGCTGAATAATAGTAAACGGATCCAAATTGAACTTGAGTGGTAACTGCGGCGAAGTTACTCTCGAATGACCATTGGCATGTACCGGAGAAGACGTGAGGTCGACATGATCAATTTTTCCGATAGTTAGTTGCCCATACGTAACAGTCGACGTTACTCCTAGGAGATTGATGCTTGCTGTGAAAGGGTTGTCGAGCGTGAATGACACAGAAGCAATCCCGGTCTGCGCAACATCTGTGGGCAGTTCCAGGCTGGCCGAACCAATCAAGTTTTGGTGCAAGGGAGGAATTTCAACAGGAGAAAGGCGAAGGTTGGATATCGCAACCTTCAGCGAGTCAATCGCCGTTGACTCTTGCGAGCCTTGAATAGTGGTATCTGAAGTGTCCCCTTGCAGATAGTTCTCGAGCAATCCCTGGCCAGCAGATACAGCGCTGTCCTGGGGTTGGAAGTGGACATCTGTACAGGTCTATCAGCGTTGATGTCACGGGCAGGGTGCAACCATACGTGCCTATTGGATATGAAGCGTTCCCAGGGACGAGGAGTAGGTCAGTCTAGGCAAAGATCAGAGTCGTTCCTCCGCGTAGTTCATCTCAACACACCAGAATAGCCGTGCCAACTTGCTGATCCCTGAATATAAGCGTAAGAACTTGGTAGTCAAAACACGCCACAGAAATTACTAACTGAAAAACCAAGTCAAAGTCGACGTCTCCGGCACCTGCACATGGTTAATTAGGGCACTACGCCACACAAGCTATCCAACCTCACCTAGTGTGATATTACTGAGACGTTGACAATCAGTATATTGACAGATAAAAACATTAGATAACCTTACCTGGGGTTGAACAATAACGAGTTGACCTTGATAAGCAAGTGATCCGGGAAGCCGTGGTTTACATCAAGGGACGTGGCCAGCGTAGGTTTCGTTGTCAGACCCTGCAGTCCGGCAATCGAGGTGTTGACCGAAAACTCAATACCCTCGAGCGACAGCAATCCGATGGCGGTGTCCGCGTCCGTGTTCGCATTCCCTGAGAGGGCCATTGTTTGGGTTGTAGATATCGTCGTTGATGCCAAGAACTGCTGGAACGCGCCATGCTGATCGCCGAATACAGCAAACGGAACATCCGTAAATGTAAGGCGGATGACACGTCGCTGCACATCCGTGGTGGCGGGCCCCTTGGGTATGACCAATTCCGCAAACGGTGCGCCACCAGTCGAAACACTGATGTTTTGCTCAAGCGATTTGATGTCCACCGGGAAATTGAAGGGCAGCGTGAAACCCGCGGTGGTGTCGTTGCTACTGGTAACGGGATCGTACATGGTGCCTTCCGTGAAGCGCAACTCGAGTTCGTTGAGCTCAATGGACTTGATGATATCGAGCTTCCCTCGATTAGGGAGGACAGTCTCGACAACGAGGCTCTTGATGCCCTCGTTCAACCACGCAACCTGTCGGTGAATGGAACAATTAGTATCACGGCTCCCACGTCTAGCCCCGTCCACTCACATCTTGGGGTCCAGCACTGTCTCCGCGGACGAAGACATTGCTGTCTAGTCCGTGGATGAAGTTGTTGAAGATTGTTGAGACATCCAAAAGAGCGGATTGTTGGGACTGGGGAACAAGGCGGCCAATCAAACTCAACGATGACGTGGCCAACGGTGCTAGGGTGAATCGGTCGTCGGATGCAACTGGCCCAATATTGGTGTTTCCAGAGTAAGTTTGGAAACCAATTCCGCTAAGGGCGATGCCAACTTGTGAGGGCTGTCCAACATATCATTGAAAAGGAGAGCAGGAGAAGACGATCTAGAGACGCACATTCGTGACGCTTGTATTGAGAGTCAAGTGAATACCACCAGCGGGGTCATTGCCAGGTAAATCAAACGAGTTGATTATGACGCCGTTCTTTAGGTTATTCATCCCCTTGAGGGTGACGGTTTTTTCATCATAGGAGATACCGGGGACGGTGATCCCTTGAGAAATCGATAATCAGTTTCTGGGAATCACCTGCACACGAAAGCTCTGACCTAAAGCGGAAACTAGTTACAGGCTGAGTATTTGGCAGGGCCACGATGGAGAGGGAGAACTCACCACTTAAATTTTTGCCGGAGATCACCCAATCGAATGATTCCTGAGTGAGCAAGACCTTTGTCCGGCACGCTTAACAGGGGGTGTTCTGTACACGTCATCGACTATTCACCTTTGTAAATTCAGTCAGGTGGTTAACGTCGGCGATTTCGAAGTTGGCCTCCATTTTGAACTGGGCCCCAACATCTGCAGTGATTTTGATATCTGGCATCTTGATGTTCCCCAAGGGCTGACCAGACCATGCGATAGTAAGGCCAGCTCCGAAAGAAATCTCTGCGTCAACTGTAGCCTTGTTAGAGGTATATCAAAAGTACCAGTCGTTGCACATACATGGTCCTGCATGGGTGATGGATCCTGACAGCTTCGTTCCGAACGAGGTGGCGGTGGGGTTTGTGATGAGAACATTGTCGATGCTAGATCAACAATTCTTTGAGCCCAAGGTATCACCGTAGCGATACATGCCTGAATTCTCACCTCAGAGCAGAGTTGGAAACAATCTTCTGCACGATGGGTTGTGCGAGGATAGGCAAGAGAAGATTGAGGGTCTCATCAGTAGTCGTGGGAACTGCAGGTTGAATGTACTGCAACGTTGTCTTGTAGTCGCCTACACCCTTGAATTCAGGATTGCCGCCTGCCAACAACGGAATACTGACCTATCTGTACATCCACCTCAAGTTGAACGTCCGAATGCAGCTGTTTGAATGCTGCATCGACGAAGTTCTGGAGATTGAATCCGCTGATGAGTGGTTCGTGATGAGAATCGCTGTTGAAGGTAACGTAAAGCGTCACGAACGTATAGATGTTGCCCCGCTTCTTCGTGCTTGCACCAGGGCTATCTCCACCCGTCGTCTGCAGGTATTTATACCCTCCAATATCCACAATCCCATCCAACTGCTCGGTGCTTAATCCTGCGGCGACTGCGCAGGCATGCGTGACCGTGAACAGCGCGGCAGGGTCCACGTTCAAATTGATGTCGAGGTTTGGCGAATTGGTCGTAGAGCGTCCCGCACATGTGAAGTTCGTGCTTGCCTCGATAGTCCCGAATGAGATGCCGAGCGTGCTAACATTGGAACGAACGCCGGTAACCGACAACGCCGCAGTGAAGGGGTTCGCAAGCGCGACAGAGACACGGGCGAGATTATTCTCGTGTCCAGTAGTAGGGAGCACTTAACGAGTGATCAAACAAAATCTGTGGAAGCGCCAGAGGGTGCTCACCAGTCAGCGCGGCAGTCGAGAGAAGGTCAGTCTTCAGGCCAGGAAGTGTCACATTCAAGTTGATGGTTTCGAATGCTTGCTGCAGAGGGGAGATTTTCGTGCTCCCGCTGTAGCCCGCAATGGTGACCAGTGAACCTGTGGACTCCTCAACGTTTATGTGACACAATTTTCCAAGAGCTTACTTTACCTTTCTTGCCGACAAAATTGCGCAGAATCTCTCGACCCTCAGGACTATTGTTAGGCTGTGGAGGTTAAATAAGTATTCGGGAGAAACGAAATTCAAGAGAAGTGAGTCTTACGGAGAATGTGGTATGCGCTGCAACGGAGTTGTTACCAACGAGAAGAGTTAAATTCGGCATCAGAGTCGTTCCCACCAGCGAACTGTACTTGAGGAGATGGAAGACTGAAACGAATCATTACCTTCTGCTGCACCTGAAACGGGGTATTCGGATGGCGTACCCAAGTCCCCAACCCCGAGATTAAGGCTCGATGGATTGTCGATGGTCACATTGGTGCTCAACGAGAGGGCGTCCTGAGTGCCACCAAGAACATCGACTCCGTCGATGCTTACGAGGCCCTTAAGGCCCTTCAGACCCCATAGCCCTGAGGACACGTTGAACTTGATAGGGTCAAGAGTGAGAGTACCGATGCTCATATTGGCCACGGCGCTCGCAGAGCCCTGCAGTTGAAAATGCTCGTATTCCGAATCCGTCAACTCGGCATCTATTGTGCGAAGAAAAGTGAGCATTCGGTACAACGGAAGGTAGGAAGATGTCTGTAAAGCTTACTAAATGCAGAAAAATGAGGCTTGCTCGAGTCCAGAACGTTGAGCGTGGTATTCTCAATTTTGATGTTTATTTTACCCTCCGTATTCGTGGCATCTAAGACGTGAATGTCGGATGTAGAAGCACCTAATGGCTGGTGTAGGTGACACTGAAGTCAGTAAGGTTCATTCCTCAAGCGTCACAATACCGACCGTTTTCAAGCCACCTACAGTGGACCCATTTTTTGAGATATTGAAAGCGTTCTGGATTTGCCCAATTCCTACGTTGAAACCGAAGGGAAGATCTGCGTTAAATGGACATCAGATGACAAGGGTACCTATTAATCGAAGATGACGGACGCATTGATGCTTGGACGTTGTGGCTGTTTGCAACCGGCGCCCATGGCTGGGCCTCGGAGAACAGAAGGGACAGGCTGCCAATATCCAAGTTGATGCTTTGGATCGGGTTAATCGGACTTGGACTTTTGAAAGGCACGTCCAGCCTAAGTGCCCGCACCCCCTCGCTCAGCCACGAAATGCTCGTGTTATCATTTTGCACAGTAGACACGCCCTGTGCAACTACGGGAGACGTTTCGCTGTTGATGTATTGAGTGAACAGCTGTCCAAGAACCGCGAGCTCCGATTTTGAATCGTTGTGCGGAACAAGTCGGCCCGACAGTGCGATATCGTTTGAGCCCGGTGCCTAGACAACCTGAGTACGTCGGCGTGCAAATCGGAAGTAAAAGTGCATACGATCGTCGTGTTTGTCCCGATCCCCTGGCCCAAAAACACGTTCTGATAGAGCAGATTGAAAACAACGGTACCGAGGTTGAGTTGGAACGGGCTAAGGGCCCCTCCTTTGAGGGTAATACGTCAAGTTGAAACATTGTAACGTACCTGGGATTCATCAGCGTGGTTACAGTGTAGAAGTTGATGCCACCCTCGGGACTGTCACTTGGCAATTGAAATTCCTTGAGTACGACATTTCCCTGAAAGTTATTGATGCCTAGAGCCTCGAAGATGAATCCTCATCTTCATCAACATGGTAAATTCAACATGCCACACACCGCTTAAGGTCAGGTCCTTCCGGAAACGCACACCCTTAGAAACTGGGAACTTCAGTGCTCGCACGTGTAGGTTATTGCTCCGCAGACGCCAAGTAAAATTGTTCGATGTGATCAAGTACTGAGTGAACCGACTGAACGCGCTTTGGTCCGTGATAGTGAAGTCAGTTGTCTGGTTGATATATGCGCGTTTCTTCTTGACACTGAGTGGCTCGAGGTTAAAAAGGCCCAATGGGATCTCTTCGGAGCCATTAACCCAGGAGACGCACAGGGGCTGTACGAAGCTAATCCGAGCAGAGAAGATTCCTGCATGCGAGACCTTGACGGAGATATCAGCAGGTGAGATTTCAAGTCGGAAAGGAGACCGCATTACCCAGCCGTCCATACGTAGTGAGAATCTAGAGTAGCAGGCGGCTCAGCGCTATGATACAAAGAGTATCAGGAGGATCCAAACTTACGAAGTATTCGTAGGCCCTGTTATCGCCACTCTGTCGACATTCAGTCTCGAAACATTCACGACATGCTGTGCAATGGCCCCGACGACCGGGTACAAAAGCAAAAAGAGCAGGCCAATTCCGATAACGAGTGCGAGGCCCTGGCAGATGAGGAATGAAGGTTTTCGGTAGAACGGCGATTCTTTGGATACGCCGCCTTCCTGCTTCAAAGACGGAGACCCTTCTGTATGTTCCAATGAATACTCCTCGGATTCAGCAAGCACTGCGGCGGGCAGTGTTTGTGTTTCGACAGAGCAGGTGAGAGCCGGATCTGTTGCATCGAAGGCCGCAGCATAGTCTAGAACATGGCGAGTGGTCAGGCAACACGGCCTGAAGAAAGGCGTGTCTCAATGCGAAAGAAACCGCGCACATGAGAGACCAACGGTTGAGGAGGTCCGGTTTGAGTGGGTGTCACTACTTTGACGAGGTTGATAGTGCTCTTCCATCGGCTCGAGAACTCGCCTTCCTTTGGAGACCGGGGGAAATACGAGCAAGGGAGGGAGTCCGGAGTCACGCGGAAATTTAAACTACTGGAAGGGGGGCAGGGGGGGTCCAGGAGTGGGAACAAGAGCAGAGTGGTCATGCTATTGGACTCCAAACAATTAGGCTAAGTTCGTAACCGCGGGAGGATGGGATCGTGTATCATGTGGTTTCCCTCGATGGGTGTCATTACAATGTGCCAGCGAGTATATCTATCGGTCACCGATGATCGTCCGTAGGTGCGTCACTGGCAGACGAAAGTCGGATTTTTTGAGCATAGAACTTGATACCCACAGCAGCTATTTCTTCACGAAAGAAAGGCCAAAAAAATCATTACTAGACTGCAAGACTGAGTGGGGGTGCCGCGACCACTCGTTGGGCTCCATTCAAGGAGGTGGTTACCACTCAAAATCGGTGGGAGTTTTGGATGGGTTTTCGGGGTATTGGAAATAGACCGCATGCAAAACAACCTGACAATGACAATCGACCTACTAGTACGGTCTTCGCTCTGTGCCGCAATATCAGACTCGTCAGAGGCAAATGGAACAACGGATCGCGTCACGTTATCCTTCGATTTCATTCATTCCCACTCAGGAACCGAAGATCGATCGGGTCTCCGGGGAAATGACTGCCTCTATCAGGGCTGCTGAGCATGCGGTTTCTTGGCGACGCCACCCACTTTCACGTGTATGTCTTTGGTAGATAAAACTAGTACCGGTCATCAGCTCCTCGTCCGGCTACTACGGGATCGATCAGCCTTCAAGTCCACGATACTTCTCGCCTAGCTCTTGCTGAGCGCATCACCTATCCCAGATAGGCCTCGCAAATAGCAAATACTTCGGTCGTGAACAGCCGCCACGTGTCCGTTTTTACCCTTCTTCCTGTGCGGAACCTTGCAGCAAGCCATCAAAAATCGATCGTGAACTCTGCAAAGTCGAATTCAGATCTCACAACACCTCAGAAGACGGCCAAGTCGCGATGGAGTTACTACTGAGTTATTCCTCATCGACTGTAATGTACACATATCCAATACATAAATAGAACACTAGTACTAGGTCGATCGAAAGCGAAGCGAGACGACCACAACAGGTGTGTACATCTGTGGCATGCAAAAAGAAAGCAAGGTACATGTGATGCGAGGAAAATCCAATTCTTCTATCCGAACACCACGTATTTCGGTCAGGACGGTGGTGAACGCGGCCCACTTTCCTCATCTGGCTTGCCTCCCTCAGGGTTTCGCGAGGTATCGACAACAGAAACCCCAAGCGACGAATCTCCCGCACCACCTGGCGCTTCATCCCGATCCGTCGGGGCCTCCGGAGCCTTCGCTTGTGTGGGCGCACCCGTTTGAGCACCTTGCGCTGGAGATTCTTCCAATGCAGTCTTGGCGACATCAGGTTGACCGGACGACGCTGCCGATGAGCGAACAGTGGTATTAGGTAGCGTGGAGTCAATGTCGTCCTTCCTCGGCTGACCACCCGCGATGGACACAGAGATGGAGGTCTGCGTCCTATCACTCTCGCTCGAATTCCTTCGCACAGGGGTCGGCTTTGCCTGCGCCGCGGCACGCGAACGCGTCGATCGTCTCTCGGGAGCCTTGATGCCTTCCTCGGATCCATCCACATCTGCTGCATCTGCCCCACCATTACCGGGAGAGCCGCCATCCGAGGGCGCAACAGGCGGCGCGCGATTGGCGCGTGTGCGCTTCGCGGGGTACGTCGCATCGCCGTCGTCGGCCTCACGGCGACGACGACGGGAATTACTTTGTCCACCGTTGCGCCGCCTGCGCGGGCTGGGCTTGTCCGGTGCCGCCGGTGGGTCAGCAGGCACGGCTAGTGGCATACCCGCATCCACACTATCCGCATCGGTCGCATCGCGTACTCTAGCAGCGGGTCGGCGAGAGCGCGAAGCCGCGCTACGGGCTACATCGTCGATGGGGCTCAATGTACCCTGCGGATGCATGCCTAAATCAAGTTGGGGGAGCGAGAGTGCCAGCGGGCCGAGCGGGTGATAAATGGGTAGGGGAGGCTTCATTGGGTATTTCGGCTTCATCGGCAAATTAGGGGCAGGGACACTCGCGCCACCGTGACCAGGTGACGCGTGTGTAGAGCGCGTGGGTGGCGCCGGCTGCGGGCCGTGACCCGAAGGTGAACGGCGGATGCATTGACCAGAGCGCTCGATGCACAAATCGCTCGGGAACTGCAGCGACGGAGATCTGTAGGTCGTAGGCGGCTTCCTGCGAGAGGCTGACGAGTTTGTGCCCATTTTGGAGGAAAACGGGGAATGGTCAGATCTTTGGATGGCGATATTGACAACGACCCCCGTCGAGTCGATGCGAATGGGACGGCGTGAGCCAGGGACCACCGTCAGAAGGTCGGCCATCTGCTAGCAGGGAAAATGTGATAGGGTGGGGAAGGGGAAGGGGAAGGGTTGCTCGATCGAATAAAAGCAAAATACGCGTTCGAATTGATGGTGGGAGAAGCAACCTCGTTGAGGGCCATACACGGTCCCACACCAGAGGAATGAGGGGGAGGCCCCGTGTGAAGGGAGAAGGAAGAGATGAGAATTAGGGGACCGAGGAAATATGACAAGGTCAAGGGACCTCACAAGCAACAATAGAGCTGAGTGGAGAACGTCAGACGTGAAGCAACGTTATACATTTTAGCCATCTAGCAGGTCACGTGTTGGCCCACTCTTATCCCCCCATCATTTTTGATTTACACTTTGACGTCGACGCGATGAGCGACACAACTTCGGCCCATGATCACCCGGATTTACCTCAAAACACTGTCCCTCGCTTCGGCATTCCGGGGACGCCCGACTTCTTCGCTTCGGTACTAAGATTCGTCCGTACCACTGCCCCTGGTGTCCCCCTCGATCCCGTCATCTTTCAATCGATTATACTCTCCGTCATGGCGGGCAATAAACACGTTTTGCTGAGAACAAAGGAAGAGGATATTGCCATAGTCCAGAATTTGGCTGTCCTTGTGAGTAATCTCCCACAGTTTTCTTCTGCGCTGTTCATAAATGGGTGACCGTATATCAGCGTAGAAGTCTCGTCCCCTTCTCCTCTCCCCTTTTGTTCCCTATGAGCTCATCACGCGTACCAGATTTTTACCGACGTACTTGGTTACACAACCCACAAACACAGGATAGCACCTCCGTCGGATGTGCCTCCTTCGTCATTCGTCCCATCCATGTTTTGCTCTCCCTATCAGGGCGCGCGCCTAGGCAAGATGCGCGCAAAACGCTCACATTCTCATCCTACCTCGGGAAGTCACAGACGGCAGGCTAGCGAACCGAATGCTTCATCATCCGATACACCTCCCACAACCCCACGCGAGCGTCAAGACGCGAGATCCAGACCGCCACGACGTCCTCCGTCCCACGCGACAGCAGCACGTTCTAATTCATCTGGACTCATCGAATCTGAAGGGCCACAAGTTCAACAAGTGTCGGAGAATTCGTGGTTGCCGTCGGCCCTTGTGCTCACTGGACTTGAGCACTCTAGCGTGCCATGTCATCGCGCCCTACTCCGTACGCTGTTGGAGAATCGTGTTATTTTTGACGACGATCTCGAGGGCGCTGAGCCCTCCTTCGGGGAACTTCCCGAAGACTTTATCCTCGTGTACGTGTCTCCATTCGATCCCCGCGAGCGACCGTCGATTCATAAAAGTTTGGTACGTCACCCACTCATGGCTTGTCCTTCCCACATATCTTACGACACCGTGTCCACCCAGCTCGACAAGTTCTCGCTGAGCGTAGCCGTTGCCCTGCATTCCAGCACGCGAGAAGCACATGCCACATATCTTCCGTCTAACTTCACCGGCACGCAATCCTCTTCCCTGTCTTTTGCACCCGCACTACCAGCCAGGCCCGCCCCAGTCCTCCCACGTGACTTCCTCCCCCATCTACGCTCCCTCAGCACGCCGACACACGTGAACATTCACCCATCGCTCCGACTGTATATCGCAGACCTGATCGCCGCCGCGCGGCACCACCATGAGTTGGACGGGACGCTGCTCGGCTTACGTTGCGTGGAAGATGCAGAAGCGTTAGTGCGCGCGCACCGCGTTCTCTGCGCCGGCGACGTGGGTTCAGCTCTCGTCGAGCAAGCCGCCGCACTTTCAATCACGTCCGCGGCCGGAAGTTCGCTGTCCCTCCATCATGGGAACGCTGCGGACGTGAGTGTGCACCTGCATTGGACCAAGGGAAGATCTTTCATCCCATCACCACGGCGGCGAGCATCCGCAGCGGAAGGTTCGGAGGCAAATTGGTTACACTTGGACCCTCAGGCGAAATGGGATGTGTCAGAGGTTGATGTTGCGAAGGTCGTGCCGCGTATCGTTTCACATCGGCTACGCGTTCGTGAGGGGCCAGAGGACGAGATGCTGGCTGGCGTGATGTTTGTGGCAACGAATCCTCGGGTACTTACAGGTGTCGAAAACGAGGACGGTGTATGGAGAAGGAGGACAGTAAAAGAGATCTTGGTGAAGTTGATGACACAGGTCTGAAATTGCATAGTATCGACACTCTTGCTCAGTTGCGATGGATACTCGCTCTGGACATTTCACCATCATCAAAAACATAACGTAATCCTTCATTCAGCCCATGAAAATTTTCTGACAAAAATATATATTCGTATTGCGACAAACGCATAAACACGACAACCACCTACACAATGCAGGACCACCAAAGCACTACCCCAAAGACTCCATCAGACAAGCGCACAACTCGCAGGCAAGGTATACGGGTCGCCCTGAAGGCTTCCACGCTCCCAAGCCTAACGTCCTCGAGCTGCTCCGAAGAAGCAGCATGTTCTCTGTATAACGAGTGTGCGCGAGTGTCATCGACTGGAGGTGAAGGATGTGGCATGTGTAAACATGCAAGAACTCGGTTAGTGTCTATAGAATAGATCCTAGCTGAGTAT
>Ga0137394_10000120_pt1 | contig 53268 bp, 39 predicted proteins | sample czobulk116metaG_FD_108278 | JGI IMG/M metagenome (GOLD analysis project Ga0137394, IMG submission 108278) | Vadose zone soil microbial communities from Angelo Coast Range Reserve, California, USA - czobulk1.16 metaG | ecosystem: Environmental > Terrestrial > Soil > Vadose zone | place: USA... | reverse complement strand
TTGTGATAGAGGAAGTTTGCCGCGGCATCATTAGCTTGAAAAATATCCATCCGTCCGTCGTTATCATAATCCAGCGCAACGACGCCTAAACCTTTGCCCTTCGGGTTGGCGATTTTCGCCTTTTCGCTTACATCGGTAAAAGTTCCGTCTCGATTGTTGTGAAAAAGCCTGGCTGATGAACCTTTGAAATTTGCGATTGAGCAGTAGGGCTTGCCGTCATAGAGGGTGCAGGGAAGGTTCTTTTCGTCGTAAGTGAGGTAGTTGCAGACATACAGATCCAGGTAACCGTCGTTGTCATAGTCAAAGAAAGCCGCGCTGGTTCCCCAGAGGGAATTGTTGACCCCTGCTTGTTCAGTCACATCGGTGAATGTCCCATTTCCGTTATTGCGATACAGTTTGCTTGCGCCGAAGCCGGTTATGTAAATGTCGGGCCAACCATCGTTGTTATAGTCTCCCACAGTCAAACCCATACCTCGCATGCTATTTGAGATACCCGCACTCTCAGTGACGTCCGTGAAGGTGCCGTCGCCGTTATTGCGGTACAAAACGTCTCTTAACGCGCTGCTTCCGGCGGGCTGCGGATTTTGCGAGTAGCAAACGAGATAGATGTCCAGTAAGCCATCACCGTTATAGTCGATGAAGCCGCCGCCGCCGCCCATCGTCTCAATTAGATATTTTGGTCCGGGGACCAGCGTTTTAATGCTCCACTTAATCCCTGCCGCAGCCGTGACATCGACAAACTGGATTGGCGTTGCTGCTTTGCCGGTCGTTACCGCGATTTGTTCCGAGCCGAGCGAAGCCATCAATAACACGAGGCAGCACAGGGTCAATAAAGAGGAGCAGACTCTTTTCGTCTTTGCGCCTTTGCGCAAGATTTTGCTTGTTGTGGACGCCGACTGGTAAGTCATAGGAAAGGCAGTTTCTCGCAAAGGCGCAAAGACGCAAAGAAAGAATAACATCAGATTACTTAGCCGCAGTCGTGGCCAGCATTGTGACGCGTTTCTTCCATTCCGCCGGCGTGGTCGATCGAAGTCGGGGTAACTCAGCGGCGGCGATCACCAGCTTGCGCACGCTTGTAATAACGACAAACTCAAGCGCCGCTTTTGGTTTTGCTGCTTCGTCGAGCCTGGCCAACTGTGCGCTACGCCACTCAGTTGGAGGCGCATCACCCGACGATAAATAAGACATCGCTTCCAATCCAGCTTCCGCGATATCCGATAAAGTATTTGCCAACGGTCTTGCCTCTTGCAGAGCAGGTGAGCGATCGATCATCGGCTCCAGCGCGCGACTTGCAGTTTGCCATTCAGCCAGTGCGTGTTCGAGGTTCGGCCGATAGAGCGCAAAGCGCGGCGCATCGGATAGGAAGGCGTCGACGTTCGCAGCGAACTGACGGGCCGCTTCGCTATCCGGCCGAGCAGCATCGACCAGCCCTGTTAGCGGACTCAGCATCGTCTGCGGCCGCATTTGATAGCGGTGGTATTCCTTTACGGGTTCGATTATTGAAGCCAGTGTGCGTAGTGGTCCCGTGTCCTCACTCGCCGCCAGGCGGCGGAGCAACATGCCGTAATTCTTTTCGTGAGTCAGTCCCAACTCTTCCAGTTGACGACTGATCACCGACAAGCGCCGGTACATGTCGTCAATGTCAGTCACATTTCGCGGCGACCAAAGCCGCTCGGCGATGGCCGCCGTGCGCGGCCAGATGCGCGAGTCAATTGTCTCCGGGCTCACCCATTCGCCCCACATGGTGGCTTCGCCGCCGAGAACATGTTTCGTTTCCTCCGCGGTAAGAGTTGTGTTCTGGGGAATTGGATCCGCCAGATAGTGTTGCGACGCCGGGAAAATCAGATCGATGTAATAGCCCGCTGACAAAATCCCGTTATAACCTTTCTTGGCGGCGTCTGCGAGCGATGCCGGCCCGCGCCACGAGTGAATAATTGCGTCTTTGGGCAGATCCGGATGCAGTATTTCTTCCCAGCCAATCATTTTCTTGCCGTGCTTCTGAAGGATTTTTAAGAGGCGTTGATTAAAGTAAGCCTGCAAGGTGTGATTGTCTTTGATGCCTTTCGCTTTCATGAAGGCCTGGATTTGCGGATTGCGATCCCACTGCTTGCCTTCGTTCTCGTCACCACCGATGTGCATGTAGGCGTCAGGAAAAAGAGCTGCCATCTCTCCCAGGAAAGTGTCAAGAAACTTGTAGGTCTGCTCGCGGGTCGGATCGAGCGCCGGCTCAAAGATTCCCGCGCCACGCTCAATTTTGTAAGGGCCGGGAGCGCTGCCTATCTCCGGATAACCGACCAGCCAACTCGTGCTGTGCCCGGGAATATCAAACTCGGGCATTACCCGAATGCCGCGATCACGAGCGTAGGCAATGATCTCGCGCACCTGGTCCTGGGTGTAGAAACGACCATCGGACCCGAGCGTGTGGAGCTTGGGCAACTTCTTGCTCTCGACGCGAAAGCCCTGGTCCTCTGACAGGTGCCAGTGGAAGACGTTCAACTTTACTGCCGCCATCGCATCGAGATTCCGTTTGAGAACTTCCAGCGGCTCGTAGTGACGGCCGACGTCGATTAGTAAACCTCGCCAGGGGAAGCGCGGTTGATCTTGAATCTTGATACCGGGCAGATAGTATCCTTCGCGATCTCCCTGAAGCAGTTGCAGAAACGTCTCCAGTCCGCGCAACGCGCCCACGACTGTCGGCGCGACCAGCCTTGCCTGCTTGTCGGTTACTTCCAGGCTGTAGCTTTCGTTTTCACCGAGAGAGGGAACGATGTCGCCTGCCCGGTCGCATTCGATCACAAGTGTAGCAGTGCTTTCATCGGCCGCGGGGTCAGCCGGCAGAGTCAGAACTGTTCGTCCCGCAAGTCGCGTGAGCATGCGAGCGATACCGGCGCGCAACCGATCGTCTGTATAGTTCTTGACTGCCACTTTAAAACCGCCGTTGACGGGCAAACGGCCGGGCTGCCTTTGCACTGAGGCCGGCACCGGCATGAGATTCAGTTGGCCCGACGCGATCTCGTTGAGTGTGATGTTCTGTCCGTAAATAGCGGAGGCCAGGCTCAAAGCACAGGTTGCGATCAACATTAGCTCGCTGTATCTGGCAATCTTCATAAGTAGCAAAGTTTTCACCTTCGTTCCGGGAGAATGGTTTGTCTCGCAGAGAGAGACTCTAAGCACGCACCACCAGTGTTTTCAGTGCCGCGCCAATCGTGTAGTGCTCAGGTGTTAGGCCGCCGCGCTCCTACGTGTTACGACCTTTCGAGAGCCTAAGCAGGCGCCAGGCCCAAAGAGATAAACCTGCCGCTACGACGGTGATGAGAAGGAAAAACGGCTCCCTGGCAAGATGCGGCCATTCCATGATGATCCGCAAGAGATGGGCCAAAGTCAGCAGCGCAAAGACTGCGCCGGTAGTTATCAGATATGCTTTCATGGAATCTTCCTCCGGTGAAACGGTGCTCAAGCACGCCAAAATCATCCCGCTGCCAACGGTTTTTTACTGGCACTATTTGATCCGAAATCGTACCATAACCCAAGCGCGTTTATTGCCGGGCATTGTAGCTGATTTACAGTTGATATTGGCGATCGAAAGTGGCCAATAGAGGAATTTCTCAGATGATGAAGAACGTCCGCGATTCTCGTTCCCGGAGGGAAATGTTTGCCGCGAGAATGACCGTCGTTGCCCTGTTGACCTGCTTATTTACCGTTATTCTGGGCCTGGCTCTACCCACGTTCCCAATAGCGTACGCTAGTGATCCTACAGTATGGAGTCTGACCTGGAGTGACGAGTTCGATGGACCCAATGGCTCGGCGGTTGATTCCACCAAGTGGTCGTTTGATGTGGGCGGCAACGGTTGGGGCAACAACGAACTCGAGACCTACACGAGTCGCACTGCGAACGCACACCTTGAAAGTGGGTTGCTGGTCATCAAAGCGCTAAAAGAAACTTTCACCGGCCCTGATAACATAACTCGCAACTACACTTCGGCAAGACTGCTGACTAGGAATAAGTTCACCCAGGCTTACGGACGGTTTGAAGCGCGAATTAAGATTCCCTATGGCCAGGGCCTCTGGCCGGCATTCTGGACGTTGGGTGACAACATCGGTACCGCCGGCTGGCCCACTTGCGGCGAGATCGACATCATGGAAAACATCGGTAAGGAACCGTCGATCGTTCATGGCACTTTTCATGGACCTGGTTACTCGGGTGGGAACGGCGTGAGTGCGGCCTACACATTATCAGGTGGCCAGAAGTTTTCTGACGATTTCCACACGTTCGCTGTCGAGTGGGAACCGAACGTCATGCGGTTTTACGTCGATGGGCTCCTGTACAAAACGCGCACACCGGCGGACCTGCCCGCCGGCACATCATGGGTTTTTGATCATCCCTTCTTTATTATTCTGAACGTGGCGGTCGGCGGTGGATGGCCGGGGAATCCAGATGCCACCACAGTTTTTCCGCAACAGATGCTGGTTGACTATGTCCGCGTCTATCAACGCTCTTCGCCGTCAAACGTGCCAGTGCTCTTTACTGACGAAGGCGCGAACCGGGCACTGGCTCTGGACTCAGTGACGTTCAATCGCGATCCCTTCTCAGTGAGGAACTTTTACAACTTCAGTTCGGATCACACCACCAGGGTGATGCTGCTATCCGCTAACCTGGACCTGCAGCCCGGAGATGACCCATCGCTCGTGGCGGCCCAGGCCGATGATGGGAAAGGTCATACGTACCCGCTCGCAGTGGAATGGATAGGCAGGCTGCCGGGCTTTGATTGGATCACCGTGGTAATTGCCAAATTGCCGGATGAATTGTTAGGCGCTAATCAGGCGCTTATCAGCGTCACTGCACACAATCAATCGAGCAATCAGGTTTTGGTTTCCATTTCGCCTTAATCTCAGCGGCGATCGCACTTTGCGAACGGGAGGGTCTCTTATGGATTACAGAGTTGTCAAAGTGAAGGAACTTGTGGGCCTTCTAATTGCCGGAATTTTCCTGCTCTGCCTTGCAAGTTCAAGCTTCGCCCAGGGGAACCCGACCGGACCACCGCCCGGCGCCGGACCGCCGCCCAACAATAATCCCAATCTCCAGGACCGTTTCCGGCAGGTGGACGAAAGCAAATTGCGAAGCGCTGAAGTGGACGCCGGCACGGAGGAACGAAATCAAAAACTCCTGCAGGCCGCAATCGCAAACATGAAGGAGGACTTTAGCCGCATTCAGGTTCTGCGCAATGACATAGCCCGAAATCTGATAGCGCGCAAACCCCTCGACTACAAACTGGTCTCGGAACAGACTGCTGAAATAAATAAGCGCGCCAGCCGATTGAATGTTTATATGCGTGCGCACATTCCGGAGGACGAGAAGGAAAACAAGTTATCTGAACTTAAAAGCGAAGAGATGATTGGTGCTCTGGTCAGGCTTTGCAAACTGATCGATAGTTTCACCGAAAACCCTGCTCTGAAGAACGCGGCTACGGTTGACTCTAAGGACATTGCCAAAGCCAAAGAAAATAAAGCTAACGCCGATCGAGACCTGCTGGCGATCATCAAGCTCAGCGGTAGTCTCCAAAAGAAGTCCGAGAGCCTAAGAACGTCTCAATAGAAGATGGCCGGTCGCGCGATCTGCTCGTTCACTCAACGCTCACGGTACGATTACGAACCCGGCCTCTTGCTTTACGACCTTCTGTTGCACGATATCGCGACTTTCAATTAGAGCCGAGTACTTACCCGGCGGCAAACCGGTAAGCTTGATGTATTTGGCGAACGTCAGATGAAGCACAGGTTCAGCTGCCGGTTCTGTCAGTTGGTAATCCAGGGGCCTCACTGCCTGCCTGCCGTCCTTCATCAGCGTAACAGTGACTCGGACTAATGGTTTTCCCGTTTCGCGGGCAACGGCTGCGTTATAGAGTTTGAAGAAAATGATCAGGTTATCAGTCGAATGAAATTCGCGACTTGGCGATGGGCGAATCTGTACGTTGCCTTCGGTGAACACATCACCGTTCCTCGCCGTTTGTTTTACCGGCTCGGCGTGGCGGCTCAACACTGCTTCCGTGACCCAAAAATCCGAACGGTCAAGTGGCAGGACCAGCTTCTCCTGTTTGGCGGCCACCTTTCCTGACAGCCGATCTCTGACGATCAGATCAACCGTGTAGTTGCCCGCGTACAACTGCATGTCCTGTCTATAAAAGATCTTGTCATTTAAAATTGATTCATATTGCTGGGCCGAGAGCGCGACGTCAAAGTCTCCGCCCAGGCGCGAAAGAATCTTGTCTTCACCTTCAGCTCGGATCACGCCGAGAACTTCGAGTTGCAAACGCTGCTTATCGCCTTTCCGATCGAACTGCACCGCAGCCGGAGGAATCTCGAACGACAACGGCACGATGTAGAAGCCCTCCCGCGCTCGGAATGAATTCAACTGTAATGATAAAGGCAAAGTCGGATGGGCCTGCATATTGGCAAAGTTTGCCAGCAGTTTTCGGTCGTCAGGTGAGAAAGGCACAATCTGACTTGGCGGAATCGCATAGTAGCCGGGTCGAGTCAAGACGTTTGTGTCGGGTCTGCGGACCTCGATCTTTACTTTGCGAAAACTGCCGTCAAAGTTAGGATTCGTGCTGCGGTACGCCAGAGTGTAGCGCGAACGGATTTCTGCATCTATCCGCTCCAGACCTCCGGCGATATCATTGGTATTTTTTATGAAGTGCCCGCCAGTGTCTTCTGAGATTCGATATAAGAGGTCCTGTTGCCGATTCAACCCCTCCTGTCGGGTGATATCAAAGACGCTTTCGCCGGCCCCGGCCCTTCGTCGCTGTTCCATCTCGAGTCCCCCCGAAATTCCTCCCAGCGGAGAACCAGATACCAGCGCCCCTGACGTGGGTGCGCCGCCGGTCAGGCCACCCGAGTCGATTATGTAGATGGCCACATTGGCGCGATTGGCGATATCGATCGTGCTTTGTACCTGCCAATCGAGCGTTTCCGACGCGATAAACCCCTGCGAGAACATTACCAGAGTCTTCTTACCCGGTATCGATCGCAGACCCTCCGAGATCGCCGCCAGCGCTGCCAGAACGGGCCGGGTCTGTTGCGCGCTTAGCGTCGAGCGCAATGCAATATATTGCTCCAGCACATGCCGCGAGATTAAGGCTTGAGCCGCGGCTGATCCATTGAACCCTTGGCTAGGCGCAGTTCCCCCCGTCAGCTCGGGTCCGCTCGCTATTGAATCCCGCATTGCGCGTATGTCCTCCGAAAGTCCGCGGGCCTCGGAAGTCTTTGAAACAGTCGAGCTGTCATATGCCTTCTCGACTGCCGCGATGAGTTTTGCTTTGTCCTGGGTGAATGGCTGCAATAATTGCAATCCAGCGGAAATCGAAAATAGGGCAACCGAATCATTATTGGTAATGCGCTCGCGAATATACTTCATCATGCCTTCGCGCACATGTTTCAGGTTTGCTGCTTCAGTGCTTTGGCCGTCCAGAACCAGGGCAATAATGTTTCGCGGAAAGCCGGTTGGGATGCGTGGCCTGGTTTCAGTCGGGACTGTTGAGGTTGCGGTCTGAGTTGCTTCGTTGTTGTTGTTGGTGGTTAGTGTTGAGTCGAAGAATTCAATTTTCTGCGGCACGCCGTTCTCAGTAACCGTAAAGTCTTCGCGGTTGAGATCGGTGACGGCCTTGCCCTTCTTGTCTTTGACGATCACGTCAAGGCTCACGAGGTTTGACGTAACTTTGATTACATCGTCGTCAGCGCTCTTCGTTTGTTTCTTGTCTTGTGATTGAACCGGGATGGCGGCGAGAAAGACGGCAGACGTTACGAACAAGCTGAGACACGCACCTGTCCAGCGCTGCTTCAGAAAAGAATTGTGCTGATGCATCATATCTCGGTTCTATCGGCAGCCAACTTCTTAGGTCCGAAGGGCCGCAATTCTTTCGGGTCCGTTCGTGTGATTTCGTGGATCGTTCTTCATTTCTCAGCCAGGCGGAGGATCCACGAAATCACACGAAGCAACACTAAAGGATGTCGACCCTTTCGGGACTAAGAAATGCCTGCTCATTTCAATTCGAATTTGTCCTTCAGTCCGGCAATTTTTACCTCGAACTCGCCTGGCTCGACCAATGGTTTGTTATTAGCGCCAATGAAAGAAAGATCATCCGGGCGCAGCTTGAAGGTCAGAGTCCGACTTTGTCCTGGCTCAAGATAGATCTTCGCAAAACGTTTGAGCCTCTTTCCGGCGGGCGACAAAGAAGCAACGAGATCGCTGACATAAAGTTGGACAATTTCCTTGCCCGCTCGCCGACCACTATTGGTTACAGTGACGCTGACTGAAAGGTCACCGTTGCCCGTGATCGTCTTTTTATTGAGTCGAAGATCGCTGTAGGCAAAAGTGGTGTAGCTCAGCCCCTCGCCAAATTCGAACTGAGGCCTGAAGGCCATGTTGCCAAAGGCCGTGTCCTCTGTTTCGAAGGGCTTATGATCGTAGGTAATCAAACCATTCGGCGTGCGCGGATAGGTGAAGGGAAGTTTGCCCGACGGATTAACGTCGCCGAATAAGACATCGGCGACCGCCTGACCGCCCTCATTCCCCGGGTTGTAAGCCATCAACACAGCGCCGGCTTTATCCACAATGCGGTTAATGATTCTGGGGCGCCCCTCGACCAACACCAGCACCACCGGTTTGCCTGTGGCCTCAATGGCTTCCGCAAGTCTCAGCTGTAATTCACCCAGAGTTAGATCGGTAATGTTGCCCGGAGTCTCAGTGTAAGACCCTTCGCCAAGACAGAGCACGACCACATCAGCAGCGCCGGCGGCTCGCACTGCGGCAGGAATATCGACCTCCGCTTCGACGTCGGTGGGCGTGTTATTAGACGTAGATCCAGCCGGACGCGTGAGCTTTGTGCCCGGAACGTAAGTTACGTTTGCCGCGCCGGCCTTCGCTTCGATCGCGCGCCGAATAGTCGGACGATCCTTTGGATAGAGTGCCTCCTCCGAACCTTGCCAAACATAGGTCCAGCCGTTGTTGAGGGAGATCAGCGAGTCTGCCGTCGGACCAGTAACCAGCACTTTTCGATTTTTCGCCAGCGGCAACAGGTTGTTTGTATTCTTCAGCAGCGTCATCGATTCACGGGCTGCTTGCAGGCTGGCCTGTCGCGATTCTGCCAGTCCAATCTTTGACTTCAGCGCAGGATTAGGCATTGGGTTTTCGAAGAGGCCCAGCTCAAACTTCACTCTCAAGATTCGCCGTACGGCCTCATCAATTCGCGACTGTGGCACGGCGCCTTCCTTAACCAGCGCAATCAGATAATCGGCGAAGCTGTAATCCAACGGCACCATGCTCATGTCGATGCCGGCCATCACGGCCATTCGGGTTGCTTCCTTCTCGTTGTCCGCCAAATGCCAAATGGTTACCAATTTCTTGATGTCTTCCCAATCAGAAACTACAAATCCTTTGAAGCCGAGTTCATCACGAAGAATTTCAGTTAGGATGTGATGATTGATGTGGCCGGGAACCCCATTGATCTCCGCGGAGTTGACCATTATGGTGTGGGCGCCGGCTTTGACGGCGGCGTCGAATGTCGGCAGGAAATATTCGCGCAAGTAATTTTCCGGGATCCAGGCTGGAGTCCGGTCGCGACCGGTGAGCGGAAAACTGTAGCCCATGTAATGTTTCAAGCTGGTGGCCACATGGTCCTGCGAGCTGACATCTGAACCTTCCATGCCACGCACGAAAGCCACGCCCATTACTCTTGCAAGGTAAGGATCTTCACCGAAGGTCTCGTAGAAACGTGGCCAGAGCGGCTGGCGGCCAATGTCAAGCACCGGTGAAAAGCTCCAGGGGATGCCGGCGGCGCGCGTTTCCATGGCGGCGATTTCCGAACCCCGTTTCATCAACTCAGGATTCCAGGTTGCGGCCATGCCGACCTCCTGGGGAAAAAGAGTCGCACCCTGGACGTAGTTGGCGCCGTGAATCGAATCGATCCCGTAGATGACCGGAATTCCGAGCCGGGTCTTCTTTGTTGCGGTCTGTTGAATCTGCCCGATGATCTCATGCCACTTGTCGGGCGTCAGCGCTTGCTCCGCGACGTTAAGAATTGAACCGACACCATACTGCACGATTGCTTTGTCCAGCTTTGCCGGATCAATCTGGATCTCCTGATCCCTGCCCTTCGCAATCATGCCGATGGCCAGCTGGGTCATTTGTCCGACTTTTTCTTCAAGCGTCATTCGCTTGAGCAGAGCATCGATCCTTTCCGAGTTGTCACGCTGAGGCCCTGCCGCGCGAATGGTGTTTTGAAAGAACAGATCGCTGTCGTCGATGTCCGCGGTCACCGGTCCTCTTTCGCCTGATTGAGCTGGCAACGCGCTCATGTTTTCTGCCTTATGTGCCGGCAGTCCGAGCCAGGGTGAAAGCGCAGTAATCGCAAGCACGAGGGCCACTATTCTCATCGGATTATTGTTTCCTTTTTTAGGAAGGGATCAAAAGAAACTACGGCGCTATTCTCTTCTATTGGCAGGGGATATTCAAGCGGTAACGGGGATAGAAATACAGGTAAATGATAAAAGTTTTCTCAAACACTCTGTTCCTGGCGCCGTCGCCGCTTTTGCGGCAAATCTGCGGGTTGTGCTCCGTGGCCTCCGTGTCTCCGTGGTGAGACTAATTGTGGGCAGGAATTCACCACGGAGGCACCGAGAGCACGGAGAAAAAACTCACACCTGGCACACTATGGCCGTTCGTCCCACTCGCTCAGGGCTGTGTCTTCCCGATCAACTTGCCGAGTTCGCGCCAGGTAATGAGCTTGACGTTATTCTCCTTGAGCAACTTGCGAAAAGCATCGCTGGTCACGAAAGTGAAATCGCGCTGCCGCCATTCAGCGCCCCAATTTGGATGGCCAAAGGTCACCCCCTTCATCTCTTCGTCGGCAAATGCCAGATGCACGATCATGTCCGTGACGCCAGGTCGCAGACTCTTTATTTCGTTTGTGTAAAACGTGGACCAGTCCTCGGGGGTAACGGTTGGCTCAATGCTTATCGTTCTGTCGAGCACGACATCATCGGGGCCGAGCAAGGAAGGCATGAATGGCGCCCTGGCAAACCACTCCTGCGAAACTCTAAACGGCAGTTTGTTTTCGCGCGCCACTCGCAACAGCGTCTCGAACAGGGCCTTGCTCTGGTAAAGCGTGCCCATGTGTGAATCGAGATGCGTAGGTTGAATGCCAAGCGCCCGAGCCCGCGCGATCTGGGCCCGAATCTCCGCTTCCACTTCCTTGATATCCATGTGTGCGGCCGCCTCGTCTTCCAAAGGATATAAATAGCCGCTACCGTCCAGGAGCGACGGGACGCGCTCTTTCCCCAGGACGGGTCCCCAGCGATAGAGACTCCACTCGCTGGTGAGCGTCAGGTGCAGACCCAAATCGGCCTCCGGATGAGCGCGCGCATAGGCTGCTATCTCCGGGAGCCACGGACACGGAACCATGATGCTGGCAGAACTGACCAGTCCGCTCTCGAGCGCTTTGATCGAAGCGCTGTTAATAGAGTGTGCCGCCCCCAGATCGTCGGCATGCACGATCAGAAGTTTCGCGTCGCGAGGATAGCCAAGCCGTTCCGCTAAAGTCTTCGTCGCGGACTGTGGCCGCGACCGTTCTCTTCTATGAAGAGCCGGGGTTGACGAAGCAGCCAGCACCAACGTCATTGTGGCGACAAAAAGTTTTCGTCTCATTTTTCTCACCTACTGTAGAAGCAACATTAGTCTGCGGAACCTGGACCGAAACCTCTCTCCGAAGGAGGGGAAGGGAAGTTTGCGACGCCAGTTGATTCGCGCGAAAGGTACGTTTCGTTGACCGAAATGTCAAACACAATTTCTCTAAGAACGTCTTCGTAGGTTAGCAATACGCAAATAAAACTGTCTCCAAAATCTCATATTCGGATATGATGTGAACTTCAAAAAGACGTCAAACATCTCCATGGCATCCGAATCCCGGAACCTTGAAAAAGAAGGCGCGCCTCTGCTGAGACGCTTTGGGCTGGTGCAGGCGACTGCCCTGAACATGTCGAACATGATCGGCGTGGGCCCTTTCATCACGATCCCACTCTTGATGTCGGCGCTCGGCGGTCCCCAGGCGATGTTGGGTTGGATTGTCGCTGTGCTGATCGCGATTCCTGACGGGATGGTGTGGAGTGAACTCGGCGCGGCCATGCCTGGATCGGGAGGTTCGTACCTGTACCTGCGAGAGGGTTACGGTCGCGAGACCTTCGGCAGGCTGATGGCGTTTCTTTTTATCTGGCAGTTCATTCTCAGCGGACCGCTGGAGATAGCCTCGGGTTACATCGGCTTCGCCCGATACACCGGATATATCTGGCAGGGAATTAGTGGGCCTCAGACACTAATGGTAGCCGCGGCGGTGGGCATCGTTAATATCGTGCTGCTCTATCGCCGCATCACTTCCATTGGCAAGATTACCATCAGCCTGTGGATTGGCACCTTGCTTACTACTTTGGCAGTTGTGGTCACCGGAGCAATTCATTTTAGCGCTGCGCGCGCTTTTGAGTTTCCACCGGGTGCCTTTACGTTCTCGCTCGGTTTTCTCTTCGGATTGGGTGCTGCCTCGCGCGTTGGCGCTTATGACTACCTGGGTTATTACGACATCTGTTACATCGGTGACGAGGTCAAAAACCCGGGCCGGACAATTCCACGTTCAATCATCATTAGCGTAATCGCGGTAGCGATTATTTACTTTGCAATCAATCTGTCAGTTATCGGAGTTGTGCCCTGGCGAGAGTTTGTGCCCTATCAGGCGCACCCTGAATCGGGTTTCGTGGTTTCGCTAATGATGGAAAAGATTTATGGACCAAAGATCGCGACGGCCTTTACGGCGATGGTGCTCTGGACGGCGTTCGGTTCGGTCTTCGCATTGTTGCTCGGGTACTCGCGCATTCCTTACGCCGCCGCGCTCGATGGTTACTTTTTCAAAGTGTTCGGCAGGCTCCATCCCACCAAGAGATTTCCTTATGTCGCGCTAATCGTCCTGGGAGTTATTTCCATCGTGTGCAGCTTCTTCTCGCTTGATGCCGTCATTGATGCGCTTATTTCAACCCGCATCCTGGTCCAATTCATTGGTCAGATCTTCGCCCTCATATTGCTAAGACGGCGTGCACCGGACATGTCGCGGCCATATAAGATGTGGTTGTACCCGCTGCCCAGCATTATTGCGCTGATCGGCTGGGTGTTTATCTTTGCGACCACACCGTGGCCCGTGGTGGTACTTGGTCTGGGCACGCTTGTCCTCGGCGTGGTCTTTTTCCTGATCTGGTCCTGGTATACCGAGCGTTGGCCCTTCGCTCCTGCTGTCCCAACCACGGTTGATGGATGATTGAGAGAGAATACAATGTTCAGACAATTGACCTTCGGTTCTATCCTTCTATTCTTAGGCCTTAGCGCGTCGGCGATGGCTCAGAGCCAACGCCGGCAGCCTCCACCGGCAAAGATATTTCTGCGCGAACGCTGGACTATTCAGTCTTCTGCTCAGGTCAAAGAAAAAGGCGACGCGCTCTCCCAAAGGGGCTTTCAGCCGCGGGACTGGTATCCCGCCAGGGTTCCTTCAACGGTTGCCGGCACTCTGGTCGATAACAAGGTGTACCCCGATCCTTTCGTCGGCATGAATCTAAGAATGATGCCGGGTTGCAGTTATCCAATCGGCGCAAACTTCTCGTTGCGGCCGATGCCCGAAGACAGTCCCTTCCGCGTTTCCTGGTGGTATCGAACTGAATTTCAGGTGCCTGCCAGTTATCGCGGACGGAACATTTGGCTGCATTTCGATGGCGTCAATTTTCGCGCCAACATTTGGCTCAACGGAAAACAGATTGCGACCTCGGATCAAATCGCTGGTACGTTTCGCCTGCATGAGTTGAACATCCGCGATACAGCGCGGGCCGGCGAACTCAATACCCTGGCAGTCGAGATATTCCCGGCTTTGCCCGATGATCTTGGTTGGACCTGGGTCGATTGGAATCCGATGCCGCCGGATAAGAACATGGGCATCTTCCGTGACGTCTATCTCACCAGCAGCGGGCCGCTCACACTCCGTTATCCACAGGCGGTCACGCACTTCGACCTGCCCTCTCTCGAGACCGCGCATCTGACCGTCAATGCCGAGGCGCACAACGCCAATGATCATGAAGTGGAAGGCGTGTTGAGCGGGCGCATCGAAGGGATTCGCTTCTCACAGCGAGTCAAACTTGCAGCGCAGGAGACCAGGTCGGTTTCCTTCACGCCTGAGCAGTTTCCCCAACTCAATCTCCTTCATCCGCGCGTCTGGTGGCCGGTGCATCAGGGGGCGCAGCCGCTCTACAACTTGGAGATGGACTTCACCGCGGACGGCAAAGTCTCCGATCGCCAAAGCACGCGCTTTGGCATTCGAGAGATCACCTCCGAATTGGACAATCAGAATCACCGGGTCTTCAAAGTCAATGGCCGGAATGTACTTATCCGCGGAGGCGGCTGGGCCTCAGACATGTTCCTTCGTTTCATGCCTGAACGTCTGAGAACAGAGTTTCAGTATGTCAAAGACATGAACTTGAATACGATCCGTTTGGAAGGCCAACTTCAGCCGGATTACTTTTTTGATCTCGCCGACGAATATGGAATTCTAATTATGGCCGGTTGGTGCTGTTGTTCGCATTGGGAGCACTGGCAGCATCGGGACGATTACCAGGAAGGACCGGTTTGGGATAAGGAGGATTACGACATCGCCGCCAAGTCGCAGGCAGATCAGATCAGACGCTTAAGAAACCATCCAAGCGTGTTGGTCTGGTTGAATGGCAGCGACAATCCGCCGCCTGCCGATGTCGAAAAGATGTACGCAGACATCCTCAAGAAATATCAGTGGCCCAATCCATTCATTTCGTCGGCGACGGCGAAGAAGGCGGAGTTCAGCGGCGCCACCGGAGTCAAAATGGAAGGACCATACGAATGGGTGCCCGCTTCTTACTGGCTATTGGATAAAGAGGCCGGTGGCGCTCATGGATTCGCGACCGAGATCAGCCCCGGTCCCGCCGTGCCTCCGATCGAGAGCCTCCAGAGGATGATCCCCAGGGAGCATCTCTGGCCCATCGATGAGTTCTGGAACTATCACGCCGGCGGCGGGCAGTTCAAGAACATAGATTTGTTCACCGCCGCTTTGAATGGTCGCTACGGTGCGGCGAAAGATGTGCGTGACTTTGCTCTCAAGTCACAATTGATGACCTACGAAGGTCAGCGGGCGATGTTTGAAGCCTATGCCGGTAACAGGTACACATCGACCGGAGTGATTCAATGGATGCTGAACAACGCCTGGCCTTCACTGATCTGGCACCTTTATGATTATTACCTGATGCCGGCCGGCGGCTACTTTGGAACTAAGAAGGCCTGCGAGCCGATCCACGTGCAGTATTCCTACGACGACAAAAGCGTGGTCGCAGTAAATACTACCTATCAAACTCAGCGAAAATTGAAGTTGACGGCACAGGTGTTTGATCTCAATCTGGCGGAAAAGTTTTCCAAAGCAATTGAGATAGACCTGGCCGCGGATGGTAACTTCAAAGCTTTCGCCATACCGCAAATAAAAGATCTGACTGCGACTTACTTTCTCAAGCTCACACTGCAAAACTCCACTGGCCAGATTGTCAGTTCCAACTTTTACTGGCTGTCGACCACCGATGATGTGCTCGATACGAAGAAAACCAAATGGTTCTACACACCGGTGAGTTCGTATGCCGACATGACTCAGCTCGAAAAACTTCCCCCGGTAAGATTGGCCGTGGCTGGCAGAACCGTGCGTCGCGGCGGCGAAGAGATCGCGCGCGTGACCATATCCAATCCCAGTCGCAGCCTCGCCTTCTTTGTTCACCTCCAGATAAAACAGGGAAGCAGTGAACGAGACGTCCTGCCGGTGGTTTGGGAGGACAACTACGTCTCTCTGCTGCCCGGCGACCGCAGGGAGATTACGGCGATTTACAAGGTGAAGGATTTGGGTAATGCGGCCGCGATTCTGAAGGTTGAAGGCTGGAATAGTGCTCCGGTTAAGATTTCCCTGGCGTCGAACAAGAAACGGTGAAGACGATCCACGAAAATACACGAAGCGGAAAATATTGTTCGTGTGATTTCGTGGATCGGTTTTGTCCGGTCGGCTCAGGCCATCCTCATTTGCGCCTGTCGTTCCCGATCGTCAATGCGTTAGCCAGAGTCAGCTTTCCCCGCAATTCGATCTGTTCCGCTGACCGGCCTACGAGGACCTCAAAATCGCCTGCGTCTGCCCGCCATTGTTTTCGGTTCGCGTCAAAATAGGTGAGCGCGCGGCTATCGAGAGGCACCGTTACGCGTCTTGTCTCGCCGGCCCGCAAACTCACTTTCGTGAAACCTTTCAACTCCTTGACGGGCCGCGGCACTTTCGCGTGGGTGTCTCCCACATAAACCTGCGCCACGTCCGCGCCTTCGTTGCTACCGGTGTTCTTTATATCGAACGAGACCTCGTAGCGCAGACTTGTGGAGTCGCTGTTGGCGATGGTCTTGATCTGCAAATTGCTGTACTTAAAGGTTGTGTAGGACAGCCCGTAGCCAAATGGGAAGAGAGGTTTCGTTCCGTTCTTTTCATAGCCACGATAACCAACGAAGACGCCTTCCTTGTACACGACGCGGTTCGTGCCGGCTGCTGGGTAGTAACTGTCATGCACCGGATTGTCTTCCCAGCGGCGCTCAAAGGTAACCGGCAGCCGACCCGAAGGGTTCACTTCGCCGAAGAGCACTTCAGCCAGTGCTCTGCCGCCCTCCTGACCCGGATACCACATCTCAATGAGCGCTGGAACGCGATCAAGCCAGGCGTTCATCGCTACGTTCCCGCCCGACGTGAGCACCACAATCGTATTCTTATTGGCTGCTGTGATCTCCTCGATTAATTGGTCCTGCCCCGGTGGGAGACTAAATGTGCGGTCCGCGCCTTCACTCTCAGACCCCGGATCGAATCCTACCGCCAGCACTACGACATCGGCTCTGGCGGCAAGTTTCTTCGCTTCAGCATCGACCACGGTCCCGCTTCGATTAATGCCGAGTTGAAATTGCATTCTATTCCAACGAGGCCGGCCATGATGCTCTAACACTACCTTGTGCGCCGCAGCGTCGAACGCCATCTTGGTCTGGCCCACGACAGCGGCGGACGTGGTCCAACTATCGAACACGAGCTTGTCATCGAGATAGAGGCGATAGTATCCACCGTCTTCTCCGCTCGAGGCCACAAAGATGTCGTAGTTGCCCGGCTGTTTGGCCAGGTAGTAGCCGGTCCAGCGTGATGAAAGAGTGGCCGCAGGAAATTCCGCGCGCGCCGAACCTGATCGGAAATTGATGTGTTCTTCAGTGCGCGCTATCGACGGCGTGCCTTGCAGATCCTTGCTGTTGAAATATTCGGCGCGCAGACCCGGCTGACCATCAACGGGCTCGGTGGAAAAACTGGTCGCATCGGCCATCTCACCCAGGGAGGGCAGACCACGCGCGTAATAGATCGGAACAGCGGCGCCAAGGTAGTTACTCAAACCTTCAAGCATACTGGTTGCGACAAACGGTTCCACGCGCGCGCTGCCGCCGCCGACGGGCACTGCGGGATACGCGTCCGGTCCGATGATGGCAATCGATCTAATGTTTCCCTTTTTGAGAGGCAACAACCCGCCTTCATTCTTCAGCAGCACCTGACTCTCGCGCGCGGCCGCGAGCGTGGCACTGCGGCCCTGCTGGTTGTAGCGCGGTATGGACAGGTCGGTCTGGTCGCGGTCAAGCCAGCCAAATCGAATTGCCGTGCGGAGGATGCGCCGCACCTTTTCATCAATGGTGGCGACGGTAACCTTGCCCTCCCGGATCGCCGGCAGGAGCGTCTGCCGGTTCATAAAGACGCCAGCCGGCATCTCGAGATCGAGCCCGGCGTTCGCTGCCGCTACGCCGTCGTAGGTAGACGACCAGTCGGACATCATGATGCCGTGAAAGCTCCACTCATTTTTGGCGACGTCCGTATTCAGGTAACCGTTCTGTGTGAGATGCGTGCCGTTGGTGAGGTTATAGGAATCCATAATCGCACCTACCCGAGCTTCCTTTACGGCAGCTTCGAACACCGGCAGATAAATTTCGCGCAGCGTGCGCTCGTCAATAATTGAGTCGGTGTTGTGCCGGTCAAACTCCGAGTTGTTCCCCATGTAATGCTTGACGGTGGCGCTCACACCCTGGGCCTGCACGCCTTTGATATATGCGACCGCGATGCGCGAAGCGAGAAAGGGATCTTCACCAAAGTATTCAAAGTTACGTCCATTCATCGGCGCGCGATAAATGTTCACGCCCGGCCCCAGAAGGAAATGCACGCCCTTTGCTCGCGCATCTCTACCGATCTCAGTCCCGACTCGCTCTGCCAGCGCCGTATTCCAGGTCGCGGCCAAACCGACCCCCGCGGCCATCGCGGTGGCCGGTCCAAAGTTGCGAACGCCCATTGGTCCATCCGCCATTTTCAATCGCGGTAAGCCAAGTCGCGGGATGCCTCGCATGTAAAAGCCGTCGACGCCTCCGAGCAGGTCGATCTTTTCTTCGAGCGTCATTTGGCTGAGGAGAGACTCGACGCGGCGCTCAACTGTGGCGGTGTCAGGCGCGGTGGTCCGAGCGGGCGCCTGGGCAAGCGCGGAAATGACATTAAGGCTCAGAAATGTTAGAAGGGCGAGAGCTGAGAAGTGTTTTAGCATGGCGTTTTTCTAAGTTCAGAGCCGCGGTTCCAGAGCTCGCTCTGGATCGCGGCCCGTGCAGATCGGCTCCTTATCTTGTGCATTAAACGAACTGTTGCGGGTAAGAAATTGTATGATGGGTCCTGAAGCCGGTCAATGCTATTAGCGCTTGGGTGCGCGTAGTCTTAGCTATATCTTGAGGCATACCCGATCGCTGGGGAGGGTTACGTCTCCTGGGTGGTAGTGTCCTAGTTTGAAAAACTCTGCGCCACCTCGGCGTTCTCTGCGTCTCGGCGGTGAGTGTATTTGAACCCAATCATTCACCGCAGAGACGCCGAGCTCACTGAGACTGCGCAGAGAAAACCTTCATCAGGACACTCCGGCCCCGGCTGCTGACGTTGTCATTATGAAACCGCTAAAAATCGGCATCACTGGTGTGCGAGGCATTGTCGGCGAGACCTTCACGCCCGAAGTGGCCGTCGGATTCGCCCAGGCGTTTGCTACTTATCTCGACAGCGGTCGCATTCTTGTTTGTCGTGATACCAGATTATCAGGGCCAATGGTGCGCTCCGCAGTTGTCGCCGGCCTGCTGGCCGCGGGTTGCGAGGTAATTGATCTTGGCATTTGTCCTACACCCAGCCTGCAATTGGCGGTGGGCTGGCTGAAGGCAGACGGAGGGATTGCGGTCACTGCCGGTCACAATCCTGCGCAATGGAGCGCGCTGAAATTTGTGCGGGGCGATGGCCTTTATTTGAATCCCTTACAAGCCGAAGAGCTTTTAGACATCTACCATCAGGGAGAGTTTGCCAAGGCCACGTGGGATGAAATCCAACCCGCCATCCAATATCAGGATCCGATCGAGCACCACATCGATTTACTAAAGAATGCCTTTGACACTACCGCCATCAAAGCGCGTCGCCTGAAGGTTGCGGTCGATTGTTGTAACGGTGCTTGTTCACTACTTATTCCGCGTTGGCTTGCGGAAGTAGGTTGTGAATTTCTGGCGATCAATGCCGATCTTAACGGCGCCTTTCCCCATCGGCCGGAACCAACGCCAGAGACTATGGCCCAGCTCAGTGCGGTGGTTAAAGCAGGCCATGCTGATATTGGTTTCGCTCATGACGCTGACGGAGAGCGACTGGGAATCGTGACCGAACTAGGCGAGCCGCTCTCAGAAGAATCGACACTGGCCCTCGCCAGCCGTATTCGTCTCGAACAGGGCGCCGGCGCGATAGTGACGAATGTTTCAACCACCGGTGCGATAGAAAAAATCGCTGCGCGCTATGGAGGTTCCGTTGTGCGCACTCAGGTCGGCCAGACCTACATTGCCGAGGCAATGTTCGAACACAACGCCGTTCTTGGGGGCGAAGGCAGTGGCGGAGTGACCGTTCCGCAAATACATTTAACCCATGACAGCGCCGCCGCCGTTGGAATCATTCTCGAAGGCCTGGCGCGCTCGGGTGAACGGGTCTCGGACGTCGTTCGGCAACTTCCCCGATTGTTTATGTTGAAGCACAACTTGGCGGTGGAACCGAACCGCTTGTATTCGGTGCTGCAGGACTTTCGTGTCGCAATCGAGCGTGAGCAGCCAGCTTATGATCTGACAGACGGCATTAAAATAGAGTTACCCGAGGGTTGGATACACGTGCGAGCTTCCAACACCGAATCGATGATTCGCGTTATTGTCGAAGCCGAAGATGCGACGAAAGCTCGCCGCCTGCTTGATTGGGCGCGCGACAGATTGAATAAGTAAAAAGTGGAACTAGCCGCGGATTAACGCGGATGTTCGCGGATAAGAAATCAGAGATCCACATTTGTCTCTTAGCTCCGCCCTCGTTCACCAAATTATGCGACCGATACCAACCCTCAAAATCAGCATCTCCGGCGTGCGCGGAGTAATTGGCGAGTCTCTGACGCCCACCCTGTTGACGCGTTTTGCACAAGCCTTCGGTACTTACGTCGGCGCGCGTACGATTGTCATCGGACGCGATCCTCGTACCTCAGGTGAAATGGTCAAACAGGCAGTTGTCGCAGGCTTGCTCTCGAGTGGCTGCCGCATCCTTGATATCGGTATGTGTCCAGTGCCAACTATTCAACTTCTTGTGCGTCATTATCGCGCCCACGGCGGCATTGCGATTACGGCAAGTCACAATCCCGCGGAATGGAATGCACTGAAGTTCATTGGTCAGGGCGGATTTTTTCTGAACACTGGTCAGGCCCGTGAGCTGCTCGACATTTACCACCAGGGAGAATACACGCGGGTCGGCGGCGCGGAGATGCGGGAAGTGGTCGAAGCTTCCGGAGTGACTGATCTTCATATTCAAACGATCCTGGAAGTACTGGGACCGCTGCCAACGCGTCAGAAAAAGCTGCGCGTGGTTCTGGATGCCTGCAATGGGGCCGGCTCGCTGGTGGGTCCAAAGCTGCTTGCGGCGCTGGGTGCTGAAGTCATTCCGATTAATGTAACTCCGAACGGATCATTCCCCCGTCCGGCAGAACCACTGGCGGAAAACCTCGGCGACCTGTGCGCCGCAGTAAAGGCGCAACAGGCCGACGTTGGCTTTGCGCAGGACATGGATGCCGATCGCCTGGCGATAGTTTCAGAAGAGGGCGTAGCGATTGGTGAGGAGTACACGCTCCTGCTGGCGACACTCAAGGTTCTCGGCAAGCATCCCGGGCCAGTCGTAGCAAATCTATCAACGACGTCCGCGCTCCAGGAGGTCGTCAGCCGGTTTGGTTGCCCAGTCTTTCTGTCGAAGATCGGCGAGGCCAATGTCACTGAGGAGATGCAGAAACAAAACGCCGTAATTGGCGGCGAGGGCAACGGCGGCGTCATCTATCCGCGCATTAATTTTGCGCGCGATAGCCTGGTTGGCATGGCTCTCATCCTGCATCTGTTAGCGGAAACCGGTCAGACTATTACTGAGTTGGTAAATACCTTGCCGCGGTTCGCTATGATCAAAGAGAAACTGGTTTGCCCCTCAGATAAAATCGCCGCGGTGCTCAGAATGCTTCGCCGTGAGTATGCGGCCTATCCGATGGACCTGCGCGATGGTGTGAAAGTTAGTCTGCCCAACGGATGGTTCCTGGTGAGAGGTTCAAATACCGAGCCGATCATCCGCTTGACCGCAGAGGCAGAGCGTGAAGCAGATGCCAGGGCGATCATCGACAGCGTGTATTCAAGGGTTCGGGAGTGTCTTAGCTAACGAGTCATTATTAGTAACCGGGGCACTAGCCCGACCGTTAGGGAGGGCTCAGACACGCGGCCAACACATGAGCCCTCCCTAACCCGTCGGGCTAGTGCCCCGTTGTTAGGCGCCGATCTTTACGCAAACTTTAGAGACGACTAGTTGTCTTAATCCTTGACCGCCGGCGAGACTTCGGAAAGAATTCTAGTCGTTCGGCGGCTGAGCAAACACCATCAAGCAGCACCAGGTGCGAGGACTTCTGTGATCTCATTTCATACCGTTGCATGCCTCAGTCTTTTGTTGGCAATAGGAAGCGGGAGTCTCGCTTCAATCAACACACTTACCGCTGCTCCCGTACCTGCGGGACGGCTGACCGGAGAGCACCCAAATGTTTCACAGGTAAGTCGGGGCAGGGACGTGTCCTCCCAAACACTCTTCGACGATTTTAACTACGCGACCTACAAACAGCTCGCGAAACACGGCTGGATCATTCGTACCGCGGCCGGGTGGCCCGGAGTGCCGGGGGCAACCTGGGGAAACAAGGGCGTCTCATTTCCTGTCGACCAGGATCACCGAGGCAATCGTCTGCTGCGCATGATCTCTTCCACCGACGGCACCGGATCCAATACCAATCAGACGCAGATTTGCCACCAACGCAAATACCTGGAGGGTACATACGCCGCTCGGGTTCGCTTTGTTGATGTGCCGACGGACGGCCCCAGCGGGGATCAAGTCGTACAGAGCTTCTACACGATTAGCCCTCTGAAGGCGCCGATGGATCCTGATTACAGCGAGCTGGATTTTGAGTATCTGCCGAATGGGGGCTGGGGCAGCGCTGGGCCTACGTTGTTTACGACTTCCTGGAGGACCTTCAGTCCGGAACCTAATTGGAAAAAGGACAACGTCTTTGACACCAGCACTGGAAGCATTGCCGGGTGGCATACACTCGTAACCCAAGTCTCTGGTGGAAAGGTGAAGTATTTCATCGACGGCAAGTCTCTGGCGGAACATGGCGGACAGTATTACCCGCGATCGCCGATGTCGATTAATTTTAATCTTTGGTTTATCAGGGATGCGACCGTAAAATCCAGTGCGGTACGTCATTACCAGGAAGACATTGATTGGGTGTTCCATGAAGCAAAGAAAATACTGGCGCCGGGAGAAGTTGAAGCGAGGGTAGCTGCCCTGCGACGAAGGTCTATCAGATTTCAGGATTCAGTTCCGGCCCCTGTGCCGGCGTTGATATCACCTTGCGATTACTGAGGGAGCCATTGCTGGAGCTCTGGTTTAGTTTGCCAGGAGTGCTCTCATTAGCACCGGGGCTTTAGCCCGGTGATTAGAAATTGAGTTCACACTGAAACCGTTTAAACGGTTTTCAGTTTGTCGGGTACCACATTCACCGCGCTAAAGCGTCGGTGCTAATGAGAAACGGCGTCAGAATTCAAACTGCACAACTGCCGAATTCTGGAGGAGTGTCCATGAAGAAAATGATGTTTTTCCGATCTGGAATCTTAACAGTCTTAATCCTTTTGGTTGCCGGCCCGGTTCCTGGCCAGAACGCTTCGAAGCCTCCCGAGTCCGAAGCCTCCAAACTCGTCTATGCCGACTTTCAGAACGCACAAAGCGGGCGGCCAGTCAGCAAGCATGGTGGCGCGGTGCGGTTGAACGTGTATGCTCAGAACTTAGCAAACCCTCCCCAATTTCGTGGTTTGGAAAATGCAAATCCTCCCGCCCCGGCGTTTGCGCGGGTGACGGCGGATGATGTTGCTGCTGCTTTCGATTACGAACTGCGCATCCCGAACGAGTGGGAGGGCGTCAATATGGAGGTATTCGGTGAGCCCGAGAAAGACGGCAAACTCGTGCCTGACGATGTGAGTGGCTATAAGTTCATCACCCTCCGCGTCTTTGCTAAAGGCACCCAGTACGTAAAACTCGAGCTGATTACGCGCGGTCAGGGCTCCAATCTCGAGTCCGGTTATCCCGCAGCGATCATTCACCTGTCTCCGGGTTTCAATACCTACAAAGTCAAGCTCGACTCTTTTAACCAACCAGATTGGGCGGTGCAACTTGATCTCAAGCGGGACGTCCTCAAGAAGTTAACGTCCGTCACTGTCGGGGTGCACTGCGATAAGTGCGTCATGGAGAAAGGGACCGTGGTGGTCGACAACATCGCTTTCGAGAAATAGGGTCCGCTGTAAGGTCCGAGCTGGGAGCAAATCCAAATCGTCTCATCGCCTAACGGAAACTCTTGCCGTGGAGAAAATCAAACCCGTGACCCCCAAAGCTGAAGGCGCGCCTGCGCGGCGCGAGTTTTTAAGATTTGCCGGTCTCGGTGCGCTGGGACTGACTCTGTCAGAGCTTCCCTTTGGTCGTGGGCCGAAGCGCGAACTGCTGCTCTACGTCGGGACCTACACGACGGGCAAGAGTGAAGGAATATATCTGTATCGGTTGGACCTCTCTTCGGGAGAGTTAAAGCATGTCGGCACCACCAGGGGCGTAGTTAACCCGTCGTTTCTCGCTCTCGCACCCAGCCGGCGTTATCTGTACGCGGTCAACGAAGTTGGAGATTTTGCGGGTGCAAAGAGCGGAGCCGTGAGCGCGTTTGCTGTCGATCAAAGAACTGGCGAACTGCGGCTGCTGAACCAACAAGCATCGGCGGGCGCCGACCCCTGTTATGTAGATGTGGATGCTCGAGGCAAGTTTGTTTTGATAGCGAATTACACCGGAGGCAACGTGACGGTTTTCCCGGTCGAGCGCGACGGCGGTTTGGGCGAGGCTACGGATATGAAGCAGGGCCGGGGCTCGAGCATAAACCGGGAGCGTCAGGAAGGTCCGCATGCGCACTGTATCGTGCTGGATCCAACCAACCAGTTCGCGTACTCATGCGATCTGGGAACAGACAAGATTATGATTTTCCGCTTCGACCCGCGACACGGAAAGTTGCTGCCGAACGAACCGCCCTGGGTGCAGATCAAGCCAGGCGCGGGACCGCGCCATCTGGCTTTTCATCCAAACGGCAGATACGTCTTCGTGCTTAACGAACTGCATTCGACGGTAACAGCGTTCGCGCGCGACCCAGAGAGGGGAAGTTTGAAAGAGCTGCAAACCTTAACCGCTCTGCCAAAAGACTTCACGGGAAGGAACACGAGTGCCGATATCCACGTTTCCCTGGACGGCCGATTTCTTTATTGCTCGAATCGGGGTCACGACAGCATCGCTATTTTCGCAATAGATCCGCGCCGCGGTGGCCTTACTACGGTTGGCCACGAATCCACTCGAGGCGTGACGCCACGCAACTTTGCCATCGATCCAAGCGGAGCGTTTCTGCTGGTGGCTAATCAAAACTCCGACAACATCGTAGTCTTTCGACTTAATCAAAAGACTGGCCGGCTCAGCGCGACGGGACAGGTGGCCCGGGTGCCATCTCCTGTCTGCCTTAAGTTCACCGCTCCGTTTTCGTAACATCGCCTGTTGTTGGGTAGTATGCAATTTTCAGTCTTCTCTGCGTAATTCTAAGCGAGCTCTGCGTCTCGAAAGTCAAAAGACTCAAAAAAGAATCAACGCAGAGAGGCCGAGCACGCCGAGAACGCGCAGAGAGTTCAGATTAAGACGCTAAGCGGCAATTGACCTGGAGTATTTCTGAAATGATGCGACGCCTAAGAAAGCCAGCGCACTTGTTGGCCATCCTTCTGTTAAGCCTCGTACCTTCCTTAGCCAGCGGACAAACAAGATTCGTCGTCAGGCGCGGAAAAGAGCTCGTCTCGCCGAACGGAAAACCGCTGCTCTTGAAGGGCATTAATCTCGGCAACTGGCTGCTGCCCGAGGGTTACATGTTCAAATTCAAGCAGACCAATTCGCCGAGGTTGATTCAGGCCGCCATCAGTGAGCTGGTCGGGGAAGACGAGGCGCGACGATTCTGGAAAACTTATCGCGACAATTACATCACGCGCGAAGACATCCGATTCATAAAGCAGTCCGGATTCAACTCTGTTCGGGTTCCTTTCAGCTACCGGTTGTTTGTATCAGACACAACGGGTCCAGGACTGGATGGCCCCGGTTACGAACTGTTAGACAGAGTTGTCGACTGGTGCCGGAGAGAAGGTCTCTACGTAATTCTGGACATGCACGCAGCTCCGGGCGGACAGACCGGCGACAACATCGATGACAGTTTTGGGTACCCGTTCTTGTTTGAAAGCAGCGAGAGTCAGGAGTTGACTGTTAACGTGTGGCATAAGATTGCTGCTCGGTATCAGAACGAACCGAATGTGATCGGATACGATTTACTCAACGAGCCAATCGCACATTATTTCGATGTCGCATCCCTAAACCCAAAGCTGGAACCGCTCTACCGCAAGATCGTTTCGGGAATACGAGAAGTGGACGGGAACCACATCATCTTTTTGGGTGGCGCGCAATGGGACACCAACTTCAAAGTTTTTGGACCGCCCTTTGATCGAAAGCTCGCCTACACTTTTCACAAGTACTGGATGACGGTGAATCAGGAGGCGATCCAGGAGTATCTTAACTTCCGCGACAAATACAACGTCCCTGTCTGGATGGGCGAATCCGGCGAGAACACCGATGAATGGATCGATTCTTTTCGGAAGTTGCTCGAAGCGAATAGCATTGGTTGGTGTTTCTGGCCTTATAAGAAACTTGACGCGACCTCATGCATCGTCTCGATAAACTCGCCCGAAGATTGGACAGCGATCGTCGCCTTTGTGGAAGGGCCAAGGACTACTTTTGAAGAAGTGAGGAAGCACCGGCCGCCGAAAGAGAAGGTTCAGAAAGCATTGAACGATTATCTCGAGCGGATAAAGTTTTCAAACTGTCGAATCAATCAGGGCTATCTGAAGGCATTGGGATTAAGGTAAAGGTTCTATGTTTTCGGCGTTTCGTGTGATTTCGTGGATCGTGTCCTATGTGACCGAAAGAACGATCTACGAAATCACACTAACGGCACGAAACACAAACTTCCTATTTCTTGACGCTCAATCCCAGAGCTTTCACGACCTCTACATCAGGCGTCGCGTGGCCATTTTGCTTATTAACCACCGCAAAGCCGCCTGCGTAATCCCACATGGTCCAGCCGATGCCGTACTTCTCCAACGCGGTGCGCATGTCCCTAAGCCAAACAGCGCGGTCCGCAGGCGGCGCAAATCTGCGATAGGCGCCGAATTCGTTACAGGTAAGGGGTACCTGATACCTTGCAGCCCAGGCGGCAGCCATCCCAATCTCCCGGTCAATGCGGGCGGAGTTCCAACGGTCTTCGCCATAGCGAAGCAGATTGTTACGTGCTGGTTCATCCTGAATCGTGTCGAGGACCTTGCTTACGCTTTCCGGATTCGACGGATAGGGGATGTTCTTATAGAAGGTCACGTTGGCGCCAGCCCATGTCGCGCCCTGATGCGTGAATGCAAACGGCTCGTAGAAGTGGAAGTTGTAAATAATATTCCGGTCGGCATAAGGCTGCAAAAACAGCAACTCGGGAAGGCCTGACCACCTATGGCCCGACGCGATTACGGTATGCTGCGGTGCGCCTGAGCGAATGGCGGAAATGAGTTTCCCCTGCATGCCAAACCAACGATAGCCATCTTCCACCATCGGCTCATTGATGACTTCAAGAAAGACGCGCTCGGGATCACGCGTTGAGAGATGCTGGGCCAGGGCTCGCCAGAATTTGCCGAAAGCTTCGATCTGACGATCGTTGCTATTAAGCCTTACCTTAAATTCATCAGACGGATGGATATCAACGATCACGGCCAAGCCTTGCGCCAGTATCAGGTCAAGCGCGTCGTCGAGATACTTCAGGTACTCGACCTTTAGTCTACCTGGATCATCCCCATTGAAGAGCGGTGCGGGCTCGAGGGTAAGGCGAACATGATCAAAGCCAATGCCTCTAATAAGAGCGATGTCTTCCGCCGTGGTATGTGATTCGAGGTGAGCTTTTGAATAATCGCCCGACTGCGCGAACCAGTGACTCAGATTGATTCCGTGACGCAGCCGGCCAAGTCTGGAGGCCGGAACCCCCGACTGCACTGACGAGTACTCGGTCGCGTCGACTTTACCATCAGGTGACCTGCCGCTTACCGCGGTTGACACGGGTGCCAAAATGGAGATAGTTACGGCACTGATCAATAAAGAGAGCAATCGTTTCAGCATGCCGATTCTTTTAACAGCCTCAGCAAAAGAAAGCAAAGTAAGATCCCTTTGGAAAGTTGGCCAACAGGTGAACATGGCAAAACTGCTGATCCTTTTTCTGGCGCTGTTAACTCTGACTGCCGGGACCTCTCAATCTCAAACCAAACTGGGCAGAGAGATCGGCAGGCACAAGGTCACGATACCCGTACACACTGGGTGGCAATTTCACGAGGTCGGCAAAGACAAGTGGTACCCCGCGAGCGTCCCCGGCTGTGTGCATACTGACCTGCTTAACAGCAAACTGATCGACGATCCCTTCTATCGCGACAATGAAAAAAAGCTGCAATGGATAGGCAAGACCGATTGGGAATATCACACTACCTTCAACGTCACGGCTGAGATGCTCGAGCAAACAAATGTAGAACTGGCCTTCGAAGGGCTGGATACTTACGCCAGCGTGTTCCTCAACGATCAACCTCTGATCAGTACCGACAACATGTTTCGCACCTGGCGAGTGGACGCAAAACGTCTCGCGAAAGCTGGCGCCAACATCCTCCGCATCCGCTTTCGTTCGCCCATCAATGAAGTCTTGCCCATCATGGCAAAGATGAATTACGAACTGCCGGCGGGAAATGATCAGGGCGAGAAAACAAGCCCGCATACCCGCAAAGCGCCTTACCAGTATGGTTGGGATTGGGGACCGCGGTTTGTCACCAGCGGTATTTGGCGTCCGGTTTACTTAGAGGCCTGGGACCAGGCGCGCGTGGACGATTTGAACATCTTGCCAAAGCAGATAACGGCTGCCGCCGCAACATTGACGGCTGAGGTTGAAGTCGTTGCCAACAACAGGGCCAACGCAACAATTATCGTGGACAATCTCACCGACAAGAGCGTGGCAGCAAGACGCGAGGTGAACCTGGCGCCTGGCCCCAATCGCGTCTCGCTCGACTTCATTATTCCGCATCCAGCTCTTTGGTGGCCTAATGGACTGGGCGCTCACCCTCTCTATACTTTCGAAGCGCGGCTGCTGATCGATGGCAAGCCCGTGGATGAAACAACGAAGCGCACGGGCCTGCGCGCGTTGGAACTCAGGCAACAGCGCGACGAGTCCGGCAAGAGCTTCACCTTTGTGATTAACGGCGTGCCGGTCTTTGCCAAAGGCGGCAACTGGATTCCGGCCGACAGCTTTCCAACCCGCATCAGCAAAGACAAATACCAGCAATTGCTGGAATCGGTGCGCGACACCAACATGAATATGCTGCGCGTCTGGGGCGGCGGTATTTATGAGAGGGACGACTTCTACGATCTTTGCGACGAAATGGGGATTCTCGTCTGGCAGGACTTCATGTTCGGGTGCAGCTTGTATCCGGGTGATGAAGCATTTCTCGAAAACGTGCGCCAGGAAGCCAACGATAACGTGAAGCGCCTGCGGAATCATCCGAGCATAGTCATCTGGGTCGGCAATAACGAGATCGAGTCCGGCTGGTTTCACTGGGGCTGGAAGGAGCAGTTACCTGCAAAGCTCTGGGACGACTATCTGAAAATCTTCTACGGCGTGTTGCCGGAAGTGTGTAAATCTCTGGATCCTTCACGCCCTTACTGGCCGAGTTCACCCAGCTCGAACCTTGAGGACGATCCGGAATCGCAGAAGATGGGAGACCTTCACTACTGGCAGGTTTGGCACGCTTCCGCTCCCTTTACTGAGTATGAGAAACAATTTCCGCGCTTCATGAGCGAATATGGTTTTCAATCGTTTCCGCAGATCGAAACTGTCACCACCTACACTGCACCCGCCGATCGCGACATCAAGTCGCCGGTGATGATGGCCCACCAGCGGCATCCGCGCGGCAACCAGTTGATCCGCGAATACATGCTGCGCGAGTATCCTGAGCCGAAGGACTTCGAATCCTTTCTCTACGTTAGCCAGGTCTTGCAGGCTGAAGGGATCAAGGTCGGCGCCGAGCACCTGCGGCGCATCAGGCCGCACAACATGGGCTCGCTTTTCTGGCAGATTGACGACTGCTGGCCGGTCGCCTCTTGGTCGAGCATCGACTACACGGGACGATGGAAAGCGCTGCAATACTATGCGCGCCGTTTCTACAACGACATCCTAGTTAGCCCGCACGAAGAGAACGGTAAACTCAACTTCTACATCGTCTCGGATCGGTTACAGACGACTGCCGCGCAATTGCAGGTGAGTCTCCTCGACTTCGAAGGACGTACGTTGTGGAACCAGGAGCAGGACATCCAGGTTGCCGCCCTCAACAGCAAGGCCTATTTGAACATTCCGATTGACACGTTATTGGCAGGGAAGGATGCGAAGAGCGTGTTTCTGTTTGCGGAGTTACTGGTGGATGGCAAGCCCGTATCGCGCAACGAACACTTCTTTCAACCCTACAAGAATCTCTTCCTGCCGCGGCCGCAGATGAGCACGCAGGTCGTGCGCATGCGGGCGGGCTTCAGAATCACTCTGTCTTCGGACAAACTGGCGCGGGCCGTTTACTTATCGGCGCCGGACTATGCGGGTTTCTTTTCCGACAACTACTTTGACCTGATTCCGGGAAGGAAAGTCGAAGTGGAGTTCCGCACCGGCGGCGCAGTAAATTTGGCCGACTTTCAGAAGCGGCTAACCATCCGCTCACTGGCTGATGCTTTTTAGGTGTGGATCAATCACCGGGGCACTAGGCCGACCGTAAGGGAGGGCTTCTGTATTAGCGACGTGCAGTAAGACTGAGCCTTCCCTTGCGGTCGGGCTAGCGCCCCGTGGGCATGCGCCCATCTTGTTATTAGAACTTTAGAGACAGGACACCAGGCACGCGGAAGTCTGCCCAAGCGCTTCCGCGAAATTCAAATCAATCACTCAACCTGTACTCAAAAAAGAAGCGTCCAACCTGAATCGACGCCCGGCCGTCCGCGGGCGGACTGATGAGCAGCGAGCGAACCATGCTGCTTTTGCGATTGACGTGCGCGTCGACTGTGCCGATGGCTTCACCGCTAGCGGCGCGGTAAAAGCTCACGCGAATCGCGTCGTTGTTTATTCGCTGATAACCAAAAACGTACTCGCCCGGTTGCAGCAGCATGTTGCCGATCTTCAGCGGCGTCTGCGTGATAAAGAAATGCGAGTACTTACCTTCGGCTGAGTATCCGGCAGTGATCATTACTACCCCGGCTATGAATTTGCCGCGTCCATCCGTGACTCCTGAAGCAGTCCGAAATTCGGTTTCAATGTTCTCTTTGATGACCGGTGCGCGCGCGGGAATCAGCTTCCGCAACTCCGGTTCAGTAGCGGTGCGCCAGCGTGTGCGAACTGCTGGGATTGCCCCGGTCGAGCTTGCCAGGACCAGCGATGCAGCGACCAGGAGGTTCATTAGAAGGGCGGATGGCAATGATGCGTCTCCTTAAGACCAAACTATGTTAATGAGAGAGCGTCCGCGGCACAGGATTGAGTATAATCGATTTCGTTCTGGTTAGGGTGATTTCGGCGGAGGCAAATTTCAACTATCTCAGTCTAGCTGAGGTGCGACGTCGAGGGGGGAGTCCGCTAACGCGGACTAGAAGTCTTCTTAACATCCAGTCGCTTGATCCACAATCGATGCGCGCAACGGCTCAACTTAACAAACCGGCGGTCGGCATTTTTTGTTTGCTTCTCTTGCTTTGCTTTGTTTGCAGGCAGGCGGTGGCTCTTGATCCCAGCCGCGATCTCTCTCAGTTCAACGCCCAGGTGTGGCTGACTGAAAACGGCCTGCCACAAAATACAATTCACTCGATCACACAAGCAAGAGACGGATATGTGTGGCTCGCTACCGAAGAAGGTCTGGCCCGCTTTGACGGAATCAAGTTCACTGTTTTCGACAAACAGAATACGCCAGAGTTGAAGAGTAACGGCATTAGGGTACTGCTCGAAGATCGGCGCGGCGCCCTCTGGATCGGCACCACCGATGGTCTGGTGCGACTCCTGGATTCAAAGTTCACCGCGTTTACCATTCGAGACGGATTGCCGAGCAACGTCATTGATGCCTTATGCGAGGACCACGATGGCTCGCTCTTGGTGGTAACCGCTGCCGGAATCGCACGCTTCGGGGATCGCGTCTTCACCCCTTTCGCGGCCCAGAGGGAGTTTCCCAAAAATGGAATCAAGGCTTTGTTTGCAGATCGAGAAGGTGCGCTCTGGATTGGTTCGTCCGAGGGTCTGGCGCGCTACCAAAACGGAGCTGTCGTCAAATACACGGTGCAAGATGGCCTGGCCAATAACAGCGTGGTCTCGATTGATCAGGATCTGGACGGCCGCCTGTGGGTCGGCACGAGTAGTGGCTTGAATCAGCTTGAGGGCAGACGGTTCCTTACCTATACAACGCGTGAAGGGCTGCCGAACAATCGGATCATTTCGCTGGCGGTAGACCGCGAGGGCAGCGTATGGATCGGCACCGCCGGTGGCTTGAGTCGCTTCGCAGACGGACATTTTTCCAGTTTTCGTCTCGGCGATGGACTGGCAAACGAAATCATTCTCTCGATCTTTGAAGATCGCGAAGGCAGTTTGTGGTTGGGCACTGAATCGGGCGGTCTGAATCTGTTGAAGGACAAAAAATTTACCACTTACACATCAAGGGAAGGACTGAGCAGCGATCTGGTCAAGTCGATCTACGAAGATCGTAAGGGCAACATTTGGATCGGAACGAACGGTGGCGGCTTGAGCCTCTTGAAAGATGGAAAGTTCACCACCTATACAACAGCGGATGGCTTATCCAGCAACGTTGTCCTGGCGTTGTTCGGCGATGACGACGGAAATCTCTGGGTCGGAACTCCTGACGGATTGAATCGATTAAAAGATGGAAAGTTCAAAACATTTACTTCGGCTGACGGACTAGCTAATGATTTCGTTCGATCAATCTACGCGGACCACAGCGGCAATCTCTGGATTGGCACGCGCGGCGGCTTAACGCGATTGAGACGCGAACGCTTCAATATTTACACGACCGCAGATGGGCTGCCTAATGACTTTGTCGGAACAATCTATGAAGACGCGCAAGGCAACATCTGGATCGGCACGCTCGGTGGGTTGAGCAAGTTTAAAGACGAAAAGTTTACTAACTACACCACCCGAGACGGGCTCTCGAGTGATGTCGTCATTTCGCTTCACGAGGACGCCGATGGTGCGCTGTGGATTGGTACGAGCAGCGGCGGACTCAATCGGCTAAAGCAGGGCAAGTTCGCTGCTTACACGACTCGAAACGGGCTGTCCGATGATGTCGTTTATGGCATTCTCGAAGACCGCCAAAGCAGTCTCTGGTTAAGCTCCAACAAGGGTATCTTTCGCGTCAACAAAAAGGAGTTGGACGACTTTGCAAATGGGACTGTAGGCTCGATCACTCCGGTGATTTATGGAACTGCGGACGGAATGATCACGCGCGAGTGCAGTGGTGGCGGCCATCCCGCGGGCTGGCGCAGCTCTGACGGTAAACTCTGGTTCTCGACCATCAAGGGTGTGGCGATGATCGATCCTGAGAAGATAAAGCTGAACGAGCAGCCACCGCCGGTCGCCATCGAGCAGATCCGCGTTGATGACGAATCGATTAGCCCGGCGCAAACTATCGAGCTCGGCCCGGGCAAGAGCCGGCTCGATTTTTATTACACAGCGCTCAGTTTCGTGGCCCCTGAAAAAGTCAGATTCAAGTACAAGCTCGAAGGATTTGATAGTGACTGGGTTGATGGCGGGACGCGCCGGATTGCTTACTATACAAATCTGCGGCCCGGTCGCTACAAGTTCCGCGTGATCGCTTCGAACAATGATGGCTTATGGAGTCCCACCGGCGCCTCCTTCGATCTTTATCTGAAGCCACACTTCTACCAAACGTATTGGTTTTATGCTCTCTGTACTCTTATCCTGGCTGTGATCGTTTGGCAGCTTTATCGATTCCGTCTTAAGCGCGTAGAGTCGCAGTTTGCCGCCGTGCTTGCCGAGCGCAATCGCATTGCTCGTGAGATTCACGACAACCTGGCGCAGGAGATGCTGGGCATCTCGGTACAGTTGGAAGTGGTGGCCCGAACGATGCCGGCTTCCGCGGAATTGGCCAAGACCCACCTGGACCGAGTAAGAATGTTGGTGCGCCATGGGATTGCAGAAGCCCGCCGCTATGTTTGGGATCTGCGCTCGCAAGCGCTGGATAAGAACGATCTGCCGGCGGCATTGAGTGACACAGCGAGGCGTCTGACCACTGAGACCGCAGTCTCTGCCAAAGTGGAAGTCAGCGGCACATTCCGGCCCCTCAGCCCGCTGATTGAAGGCAATCTTCTGCGAATCGGACAGGAAGCCGTTAATAATGCGGTAAGACACGCGCAGGCCCGAAACATTCTTATTAATTTGAAATTTGAAGCGAGGCGCGTACAACTAAGTGTGCGAGATGATGGAGATGGTTTTGATTATCAAATCGTACAGAATGGGGATGGAAAGCACTTTGGCCTGATCGGCATGCAGGAACGTGCAGCGCGAATTGGCGGCACACTGAAAGTAGATAGTCGTGCTGGCAAGGGTACGGAAGTGCTGGTTGATGTACCGATCAGTGGCTGAGTCAAACACAGGGAAGGGAAAAGTCAATTTCACGAAGCTCTGAACAGCTCAGTGGTCGCTAGTCAGTTGGTCTTCCCTTTCTCCTTCTCCTCTGGGAGAAGGGCTGGGGATGAGGGTTTGCTAGAGGGAATCAATTTTCTGATTTGTGCTTCGTGCTTGGCGAGTGGCATTCAAAGACAAAAACTATCGATCGGGTGGACTTGGCGGTAAGCCCTCACCCCAACCCTCTCCCAAAAGGGAGAGGGAGTTAAAGCAACAACGACAAAACTGAAGTTTGACGAACCTGAGATGAGTGACAACCCGATCAGAATCATGGTGATTGACGATCAGGCGGTCGTGCGTCAGGGCTTCGTCGCTCTCATCAACACCGTCTCAGATATGATCGTAGTTGCCGAGGGCACGAACGGTCAGCAGGCGATCGAACTCTATCGGCAACATCGGCCTGACGTTACTTTGATGGACTTACGGATGCCGCAAATGGGCGGAGTTGAAGCGATCGTCGCCATTCGAAAAGAATTCCGGGACGCACGTCTGATCATACTCACTACCTACGACGGCGACGAAGATATCTATCGTTCATTGCAAGCCGGAGCTCAGGGTTATTTGCTGAAGGACATGTTCTTTGAAGAGTTGGAAGATGCAATTCGGAAAGTCCATGCCGGGTCGCGGCGAATTCCCGCTCAGGTGGCAGAGCGGCTGGCAGAGAGAATGGGCAGCACTGATCTCACCGGGCGAGAGATCGAAGTGCTTGAACAGATCGTGGCCGGCAATAGCAATAAGGCAATCGCTCACCGACTGAATATCAGTGAAGCAACCGTCAAGAGCCACATCAATAGTATTCTCAGCAAGCTGGGAGTGAGCGATCGGACCCAAGCTGCTACTACCGCCTTACAGCGCGGCCTGGTGCACCTGCGATAGCGGGCTACGAAGAACTATTGAGCATCGGTCGGGATCGGTGAAACCATCCACGAAATCACACGAAAATAAAACCACTCGAAATCATCTTGGTGGTTCGTGCGGGTTCGTGCATCGTATTAGTTCTTCGGCGGCCTGCCAGGCTCACAGTGCCCGCCCTCAAAAAACTAGCCAAAGATGAACCACGATGATGTAAATCCGCGGCCGCGGCTTATCATCTCCACCTAAAGTTGTAGACGAAGACCCATCAACGGGCGCATGACACAGAGGAAGCGTCGTGCTACTTTCCCTTTCGTAATAACCATTTTCCCGGTCTCGGGTTCGTTGAGTCAGAGGTGTATTTCCTACCTTAACTTTGTTGCACACTTAGCGACCTCTGATTTCATGTAATCGAGCCCGCGACCGGGCCCTAAGTCGAGCAAGCACGGATGGCCCTGCAGTAACTTTAGTCTTCATTCGGTGTGTTTTTGTTCAGGCTCTAACTAACTCAATCCGGAATGAGTTCGAAGGAACTCGAAAGCAGGTGCTATGTTCGAGCCACTTAAGCATTCTTACGGAACCCTTTTGGTCATGCCTTTGCTGGTTCTGACCGGCTTCCTTTGGGCCAGCCCACACGCGTGGGCCCAGGGTTGAATTGCCGCACGTCAGAGCGCGCCCGTGATTGGCGTGCAATGCTCAGGCAGTGAAGGTTCTGGTTCGCACGATTCGGGTTTCCTCGATACCGGGCGATGGCAAATCTCGTTTGGATTGCGCAAGCAACGTTCCCATCGGCACTTTGTCGGGACTGAGGAACAGAAGCAACGGGCCATTGCCGGGACCGAAGTTGTTAATGACATTTATCTGTTTGATGTAGCGTTAACCTACGCGGTCAGCAGGCGCTTCAATCTCACAGTGGCCGCGCCTTTCCAGCATGCGACCAGGCAGCGCGGTACTTCCACCCAAATCTTTCATAGTTCGGGGATTGGTGACATTAGCGTGATGGGCAGGTTCTGGCTGCTCAAACCGCCCAGCGAGTCCGGTCAGAACATTTCTTTCGGCATCGGCTTGAAACTGCCGACGGGAAAACCCGGCCTGACGGATACAACGACGCTCGCCGATGGCACACGGGTGACGTCGGTGGTAGATCAGTCAATCCAACTGGGCGACGGCGGCTGGGGTATTCCTCTCGACGTGCAGGCATACAAGCGGATTAAGAAGACGACGATCTATGCTTCCGGATCGTACCTGCTCAACCCGCGCGATACGAACGGAGTCAAGACAGGAAGATCCCGTCCATCTGAAGCGATAATGTCGGTGTCAGATCAGTATCTCGCTCGGGTCGGCATTGCGCGGCCGGTCCCGCACACCCGCCGCTTCGCCTTTACTGTCGGTTGGCGCATTGAGGGCGTTCCGGTTCGCGATTTGATCGGCAAGAGCAATGGCTTCCGGCGGCCAGGTTACGCGATGTCTATCGAGTCTGGAGCGCAATACTTCCGAGGTAGAGATACCTGGTCGTTGTCGGTGCCGGTAGCCGTGCGGCGAAATCGAAAAAGAAGCGTCTCGGATATTCTGGTGGGTGGCACGGGCGATGCCGCTTTCGCGGATTACTTCATCACGCTTGGTTATTCGCATCGTTTCTAGCCGGCTAAGGAAATGAAGCGCAGACAAACCATCCTGAGATTCGGCATCGCGCTGGCCACCATAGCTCTCTGTAACTTTGGTCTGAATGTGGGTGCTCAGAAATCAGAAAGCTCCAAAGAGAAGACAAAGCTACTCGCTATAGGCGCAACGGCCCCCGACTGGGAACTGAGCGATGCGGATGGTAAATTGCAGGCGCTGGCCCAATATCGCGGCAAAATCGTGGTCCTGGACTTCTGGGCGACCTGGTGCGCTTCATGCACCGAGGTAATGCCGCAAATGCAGACGTTGCATGAGAAGTACAAAGACCGAGGGGTCGCCGTTTTCGGAGTGAGCTCCTGGGAGAAGAACGATCCGGGAGTTTTGATGAAAAAAAAGCACTACACCTACGGGTTGCTGCTAAGGGGCGACGACATTGCCGATCGGTACGGAGTCAACACATTGCCGGCCGTCTACATCATTGGGGCTGACGGCCGAGTCGTCTATAGGCACCAGGGCGTCGCCAGGGATTTCGGAAGCATAATCAAAAAGCAGTTGGGCGACTAAACCAGCCAGACGATGTGACCGAATCCCAGGCCCGCTCGATGTGACTGGAGCAACGCCCTGCTATTCGGCTAAGACCGCAGAATCAACCGATCCCTTAACGCTCTCCTCTTTCACGCCTTTTCCAACCGAAATGATCATCAGGCGAACCATGAAATTCTATTCTTGACTGAGCGTTCCAAAAAGAGTATAAATGTTACAGAGAAAAAGAGATGGCGCGGCACAGAGAGTTCGATCGGGATGAGGCCCTCCATAAGGCAATGGAGGTATTTTGGTCGCGTGGCTATTCGGCGGCGTCAATCCAGGATTTAGTCAGGCATATGGGAATCAATCGCCAGAGTCTGTATGACACCTTCGGCGATAAGCACGCGCTTTATCTATTGGCCCTCGACCGCTACCGCGAAGTAGAAGGTCGCAGAATGTTTGAGTTGCTGGAGCGGCCGGGCCCGGTGAAAAAAAGTCTACGCCAATTGTTCGAAGGCACGGTTGAGAAAGCGCTCTGCGACGAGCAGCGTCGCGGCTGCTTCATGGGTAACGCAATGTCAGAGTTAGCCGGCCGCTGCAAAGAGACGGCGGCCAAAACGTGCACCAATATGGCGGTGGCAGAGGAGGCTTTTTATCGCGCGCTGCTGCGTGGAAAGAAGGAGGGGGAACTCAAAAGAGTTAGCGATCCTCGCGCCGTGGCGCGGTTTCTCTACAGCAGTCTCCAGGGTCTGGTGCTGATGGCTAAGGCCACACAGGATCGCAAGACGCTGAAAGATGTTGTAAAGGTCACGTTGTGGGTGCTCGAGTAAAGTTTTTGGGCTGGTCTGAAATAAATGTTCCAGAATGCGTTAACTGTAACGTGCAAGGTTGGGGAAACAATATGCGACCTGAAATCGAATTTCTGATTAATGAATCATCTGATCCAGAGCACGAGAGCGCCGACCGTTTGACGCATGCGGAGCCGGATGATGAAATCATGGATGCGTATTCCCGCGCGGTGATCACCGCAGCGGAAAAGGTCAGCCCATCGGTTGTCTACATCGAAGTCCATCAACCACACAGAAGTCGAAGGGGAAATGCTCCGGGGATGCCCGACGAAGCCCGGGGCAGCGGCTCGGGTTTCATCTTTACTCCGGACGGTTTCATTCTGACGAATAGCCACGTGGTGCATGGGGCCGGGAGAATTGAAGTGACTGTCTCTGATGGGCACAAACACCAGGCGGATTTGATCGGAGACGACATGGACACCGATTTGGCGGTAATCAGAATCAATGCGCCCAATTTGGTCCCGGCCTATTTGGGCGAAGCACAAAAGATTCGGGTCGGACAATTGGTGGTGGCCATCGGCAATCCGTTTGGCTTCCAGTACAGCGTCACTGCCGGAGTCATAAGCGCGCTTGGCCGATCGCTGCGCGCTCAGTCCGGCCGGTTGATGGACGATGTGATTCAAACGGACGCGGCGCTCAATCCCGGCAATTCGGGTGGACCACTGGTTAACTCTCGCGGAGAAGTCATTGGCGTCAACACAGCGATGATTCTGCCCGCTCAGGGAATCTCGTTTGCTACTTCGATTGATACAGCCAAGTTCGTCGCCAGCCGCCTGATTCGCGACGGCAAGGTGAGTCGGAGCTATATTGGCCTGGCCGGGCAGAACGTTCCGCTTCCGCGTCGAATCGTGCGCTATTACAACCTCGCGGTTGAAAGCGGAATCCTGGTCGTCTCCTTTGAAAGTAACAGCCCGGCCAGAAATGCCGGGGTGCGCGAGGGCGATATTATTGTGGGCTTTGACGATCACTCGACTGCCGGCATTGATGATCTTCATAAGCTACTTTCGGAGGATCGCATCGGACACAAATCGTCCGTCGTCGTCATCAGAGGCACGGAGAAAATGAGCTTCGAGGTGGTTCCTGAGGAGTCCCAGCGCGAAAGAAACAAGTAGAATGTGAGACTTATGGGAAAAGTTGAAACAAAAGGGACGATAGTAGCGTCTTAAATGAGTTTGCGTTACAACAAATTAGAAGTTGAGTGAAAGCGAGGTTGCTAATTGATAAGACTTGAGAGGGAACAAGGTGAAATGGGTTTGATGGCTGCTGCCGGTTCTGCGTTTACCGTGAACCAGGGACTGATCGAAGATTCCGTCACAGCGGAGGAGATCGATGAGGTTTTGCACAAACTCGAGACTCCGGGCATCGGCGCAGAAGAGCTGCTGATTGAAGACGTCTCTGCCACCGCAGCGGCTGATGAAGATGACGAAGCCGTGGCCGAGGACCCTGAGCTGGATCTTTCGGCCGGCGAGCTGGATAAGCAGTTAGATCCGGTTAGGGTCTACATGCGTGAAATGAGTCTGGTGCCGTTACTGAAGCGGGAACAGGAAGTCTCGATTGCCAAGAGGATCGAAGGGGGACAGACGCGGGCTCAAAGAGCTGTAGCACGCTCTCCGATCGCGCTGGTTGAGCTGCTGAAGATCGGCGATGAATTAGAAGCGGGAATGCTCGGTATCCGCGATGTCGTTATTTATTCCGATCAGCCCGAAACCCCAGAAATCGAGGAGCAGGAAGACAAAGCCGCAGAGCATCTCCAGCGGACCATTGCCGGCATTCAAGATGTCCGCAAGCTCTACCGGCTTGGACTTAGAGAATTCGAGCAACTCCGGGCGGAGCTTAAAATCACCCGTGGCAGAAGGTCGAAAAAGTTACTGAGGCTCAAGCGGAAGCTGGCGCGGAGGCGTCTTCAAGTCGCGGGGGCGATCGAAGATCTTGGTTTGAAAGACGCAGTCCGTCAACGTCTGGTTCAGGCAATCAACGCGGTCTACGAAGAGACGCGTGCGATTGAGCGCCAGATCGAAAGCTATTCGGAGAAGCTGGACGGCAAACGCGTCAAGGCAGCCGAAAAGAGCGAGTTTAAGCGGCGCATTACCGCGGCCCGCCGTCGTTTGAAAGAGATCGAGAAGGATCATCACGTCTCTCCAGCTGAGATCAAACGCTCGCATCGAATGGTCGTCATAGGTGAGGCCCAGGCTGCCCAGGCCAGGCAGGAGTTAACTGAAGCGAACCTGCGGTTGGTGGTCTCAATTGCCAAAAAATATCAGAATCGAGGTTTACACTTCCTCGACCTGATTCAGGAAGGCAATCTCGGACTGATGAAGGGCGTGGAGAAGTTTGATTGGCGCCGCGGCTACAAGTTTTCAACCTATGCTACCTGGTGGATTCGCCAGGCGATTACGAGAGCGATTGCGGATCAGGCCCGCACGATTCGCGTTCCGGTTCACATGATCGAAGTGATCAATAAGGTCAAGAACGTCACGCGCGAGCTGGTGCGGGAACTGGGGCGCGAACCGACTACCGAGGAAATCGCGCACCAGATGGGCAGTTCAGTCGAGAAGGTCGGCAAGGCGCTGAAGCTTGTCCAACAACCTATCTCATTAGAGACGCCGATTGGCGAGGCTGGAGATTCACAACTGGGAGATTTGATCGAAGACAGGTCAAGCGACAGTCCCGCTGAAAGGGTGATGACTGCTAATCTGCGAGAGGTCACCGGTGATGTGCTGCAAACCCTGAGCCCCCGAGAGGAAAAGGTCATACGCTTGAGATTTGGGCTGGACGCGCAGGGCCATGAACGCACCCTGGAAGAAGTGGGCGAGGACTTCAACGTCACACGCGAGCGGATACGTCAGATAGAGGTCAAGGCTCTACGGAAACTTCGCCATCCATCGCGGGCGCGAGTGCTTAAGAACTTCACCGAAGGCCAGAAGCAATAGAGGGCTTGGCGTGGCACGAGCATGCGCGTGATTAACGGGGCGGGACGCCCGTGCCATGCTTACCCATAGGACGATCTGCAATGGCAAAGATGCTTGACCGCATTGAGCAGGTCTTACGGAAAGAGGCGCCTCCTCCACCGATTGCTCGACTGATCGGCTTCAATCTCACCTCCGTCAAGCCCGGCGAAGCGGTTATTGAATTTCAGGCTACCGAAGCCCACGCGAATCCAATGGGTACGCTTCACGGCGGGGTCCTTTGCGACATAGCAGACGCCGCGATGGGCCTCGCTTACGCGGCAAATCTCGGTGAAGGTGAATCGTTCACCACACTGGAGCTAAAGATCAACTTCCTGAAACCGATTTGGAAAGCGCGGTTGCTCGCGGTAGCGCGAGTGGTCAAACAAGGTCGGACCGTTGGTCTTGTCGAGTGCGATGTAACTGACGACAAAGACACTCTGGTCGCGCGGGCGACGAGCACTTGTATGACATTGCGAGGCGAGCAGGCCAAGGGAAGGTGAGCAAGCTAATGAGCAAGCCAGTTCGTATTCTTTTGCAAACGACTATCGCGGCGGTCGAAGATGACTGGAACATCGATCGCTTTTCGCTGCTCTTCGAACATTTGAGTTCAATCACCGACGACCGTGGTATCCCTCTTTATGAGGTAACTGCGCGCAATGGCGAGGCAGACGCCGACGGCAACGACAAGGTATTGAGCAGCCTCGACTTGAGCGACTTTAATGAATTATGGCTTTTCGCCGTCGATTCCGGTGATGGGCTGAGTGTCGCAGATTGTGAGGGCGTTACGCGCTTCAGGCAGAGAGGCGGCGGAATTCTCACGACGCGCGATCATCAGGATTTGGGATCGTCGCTTTGCACCCTGGGCGGCGTCGGCCGCGCGCATTTCTTTCACACGAGGCATCAGGACCCGGACGAGTCGCGACATGCGCGCGACGATCAGGACACGCCAACGATCTCGTGGCCGAATTATCATTCAGGCAGCAATGGCGACTACCAACTGATTACTCCGGTCGAGCCAGTTCACGAACTGCTGCGCAATTCTCAATCCGCTTCCGGCGTGATTGAGTATTTTCCCGCGCACCCACACGAAGGCGGCGTTGGTGTTCCGGAAGGAGAAGAGCACGCGCGCGTGATCGCGACCGGTGTAAGCCAGGTGACGCATCGTCCCTTCAACTTGATCGTTGCGTTTGAAAGCATGACTGATGGTCACGGCAATACGTTGGGGCGAGCCATCGCCGATTCAAGCTTTCATCACTTAGTCGACTATAACTGGGACACTTCAAAAGGCTGTCCAAGTTTTGTGACCGAGCCACCTGGTGATCAAATCCAAAGAGAGCCTGAAAAACTGAGAGACGTGAAGGCTTTCGTTAGCAACCTTGCGCAGTGGCTTGCGTGATCTGGCAGCTCTCGACATTCGGAGCAGCGATAGTGCTCGCACCAATCCTGCAAGCTGAAGTAGTCATACACCTGGGAGATCATCGTGCAATATCGTGAATTGGGACGCACTGGCTGGAAGGTGTCCTCGATTAGCTTCGGCACCTGGGCGATCGGCGCCGAATGGGGCGCCGTTAACGATCAGGAGTCGCTGGCGGCACTTCATCGCGCGCTGGACCATGGCGTGAATCTCTTCGACACGGCCGATGTCTATGGAGATGGGCGCAGTGAACGACTCTTAGCACAACTGCGTGGCGAGCGCAGCGAGCCTTTCTATGTGGCTACCAAGGCCGGACGACGTCTCGACCCACATGTGGCCGGTGGTTACAACCGGGAGAACATCACAGCATTTGTTGAGCGCAGCCTGCGGAATCTGAAGACGGACGCGCTGGATCTACTGCAACTGCATTGCCCGCCCACATCTGTCTATTACATGCCTGAGGTGTTCGAGGTTCTCGACGAACTCACCCAGGATGGCAAGCTGCGTTTCTACGGAGTCAGCGTCGAAAAGGTTGAAGAAGCGCTGAAGGCTATAGAATACCCGGGTGTGCAATCGGTCCAAATCATTTTCAACATTTTCCGGCAACGGCCGCGTGATTTGTTCTTCGCTGAGGCGCAGCGCCGCCGAGTTGGTATCTTTGCGCGAGTGCCACTATCGTCGGGCCTGTTATCAGGGAAGTTGACGTCCAACAGCCTTTTTGCGGCGAGTGATCACCGCGCTTTCAATCGCCACGGCGAAGCGTTTGATCGCGGTGAGACTTTCTCGGGAGTGGACTACAACACAGGCTTGCAAGCAGTTGAAGCGCTTCGCCCACAGGTGCCTGCCGGAATGACGATGGCCCAGATGGCACTGCGTTGGATACTAATGTTTCCGGCGGTGACCTGCGCCATCCCCGGCGCAAAACGACCGGAGCAGGTAGACGAAAATGCCGCAGCTTCCGACCTGCCGCCACTGACGGCTGAAGCGATGTCGGAGATCGAAGCCATCTACAATCGGCAAATACGCCCGCAAGTACATCATTATTGGTGACGATGTCGTCTAGCTCCAATGCAAGAAGAAAAGCCTATGTGAGTTGGTATCCATGACGCGTTGGCAGTCGCTGACTAGCTGGGACGCTGCCAGCGAACAATCGTATAGATAGGAACTCCAGATGAAGATCGCAATCGGCTCCGACCACGCTGGGTATAAATACAAGGAGAAGATCAAGCAGTTGCTCAGCGGATTGGGACATGTGGTGGTTGATTTTGGCACCGATTCGGAAGAGCCAGTCGACTACCCGATCTTCATACGTCCGGTGGCTCTCGCGGTGGCTCGGGGCGAAGCCGACCGCGGTGTCGTGCTCGGCGGTTCGGGCAATGGTGAAGCTATGGCTGCGAACCGCGTCAAAGGAGTGCGTTGCGCTGTCTGCTGGAATGTTGAGTCGGCGCGTCTGGCGCGCCAGCACAACGACGCGAATATCATCTCACTGGGACAACGTATGATTACGGAGGAGGCCGCTTTGGAGATCGTGCACGTCTGGCTCGAGACGCCTTTCGAGGGCGGCCGTCACCTGCATAGGATTCAACTGCTCGATCTGGAGTAGCCGCCACCCCAAAAACATAGTGCCTCAAAAATATAGTGCCCTCAAAAATATAGTGATAGCCACTAACCTTCCCAATCTTAAAAACAAAAGTTCGGATGTCCTGATTATCGGCGCGGGCGCCGCTGGTCTGGCTGCTGCGCGTGATCTCAGCGTCGCCGGCCGCAAGGTGATCGTGCTGGAAGCGCGCGATCGCATCGGCGGGCGTATCTTCACTCGCAGAGATCCAGCCGCCGCGATTCCCATCGAACTCGGGGCCGAATTCGTGCATGGCAAATCCCCTGAGCTTTGGCATCTCGCGCAGAGGGCGCACCTGGAACTCTACGAGGTGAGCGACCGCCACTTGTATTTCGAGAATGGCAAACTAATTAAGTCAAAAAACTTCTGGGCCAAAATCGAAGGTCTAAATGAGAAGATGTGTTCAGCCGGCACTGATCAATCTTTCAAAGACTTTCTTTCCTCATTGCCTGATGACCAGGAAACGCGGCGCGCCAAAGCCATAGCCGTTCGCTATGTTGAGGGCTTCCATGCGGCTAGGATCGACCGCATCGGCATCCACGGCCTGGTCAAAGCTAACGAAGCCGCCGATTCTATCGAAGGCGGTAAGTCGTTTCGCTTTCTCGATGGATACGATTCGCTCGTGCAGGCTTTGCGAGCCGAAGCCGAAAGCCACGGTGCAACCATTCGTCTAAATACCGTGATTAAAGAAATTCGTTGGAAGGGCATCGGCGTTGAAGCTGTCTGCGACAGTGGCAGTGGAGACAGTTCGTTCGCGGCATCTTGCGCCGTCATCACGCTGCCGCTGGGCGTGCTGCAAGCAAGTCCGGACCAACCGGCCGCTGTGCGATTTATTCCTGAACTGCCGCCAGAGAAGCAAACTGCCATTAAAAATCTTGAAATGGGCCACGTCCTCAGAATTGTCCTCAGTTTTCGCGAACGCTTTTGGGAAACATTGACCTGCTGGGATCAGGATAACAAGCCAGTGAAATTCGCGGATGCCGGATTCATTCACTGTCCCGACCTGCCGCTTCCGACCTGGTGGACTCAATTGCCGGTTCGTGCACCGGTTTTGGTTGGTTGGGTTGGCGGGCCAAACGCGGATCGCATCAGTGGGAGCAGTACTTCGAGGCACACTGTCGCTCATCAGACGGAAAGGGATAACGCTCAGGCTGCCGGCGAGCGACTTGGTTCTCTTGTGCTCAATCAGGCGATTGCCTCGCTCACGCGGATCTTCGATCTTTCAACTGAATACATACGCGATCGATTGGCGGCTTTTTACTTTCATGACTGGCAACATGATCCATTCTCGCGCGGCGCCTACGGGTACGTTCCCGTTGCAGGTCTCGATGATCAGCTCGCGTTGTCGCAACCGGTGGACGGCACTTTGTTCTTTGCCGGCGAAGCGACGAGCGTCGGCCACATCGGCACTGTTCACGGCGCAATCATAAGCGGCCAACGCGCCGCCAGGGAAATCCTTGCCCGACTGTAGACGAAGTGTCAGATTCTTTTAGTGGGAATCATCAGTTTTTTTCCCCTTTTGCGAAAGGCTGATTGCGAAGTAGGTAATCGTGTCCCACGAATTATGAATTCCAATGAACAACAGCAGCAGCGCCGCCAGGGCAACCAGAAAAAGAGGCCGCTGTGGATGGCGGGTAAGTAAACTTGCCGCGACGAGCACCAACGCATAAGCGATAAGTGGAAGCACTGTATGCCAGAGCCAGTCTTCAAATACCGGGCGGTAACCGGTCTGTTGTCGTGCTCGCCGAATGACTATTACTCCGTAAACAACGCCTGCGAATCCACACGCGCCCAGTGCCAAAGCGACGCTCGATAAAGAGTGCCAGGGTGCGCTCACAATTGCCGAGACCAGCAGCACCGCGCAGAAATGGATTACCGTCGGAGTGCCGAAAGCGCTGATCTCTCGCCCAGTGCTTGGTCTTTCGACTTCTGCAATAAGCGCCATCACCACAAATTGCAGTCCGGTCAGCGCCGCTCCTGATGAACCGACGATGACGTAAAAACTTTCCCATTCACGCAGTGCGCTAAGCGCTCGGGCGGCTTCTTCCATGGTTGATCCTCAATGAAAAAAATAACACGCTTGTCTTGAAAAGTAACTGTTGCCGGTCCGCACCAGCCTGAAGAGGTTTTCAAGAGAGCGTCTCTGGTTCTCGTGAGTTTGGCGACTAATATTTCGTGCCCAAGCGCGCTGGGGTAACACGTTGAGTGCCCCCGATGCGGCCCGCTTCAAGGTGAGAGCTAGAGTTCGTTTCTTAAATAAGAAACCGCACTCCCGGCCTTTGAGGACGCCTCTCTCTCTACGCTGTCATCGCCGTCGTGCGCTTCGCTTCCAAAATGAGTCGACAGACTTCCTCAATCAACTCATCGTTGTCAGCGGGCTTGACCAAATAGGCTTGCGCGCCGGCAGTCAACGCCTGCAGCTTGTCACCTTCGTTTGCCGCGCCGGAATAAAATAGGATGGGCGTCCGGGGATTGAACTCGCGAAGCTTCTTACACAAATCAATTCCTGAGCATCCTGACATCCAGTTGTCGATCAGATATAAATCGAACTGACTTGATCGCGCGATCATCAATGCGTCGTCGCAGTTTTCGGCTGGAATGACCTTGTAGTGGCTGCGAGCCAGCACGTAGGTAACGAGTTCGCGAGTATCCTTATCGTCTTCTACATACAGGATCGAACCGACCGAAGATGAAGACCTTCGGTTAAGTCGTCTGCCTGGTTGCATACCTCGTTCTGCGAGCGAATAGGGTTTGTCATACATAACCGTTCAATGCCGCTGGAATTTTGTGAATGGGCGACCGAACATATTCCACTAACAACGTGCCTTGAAGCGAACCATGTGTCTTCCAGTACAAACCTGTGGGTTGGCTCAAACCCCGGTTAAAAAGACTCTTCGTTCGCCCAAGCGTATTCAAGCTGCCTGAACGGGGAAGTTTACCTGGGCCCACGCCGAAAACGTGGTCGGTTGCCGGCCTGCTATTTTGTTTGCAAGCGCAATTTGAGCGGACGAATCCGAACCCAGGTAGGTGTGAGCTTCCCAGTAACTGAACATCTCGACAATTTCGGTTGCTCCAGGAAAGGAACCCGCGAAACTTTCCTTTGGGACCTGCTTGCATGAAAGGTTATGACCCTGTCGGTTTAGGGTCTCAACGATTTCATTGAAGCTCATGAAATCTCCGACGAGTGGCAGATACTCACCATTGCCTGCCTCATCCGGATGTGCGAAGGCGCCGGCCACGATGTAGCCGAGTTCGTTGATGTCGCCCATGTGAATGACCCGCACAGTTGGATCAAGCGGAAGGGTCCAGCCCACGGAACCTTCAGCCTGCTTTTGCGGAGCCATCATGCCCGTAAGGTTCCCGTAGTAGAACGGCGCGATGACGAACGTATGGTTCGAAAACGCGGCTTCCTTAACTATCCGATCGATCTTGGCCTTGCCGGTAAAGTGAGGAACGTCGAACTTGCCGCCGCTGATCGCTTCTACATCAGGCAGCGTGGACCAGATAAAGTGTTTGACGCCGGCATCCATTGCAGCGCGTATCGCCGCTGTTGCCTGCTTAAGCTCGTCGGCGCCTCCGTGTGCCCAAAAATTGGTCACCAGGAAAACTCCGTGTGCCCCTTCAAATGCAGCGTTAAGGGTCTCTGGCTGATCTAAGTCAGCTTCGACGACTTCCTCTGCCAGTTCGCGATGCTTGTCTGGATCGCGAGTCAGTGCGCGCACTTTGAATTGTCCGCGGGCTTGCAGAGCGCGTACGACTCCGCCACCCTGGTGTCCCGTTGCGCCGATCACGGCGATCAGTTTTTTATTGTTGGATAACATGTCGATTCCTTGTTTGGTTCACGTCCGTTGCACAAATAGCCCGGAGAAGTATTGCCGATGCCCATAGAAAACAATCAACCACAGGACCACTACAACAATTGCCAACGCTACACCAGTTAGGTTCAGGAACACGTGGTATAAGACTATGTTCACAATTACCGGACCAAGCAGCACAAGACCGAGGGGCACGAACCTATTCACCAGCAGCAGCGCGCCGCCTGCGATTTGTAGCGCCGCGACTACCCAAAAGTAATGAGACAGTACGAGTGCGCCAACAAATTGTCCCGCCAGTCCTGAAGGCATAGGGCCCATGCTGAGGAAATTCAGAAATCCATTTAGCCCGAACACAACAAAGATTAGCCCAAGTAGCAGCCGTGCAATCAAGGTTAAGATTTTCATTTTGCTTTCCTTTCCAATCGTAGTTTTAGAAGTAGTGTTCTCAAGTATTCAGTCATCGAGTTGAAGAAGACCTTCGTCGAAGTAACGGTCGCCGATGGTGCTTCAAGAGTTAATCGCGCCCATCCTGCCTTGCTGATAATCTTCAATCGCCTGGCGGATTTCGCCTTCGGTGTTCATGACAAACGGTCCGTAGCGCGCGACTGGTTCGTTCAAGGGAACTCCGGCGATAAGTAACACTTCGAGCGTAGCCTTCGCGTCTGCCGGGTTCTCGACTCTCACTTCGTCGCCGTCCTGCGTGAATAAAACCATCTGCCCGTCGCCTGCGTGCTCACCATCTGCTCCGAACAACCCCTCTCCATCCACGACGTAAGCGAAAGCGTTGTAAGCGCCTGGCACCTGTTGAGCGGCTGCGCCTCCAGGCTCGATCCGGTAATGCAGGTAGATGATCGGCGTGCGCGTCTGAATGACGGCTTTCTCGCCCATCGCTTCGCCCGCGATTACACTCACCTTGACCAGGCCATCGGCCGAAGTAGCTTTAGGGATTTGCGAGTTCGGAATCTCCTGGTAGCGCGGGTTCATCATCTTGTCGCGCTTCGGCAGGTTCACCCAAAGTTGGAATCCGTGCATCCGGCCTCCGTCGCGCGCGAACTCACGGCTCGGCATCTCTGCGTGGATCACGCCCGCTCCGGCAGTCATCCACTGCACGTCACCCGGTCTTAGGCGTCCCGCGTGTCCGCGAGAATCTTTATGTTCCATGTCCCCCGCCAACAGGTAGGTCACCGTCTCGAATCCGCGATGCGGATGATCCGGCGCGCCTTTCGCCTCACCGGGCGCCACGTCCATTGGCCCCATCTCATCAAGTAACAGAAACGGATCAAACTCTGAAAACGACGCCTTGGGGAACGGACGGCGAACCAGAAAGCCCCCGCCTTCCAAAGTCTCAATGCTGTTCACCACTCCGGCGACCGTACGCGTTCCTTCCACACGTTCCTCTTCATTTCTCAATGCTTCACTCACCATCGACATAACAACTCCTCTCTTTACCGATCTGGCGCGCGCTAGAAAATGACGTAAATGACGCGAACGACTCACGCCGTGTTCTCCTTTTCACGTTGCGCTAACGCACCTGCTGCCTCATAGCCAATCTTCTTCAACAGGCGGATAAGTGTCTTGCGCTCCGCCCTGGTCAAGGAGGCGGACGCGAGCCTTTCCATGTCGGTGGCGTGATCGGCGTAGACACGTGTGATCACCTTCCTGCCTGCCTTGGTCAAATGAACTATCCTTGCCCGCCGGTCAGTGCCGTGAGCGCGCCGCTCCACCAACCCCTTCGTCTCTAAGCGGTCAACTGCCACCGTGATCGAACCGCTCGTCAGCAGAACCTTTTTCCCGATCTCGTTAACTGGAAGCGGCCCTTTGTGCAGCAGCGCCTCAAGCACGGCGAAGTCGCTGCCGCACATCTCCAACTCCAGGATGCTCTTTTCGGCGTAGGCCTGAGCCGCACGCGACGCCTTCCACAATACGAGGAAAACGTGAACGCCACTCCCGCCCGTCAACGATTCCGATTTGTGCTTGCTCATCTCTCCTATTTGTTATGTACCTTGACATCAAGATACTTCACATTAAGGCAGATGTCAAGTGGTGCCCGAAGCGATGCCTAAAGTGAAACAGCTTTGTCACAAAAGTGGTTTATCAGTCCGCGAGGCAGACGAATGATAGTAGCCCAGCATTTCACTGCTGGGATAAAGAGCTGAAGTATCTGTAGTCCGTGAAGCGGACGGCTGCCGCTCCCAGCGATGAGAGGCTGTGGTCAAAACCCGGACGTGAGTTTGATCGAAGTGGCTTTGAACCGCAAAGGACGCAGAGGAAGGCCTTTCTCAGCGACCTCTGCGAAAGACTCTGAGACCTCTACGCTTTAAACCAAACTTAAGATAACGCATCTTGAGTTTTGAGACAGCCTCTGAATCGCTGGAATAATTTCACTCGTCCGCCAAGACGGACTAAAGGAACGCCACTTTTTGTGCAAAGCCTCTGTCAATCTTCAGGTCTTGAACCACTATGAAGGACGTCGCTCGCCTCTCAGAAGCTTCAATCCCTCGACCAGCGGTGGAAAATCAGCGAGAGCATCCTTCTTTACTCCCCAGGTGGTGAACATATGGCCGAGCAGTTTTGGATCAGCATGCAATCGGGTGAATTCGATTAACGCCATTGTCGCCTCAAGGTTCTTCCAGCCAGCCGGCAAGACCCGGAAACCCTTTTCCAGGAACACGGGGATCGACGGATAACTCTCCCTCAGTTCGTAGTGCCATGGGCAGACAATGATATCTTTCGGGATCAGGTCGATAGCCGCAGCGGTCCCGTTAGTGGAGGCTTCCCACTCTCCAAAATCGTACTTCTTGCCGTCAATCAACCGATCGCCCCACATCAGCATCTCGACGTGACGCTTACGCACAAGGTGAGCGTAAATTTCGTTGAGGGCCTTTGCAAAGAGTACGCCAACGTCTTTGCCCTTCGTCGATGGCGAGAGTTCCGAACCCAGCAAAAAGATCTCATCCATGCCGACGTGAAAGGCGTCGGCCCGAAACGCGTCAATGATCTCGTCCATCAACTGGAAGACGACTCGCCAGACCTCTGGGTTAAGCGGGTCCCATTCGCGGCAATAGATACCTTCGTTATTGGGAAACGCTCCCGGCGTCAGGTCGAAGGCTGGGTAGACGCTGAGAAGGGGAAAAGTTTCAGCCTTCCAGGACTGATGACCGAGCGATTGAAACTCAGGAATCAGCCGGATGTTGAACTTCTTGCAGAGCGCCGCGAATCTTCGTGCTCCATCGCGTGTAATCGGATTTGTTCCTCGCCTAAGTTCAGGATGAGACTTGAACGCGAAGTTGTAGTCAACCTCGAGAATAATTACGTTAAGTCCCTGCTTCGCCAGGTTTTCAAGATTCTGCCCGAGTGCATCGAGTGCACTGTCGCTGTTGTAGTCGAGGAGGTGTAAGGCTCGCCAGGGTCTCGACTGCTTTGATGCGACACTTGCACCGACAGGCGTCCACGCGGCGCATAGCAAGAGGCAGAGAACGGCGCTGAGATAACCGGTCAATTTCATGATTGAACCACCACGAGTGCTTGTACTTCGAATCCATGAGCGTAATGCGCGGAGTATAACGAGCGGCTAAGACTTGTCAAAGATTTATCTGGAGGTAGCTTTGGATGCTAAGCTGTCAAACTACTTTCCCGATGGTTACGTGAACGACTGAAACCGCCGACAATAGCTCCGTCCCTGGAGTAAAAGGAGAGAAAGTCTATGGACAAGGTTGCCGTTATCGACTCACTGTTCGGCGTCCGACGGGCGCTTATCGGGGTCGTTCACCTTCGGGCCTTGCCAGGCACTCCTGCTGGTAAACTCGACACACGGGCCATCACCTCGATCGCCGTCCAGGAGGCTCGCGAATACGAGGAGGCAGGATTCCACGGCGTGATGATTGAGAACACGCATGATCGCCCGTACCTGAAAGCGGGCGTCGGTCCTGAGATCACCGCCGCGATGGCCGTCATCGGCGCGGAAGTACGACGGGCGATAGCGCTGCCGCTGGGCGTTCAGGTACTCGCCGGCGCCAATTCGAACTCTCTTGCGATTGCGCTCGCCTGCGGCGCGAGCTTTGTGCGTGTTGAGGGCTTCGTGTTCGCACACGTCGCTGATGAAGGACTGATCGAAGCCAGCGCGGGCGCTTTGTTGCGATATCGACGTGCGATTGGAGCAGACCATATCCGGGTTTTTGCTGACGTGAAGAAGAAACACTCAGCGCACGCGATCACTGCAGATGTTGACATCGCTGAAACAGCGAAGGCCGCAGAGTTTTTTCTCGTCGACGGTGTGATAGTCACCGGGGTCGCCACAGGCCAGCCTGCGGAACCCGACGAAGTGAGTTCCGTTGGCCGCGCAGTCAGCGTACCGACCATCGTGGGCTCTGGAATCACAACGGAGAACCTCCGCCATTATGCGGACGCAGACGCGTTTATCGTCGGCTCTTCAATAAAGAAGGACGGAATCTGGTCAAACCCAATTGATCCTGATCGCGCCCGTGCACTAGTCCGCGCGTTCAGCGACGAGTAGTCCGCGGAGCGGACGAATGAAAATAGCCCAGCGATTCATCGCTGGGAATGCGAAACGCATCAAGCGCGAAGTCCGCACAGCGGACGACTGCCGATCCCAGCGATGAATCGCTGGGGTAATTTCAGTCGGCGAGCAAACCACATGGAACGTAAGGAGAGCGTTGAGCATGAATAGGACCTTCACCATGTCTGCCCTCACGGTATTGAGCGCTGCAGTGCTCATCTTCTGTTCAGCGCTTAACGCGAATAGCCGCAAGCCGAAGTTCAGAGTCATAGCGTTCTTTACCGCCAAACAGGATCAGGCGCATATCAGCTTTGTCCATGAAGCCAACCGATGGTTTCCTGAAATGGCGGCGAAATACAATTTCAGCTATGACACCACCTCCGATTGGCAGAATCTGAATTCAGACTTTCTGGCCAAATATCAGGTGGTTGTTTTTCTGGATACTCGTCCCGAAGATCCTGCACAACGAGCCGCGTT
>Ga0137394_10000118_pt1 | contig 53754 bp, 44 predicted proteins | sample czobulk116metaG_FD_108278 | JGI IMG/M metagenome (GOLD analysis project Ga0137394, IMG submission 108278) | Vadose zone soil microbial communities from Angelo Coast Range Reserve, California, USA - czobulk1.16 metaG | ecosystem: Environmental > Terrestrial > Soil > Vadose zone | place: USA... | reverse complement strand
CACGAGCACCACGGCCATTACTAACCGGGGCCATGCGCTTCGCGGGCGAGACCCGTTTTGGGGCGAAAGATTAAACATCATAGACCTCCTTTTTCTCATCACTTGGTTTTGGTTAGAAATTGGCCGGCCGCACTCGGCCAAGGGTTTAAGTTCCTCGGAATTCTTAAAACTCGCATCTCTACTGCTTCGGACCCGCAGGAAGAGATTTCACATAGCCATCGCGCGCTTTCACGGCCAGGTTCGGTTGCCGCACGCGGACCCTGATCTGGCGCCGGCCGTCGCCTTGAACGTTATCCGTCTTGGGGTAGTAGCCAAGACTGTATTGGCGGCGCAACTCTTCGGCAATTCTCGTGAATGCCTGGGCCAGTTGCGCATTGTCATTCGCCTGGTAGAGCCGGCCCCCGGTTTTGTCGGCCAGTGAATGCAGGTATTGATCTGCGCGGTCGTAATCGGCCTTAGTCGACCCCGGCAAGGGAATGCCATTATTCAAAGGAACGTTATAAGTCTGTTGCGTGGTGGTCGTGCCAAAGAGGCCGCGTCTCGTGGTGACGACGGTCACGCTGCCGCTGCCTGCGCCTTGCATCGCGCGCAGGTAGTCGGTGGTGTCGTACTGAATGGGATAGATGAGCGCATCGAGTTCTTCCACCTCGCGCAGGGTGCTCTGATAGGTTGCCTGTTGGCTCGAGGTGTCAACGCCATCGGTGAAAAGGACGATCGCTTTGCGCCCTTTGATCTTGTTGAGCCGCTCCGTAATCGTGAGATCCACGGCATCGTAGAGACGCGTTGAGTTGCCGGTATTCACGTTCTCTTCGATAACGGTTTCGATGAGATGCAGGTCATTGGTCACCTCGGTCAAGAGCAGCACTTCATCATTGAAGCTTACGATCAGCACGCGATCCTGCGGCCGAAGTTGTTTAGCGAAAGCGATCGCGGCCTCTTTAATCTCATTGAGGTGAAAATGCGTCGAAGGCGACGTGTCCAGGAGCAGCGCTACAGTAAAAGGTTTTTCTGCCGGCTCGAAATATGCGATTGACTGCTCGACACCGTTCTCAAAGACCTGAAAATCCTCGCGTTGTAGATTGGCAATGAAACGTCCCTGACGATCCAGGACACTGACAGGAACCGTTACCAGCGATGTGTTTACGCGCACCACATCCCCTTCGCCTACTTCTTCCGGTCCCGCTGCGGAAACGTCAGTAGAAGACGCACTCGTCGGTGAAGCGACAGGATTGGTCCCCGGGTTGGCCAATGTTGGAGGGGCCAGTACAGGTGCCGGTTCACTGCCGATCAAAGCAGGAGGTTCCTGCGATTGGGTCGTGGTCTGCGATGGGTCGCCCACTCGTCGCGGCCGCGTAGCGGATGCTGACGCTCCCGCCGACGATGCAGGATCTCTTCCCGGCTGTGCCGGCAATGTTTTTGGTGCTGTAGAGTTTCGCGCCGACTGTCTTGATGCTTGCGTGGGCTGCGCTCCTGGCCGTGCAGTCGATCTTGACGTCTTCGCTGGAGTCGTCTTCGGTGGCTCTGCTGATTTCTCCAGTGGCGGTCGCGCGCTGCCGTTCACTGCCAGGGAACTCTCATAGTCATCCTGTTTTTTGAGTACGTAGGCGCCGTGTGAGCAGGCGGACGAGGTCATGTATGCAATGACGACGTACCCTTCCGGGATGGGAACGCCCTGGCATATTCTTACAGTCTCGCTTCGCGGCTTGCTAACCGCGTTCTGCTGCACTCTTCGACGCGGAGTTTGGCCCTGAGTAACTGCTCCCGAATTGAAGGTGGTCAGGACAAGTAAGAAGACGACACAAAACTTCATGGTCGTAACCCCCTGACAATATTTTCTAGATTGGGAGCGCATTATACTCCCAAAGCTTCAAACATCAAGCAGGCCGACGGGTATCGCGATGGCCGCTCGCGTCACGAAGCATCTTTGGAAGATTGAGGACGGTGTGAAGCTTCTGGATTAGCTTATAATCAGAACATGAAGCGGCTGGCATTGTCCTTACTTGGTGGCTTTGCTATTACGATCCTCTATATCAGCGCGCTCTTCCTACTCTGGTATTGGACTAGGAACGCCGCGCTGGTTCGCCGCTTGTCCTATCCCGTGGACTTGCCGACATGGTTTATGCCTTCTGACCCATCCTCTTTAAGCCTCGGAACCCAAATATTTCTTTTTCTTTTATTCATTATCTGCAACGCAGTTCTCTACTCGATCCCGATTTATTTTCTCTTGCGGAGATTCTCAATAAAGAGGCGAAAAGCTCTCCGCGTTCACCTACCGCCCGATCCACCGCGATTTGTTCAACATTGAAAATGACCTACTACCGACGGGTATGAATCTGAAAACCTTAGACCGAAAAAACTTTGTGACTAACTTGCGAGTTGGGTGTACAATCCGCGCCGTCCCGAAAGCAAACCTCGCAACTCGATTGCGGCAGCGTCTTTTGTAGAAGGCTGCGACCGCATGAGCTTTGACAGTTTCACAGGAGGAAAAGAAAAAGCCATGGCGAAGACTGTTTGTAAACTTCTGGGCATCGTTTTTATCCTCGTGGGTGTGGCCGGATTCGTGGCCCCCACACTGCTGGGTGCACACCTCAACCCCGCCCATAACGCGGTCCACCTTGTCTCAGGCGCGATTGCTCTCTATTTTGGCTTTGCCGGATCGGCGGGCGCCGCGCGAGGTTTTTGCATCCTCTTTGGTTTGGTGTACTTGCTCCTGGGCGTATGCGGCTGGTTCCTCGGCGTCGGTCCCGAGCACATGTTCAACGTCAGCACGCTATTAATGCTCGGCAAAATGGATCACATCATCCACATCCTCCTCGGAGTTATCTTTCTGGCAGGAGGAGTGCTGGGCGGAAGAGATAGCTGAAGCCAGTTTTTTGGAGTCTTCTCGTGGTGCTAGCCTGCGCCGGCCGATTGGCCGCGGCGCCGCGGCTCGCAATTAATCGATCAGTGTCCTGCGGCCGCGAACGGGCTTAACCTTATTTACCGCCGGCTCCGTACGGACAATGGCGGCATCCACTCTCGCAACAGTAACCGCGACGCAGATGATATCGGGCGGTAAAGACTATTGCGTCACCTTCCAAATAATAATCCTCTCCTGCAACCAGCGTATTAGCCGAATTCACACCAGCCTTAGTCGCATTAGTAGGCGCGACTCTTCGTGAGTTATTCGCGCGATCCTGATTCTGGATTACCTCGCGCAAGCAGCGCGGACAGAAGCAGTCACTCGCATCGTTGGCGCTTAATGAAATTGGCGGCAATTGATCGCACCAACATTTCTCTTCGCCGCTCAAAGCGCCACAACTAAACGTCTCGCTGCAACGCGAACAACTTTTTACTTCAAGTTGCTTCATGACTTTAAGGGCATAGTTCGCTCAGAGTTCCAGGCGCTTGTATGCACTTGCCGGCCCGTCCCACGAAAATAATTTGGGATGAATCAAATGAGCCAGAAGCTCAGTTCCCTCTACGACCCTCGGTCCGGGCCGAGCAAAATAAGAGTTCGCGTCGACCGCGTATACTCGTCCTTCACGGACAGCCGGAAGCTCAGACCAGCCCGGATAGTCAACGAGCTGTCGAGACTCTTCCATTACCTTCTCGAGATTGAAGCCACAGGGCGTAACAACCAGAACCTCAGGCGCCCATTCGACGACCTGATTCCACGAGATGCGCGCGGAATCTTCACCCTCGCACGAGAGCGCATCCACGCCTCCGGCCAGCTTTACCATCTCCGGCACCCAATGGCCGCTACAATAAATCGGATTCAACCATTCCATGCAGAATACTCGAGGCCGGTTTGATAACGTTCGCGTGACTCTCGCTATTTCTTCCACTCTGGCGCGGCCTTCGGCGATCAACTCTGCCGCCCTTTCGGCGCGCCCCGTCGCCTCACCTAAATCGCGGAGATTACCCGCGATTTGCTCCAACGTGCTTGGCGTTAACCAAAGGACTTGCGGCTTATTCGGCAGCAGATTTAGCACCTGCGCTACTTCATTGCCCGAAGGCGCGCACACCTGACAGAGGTCCTGCGTTAGGATCAAGTCCGGGGCCAGTTCTTTCAGGAGTTTTTCGTCCACCTGATAAAGACTATTGCCCTGTCCAATCCGTTGCGCCACTGCCACATCTATCTCGCTTTGACTCATCTCTTCGATGGGGAGCACATTACGAACTACGATCGGCTTTCCCTTAGTCTCGGCCGGATAATCGCATTCATGTGTGATCCCCACCAGTTGGTCAGCTAAACCCAAAGCGCACACCATCTCAGTGGCGGATGGTAGGAACGAGACAATCCGTGGCAGTGCTGTCATAACGATTGTATTAGAGCGTGATGCCGATCATAATTCTCCAACGTCTATCGGAACCGAAGAGTCATCCCACCTCGGCCGACTATTCCCGGTGACCGGAATCCGTTTTCGAAATACTTCGCGTTGAAAAGATTGTCAGCGCCACCTTCTTACAATGTCATTCCGGTAACAGATCACAAAACCAGAATGACTCTCTCAAAACAGTTTCGCCGATGGAACACTCTACTGCCTCGCTGAAGATCGGTCCATCAAAGACAAAAGAATGAAACTCTCCGTTCTCACCGCACGGGTCAACATGCGGTGGAAGCGATGAAAGAAAAGCTTCATCAATCATCCTCCCGGCAAACGACTGGTCGAGTATTCTTGAATCGACGCAGATGACAACCGCCTTGAATCCCAATTCGATAAACTCTTTGATGAAACGGGTCGTGTCGCGATGCCAGACGGGAAACAAGCCGCGCATATTGTGCCGGGCGAGAAACTGCTCACGATAGATTCTAATGTCCTCCAGAAAAAGATCACCGAAGACTATTGAATCTATTCCCTGCTCGCCATAGACAGAAAATGCTTCGCCCATCTTCATCTCGTACTCTTCGTTGGTCGCGTCTTTTGAGATTAGAACCTGATGTAAACGCAGGCCTAAGCTGTCCGCTTGCTTTTCCAGTAAAACGCGCCGGACACCATGCATACTGATCCGATCGTAATCGCGCGTGACTGTGGTCAGCAGCGCCGCCACGCGATACTTTCGCGCTCTTTGAATCTCGTAGAGCGCAACGCAACTATCCTTGCCGCCGCTCCACGACACCAAGACCGGAGTGTCAGCGACGCTGCTGCCATTGCTCGATTCATGTTTACGATCCGGCATACTCGTCAAAATCGAAAGTTTATCCCGCCTCTGGCGACGGCGCGGGGCGCTAGAAATCCATTTTCAAAGTACTTTCTATTGAAGACATTGTCGGCACCGCCGAATAAAGTCATTCCGACACGCTCCGTCAACAATCGCTCGTAGCTCACGAATAGGTCCGCTTTCGTGTAGCCATCGAACGTGAGATTTGCGGGGAAGACCGGCGCGATGTACTTGCCCGTGTGATTAAGAGCAAAGCTCGCGAGCACCGCCCGATAGCGTTGAGTGACCGATAAGCCGAACAAGTGTTTTGGCGTCACGAACTGCGGTTGCAGCCCTGCTGGAGGAACGAATCGATCTGCGTTGGTGTAGGTGTAAGACGCGCGAAGCGAGGTCCCCCGATACGGAGCCGCTTCGACAAAAGCCTCGAGTCCACGCGACATCCCGCCCGGAAAATTCAAAAAGCCGCCAGACCTGTTGAAGCCCAATGGATCAGGGTCGCCCGTCGGGTTGAAAATGCTGCGAAAACTCTTGAAGTCGATAACGCGCTGCAAACGAGTATAGAAGTACGTCATCCCGAGGAGCAGTTTGTCATTCGCCGCTCGTTGATCGATACCACCATCAACGCTGATCGATTGTTCCGCACGCAGGGTTGGGTCACCGAGTCTTGTCGGGACATTTTGGAAGACGCCGTTCCCGAAACGTTCGAACAGGGACGGCGCACGAAAGCCGTTGCCGACATGGGCTCGTAACTTCGTTCCAGTCGAACGAATGAAATACGCTATTGCGCCGTCACCTGTCAGAGAATTTTCTGCGTTGATGTTACTAAGGACTCCGGGACGGTCCTCCGAGCGAATTCTAAACCACTGGGCGCGCGCGCCCACCGAAATCTGCAACCGACCGTCAAGCAGAATAATCTGGTCCTGCGCAAAGAACGCGAACGTGCGCTGCCTGTTCGTTGTATTGTTGAACGTACTGAACGACGGGATTGACTGTTGAAAAAGTAATTCGCTCTCAAACTCGAATCCGGCCGTAGCCAGATTTGACTTGCCGAGGCGCAGATTCGCGCGCGCGTCCAGCGTGTCGGTTCCGCCATTGTTTACGCTGTTGAATGCAAAGTCACCGAACGGCGAGAGAAAGGCGAAGCGCGGATCCAATCTTGGTCCGTTGTAGTTTCGGCGTCGCGTCGACACTTTCTGGTAGGCAACTGTGTAGGAAAGGGTTTCGTTAACCCGCTGCGTGAACCTGACCGAGCCAACCCAGATCGCATTGCGACGCCCTTGATCCGGGTTATTAAAGTCCGGACGGAAGGTCACACCTTCAATTGCGCGCGGAAACTTTTCCAGTGACGTCGTCGCGGCCGCAAGTGGTTGCGGACTGTTGTTCGTTATAGCGTTCGATGTTGTTCCGTAAAAGTTCGCGGCGATTTCGATTGCAGGCGTCACCGCGAATTGAAATCGGCCGGCGCCAGCCGTGTTGCCGTATTGATCGTTTCCATCGACGCCGCGACGCACATCAAGGCGTGTCAACCCGAAACTGAACCCCGCGCCCCGACCGATGCCGCCGGAGCCTTGCAAGCGTTCGCGAAATAAGGCGAGACTTCCCCCTTCGAAGCCCGCTTCAAAGTGTGGATCGCCTGCGCCGGTCTTCGGCACAAGGTTAATGACCCCGCCGATTGCATTTGTCCCGTAAATAGCCGACCCGGAGCCTCGCAGTATCTCGACCCGATCGACATCATTTGGTGTGAAGTCAGTGATGAATGGAAGCGCAGAACCGTTGATGTCCGCTGAGTCTCGAACGCGTAATCCATCAAGGAGAATCGCGGTGTCGAAGTTCCGCTGACCGCGAAGTCGTAGCGAGGTAATCGTGCCCGGGGAGCCCTGCTGCTGCACCCGCAATCCAGGCGTTCCTCGAAGCGCTTCCGCTAGTGATACTTCCTGCCTGGCTTCAATCTCCTGATTCTCAAGCACGGTAACGGCCTTCGAAACTTCGTCGGTGCGCTGAGCAGTTCCGGTGGCGGTTACGACTACGCTTTCACTGACAGCTTCGACAGAAAGCTTTGCGTCGTTTGTGAGCGATTGACCACGGGTGACGGTCAACTGGTTTGAGGTGAAACCGGCAAAACCACCCTTGTTGATCTCCAAGACATAGTCGCCAGGCGCGACGTTTCGAAACGAGTACGCGCCGTTGTCGTCGGTAAGGGCAAGTAATTGCGGGCCGCTGCGCGAACGCAAATGTACTTCGGCTCCGGCTACACTGGCGCCCTGCGGATCGGTTACTTTCCCACTGATTGACCCATGCGATTGCGAGAAGGCCACTGGTGAGCAAAAGAGCAACGCGATCGCCAGAACAAACAGCCTGGCTAGCGACGTGGTGTGATTTCCGAGATCGTTTTTGAAACGCAGAGGATTTCGCAAAGGTACGCAGAGACAAGCGGAACCGCGAAGTGGTTCTGTAACAAAGCCCAGGGTTGCCGCCCCGCGGCTACCCTGGGTACGGGCCCTATCTTCCGCAACCCCGTTGGGGTTGCGATCATTCTTTTCAACTGATCCCAGGGTTGTCGCCACGCTCCAACCCTGGGCTTTAAGACTCAACCGCTTCGCGGTTGTCATCAAACTGGTATTGAACCTCGGCCTTAGCTGATCGTGATCGTGCCTTCTTTTCATTTTTAGCTTCTCCTGCCCGTCGCAGTACGAGCCTAAAGTGATCGGCGAACAGATTTCCTGACTCGCGGCTGTGATTAAGTGGACCAGACTTGTGGTCTACGGTTTCCTAATCGCCAATCCTCCGCGCCTTCCCACGCTTTCGCGCAGTGGCTAAGACTTGCGAAGGGTCGTCACCGCTTACAGTTGCGAGGGCAGTGGCGGCTTTACACCGCCTTCCCTGTTTCGCCTCTCAACGGTTGGTGTTGTTCGACAAACTTCAGTTTGTCGCCTTACTTAGTTTCAATTCGAGTTTGAACTAAAGTTTGCCGGGCATCACATGCACCGGCGTAATTCGCGGCGCGCCCGTAATCGGATGCGCGTCCACGATCACTTCCAATCCAAACACTGTGCGCAACAACTGCGCATTTAGCACCTGACGTGGTGTCCCGGCAGCGATCTCTTGTCCGTTCTTCAAAAGGAGAACCCGATCGCTAAATTCGGCGGCGAGGTTCACATCATGAGTTACTACCACTGCGGCGCTTTCGCGTTTGTCGCAGCGCCCGCGCACGAGTCTTAACATCGTGGCCTGATGTGCCAGATCGAGATTCGCCGTTGGCTCGTCCAACAACAGGACTTTCGCCTCAGTCGCCAATGCGCGAGCCAGGACGGCGCGCTGACGTTCGCCACCCGACAATTCGCTCATCAGGCGAGTTGCGAAACTCTCGAGTTCGGTTTCGCCCAGAATGCCACGCGCGATTTCGACATCCCGGTCAGTCTCCCAGCCCCACGCGCTCGACCAGGCGTACCGACCGCCGAGCACGAACTGCATCACCGTCACCGGAAAGCGCAGTTCCGCCTCTTGAGCCACGACCGCAATCCGGCGGGCGATCGCGCGCCGGGCCAGAGATTGCAGTGGCATCCCATCCAGCAGTACCTCGCCGCGAGTCGCTCTCAGGCTTGCGTTAAGCGTGCGCAGCAAAGTCGATTTGCCGGCGCCATTCGGACCTATGATGGCAATAATCTCACCGGGTTCGGCGCGCAGAGAAACATCCGCGACCGCTTCGCGCGGCCCGTAGTTCACCGTAATGTTCTTCGCTTCGAGCATCGTTCTGTTCCCTCTCCCATTGGGAGAGGGAGTCGAACAACTCACCCCCGCTTCAGCAGATAAATAAACAACGGCGCTCCAATCAACGCCGTGATTGCTCCGACCGGCAGTTCGCGCGGCGCGATGATCGTGCGGGCTACGGTGTCAGCGACGATCACAAACGCGGCGCCGGCCAGCGCTGACGCCAAAATCACCACGCGGTTGTCACTGCCAAAAGAAAGCCGAACCAGGTGCGGCACCACCAGGCCAACGTATCCGACCGATCCGCTGGAGGCGACTGACGCGCCGACCAGCAGACTCGCGGCAATGAACACAGTCAGCCGCACCCGCCCGACTTCAACACCCAGGTCAAACGCATCGCGCTCTCCCAGCATCATCAAGTTCAAAGAGCGCGCATTCAGCGCCAGGATTCCGACGCCGATTCCCGCCGCGGCCAAACCAATTGTCAGCAGGCTGCTGGTAGTGCCGGAAAGATCTCCCAGTAACCAGAATGTGAAAGAGCGAATGCGCGTCGCATCCATCAGCGTGGTAATGAAAACTATCGCGGACGACAAAAACGTGGTCACGATCACGCCGGCAAGGATCAAACGCTCCGGGCTGGCGCCCGCGCGGCCCCGCGCCAAGCGGTATACGACCAGTGTTGCGAGCAGTGCCCCCGCGAACGCCATCACCGGCCGGCTCCACTCATGCGCACCAAAAAATACCAGCGCGGTCATCGTTCCCACCGCGGCGCCATTCGAAACACCCAGCAGGTAAGGTTCCGCCAGCGGATTGCGCAACAGAGCCTGATATCCCGCGCCCGCCGCCGCCAGGCTCATGCCCACCGCACCGGCCAACAGAATGCGCGGCAAGCGAAGATCAAAAAGAATCGCCTGCTGTTCCGAAGAAAGTCCGCAGTTGGCTTTGCCGGTTAAGGCGCATAGCGAAGCTGTGAGCGGCAGACGCTGGCTGCCCAGAAGCGCTGCGATTAGAAAAATAATAGCGAGCAGGAGCAGAAGAACACCGCAGATCAAAAGCGTTCGACCCAACGTCGCGCGGCCTGACTCAATCGATCGCTCGGACTTAATCGGCACTCGATGCTCCCATTCACAAAGCAGCGAGGGCAAGACCCCGCCGCCGGTGTTTCTTTACTTTCTATCTGCTCTTTGGGCTGTCACTTGAACGCCTCCGGATGCAGAGCGCGCGCCATTTCCTCCAACCCGTCGACCAGGCGTGGGCCCGGCCGCTGCAGGTGATCTTCGTTGATCTTGTAAACTCGATTATTCAGCGCTGCCGGGGAGTTTTTGAGCGAGGCGGCCACGGTCGAATTCGCTGTGCCCATTGATCCTCCCGTCGGCAGAATAATCGCTTCGGGCCGGGCAGCCAGCGCCGCTTCGTCGCTGAATCGCGGAAATGCGGTAGCCACGTCAGCAGTCACCGACACGCCGCCCGCGCGTTGTACCAGGTCAGTCAAGTAAGATTCACGTCCGATGGTATAAAGCGGTTCATCGGAAACTTGATAGAAGACCGTGATGGGTTTGGTCGCGCCCACGGCTGCGGTGACGGCGTCCGCACGCCGGCGCAGGTCAGCGACCAGTTTTTCCGCCCGATCGCGCGTGTTGAACAAGTCACCGAGTGTCGTGATCGATCGAAAAACTTCGTCGAGACTGCGTGGGTTCGTGACATAGACGGTGATCTTCTGTTGGTCGAGTTGTTTCGTAAACGCTTCGAGTTGCGAAGCGGTCGAGACCAGCACAACCTGCGGCTTCAAAGCAATGACGCGCTCAATACTCGGCGTCATCGTGTCGCCGATCTCAGCTACATTCTTCACCTCAGGCGGGTAGTCACAGTATCTGGTGCGGCCCACCAGGCGGTCGCCGGCGCCGACGGCATAAACAATCTCGGTAAGATTAGGCGCGAGGGAAACAATGCGCTCGATTTTTAGCGGCAGGTGTACGCGACGGCCGGCTTCGTCAGTAACTTCACGCGTCTCTGCTGTCGAACCTGCGCTTTGATTCGGCGCGCGAGAGCATGAAGTCGTGGACAGGATGGCGAGGGCAACGACAAGAATTTGGAGTGCGGTGGCAAGCGCAGCGCGACACCGCTTTGGATTCATACAGCTCGAGATGAAACCCAAAGCGCCGTCGCCGCTACGCTCTGCCGGCGCACTCCAAACTTGAAACTCAAGATACAAAACCCGTCACCCTCTCTGCCACGCGAAGGCGACAGGCTGGCGACGGGATCTTTTCCGGAAAAGAGAAATCCCTGCGGCCTGAACACCTTTTCGCGGGCATTCAAAAGCTGCAACAGCGTCCGGGCAGGTCTCCTGGCTTTTGCATCGCCGCTTCGCTAGCGACGATCTTCACAGTGGCGCGACCGCGCGGGATTCTCACCCGCTTCCCTATTCTTCCCGCTCCGAGCGGGACACCCAAACGCATTTGAAAGAACCAAGGAACGTGGACGTTCCTCTTAATTGCGGGCGCAAGTTATCACGCGGGCTGGCGGAAGTCAAAACTTTGCGACTATGGACGCCCGTTGGCGGACAGGTGTTGAGAGTACCGACTTCAGTCGGGTTGTTATCCGGAAGGAACCCAACTAAAGTTGGTACTCTAAACACCGCTAGTGTGTCTTGAATGTGATGTTGAAAACCTTAAAGGAGAACTGAGGATGCATCCCCGAATAGAAGAAGTGATTAATTATCTCGACACCGAACGAACCGCGCTGCGCGAAGCGGTCGAGAGCGTGCCGCCCGAGCTTCGCGATAAACAGCCCGGCGCCGATCGCTGGTCTGTTGCTCAGGTATTACAACACCTGCACCTGATAGAGAAGCGAATTGGGCTGGGCATGACCAAATGGGTAACTGATGCCAACACCGGCGGAGTTGGAACGGAGATTGAGACGGCTTCGGTGATGAACAGCCTTCCACTTCAACTAATCGCCGATCGTAGCAAACGAAGGAATGCCCCGGATGAAGTTCGCCCACCAGGCGATATCGATGCAGAGTCGGCCTGGAACGCTCTCGAGCAATCGCGAGAGGCGCTGCGTGCTGCCTTTCTCGAGGGCGACGGGCGCGCGCTGAGCCAGGTCATTCAGCCGCATCCGGTGCTTGGTCCGATCAATCTCTATCAATGGATGCTGTTTGTGGGCAGCCACGAGGTGCGGCACACAGCGCAGGTACATGAGATTGCGGATCAGTTGCGCGCGGATGCAGCCACGACCGCGGGCGCGACCCCGGCCTAATGTCTTCCATTGCCACGAGCGAACGCCTAAAGTAAGATTTCCGCTGAACTTTCAACTCGAAGACAAAGGCTCCATGATCAAAACCGTCGAATGGACTTCTGAAGGTGTGCGCATGCTGGATCAGCGTCTGCTGCCGACGGAAGAAAAGTACCTGCTGCTGCGTTCGTATGAAGAAGTGGCCGACGCGATCAAGAACATGGTCGTGCGGGGCGCGCCGGCCATCGGCGTGTCGGCGGCGATGGGCCTGGCTCTGGGCGCGAATCAATCGGTGGGAACTTCCGTGGCCGACCTTGCATACGATTTTAAGTTCATGTGTAAAGTCATGGAGGCGACGCGCCCGACCGCCGTCAACTTGTTTTGGGCCGTCGAACGAATGCGCGCGGTGCTGGCCCGGGCCAGGACTGAGACCAAAGATGTGGAAGAGATTCGCAATCGACTGACTGAGGAAGCTTTGAAGATTTTTCAGGAGGACATCGAATCGAATCGTGCGCTGGGAAAATTTGGCGGCGAGTTGATCGCCGACGGGTCGACGGTGCTGACTCACTGCAACGCCGGCGCACTCGCTACTGCCGGTGACTACGGTACCGCGCTGGGCGTAATTCGCGGGGCAATCGATGCCGGCAAACGCGTGGCGGTGATCGCGGACGAGACGCGTCCGTTCCTACAAGGCTCGCGCTTAACCGCATGGGAACTGGCCAAAGACAATATTCCGGTCACCGTGATCACCGATAACATGGCCGGGCATGTTATGAAGCAGGGCAAAGTCGATTGCGTCGTCGTCGGCGCCGATCGCATTGCGGCTAACGGCGACGCCGCCAACAAGATTGGAACTTATATGGTCGCGGTGTTGGCAAAGCAGCACAACATTCCTTTCTATGTAGCCGCACCCATCTCAACCATCGATCTTTCGACGGCCACCGGCGAGGACATTCCCATCGAAGAGCGCGCGGCCAAGGAAGTAACCCACCTGCGCGAACAGCAACTCGCCCCCGACGGAGTCCAGGTTCACAACTTCGCGTTCGATGTCACGCCCAATGAATTGATCGCCGCGATCATCACCGATCGCGGCGTCGCTCGGGCTCCGTACACCGAAACCCTCCGCACTCTGGCTACGACGCGTTCGGCAAGCGCGCCCTAGAACCGTCGCAATGCGCTATGACACACGACGTCAACCCGCAAACCTTTTCTCTTCCGCGCAACTTGTCCGAGGCTGTCACCGCCACGCTTGATAATTGGAAAGTCGAAGAAAAAGTTAAGCGGCTCTGGGCGCGCGATGCTTCGCTTTGGACCGGCGGCGATGAAAGCAAGTGGCTTGGCTGGCTGAACATTGTCGGTGAGCAAAAGCGAAGCATTCGACGCTTTACAAACTTTGCCGAAGAGGTAAAGGACGCCCGGTTCTCGCACGTGTTGCTCTTAGGCATGGGAGGATCGAGTCTCTGTCCCGAAGTGATGCGTAAGTCGTTCGGCAAGCGGCAAGGTTTTCCGGAACTTCACGTCCTGGATTCCACCGACCCCGCGCAAATCAAGTCATTCGAAGACCGGATCGATCTCGCGAACACACTGTTTTTTGTTTCGAGCAAGTCCGGCACCACCCTCGAGCCGAATATCTTCAAGCAATATTTTTTCGAGCGCGCCAGACAGGTAGTCGGCAACGACGAGGCCGGCAATCGCTTCATCGCGATTACAGATCCGGGTTCCAGGCTTCGGCAGGAAGCGGAACGTGATCGCTTTCGCAAAATCTTCCTGGGCGTCCCCAGCATCGGTGGCCGCTATTCGGCGCTCTCTGACTTTGGCCTGGCCCCGGCAGCCGCGATGGGTGTCGACATTGAAAAGTTTTTGGATCGGACTGATGAGATGGTTTCGGCTTGCGGTCCTGACGCGCCGCCTCATGACAATCCTGGTGTCATACTCGGCGCAGTTCTGGGCATCGCACACAATCACGGCCGGGACAAAATAACGATTGTGGCCTCGCCGGGAATCTACGATCTCGGGGCCTGGTTGGAACAATTGCTAGCCGAATCAACCGGAAAGAACGGCAAAGGCTTAATTCCGGTAGACCGCGAATCGCCCGGCCCTCCGGAGAGTTATGGTGACGACCGGCTTTTTGTTTACTTAAAACTGAATTCTGATTCGCTGAATGATTCGAACGACCCGCAGGACGCGGCACTTAAGTCTATCGAAAGAGCGGGCCAACCTCTGGTGCGTATTTCAGTCAGCGATGTCTACGATCTCGGCCAGGAATGTTTTCGTTGGGAGATCGCCACGGCGGTGGCCGGCTCGATCATCGGCATTAACCCCTTCGATCAGCCCGATGTCGAAGCCAGCAAGATCGCCACCCGAAAACTCACTGAAGAATACGAGCGGACCGGTTCGCTGCCGGATGAAACGCCGATGTTTGAAGCCGAAGGAATCAAGCTATTCGCTGACGAGCGAAATGCCAGCGCGCTTAACGAAGCCGTACGCGATCGTTCGTTGACGGGCTATTTAAAAGCACATCTGGAGCGCTTGCAAGCGAATGACTACTTTGCCACGCTCGCCTATGTCGAGATGAATGACGCGCACGAACAGCTTTTGCAAGCAATGCGGCACGATGTTCGCGATCGTAAGCGGACAGCGACATGCCTCGGCTTCGGTCCACGCTTTTTGCATTCTACCGGACAGGCTTACAAAGGCGGGCCAAACACGGGTGTGTTTCTGCAAGTCACCTGCGATGACGCAAACGATTTGCCGGTGCCGGGACAGAAATACACGTTCGGCGTCGTCAAAGCCGCGCAGGCACGCGGAGATTTTGCAGTGCTGGCCGAACGCGGGCGGCGTGCGTTGCGTGTGCATCTGGGCGCGGATGTTAATGCCGGACTAGCTAAACTGGAATCAGCGATGACGGCTGCATTGAGTTAGAGTTCTGCTCTGTGAGTCACAGAGAGTTCGACATAGAAGGAAATCGAGATGCAACTGGGAATGATCGGTCTGGGGCGAATGGGCGCGAACATGGTGCGGCGCCTAATGCGGGGTGGCCACGAATGCGTCGTTTGGGATGTCAATCCCGACAACGTGAAGCAGCTCGCCGACGAAGGCGCGACGGGGGCTCAGTCACTCGACGATTTCGTTAGCAAACTAAGTCAGCCGCGAGCCGTCTGGATCATGGTACCCGCCGGCAATCCAACTGAGAAAACTGTGAACGATCTGGCTGCTCGCATGGCGGCCAAAGACATCATCATCGATGGCGGCAACTCCTACTTCAAAGATGATGCGCGCCGTTCGCGTGCCTTGCACGAAAAGGGAATAAATTATGTTGACGTGGGCACGAGCGGCGGAGTGTGGGGACTAGAGCGCGGCTACTGCATGATGATCGGCGGACCGGAAGAAACCGTCCACCATCTTGATCCGATTTTCAAAACTCTGGCTCCCGGCCGCGGGAATATTGTCCGCACACCGGGAAGAGAAAAGATCTCGAGCACGGTTGAGGACGGCTATCTCTACTGCGGACCATCGGGTGCGGGTCATTTCGTGAAAATGGTTCACAACGGAATCGAGTATGGCTTGATGCAGGCTTACGCCGAGGGTTTTGACATCTTTCACAACGCCAACTCAAAGGACCTGCCGGAAGAGCTTCGCTATGATCTGAACGTCGCCGACATTGCCGAAGTCTGGCGTCGCGGCAGCGTGATCTCTTCCTGGTTGCTCGATTTGACCGCGATGGCCCTGCTTGAAGACCGAGATCTCGCGAACTACAGCGGATTTGTTCAGGACTCCGGCGAAGGGCGCTGGACGATTCAGGCAGCGATTGAGGAAGCTGTACCTGCTGAGGTGTTAAGCGCGGCGCTGTATACGCGGTTTCGCTCGCGGCAGGAACACACCTTCGCCGAAAAGATTTTGTCCGCCATGCGACAGAAGTTTGGTGGACATCTTGAACCTCGGTCGTAGTCTTCTCCGTGTGCTCCGTGCCTCCGTAGTTGGTAATTCTTTCAGAACACACTTAACCACGGAGACACGGAGGGCACGGAGAAAAACAGAAAGCGATTAAAGATGACATCGGCCAGCGAAACAACACCGCAGACTGCGCCGCCAAGCGTCATGGCGATCTTCGGCGCGGCCGGAGACCTCACCAAACGAAAGTTGATTCCCGCTCTTTACAATCTCAAGGAGGGCAAACTCCTGCCTGAAAACTTTGCGGTGATTGGCGTGGCTCGCGCTGAAATGAACGACGAGGAATTTCGCCGCCGGCTTAGCGATGAAATTCGCGAATTTGCTACCGATGATGTTGACCCGCAAATTTGGCACTGGTTGGAAGAAAGACTTTTTTACCTTTCGGGTGACTTCAGCGACGAGCAAACCTATTCTCGTTTGAAAGAACTGCTGAGCAAGACTGACAACGAGCGCCACACCCAGGGCAACTATCTTTTTTATCTGGCGACGGCGCCTGATTACTTTGCTCCCATTGTGCAGCGCCTCGGGACCGCCGGTTTAACTCGCGAGGAGGAAGACAAGAGCTGGCGACACGTGGTAATCGAAAAACCCTTCGGCTCAGATCTCGAATCGGCAAAGAAGTTGAATGCGGACATCAAAGAGGTTCTGGACGAGCACCAGATTTATCGCATCGATCACTACCTTGGCAAAGAGACCGTGCAGAACATCATGGTCTTTCGCTTTGGCAACGGGATCTTTGAGCCGATCTGGAACCGGCGCTATATCGATTGTGTGCAAATTACGGCGGCAGAGAAAGTGGGAGTCGAGCAGCGCGGGGGATACTACGAGCACGCGGGCGCGTTGCGAGACATGGTGCCGAACCACTTGCTCCAGTTGGTCACCCTGACCGCGATGGAGCCACCAATTTCTTTTGACGCCGATGCGGTGCGGGACGAGCAGACGAAGATCCTGCACGCGATTCAGCATCCCTCACCGGAAGAGGCGGCGAAACGCGCGGTGCGCGGGCAGTATGATGCCGGCGAGATCGACGGCGAAAAGGTGCCTGCTTATCGCAGCGAACCGAACGTGGCGCCTGATTCAAAAGTTGAAACATTCGTCGCCCTGAAACTCTTGATCGACAATTGGCGCTGGGCCGATGTCCCTTTCTATCTACGCACGGGCAAACGGCTGGCGGACCGCGATACGGAAATCGCCATCCGCTTTAAGCACGCGCCCTTTAGCCTTTTTCGGAAGACACCGATCGATCGGCTGACCACCAATCGACTGGTGCTGCATATTCAACCCGACGAAGGAGTGTCCCTGCGCTTTGGCGCGAAAGTTCCCGGCCCTGTATTGAGCATCGGCGCGGTCGATATGGATTTTGACTACGAAGATTATTTTGGCAATACGCCCAGCACAGGTTACGAGCGGCTGCTTTACGACTGTATGTTGGGCGATGCCACCTTATTTCAACGCGCCGACCAGGTCGAAGCTGCGTGGGCCGTGGTCGCACCGATTCAGAAAATTTGGAGCGAGGTGCCGCCCAGTTCGTTCCCGAACTACAAAGCTGGATCGTGGGGACCGGCAGAAGCTGACGAGCTACTGAAGTGTGATGAACGAGAGTGGGAAAAGACTCAAAACGTGGCGGACAAAACCAGGACAAAGCAGCGGAGTCAGGACGGAAGCGTTTGATATCGCCGGGTGCGGTGAGCGCGGCGCCATCCAGGTTTTTGATTGAAGCGTTTTTCGTGGCGCCCGACGCAATCCCAACAGACGTAGTGCAAACGATTGTCTTGAGCGATCGACTCTACGACGTGCGCAGTCTCTCGGTCGCATTGTTCGCAACGATAAATCTTGCCGTGCTCCCCGGGTGTCATGGTATTAGCTGACCTTCATTATTACCTTTTACGAACTCATTCTCCAGTTGCGACAGCGGTGACCGACTCTGCGAGTCTTTCCGCTTTGCGTCTTACCGCTTTGCGCCTTTGCGCCTTTGCGTGAAGGATCGCCTTGGCCAGAAAAGATTTCACGCCAAGGCGCAAAGACGCAAAACGGAGAGACATCCAGTTGCAATCCCAGGACAGCAGGCTAGGTGTCCAGGACCCCGCGATAAGAAAGTTGACCATCCACAATCCGCGCCGCGGGCGTAAATGGATGCGATTCGGATTTTCCTATGCCCATGATGTGGGTCACCTCGATGCCCTTCGCCTTCAAATAGTCGGAAATCAAACTGCGATGACAACGCCACCACACGGCTTCGGCGCACATGATTGCCGTGCGCTGGGCATCCGCGATTTTCATCAGTCGCGCGACACCGACACGAAAGTCATTCGTTTCCATATAGTCGGCATAGCCGCGAAACATTTCGTTGCGCCACGCCATATTAAGTGAATCCGGTTTTGCGCGGCGGCGGCCGCCCAGCTCGGACAAATGCAGATACTCGACGGTGGCTCCCGCCAGCGCGGCTCTGAGATTTTCTTTATTGAATTGCGGGTAGCGTCGTGAGCCCGGATAACTGCGCACGTCAACGACCGTCCCGATATCGAAGGAACTTAGCGCTGCGATGAACCCCTCAATCGCATGCGTTGAGTGGCCGATAGTCCAGAGCTTTGGCTGGTTTTCCATTACGAGTATCCCTGGCTCTCACGCGAGTCAGTCTTGGATCTAAATGTGCTTTTGCTTGAAAAGGTGCAAGAACACCTTTTCTCAATAATCAAAACACTTAACTCCAAGAATAACCCTTGACAGCCGCGCAGAGGCAGAGTATAACGCGCCTATCTCAAGGGTCTTTATCCAACACGTTGCGGAGCGTGTTCTCCCTCAACCACCGCGACATCGCTGCCTCCTTATTCACTGGACGCGACGCCGCCTTTGCCTACGGAGAATCACCATGAGTGTACGCCCCCTTCTGCTGTCGTTATTTGTCTTGTCTATCTCGTCACTGGCTTTCGCTCAGAACGAACAAGCTTCTCAGAACCAACAAGCAGGCCAGGAGCAAAAGACTCAGGAAAAAGCAAGACCTACTCCTACTCCTCCGACTGTAACGGGCGTCTCGACCTATGCAAAGGAAAAACTGTGTAGCCCCAAGTGCGAGGCTGGAATCGGTAACAAGATAGTCGTCCAAATCACGAACATGGATACCGCCAAGTACCCCCCGAAGGACTTGGTACTGTTTCTGGACGGTCAACCGATCAAGGGAAAGGAAAACGCTGGAGTTCCAGTCAAAGGCGGTGAACTCATACCGGTGCCCAGCCCCGATTTATACCTGGTGGAATTCCAACTTAATCGAACCGAGGACTCGCGCGCCGCGTGGACGGCGCTACTGGGCAGTCCCAGTCTGACGAAATCGCACCGGCCAGTTACCGTTAGTGTCGGGCCCGCGGACGCGCAGCCATTCGCGTACACGGACCCCAACAACAAACCGCAGATCGAGCTAAGGTCGTACTACCGAGGCTGGTTGATCGGAATGTCACTGTTCGTGATTGCGGCGGTGCTGGTTTTTCTCTACCTGGCGCGAACCACAAACATCATCCGCGATTCGAATCCGCCTCAGCCGCCGGAGGGAGCAAGGAAGCCGTACAGTTTGGCGTTGGCTCAAGCAGCCTTCTGGTTCTTTCTCGTCTTCGGATCGTTTTTATTTATCGCGCTCGTAACGGGTGACTACAACAGTACGATTACTCAACAGGCACTCGTGCTCATGGGCATTGGCACGGGCACGGCGCTGGGCGCGGCGATGATTGACAGTACGAAACGCAGTTCCGCAAATGCGACGATAAGTACTCAGGAACCCAAAAGGGCCGAACTCGAAGAAGAGGCAAAACAACTCCAAGCCAAAGTGGATTCGCTCAAAGGCGCGGCAACAGCCGAAGAAAAAAAAGCTCTCGACGACGCGAGTGTGCAACTGAAAGCCACCGAGGCGAAACTCCAAGACACGACAGCACAGATGGAAGACGCGAAATCGGGTTTGAGTAAGCCGGTTTCAGACGGGTTCCCTCGCGACCTGTTAACCGACGCCGACGGCGTCAATTTTCATCGGTTTCAGATGGTAATTTGGACCATCGTTCTCGGTAGCTTGTTTGTGTACGGCGTTTACCAGGAACTTGCGATGCCGGAGTTCAGCGCAACTCTTTTAGCCCTGATGGGAATCAGCGCGGGTACGTATCTGGGTTTCAAGATTCCCGAGAAGCAGAGCTGATTCGCGCGCCGTTGGTTCGATCTGCTGAACAAGTTCATTGTGGTGCGTTCCGCCGTGAAGCCGAAAAAAGAGAGCCCGGAGGAGAAGTCGAAAGACTGAGCGGGGAGAGCGCCGGCTAACAAGCTTAGGTTTGTGATAGCCGAAGCCGCGGTTTTCGTTCAGCAGAGGTTGGGTACGTGACCCCGTCTCACATCAATGGTTTCTGGGATCCTGGATCTCACGCGTAAAGGAAGGTGATATCGCATTCTGAAGGGAGAAGGACATGGAACAAGTTAATGGTGACCTGTTTTCTTATTCGGTAAGTGCGGGAGAGACAGTAACACTCGCGATCACGCCTATAGGCGTGGGCAACTTTGCCTCGGTAGTCATAGATGGTGTTCCGCGAGCAAGAGCGTTCAGCTACTTGCTAACAGCGGACGGGCCCAGCGGCCGCGAACACAACATAGTCCTGGAATGTGAATTTCCGGGAATTACGGATGCCGACGCTCGCTATGACATAACGGTTACGGGTAGTGCTGGCGGAAGCCCATTTTCGTTTTCCATCAAGAATTCGAACACGCTGAAAGAGGCTGCGTTTAGGTTCACCGTCAGGTGACCAACGCCCGCGGTCTCAGTTTCAAACGATGTCGCGCAGGAGGCTTAAAATGAAGAACGTAATAATGAAGCTTTTGATGGTCAGCTTGATGGCTGTAGGGGGATCGACGCTCTGTGAGGCCCAGAATAAACCATCGCTGGATACCGATCTGCTGAGAAGCAGGATTGAGCAACTGGAGAAGACTGATCCGGCCAGCCGTTCCGCAATCGTCAGAGATGCGTATCGACGTACGCTCATACGTTTATACAGCGAATTTGACCAGGCCCTGACGCAGGATATTAACGATCTAAAAAAGATTCAGTCGATATCGGGCGCAGATGGCAATTCAAAAGACGACATTGGCAATCAAATCCAGACGCTAGTCAAAGAGCAGGGTGCAAATGCGGAAAAGCTCAAGACACTTCAGACGGATACTGCGGCTGCGCCGGCAAAGGTCGAGACAGGCAACCCGGCAACATCAAGTGACGGACGCGATGGCTCGGCTGGAGATGAAGGAGGAGGATCCCCCTCGACTTCTGTTGCTTCACCTCGGACGATCTCATCGACGCCGGCAACGGGACCACAAGCTGGTTCGGCGGGGCCCGCCGGTCCGCCGCCTATTTGTACCGATTCAAATGGCTATCCCGACGCTCCTGAACTGGTTACCCAAGCCGTCAATGAGATGGCAGCTAATATTGTCGAGCGTAACGACGTCAGATTCTTTTCACAGAATTACGCTCAAACTTTCCTTTACACAGTTGCTGATGCTGTTATCCCGGAAGCGGAGAATACAGACCGCTCTATAAAGCAGTTAAAGGCTTATCGGTACCTCGCGGAGACAGCACGCACCGACAAACAAATAGGAGCGTCGGCGAAGGCAACCGGTTCTACAAGCGCAATCGAGAAACCCGGATTCGCGAGAATCTTGGGAATGGCCGTCGAAAGAGGCGCCATCCTGCAAAACGTGAGCGGCTCAAGCCTGACTTTGAGCACATCTCCTTATGCACTCTACACCTTCAATGAAGGCGGTGATTCACAGCAGAATTATGAGCGAGCCGGCTTCCTGAATCGGGTGGGAGTTTCGGCGACCTTTAATATCGGCGATTCGAACAGTGCAGTTCTGGCAAACGCCCGAAGAAGCCAGTTGTCAGAATGGTCAGCACGGGTCCGACTCTACGGCGATCGGTCGACCCGGTCAAAGTCGTTCGCGCGATTTTGGGACGAGCAGATCGAACCTCAGATTAAGGCCCGTCTCGTCGTCATCAGTAAAAATATCGGGACGATCGGTAACACTGCTGAACTAAAGGGTCTTGAGGATGCCAAGGTGAAAATGCTCGAGACCTTTTTGCTAAACCGAATGGCGCAGTCCGACTATAAGAATGCGGTCAGCGCCAAGGACGCGGCGAAACAAAAGAGCATTCTGAGCAATGCGATTCTATGTTTCATGCGACAGTCCGTATTTGAACCAATACGAAACGGTACGGTAAAGTTGTCGCCCGAGATTCGCACTCAGCTGGGCACCAATTTCATTCGAGATCTGGGCACGGCACTCGTTGGTTTGGAACAAGCGCGTAAGCGGCTCAATGAAAAGCTGGACGATCTTTCGAAGAGCCCGCTCGCGACTTTCGCTTATACCAATCATCGCGTACCAACCGGTTCGGATTATTCCGAGTTCAAATTTCTATATGAACAGGACCAAACCATCTTTCGCGCGTTAAAGCTCGTGGGCAATGTTGGTTTCAGTCTCTACAACAAACCAAACCCGACACTAAAACAGCAGAAGTTTCGCGACTTTTCCGCATCTCTTTCTCTTGAGGGAAAAAGCAACAGCCCATTCCTCAAGAGTGAATCTGATCTGAGCAAGGTCACGTACGCATTTACCGGTAGCTATGAGAGGATGCCTGAGAATAAGGGTGTGACCGGCAAACAAGTCAATCTCGCGGCGGCTCAATTCAAGCTCGAGATACCAATTGTGGCGGGTGTGAGTCTTCCGTTCTCAGTAACTTATGCCAACGGTACGGAGCAACAGAAAAAGAACCATACTCGTGGCGCCTTCGGTTTGAGTTTCGACCTTGATAAACTCATGGCCCTAACAAAACTTCTCCAGCAACGTTGAGCAGATTTACAGAGCAAGCTAGATCACAGGAGGTACCATGCCAGTCTTGAAACAAGGTTCATCCGGTCCGGATGTTACCAGTCTGCAACAGAAACTGAAATACCTGGGATTCGATCCAAACGGAGTCGACGGACATTTTGGGGCAGGCACCAGGGATGCTGTAATCGCTTTTCAGCAAAGCAAAGGTTTGCAGGCTGACGGCATCGCAGGCCCGGCAACGCTAGCCGCGTCGCAGGTTGAGGGATCCGGCGCCGATACGAACGATGGCGCGGGCGGGGGAGTGACTACCGATTCAACAGTCGGAGCCGTCACTACTGCGCCAGGCGATGATGGTGGTAATGCTGGGCCTCAAAGCCCTGCAACCAGCACCACCGGCGGGGCTCTGAATCTGGCCGGTCTTACCGGCCACCTTCCGGCCCTGGTCATTGCACAGATTCCCGAAACCGCTGCTGAGTTTGGCATCACCACGAATTTGAGGCTGGCTCATTTCCTGGCCCAGTGCGCTCTTGAGTCAACTGGATTTACAGCTACCGTAGAAAATCTAAACTACAGAGCCGCGCGTCTTATGCAAGTATTCCCAAAGTACTTTCGCAATGTAGACCCGGCGGCGTATGCCAACAATCCAACCAAGATCGCTAACAGGGCCTATGCTGACAGGATGGGTAATGGTGACGAAACTTCAGGTGACGGATTCAAATTCCGTGGCAGAGGCTATATCCAACTGACCGGTAAGAACAACTACGCGAAGTTTTCTGAATTTGTCGGCGAAGACTGCGTCGCTGACCCTGATTTGGTAGCTACCAAGTACCCTCTGGCCTCGGCCGCATTCTACTTCAGCGCCAATCATATATGGGGCATCTGTGATCGGGGTGCAAATGACGCTACGGTCACTCAAGTTTCTACCGCAGTGAATGGCAGTCCTCCGCATGCCGTTCCAGAGAGACTTCAAAACTTTAAGGTGTTCATGCGAGCACTAAGCTAGGGAGAAAAACGATTTGTCTCGCCCCCAGGGGGTCGAATTCGCCGCTACAAAGGAACCGCAGATTATGGATTATCTGGTAACGGTGCAGGGCATAAGGATCGTCGGAGGGCTCGCCTTTCTTTTCATTCTTTACTCAGCGTGGATGGGCAAGATGACGGCGCAGGGTTTACCGGCTGGCTATTCCAATCCGGTTTTGGCGCTTGAGTTGGTTAAAGATAAGGCGGACATCGAAAAGATCGTCCAAGCGGAATCCGGCAAGGTTGTCAATTTTTTAAAGCGGAGCACTTACAAAGACTTCGGGTTCATTTTTGTTTACGCGCTATTGTTTATCGCTTTGAGTCTATTGCTTTCACAAATGAACTCCGGCTGGATGAGATACGTGGGATGGCTCGCCGCCGCCTGCGCCGCTTTGGCAGCGATTCTGGATCTCGTTGAAGATCGTGGCATGCTCATAGCAATCGCCGGCGAAGCGAGCGATTCACTGGCCAACAGCATCCGCTATCCTTCGCTCGCCAAGTGGGGTTTGCTCTTTATCTTTGCTTTGCTGGTGGGAACACTCCTGGTTGCACGGCGCGACTTTTTCGTGATTCCGGCGGTCTTCCTTTTTGTTGCCGCTCTTGCCGGCCTGTGTGGCGTGCTCTTAAACCTTTTCCGGCCCAGGTACTATTGGACCTTTCCCGTGGCTATTGTCTCACTAGGTATCGGCATCCTTATCATTGCATTTACTTTTACCTTCTGGCCGGCGAAACTACTCACGAAAGTTACCCGTTGATGGTTGCCTTCTTCACCTGCGCCTCGAATACCTCGCCAACGTTTGTGGAAAAACGCGCACACCCTCAGGCATTTTGTCCATCGCGATTTTGTTAGCGCCGGTGAGAATGTCGCGCGCCGTCATACCGTAAACCTGCAAGTTGTCTTCGTTGTCCGGCTTGATCACCACACCCTTCAATTCCAGGCCCGCGAACGCGCCCTTGCTCCGCGAATAAGAAAGAATCTGCGCGTTAAGTCTCGCGTCCGTCGAAGCGCTCGCCGAGCGGCCCACGGGTCCGGCGGCCGCACTGCCTTCCGCTCCGATCTCAAACTTATCGCCCAGCAAGCTTTCAACTGCGTGCTCGTTCATGAAGAGTAGAATAAAATCCGTGGACGAGGCGCCAATCTGCAAACCTACACTTCCCCCCGCTAGATCAAAAAACGCCGGCGCACCCCAGCCGCCAGCCACCCGCCTGCTGATCACGCCGCTGCCACCACGACCGCCGACAATAAACCCGGCCTTAATAACGCCGGGAAACACCGCTACCGCCTCAGCCCGGTCAAGCAAATCACCCGGAATCGATTTCTCGCGTGTGCCCATAATCTGTTCAAAGACGCGTGCGGCCTTGGCTGATTGATCGGCGGCAGCGCGCGCTTTTTTGGTGCTGCGTTCGCGACTGGTCTGCGCGCCAGTGCTGGCGCAAACAGAAAAGAGCACAGCCATGCTAAGCGAAAAGAAGAACGTTCGTTCGAATAGTCTTTTCATGATTCCCCTTCAGCTATCGTTTCCCAAACAGAACAAAACAACCGCAAATGCCGGTGAACCACAGGCATATCCCTACCCCGATCATCACTTACGTCGCGCTGAATATCGCGCCAGCGTCCGTGGCACAATGCGCACGCCCGCCGGTATCTGGGCCATCGTCCAGGGCTTGGCCGGCGAAAGAATCTCGTTGCTCTTCTTCCCGTAAACCGCCAGGTTGTCCTCGTTGTCCGGACTGATTACGACGCCTTTGATCTCCAATCCGGCGAACGCGCCTTTGCTGCGCGAATATGAAATGATTCCCGCCTTCAGCAAAGCATCGGTCGAAGCGCTGGCGCTGCGGCCAACCGGACCGGCGGCGACACTTCCCTCCCCGCCAATCTCGAACTTGTCCTTCAACAAACCGTTTAGCGCGTCTTCATTCATGAACAGGAGGACAAAGTCGGTCTTCGACGCGCCGATTTGCAAACCGAAACTGCCGCCGGCGAGATTGAAAAATGCCGGCGCACTCCAACCGCCCTTCACCCGCCGGCTGATCACACCATCGCCGGCCCGACCGCCGACGATAAACCCGGCCTTAATCACGCCGGGAAAGATGGCGACAGCCTCAGCCTTATCAAGCAATTTCTGTGGTATTGCCTCGTCCGGCACATTCATGATTTCGGTGAAAACGTCCGCAGCCTTCTGCGCTTCCTTCGTCGCGCTGGCAAGCTTCTTGGCGTCCCTGGATTGGCTTAGCACTACGCTGGCGGTCCCCGCGATCAGAACCGCTAAAACCTCCAAGAGCGCAAACGCGCTAATTAGTTTTATGGCTTTCCGCATAAATCTCCCCTTATTCTCTAAGCGATGACTCGGGGGCCAAATGTTTTTCCTTGCTCGCTACTTGCCAGCATACTTATAATCGCTCGCCCTGACAACGCGCGCGGAAATATTTTTAGTTCAAGTTCAACCTTCAGGTTGCCGTTCCAGAACGCAAACCAAAGTTTGAACTTTAAACAATTAAGACGATGCCTATAGGAACGCCATTTCACGAAAGAACTTTTCCGCTGTGCGAGAGTTTGAATTATCGCGAGTGGTCGGGTTATTACACCGTCAGCGCATACGAGACGCATCACGAACACGAGTACAACGCCATTCGTAATGCTGCCGCATTGATCGACATCTCGCCGCTATTCAAGTACCGCGTCACGGGAAGAGACGCCACCCGCCTGGTCGATCGCGTGATCACGCGTGACATGAATAAAGTTTCGGTTGGTCAGGTCATCTATACGCCGTGGTGTGACGAGCAGGGCAAAGTGATCGACGACGGCACGGTGTCCAGACTGGACGAAAATGTCTATCGCTGGACGGCCGCCGATCCAAGTCTGCGCTGGTTCACTCAAAATGCGATGGGCCTTGACGTAAACATCGAAGACATCTCAGAGACCGTGGCTGCTCTGGCGTTGCAGGGTCCAACCTCCGGACGATTGTTGAAAGCGCTGGCTGAAAATGCCGACCTCGAGAACCTGAAATATTTTCGGGTCACCAAAGGGATGGTCGCGGGTGTGCCGGTGGAAATTTCACGCACCGGTTACACCGGCGATCTCGGTTATGAAATCTGGGTCCAGGCTGCGCAGGCTCTTAGAGTTTGGGATGCATTGGTCGAAGCCGGCCGGATCTTTGACCTCAAGCCGGCAGGCATGCTGGCACTCGACGTGGCGCGGATCGAAGCCGGGTTGCTGCTGATCGATATTGATTTTAATAGCAGCAAGAAGGCATTGGTAACGGCGCAGAAGTATTCTCCTTTCGAGATGGGCCTTGGGCGGCTGGTGCATCTGGAAAAGAATCGGTTCATCGGTCAGCAGGCACTAGTCGAAGAGAAGAAGCGCGGGCCCGCGAAGTCGATCGTAGGTCTGGAAATCGACTGGACCGAAGTCGAGCGTTACTACGAAGCCGTGGGCCTGCCGCCAGCGGTTTCGCCGATCGCTTCGCGGGTCGCCGTTCCTGTCTACAGCAATAGTCAGCATATAGGCAAAGCCACTTCCACGACCTGGTCACCGGTTTTGAAAAAGATGATTGCCCTGGCGACAGTGACCAGCAACTTTGCCAAGCCCGGCACACGTATCGAAATTGAGATTACGGTCGAAGCGGTCAGACACCGAGTCGGCGCGAAGGTAGTAAAGACGCCTTTCTATAGTCCGAAGCAGAAGACAGCGACGCCGGTAACCTGACCAAATTGCAGATGAAAGCTTCCCTCAAAGACCTCATTGATAATTACAATCCCGAGGCACCGCTCGCCGAAGCCTCGACCATTCCCTCAGCATGGTACACAGATCAACGGATCTTCGACCTTGAAAAACAAACTGTGTTCAGTCGCTCCTGGCACGTAGTCGCGCGCGTTGACCAACTTCGCGCGCCCGGAAACTATGTCACGACCGAGATGGCCGGAGAGCCAATTGTCGTCGTTCGCGGTAACGACAAAGTGGTGCGCGGTTTTTTCAACGTGTGTCGTCATCACGCTGCGGCCGTGATGACCGAACCTGAGGGGCACGCCAATCAGATGCGCTGTCCTTATCACGGATGGACCTATTCGTTGGAAGGTGAACTGAAAGGCACGCCGGATTTCACTGACGTGTGCAATTTCGATCGCTCCCGGAACGGCTTGGTCCCAGTCGAGATTGCCGAGTGGGAGAGCTGGCTATTCGCTCGATTAGCCAGCGAGCAACAACCGCCTCTAGCCAACCCAAACGCTTCACTCGCAGAGTTTTTGGGCCTTGAATTCGTCGGTCAAATCCAGACTCTCGGTCTTACCGGCCTTCAATGGATGGAACGCCGCCGATATATCCTGAATTGTAATTGGAAGGTCTTCGTCGATAATTATCTCGATGGCGGCTATCACGTACCGCATCTGCATAAGGGCCTGGACAGCGTGCTGGATTACAGCAACTACACGATCGAAAACGGCGCACACTTCTGTCTGCAATCCAGCCCCATGGTCAGCGGCGACGATGACATTCAAGTCGGCGCTGTCCGTAGCGGCCAGCGCGCGCTGTACTACTGGCTCTATCCCAACTTTATGATCAATTGGTACGAAGGCGTCCTGGATACAAACCTGGTGCGGCCACTCGCGATCGATCGCACGGAAGTAATTTTCGATTTTTATTTCGCTGATGTTTCAGATGCAGCGCGGGAACGAAACCTGGCCAGCATCGAGGTAGGTGACCGCATTCAACAGGAAGACCTGGACATCTGCGAGTCAGTGCAGAGAGGGTTGCGATCGCGAGCTTATACGGCCGGGCGCTTATCGGTGCGTCGCGAAGCCGGCGAACATCTTTTTCATCGCCTGTTGTACGCGGACTTGAGGGCAGGAGTTGAGTCCGCGAACTATCCTTAAGGGGCGGTGGGAAGTTTCTTGAAGCCTTTTTCGAGCGCCTTGCGCAGGCGATCGACGGCTGTGGTGGGGTCGCCTGCCAAAATCGTATCGGTGTAAAGCAGCACCGCACCGTTGCGAGCGTCGACGATTCCAATCTGCAGTTTTAAGAATGCCGGGATTCCACCTACCAGAACGGTAAATGCCTTTTTGCCAGAAGTGAGTTTCTGTCCCTGACCGCGGATGAAAATGATCGCGTCCGCGCTTTTGTCGAGATTAAGATTCAACACTTCATCGCCCATCGTGAAGCGTCCATTCTTCACGTCTTTCCGCTTCTTCATCACCTTCGGCAACAAGTCATCGAACTTCGCCTGTATGTCAGCCACGGTGTACCTGGCCTGAGCGCCGCCCTCGCCCGACGAAGATGCAGGACCACTTAAAGTCGTGACGTGTTTCTTGTTGGCCAGAACTTCGGCCACTGTCTTCTCAACGCGCGCACTGAGATCTTCTGACTCAGCCGCCATACCTTCGGGCCCTTTCATGCTGTCCCTCACGACGGTCACTTTGGCCGGCAGGATGACCACGTTACGGATCGTGGACTCCTTGGAACTGATCTTCGGGTGCAGAAACTGAGCGCGAACAACCAATGGCGCCATCGCCGCTGCCAGCGCGACTAACCCAACCACGGTGGCAGTTCGAACTCTGCACCCTTTAGCAAGTATAGAAGTAGAAGTCATGTCTGGGTTCTCCTTAGAGCTTCAATGCGTCTTTTGATTCTTTCACGATCGACGGCAGCCGGAGCGAGTTCGACGTATTTTTCGTACTCGCTGATCGCGTCGTTTGGCCGGCCCAGCTTTTCGTAAAGCATGCCCAGCCCGCGATGGATTGCCGGAAACGGATTTTCCAAATTTGCCGCGCGCTGGTAGAGCTCTTCGGCTTTTTGCTGATGCGTCTTCCAGTTTTGCTGCCCCTCGAGCGTTGCCAGCAATTCGCGCTCCTCCTCTTCCGCAGTCCGCTTCTCTCGTTTCTTCAGTGCGTTTTTCTTTGCGCTGTTGGTCAGCTCCTTTTCAGTCAATTGCGGCGAACGAGGGCCGAGGTTGCGATAAGCTTCGGCCAGTAGGAACACATTCTCCGAGGAATTCGGGCGGAATTCGACCAGGCGTTGCGCCAGGTAAACCGCCGAGCGAAAGCGCGCGGCGTTCATCGCCAACTGAATGTCGTGGCGCATGATGGATTCAGTTTTCGTGAAGTAAGCCGCTCTTTCACGGTTCAACTCCATCTGTGGCGTCACTTTGTCGGCGCGCGCGCCGAGATAAGAGCTTAAATAGTTGATTCGCTCCTGTAGCGCAGGGTGGTCGTTATAAAAATATCTGATCTCCTCCCCTTCGATGTCCTGGTTGAGGACCTTCATCGTTTTCACCATCTCTTCAGGCGGATACTCAGCAGCAATCATCATGTCGATGCCTTTCAGATCCGCCTCGCGTTCCAGATCACGGCTATAACCAAACATCGTGGCCAAAACGATAAAAGGCGCAACCGCGGTGACAATCGTGATGACCGCACCCGCGACTCCTCCGGGAGCATATGCGCCGACGGCGGCCATGATATTCATCGTGAGAAACTTTTTGCGGTTACTGCGATTTTGCAGGTATGTGTGCCGTCGGAGAACGTGAGTCATTTCATGAGCGATTACGGCAGCGACCTGGGATTCGTTGTCCATCAAAGCGAGCAACCCAGTGGTGACATAAATCGACCCATTCGGCAGCGCAAAAGCGTTTGGCACGGGATCTCGCAACGCGCGAAACTTCCATAAGACATGCTCGAGCTTCAAACCACGCGGCAGGAGCACTTCGCCCACACGTTTCAGATACGCATTGGTCGCTTCATCTTCAAGTATCAGACCCTCTCGCTCGAATCGGCGGTCGAGTAGATTCACCTGATCAAGCAGCTCCAAGTCGACTTTGGTGAATTTGAACTCTTCCGTTGGCTGCGGGACCTGAGGATTCTGGGGCGCCTCCTGCTGCTTCAAGCGAATCGTTCGTGAGGCCATTGCCGGCCGGCCGCACACAGAGAGCAGCAGACATAAACAGAGCGTAGCGACGATAATCTGCCGTTTGCAAAAACTGTTCATCGGTTGACCTCTTTTGGTGCTGCCGTCGGGAAGACGTCTGGGCGCGAGAGCGGCCCAGCCAGCTACGAAATTCCGGCCGTACTATAGGCTTTGAGACCAGTCAAAGTAAAGATTTGAGAAAGTTGGGTAGTGGTACATTTTCAAAAAGTGTACCACTACCGAAAGTTGAGAGGTAGGCTAATTTACGAGACAGCACTCGATCCACTAAATCACACTAAACAACACCGGGTCTCTTTTGGAGGAATTCGTTTTATTTCGTGGATCGTCTTTCACTGACTCACGAAGGCGCAAACGGTAAGCTCAGACCAGGCTACTGCCGAAGTTCGGATGGTGGGTAAAGCTGAGGACTTTAGCCATCCACGGAGCGTTCCACTCTCGCCATAATCGATGTCGCTTATTCTCCAACCCGTTTTTCCCTCAACCAGAACAAAGACGATTGTCTTTTTCTTGCCAAAGTTTTCGAACGAGACTTCGACCCTGGCTTTCATGTCTTCGTACTTTGGTTTGCCGATGGCGAATTTCCTGATCTCCATGTCCTGCGCATCATAGAGTGGATCACCGTCGATGGCGCCCACTTCACCCTTGGATCCAACGGCATCTTTCCAAATCAGGTCGGCGAGACTCTTCTCAAAATACTTGTAGAGCAAAGCGCGGCTGCGCCTTTGAAAGAACGGGCTGTGTTTGTGGTTGTGCTGCCAATAGAGATCCTTTACCAGGGCATCGGGAGAAGTACGATTGGCTGTGCGCGATTGCCCGCGAACTTCCAGAGAACTGCTGGCGCCAAAAGCCAGAAGCGCAATTAATATTATTAGCTTCGCCGACTTCATCGGAAAACCCCTCTCAGGAATCGTGTGCCAAAACGCGCACACTGGAAAAGCAAACGAGGCCACCTGATTTACTCGGCAGCCTCGTTCACGTCATCAGAAAAAATAGCCTAGCTGTTACCGCTGGCGCCGCCGCTGTACATTCCGAAGCTGCCCCAGATCTCGTCGATCGTCTTCTCATTGGCAGCGAACTTGGCGGCGTCGGTTCCGACCAGCATGATGTAATTGTCGGTTACGTCGGTTCCCACCAGGACCTTGCCTTTGGTCGTCTTGCCGTCCTTATCCACGGAAGAGATATTAGCGAGGCTGTAATCATCACTCAGCGATTTGGTATCGGTGATCTTGATATCTTTCTCTCCCATGCTGGTAAGAATATTTTCAGTCCGTTTTAGCAAGTCCTCTTTGGTTAGGGACTTGTCTTTGAATGCGACTACGATGATGCCGATATCGTAAGGCGCCGGAACGTTGGCCAGGTAAACATCAACGCCGTCTATGTTCTGACTCTCATCCTTCGTTCCCGCCGGTACGTAGAACTCATATCCCTTAGTGTCGTTGAACATCCTGACCCAGTCCGAGGGAACCGGATTGGTGGCGGGTGGCTTCTTTTCATTTGCCTTTGGTGCGGACGCTTTGGGCGATCCGCTGGTTGCGGGCGAAGTGTTTGCGGTATTGGCGGCCGGTTTCTGGGCGCAGGCGGCCGCGATCAAAGCCAGAACGCTCGCAAGCAATAGAAATTTTTTCATCGATCCTCCTGAACGAAAAATGTATTTGAGATTATCCGCGATGGAGTTAATTCGTGCAGTAGGATCGGCAAGAAGTTAACTCGATTTATCGTGGTCGTCTACAGAATTGAACTATAGAGCGCCGGTAACTCTAGTGCAGGAGTGAACGATAAGTCAAAGAGAACTGGGTTGAGTTTTGTAAGAAGGTAGCCGGGACCTCAATCAGCCATCGCCGTCTCCGCAAGCTCGCGCGTGAGCAAGGGCTAGCGCGGTCTTCGATTTCCCTTGACGAAGAGTGCAGGCGTGTCTGGCCCTCCCTGACGGTCGGGCTTCTGACCCGCGAGTGCAAACTTTCCTTTCGCAATTCCGGCAGACGCGGCTATCATATCGCCGCTGAAAGAACAGATGAACGCTTTACCTATCATCGTCGGCGCGCTGTGTGTCATTGCCATCGCCTATCGCTATTACTCGGCTTTCATAGCGGCCAAGGTGTTGGCCCTTGACGACTCGCGGCCCGTCCCGTCCCAGACGATGTACGACGGCCACAACTATTATCCGACCAACAAATGGGTCCTGTTCGGGCACCACTTCGCGGCGATTTCCGGCGCCGGTCCTTTGATCGGTCCGGTGCTGGCCGCGCAATTTGGTTTTCTGCCGGGGCTTCTCTGGCTGGTGATTGGAGTTTGTTTAGGCGGCGCGGTGCATGACTTCATGATTCTCGTCGCCAGCATCAGGCGCAAAGGAAAGTCTCTGGCCGAAATCGCGCGCACCGAAATCAGTCCGCTCTCGGGCCTCGTCGCCGGGATTGCGATTCTGTTTATCGTCGTCATTGCGCTCGCCGGGCTTGGTCTGGCGGTAGTGAATGCGCTGGCTCACTCGCCCTGGGGAACGTTTACGGTAGGACTGACAATTCCGCTGGCTCTCTTCATCGGACTCTACATGTATCGTTTTCGCAAAGGAAAGACGGTCGAAGCGAGCGTCATCGGTGTTGTGGGGTTGCTGTTGGCGGTTTACCTCGGTGGCCGTTTTGCCGACTCGTCAATGGCGCCGGCACTGACGCTGTCGGCGCATAAGGTCACGCTGCTGATGGCCGCATATGGATTCATCGCCTCGGTCTTGCCGGTCTGGATGCTGCTGTGTCCCAGGGACTACCTTTCATCGTATCTGAAGATTGGCACGATTGCGTTTCTGATCATTGGCGTGATTCTGGTTCATCCTAACCTGAACATGCCGGCCCTTACGCCGTTCGTTTCCGGCGGCGGTCCGGTGGTTGCTGGCAAGGTCTATCCCTTCGTCTTCATCACCATCGCGTGCGGCGCCATTAGCGGGTTTCACGCTCTGGTGGCGTCAGGCACAACGCCAAAAATGATTGCCAAAGAATTCGACGCGCGCATGATCGGTTATGGCAGCATGTTGATGGAAGGGGTCGTGGGCGTAGTAGCTTTGATTGCCGCGACTTCACTCTTTCCCGGCGACTATTTTGCGGCGAACACACTTCAGGGACTGAATCCGGATAAGCCCGTAGAGGTACGTCAGGTGGAAAGCGCGCGCTACTCACACATGGTCGAAGAACAAAGCGCAAAAGGATTTGATTTGCGACCAAAGGAACTCGATCGATTGGAAGCTCAGACGGGCGAAAAAGTCCGCGAACGAACCGGCGGCGCTGTAACCCTGGCGCTCGGCATTGCCAAGATCTTTGACGGCATTCCTGGTCTGAGTGGTCTGATGAAGTACTGGTATCACTTCGCCATCATGTTCGAAGCCTTATTCATCCTCACCACTATCGACACCGGCACGCGGGTCGCCCGGTTTTTGCTGGGAGAGTTCGGCGGGCGTTTCTATCGCAAGCTGGAAGAACCGAACTGGCTACCGGGATCGATTTTGACCAGCGCCGCTATTGTGGCTGCCTGGACCGCCTTCATCTGGAGCGGATCGATCTCGACGATCTGGCCCATGTTCGGCATCGCCAACCAACTGCTGGCCTCGGTAGCCCTGTGCGTGGCGACGAGCACCATCATCAACATGGGCAAGGCCCGCTACAGTTGGGTGACGCTTGTGCCGCTATCATTCGTCGGCACGACAACGCTGGTGGCGGGCTATCAATCGATCCGCGATATCTTCTGGCCACAGGCCCAGAATCCTCTAACTGCGACCCAGGGATACATCAACACGTCGCTGACTGCCCTGATCATGACGGCAGCCGTGATCGTCCTGATCGATTCGGTGCGCAGATGGATTGGCGGTCGCCAGCAACCTGAGATTCCTGCGGAATCAGCACTGGCAGAGGCCTAAAACAATTAATCAAGAGTCATTTGCTCGTCGCTAGTGTTTTGATTTGGTTTTCTTAGCGCCGCCACTTTTTCTTTGCCTCTTTGAGGAATCTAAAGCTCGGGCTCAGGATAATTTCACGCAAAGCCGCGGAGTGGGATCCAAAGGCGCAAGACACTACGTGCGCGGCCGCCGTTGGACAGTTCCCTCATAGATCGGCAATAATACTCGGCTTTTCAACCGGGCATTTTATCCCCATCGCTTAAGCATAAATGAAAGGATTCTCTTACTAGTGTATCCAACGTCGAACTTTGCCAGAGCGCTCGGCCGCCGGCTAATTACTTTTTTATTCGCAATCTTTGCTATCACGATGGGCACGCCGGCCATTCTGGCGTCTCCCCGCGAGGGCGGCGAGGCTGCTCTTAAACTACCTGATCTTTCTGAAGTTACCTTCCTCGGTGTCGATGGCCACCGTCTGCTGCTCGTGGGTTTGCTCTTTTGTTTTCTCGGCCTGATGTTCGGGCTGGCGATTTACATCCAGTTAAAGAACCTGCCCGTCCACAAAGCAATGCGGGAAATCTCGGAGCTTATCTACGAAACCTGCAAAACCTATTTGATCACCCAGGGCAAATTTATCATGGTCCTCTGGGTGTTCATTGCAGCGATCGTGGTGGCGTACTTCGGTGTCCTGCGACCAGTGCCGGGACATTCGATATTGGTGACGCTGCCAATGATTCTGCTGTTCAGTTTAGTCGGCATCGCGGGCAGCTATGGCGTGGCCTGGTTCGGAATTCGCGTCAATACGTTCGCGAATTCGCGCACGGCGTTCGCCAGTCTGGAGGGCAAGCCCTATCCGATATCTGCGATACCGCTGAAAGCCGGCATGAGCATCGGCATGCTCTTAATCAGCGTCGAGTTGCTGATCATGCTCTTCATTCTGTTGTTCATTCCCGGCGAGTATGCCGGCCCCTGCTTTATTGGGTTTGCGATTGGAGAATCGCTGGGCGCGGCGGCGCTGCGAATCGCCGGTGGCATCTTCACCAAGATTGCGGATATCGGTTCCGACCTGATGAAGATCGTTTTTAAGATCAAGGAAGACGATGCGCGCAACCCCGGCGTGATTGCCGACTGTACCGGCGATAACGCTGGAGACTCGGTCGGGCCCAGCGCGGACGGCTTTGAGACTTACGGCGTCACCGGTGTGGCGCTGATCACCTTTATCCTGCTGGCTGTCCCGAATACGCGGATTCAGATTCAGTTGCTGGTTTGGATATTTGTGATGCGCATCATGATGCTGGTTTCCAGCGCCGCGTCATATTTTATTAACGCAGCGATCGCCAAGGCCCGCTATGGCAACGCCGGCGACATGAACTTTGAAGCGCCGTTAACTTCACTGGTGTGGCTCACGTCGATCGTATCGATCGTGCTCACCTATATCGTCTCGTATTTGATCGTTCCGGTGCTGGGCGGCGACGGCACGCTCTGGTGGAAACTCGCGACGATCATTTCGTGCGGCACACTGGCCGGCGCGGTCATTCCCGAACTGGTCAAGGTGTTCACTTCCACCGGATCGCGACACGTGCAGGAAGTCGTAAAGTCGACCAGGGAAGGTGGCGCTTCGCTTAACATCCTTTCTGGTCTGGTGGCCGGCAATTATTCGGCTTACTGGCTGGGCATCAGCATCGTGATTCTGATGTCCGTAGCCTTTATCTTCAGCACGATGGGATTGGCCATTCTGATGGCGGCCCCGGCGGTGTTCGCCTTCGGATTGGTCGCGTTTGGTTTTCTGGGCATGGGCCCGGTGACCATCGCCGTCGACTCGTACGGTCCGGTGACCGACAATGCGCAATCGGTTTATGAACTCTCCTTGATCGAACATCTCCCTAACATCGCCGAAGAGATCAAGAAAGATTACAACATGACGGTCACGTTCGAACGGGCCAAGCATCTGTTGGAAGAAAACGACGGGGCCGGCAATACCTTCAAAGCGACAGCTAAACCTGTGCTCATCGGCACGGCCGTAGTCGGCGCCACCACGATGATCTTTTCGATCATCATGACCTTGACGGAAGGGCTCACCAAAAACACTGAGAGCCTTTCGCTCTTGCACGCGCCCTTTGTCCTGGGTTTGATTACGGGCGGCGCGATAATTTATTGGTTCACTGGAGCCTCGATTCAAGCGGTCACCACTGGCGCCTATCGGGCGGTCGAGTTCATCAAAGCCAACATCAAACTTGAAGGCGTCGAAAAGGCGTCCGTGGAGGACAGCAAGAAGGTGGTGCAAATCTGCACCCAATACGCACAGAAAGGTATGTTCAATATCTTCCTGGGCGTCTTTTTCTCCACGCTTGCTTTCGCGTTCGTCGAGCCGTTCTTCTTTATCGGCTACTTGATCTCAATCGCCGTGTTCGGTCTCTATCAGGCGATTTTTATGGCCAATGCCGGCGGCGCCTGGGACAACGCCAAGAAGGTCGTGGAAGTCGAACTGAAACAGAAAGGCACGCCGCTGCACGATGCTACCGTCGTCGGCGACACGGTCGGAGATCCGTTCAAGGACACTTCATCGGTAGCGATGAACCCGGTGATCAAGTTCACGACGCTGTTTGGTTTGCTGGCGGTTGAGTTGGCAGTTAGTGTCGGCAGCGAAAACGGTCAGTTCGGAAAGAGCGGCCCACTGGTGAGCCATATTCTGGCCGGCGCTTTCTTTCTGATTTCGCTGGTTTTTGTCTGGCGGTCGTTTCACAAGATGCGCATCGGTGTGGATAACTAAGAAAAGGACTATAGGACTATTCGCCCTATACGACCCATATCGATTCGCCCTATACTGAGCCATGATTCGTTCGATACTGTTTCCGACAGATTTTTCGGCCGTCGCCAACAGCGCGTTTCCGCTGGCGGTGGCCCTCGCGGCACAGTTCGATGCAATCGTGCATTCGGTTCACATCGCTCACGGCGGCGATCCGCACATAACCGAAACGTCGCGATATGAGTTCCCCGCCGTGGCAACGGGATCCTCGACCGTGCGAGTGATCGAGACAATCATTCCCAAAGGCGACGACGACCCGGCGCAGGTAATCATGCGTCACGCCGGTGAGCGCGGCTGTGACTTGATCGTCATGGCCTCGCACGGACGTTCGGATGTCGCGCAGTTTTTCCTGGGCCGCAGCGTGGCAGAACAGGTCGCGCGCGACTCAAGAATCCCGACAGTCATCGCGCGTTTATATGGTCCACGCCGCACCACGCGCCCTATCGATCGTTTCAAGACCGTTTTGTATGTGACGGATCTGGCAGAGCACTCAAAGCACATCCTGCCGGTGGTCTCGTCGATCACGCGCCGGACGAAAGCGAAACTGGAAGCGCTCTGTGTCTTCAATGAAGGCGACGAAGAGCCGGCCGACGGTGGCCAGGCCACGCTGGAAAAGTTTTTCGCGGAAGCCGATGCGTCCGATTCGCTGGGCAGAATTAGACGGCTGCACGGCGGGATGGCCGAAGCCGTAGTCGAATACGCCGGGCGGCACAAGGCCGATCTGGTGGCTATTACGACCGGACTCGGCTCTGGTGGTGATACGAAATTGACCGACACGGCTGAGTTCATCATTCGCAACGCGCCCTGCCCGGTACTGTGCGTCCGGCCATAATCTCAAGAAGTCAGAGATCAGTAATCAGAGGTCTAAATGAACGCGACATTCGCAAAGAATGAGACACTCCTGGAGGTAGCCCTGGCGCCCCTTGATCTGGTGCGTCAGGTCGGTTTGGTGATTGGGTTTAGCTTGCTCACCGCCCTGGCTGCACAAGTGGTGATTCCGATTGGCCCGGTGCCCATTACGGGTCAGACATTCGCCGTACTGTTGACAGGCGCACTGTTGGGACCGCGTCTGGGCGCGATGGCGATGATCGCCTATCTGATCGAGGGAGCCAGCGGGTTACCATTTTTTGCCGGCGGCCATTTCGGTTTGGTTCATTTGATGGGACCCACTGGCGGCTATCTGGTTGCCTTCCCCGCGGCGGCCTTCATCACTGGCGCTTTCGCTGAACATGGTTGGGATCGTCGCTTTTTCAGTGCCGCCGCAGCGATGGCGATTGGGTCGATCATCATCATCGTGTGTGGCTGTATCTGGTTCAGCGTGGTGGGCCAAACCGGCATAATCAATGCGCTCAAAGTGACGGTCGCGCCGTTTATTCCCGGCGACATCGTTAAGATCCTCCTCGCCGCGGCCGTGTTGCCGTCAGGGTGGAAGCTCCTGCGCCGTTAAATCCCGGCGTGTCAGAAGCCCGACCGTCAGGGAGGGCAACGGGCATCCCCACTCAACCTACAGATATATTACGTTGAACCTTGCCTCCGGAGGTCCCGACACGATAGTTGCCGCTCACGAATCTTGCCCCCCTGACGGTCGGGCTTCTGACACTCATTTCCTTTTATATTTCTCAAACCAGCCGCGCAGGTACAATATCTGCGACAGGCGATTCGATGGATGCCGAAGGGTAAAGTCGGCATTGAACCCGTGGTACTCGTCGGCCAGCCGCACCATGGCGGTGTCGACCTTTCGGAACTTGAGCGCGCGATAATACTGCTCGGTCTCTTCAATCGGCGTGCGGAGATCCAGCTCGCCATCGATCAGCATCGTCGGTGTCTTAACGTTCCCGACATATGTAATCGGCGAGCGCCGCAGGTGCTCGGAAGGATCTTCCCAGGGCAGCTTCTTAAAGTTGTAGTACCAGTCGGCGCCGTCGGTCGTACCCACGAATGAATACCAGTTCGTCACGGGTTTCATCACTACCGCGGCCGCAAAGCGATCGGTGTGGCCGATAATCCACGATGACAGGACACCGCCGCCTGAACCGCCAGTGACGAACAAGTTACGTTCGTCGATGTAGCCGCGCTTGATTACTTCGTCGACTCCACGCATCAGGTCATCATAGTCTTCGCCGGGGTAATTATTGTTGATGGCGTTGCCGAACGTCTGGCCATAGCCGGTCGAGCCGCGCGGATTCGTGTACAGCACGACATAACCGTTGGCCGCGTGGTTTTGAAATTCAAAGTTGAATCCCACGCCGTACATCGTGTGCGGCCCGCCATGAATGTAGAGGATCAGCGGATACTTTTTCTGCGCATCAAAGTCCGGCGGTTTGACGATCCAGCCCTGAACTTTCATGCCTCCGACTGAGTCGTACCAGATTTCTTCCACGTCACCGAGCTTGCGGCCTTCAAGCAGGCTGGCGTTCACGGAAGTAAGCCGGCGAATGTCCTTCGGTTTCTTCAAATCAAAACTGACTACATCGCCGGGCTCTTTCGGCGTCGAACGTATCCCCACCGCAATTCCGTTGTTACTAGCCGTAGAAGTGTTGAGGATCTGCGTGCCGCTAGTGACTTGCCTCGGCGCTCCGCCTCTGACTGATTCAAACCAAAGGTTATTACTGCCTTTATCTTCGGTGGTAAAATAGACACCGCTGTTATCTTCCGCCCAAAACATTCCGCCGGGCGAGCGGTCAAAGTCGGTGGTTAAGACTCTCTTGCCGCCGCCATCCGCGTTCATCAGATAGAGCTTAGTCACGTTGTAAGTATTGTCGTTCCCGTCAAATCCGGTGTAAGCGATCAGGCGCCCATCCGGCGAGACTTCCGGATTGTTATCGGGACCTTCCCGATCGGTGAGCGCGCGAATGGCGCCTCCGAGAAGCGACATGGAATAAATCTCTGAGCCGAAGCGAAGATATTCGGCGTTGTCTTTGCGCACACCGCTAAAGACAATCGTGCGCGAATCCGGCAACCACTCGGGCGCGCCGTGTTGATAGTCTCCGTTCGTGAGCTGCCGCGGGGTTCCGCCCTGGTCTGAGATCACGAAGATATGAGTGAATCCCTCAGGTCGCCATCCCGAACCATCGTTCCGATAGTTCAAGCGGTCGACTACGCGCGGCGGATCGATCCATTTAGCGCCCTGCGGACGCGCCGGCATCTTTACCGTAAATCCCGATGTATCGGGAACGTTCATGGTAAAGGCGATGTGCTTACCGTCCGGCGACCATGAAAGATTCGCAGGGCCTCGTTCCAACCGCGTCAGTTGTGTCTCTCCCGGCAGGTCGATCCACTTCAAAAAGATCTGCGCGCCGGTAGGCTGGCCCTGCGCCACGTATGCGAGCCGCTTGCTGTCGGGCGCCCAACGGCCCTGTGATCCTTTCACCAAAAAACGATTGTGCCCACCATCCGCGTCCATGATCCAGATCTCGTCTTCGTATTTGTCGTTGACCTTGTCCGGCCAGTGCTTGGTATAGACAATCTGTTTGCCGTCCGGCGAAATCTGCGGCGAAGCGACATGCTCCCAATCGAGGAACTGTTCGATTGAGAGACGATCGCGTTGGGCGAAGATCTGGGGGCTCGTCACTGCAAGGCAGAGAAGGATTAGAATCTGAACGATGGTTCCGCGTCGCATTTGGATTCTCCTTTGGATTGGAAAAGTGTGGCGCAGATAATAATCGATGATCATTAAGAACGTAAATAAGCCGGCGGGATTGGATAGGCTACGGGTGGATGGGAGCGCGCTCAGTGTCAGAAGCCCGACCGTGAGGGAGGGCAACTCTCTCATAAGTCGCCTTGAGAATTGATGTAATCACCTCTGCCCTCGATGAATGGACGTTATTGTTGCCCTTCCTTACGGTCGGGCTTCTGACACCAACGCCAATTCCATGAATTTCGCGCCCGGCACGGGGTTTTGATAGTAAGGTTCGACCTCAGTGAAGCCGAGCGAGCGATAGAGGGCGATTGCCTCGTCCATCTTCCCGGGTAGAGTATCCAGGCGCATCCGTTCATAACCAATTTTTCTTGCTTCAGAAATAATCGCCTCCACAAGTTTTCGGCCCAGGCCTTGGCAGCGAAACTCTGATCGCACAAACAGTCGTTTCATCTCGCCGATGCCGTCGCCTATTTTTCGCAAGGCGATACAACCCGCTAACCGATCGTCTTCCATGGCCAAAAGCAGTCGTCCGTAGGGCGGCGCGTAATCACCGGGAAGGTTTGCCAATTCTTTATCGAAGCTTTGAAAGCAGAGATCGATTCCCAGCGACGCAGCGTATTCGTTGAAGAGTTCCCGGGCCTGTTCAATATGGTCTGACGTATCAGTTTGGATCAGGTTCATCTCGCAGTTACGTGTCGGAAGCCCGACCGTCAGGGAGGGCAACCAACCCTGCTCAAAGTGTGTGGCAGGCAATCTTGCCCTCCCTGACGGTCGGGCTTCCGACACAACCGGTAAGCAAAAAAGCTGGCTCGGCCTTCAGTCAAGACTGAAAATCGGCCGAGCCTTGTTGCTTAAGCGCGCCATGCGCGTTCTTTTCTAAAAACGTTCTCTAGGCTGTGAACGACGAGCCACAGCCGCAGCTTCCGGTCGCGTTCGGATTCGTGAACGTGAAACCCGAACCCATCACGTTCGTGACGTAATCGATTTGGACGCCGTTCAGATACTGCGCGCTGAACATGTCCACGAACAGGCGCACGCCTTTTTCGTCGAGGACAAAATCGCCCTGGCGCGATTCCTCTTCGATGTTCAGGCTGTATTGAAATCCCGAACAGCCGCCCGGGACCACGCGCACGCGCAGACCCGCGGTTTCGGGCAGGCCCTCTTCACTCGTCATAAACTTTTTGATTTCGGCTGCCGCAGGCTCAGTCACGTTCAAGGCGACGGCCGGTGCCGCGGGGGCCCCGGTTGCGGTAGGGGTGGTAGTTGCTGGATTCGCTGACATATTTAGTTAACTCCTGTTTTCAATCTTCAAAAATTGCGGTTACTGGATTAATGTTCCCGCAGTCATCTTACTGAGATTTCCGTAAAACGACAAGCTCTGGTTTCATCGCCTCGATCGAGACTTGCCGAGCGACTTCTTCAGCCACTTTTCGAAAGGCTTGGGCCTGCGGCGACTCTGGCCGGCCCACTACGACGGGCACGCCTGTATCGCCTCCTTCGCGTACTTCGATGCCCATCGGCACCGAGCCGAGAAAGGGTACACCATACTCGCCGGCGAGCTGTTCTCCACCGCCCTCACCAAAAATGTTGTAGCGATTACCGGTGTCGGGCGCGATGAAATAGCTCATGTTTTCAATCACGCCGAGCACGGGCACCGCGACCGTTTCGAACATGCGCAGCGCGCGGCGGACGTCGATGAGCGCAACTTCCTGAGGTGTGGTCACCAGCACCGCCCCCTGCACGGGCACAAGCTGAGCTAAGCTTAGCTGCACGTCGCCCGTTCCCGGCGGCATGTCCACGATCAGGTAATCGAGTTCGCCCCATTTCACGTCTGAAAGAAACTGCTTCACCAGTCCATGCAAAATCGGGCCGCGCACAATCAGCGGTTTGTCACCCGGTTGCAGCACCGCCATCGAAATTAGTTTGACGCCGTAAGCTTCAACCGGAATTAGTTTATTGCCTTCGATCTCTGGCCGGGTCTGGCCGGCGCCCATCATAATCGGCACGTTCGGTCCGTACACGTCAGCATCCATCAAGCCAACTCGCGCGCCATCAAGCGCCAGCGCCACCGCGAGGTTGACCGCGACGGTTGATTTGCCGACGCCGCCTTTGCCTGACGAAACCGCGATAATATTTTTGACGCCGGGAACTGAAACCTTGTCGCCGATGCCGCGGCCTTTGGGTACTTCAGCGTCCATAGTCACCGAAACCGAACCCACCCCAGGGATGGCACTGACCAGTTCACGGGCCGCGCTCTCCATTTCTTCTCGCACCGGACACGCAGGCGTGGTTAACACGATGCGGAACGAAACGTCGCCGCCATCAATTTTCAGATCTTTGATAAAGCCGAGCGTAACGATATCTTTATGGAGATCGGGATCTTTTATCTGGCGCAGTGCGTCAAGCACCACGCCTTCACTTAACTGAGACATGTTTGAATTATGCCGAAAGCATAAGATGTTTGTCGAACTACTGACAGAAGGCCGCGGGTCAGCAAGGGCAACTCTCGCGTCGTCAGCTATCGTCGTAACCCGAAACTGTTCTCTTCATAATGAGTATTCCCGAATCTTGCCCTCCCTTACGGTCGGGCTTCCGACACCGCTAAACCGCCGTTGACTCAGACTTGAAGTCAAATATACTCTCGCGCGGAGCAATCGTTGGCTGGGCTCCGGTTGAATGAATCTACCGAACGAACCTGAACACATCGACCATCGCCCTGCTTCAGGGGGCGTAGCTAACTTTCTTCGCCGGTACCGGATTGTGTTCGTGCCCGTGGTGGTCATCTTATTGTTCTTTCTATACGTCGACGGCTTGTCAACTAATCCACCGGGCTTTTATGTTGACGAATCCGGCATCGCTTACAACGCCTATTTGCTTTCGCATACCGGCGCCGGCGAGTTCGGCGGGCGTTTTCCACTTTTTTTTCAGTTCTACACGAGCGGCTGGACCCAATGGGCGAATCCGACCCAGATTTACCTGCTGGCAATTCCCTTCCTCATCTTCAAGCCGAGTATCTGGTTAGCCAGAGTCTACAGCGCGAGTTGGATGTTTGCGGCATGTTTGCTGCTCGGTTTTCTGGCCAGACAGATTTCCGGCCGGCGCAGGATCGGCGCAATCGTAACGCTGTTGGCGCTGCTGACGCCGTGGCTTTTTGAAGTGAGCCGTTTAGTGTTCGAGACATACTTCTATCCGATGGCCCTCGTACTTTTCCTGGTTGCGGTTCACTACGCGCAGCGGAAACAAAGCTGGAGTTGGCTGACAATCGGAACGCTGGCGGCGACCTTGATGCTGCTGACTTACACGTACACCATCGGACGTTTGCTGGGCCCGCTGTTGGCATTTGGTCTGGTGCTGTTCGCGACGAGCAGGGAACGCCTGATCGGCCTCGCCAAAACCTGGCTCTTGTTTGGCATCACGCTGATCCCAATACTGGTTTTCAAACTACGTCATCCGGAGGCATTGACGCAGCGGTTCTATCTAATCTCGTACATCAAACCCGAATCACCGTGGCGCGAGATTGTGCCCAAGTTCATCCGGCGCTATTTGGAAGACTTTAGTCTGATCAATCTGCTGATTGACGGCGACGGCAATCCGCGCCATCACATGCCCGGATCGCTCGGGAGTTTTCTGGCTGGCGTCTTCGTCCTGGCAATCATCGGAGTGGTAATAGTGCTCGCGCGGCATTGGCGCGATCCATGGTGGCGCTTCGTTCTGTTTGGCACACTGGTCTCGGTGGTGCCCGGCGCGCTCACTCAGGATCAGTTTCATTCTCTGCGCCTGATAGCTTACCCGATTTTTTTGTTGCTACTCACGGTACCGGCCCTGCAATTTCTGATCGCGCGACCAACCAAGCCGCAAACTTTTGCCGAGGTCACAGACGTTCACCCTGCGCCGAAGGCGATGTCCGGGTTCGCTCGCGGGGCCATTCTTTCCATGCTGCTGCTCGCAACGGTTATGCAAGCAATGTATTTTCAGTCGGTCTTCCGTCGCGAGGGATCGCAGCGAGGTTATGTCTTTGACGCCGCTTACAAAGAAGTCTTTGACGCGGCGATGGCCTTGCCGGACCGGCCAATCTACCTGGTCGATGGAACTTCCCCCGGGTACGTACACGCTTACTGGTACGCGACAGTTGAAGGCCGAAACCGCGCGGACCTTATCCATATGGAGGAAGGGATTCGGCCGCCGATGGGCACTCTGGTAATTGGTTCTGAAGCAAACTGCGGTAACTGCCAGGTGATCAGGCGAAGTGGCGAGTACATACTCTACCGATCATTTGACCCGCTCCCTTACCAACCCTGATGATTTATCTCGACAACAACGCCACCACTCAGGTTGCTCCGGAAGTTTTCGACGCGATGCGTCCCTTCCTAACAGAGCTTTACGGCAACCCGTCATCAGCTCATGAGTTTGGCCGCCGCATGCGCGCCGCGGTTGATCACGCACGGGCACAAGTTGCTGAACTGTTGGGAGTCGGCGACTCCAGCGAGCTAGTTTTCACTTCCGGTGGCTCAGAATCCGACAACTGGGCGATTGGCGGTTTTCTCGAGCAGAACCCAACGCGGCGTCATATCATCACGACGCGCGTCGAGCATGAGGCAGTGCGGAATCTTTGCGAACATCTGGCCGAGATTGATTGCGAAGTAACCTGGCTGGAAGTCGATCGTAACGGCGAGTTGGATCTGGACGATTTACGGAAGGCTTTGCGGCGCGAGACCGGAATTGTCTCAGTGATGCTGGCGAACAACGAAACCGGAGTGCTGTTTCCCATTGAAGAGATTGGCCGCCTTGTGCGTGAAAACTCAGGCGCAGTCTTTCACGTTGATGGGGTGCAGGCAGTAGGCAAGATTCCGATCAACCTGCGCGAATGGCCGGTCGATCTGTTTTCGTTGTCAGGACATAAGTTTCATGCGCCCAAAGGAATCGGCGCCCTGTACATCCGTAGCGGCCTGAAACTTCCGCCATTCATCATCGGCGGTGGCCAGGAAAATGGCCGGCGCTCGGGAACTGAAGCCGTCCCGAATATTGTCGCGCTTGGTCGCGCCTGCCAACTCGCCAAAGAGTTCTGCGGCCACGAGCAGATTCGCGCCTTAAGAGATCGTCTGGAAGACCAAATCCTCACCGGCTTTGCCAGGGTCCATCTCAATGGCGCCGCCGATCGAACAAAACGCCTGCCTAATACCACCAATATCTCTTTCGAAGGTTTGGACGGCCCTACGATTTTGGCAAAGTTGGATCAGGCCGGCGTTTGCGTCTCAACCGGATCGGCTTGCAATGCCGAATCGCGGGAGACGTCGGGTGTGTTACGTGCCATGAAAGTCCCTTACGAAGTCGCGCGCGGCGCGATTCGCTTTTCGCTTGGGCGCTACAACACTGAAGAAGATGTCGACCATACGCTCAAAGTTCTTGCCAAAATTCTTAACCATCTGGGGAAATCCTGACGATTTCGCTTCGACAAGCCGGCAACTCTTTACTATCGTCTCCCGGCGGCTGTTTTGGGCCTGATTTAGTCTCCAAAACCGGATAGATTACCGAGCGTTTCAGAGGTAAAATAGTCGAATCTTTTTAGAACCGACGGTGCTGCCGGATCGTATGATTAATAAGCTGTACTTGAGCCATTTAATTGGATTTCTTCGCCGGAAGACGTGTCCGACCAACCAGGAGTGAAAACGATGAGTGCTGCTATTCAAACCAAACTTCCCGATCTTCGTTCTGAACTGATTGACTGGCGGGAACGTCTTGAATCTACCGCCAGGGAATCTGCGAACAGCGTTGAATGGAACAATCTTTTACGTGAGGTCGCGGCCGCGATCGAACGGCTAAACCAGAAGGATTCGTACGGAATCTGCCAGGTTTGTCATGACGAAATAGGCGCGGCCGCAATGAGGGCGGATCCGCTGGCGCGAACCTGCCTGTCGTGTCTCACACCGGAGCAACTGTCGGAGTTGGACGATGACCTCGAGCGCGCCTGGCTGATCCAGGGCGAGTTGTTGCCAAAGCAGAATCTGAAGTTCAACGGCTGGGAGGTTTCTTATCACTACGAGCCGGCAGGCCGCGTCAGTGGCGACTACTGCGATTTGGTCAGCACCAACACCGGAGATCTATATTTCCTGATTGGCGATGTTTCCGGCAAGGGCGTCGCTGCCTCGTTGTTGATGAGCCGACTCCACGCCATCTTTCGCAGCTTGATCGAGGTCGGCATGGGGGTGAGTGAATTGGTCGAGCGCGCGAATCATCTGTTTGCCGACAAGACTATGAGCCCGTATTACGCGACTCTGGTGTGCGGAAAAGCAGCACCGAGCGGCGTAGTCGAGATTTGTAACGCCGGCCATCCGGCTCCTCTGCTGATTTACAGCGGCGGAGTCAAGTCGATTACGGCGACCGGCTTACCGGTGGGAATGTTTTGCCAGGAAGGCTATACCTCGACGCTGGTGAAAGTCGGAAACGGCGATCGGCTTGTGCTTTACACAGATGGTTTGTCAGAAGCTCGAAATTCGCTTGACGCTGAGTACGGCGAGGCCCGCTTACAATCGCTGCTGAGCGAATCGCGCCAATTGCCTGCCACTGCTTTGATTCAACGAGTGCTGGATGACATGCGAAAGTTTTCTTCCGGACGGCCGGTGTCGGACGATCTCACCCTGATGGCCATTGAAATGGTTGGCCACTGAAGTAATCTTCTGGCCTCGCTGAGCAACTGTTTCTCACTTGGTCGACACAGGCATGCAAAAACTCCTTGTGGTAGAATGCATGCTTGCCGCGCATCGCTTGAGTTACAATAAGCCTGCCATGTCCGACGATTACAAGACTGAAGAGTTCGACTTGCGCCAGCGGGCCGGTAACCTCAGCCCATCGCGTCGAGCCTGCGAGCAGCGCGTTCGGGTCCTGCCCACTGACGATTATGTTGCCGTCTCGCCCTACACTCCTCTTTCTCAGGCAATCGAGGCCATGAAGAACGACGAAGGAGGTTGCGTGATCGTCTCGGACGACGGACGAGTCGCAGGCATTTTTACTGAGCGCGATCTGCTTACCAGAGTGATCGGTCAGAATATTGACATGGAGTCTCCGATCAGCCAGTGGATGCAGCCGGCGGTTGAGACACTTTCACCAGACGCCACCGTGGGCGATGCCGTGCGCCTGATGAACGAGAGAAGTTTTCGCAACATACCTCTGGTCAAGAAGGGCGAATTGGTTGGCTCGATTTCCGTGTTCGATATCATCACGTATCTGGCTGAGAGTTACCCCAAAGAAACCATGAATCTACCGCCGTCGGGGCAAGTGATGGACACGGTAGACGGAGGATGAGGTCGTTGCGGATTTTCGATTTCCAATTGCCGATTTGAGCAGGGTGGTCGTTTCAATCGGCAATTGGAAATGGGCAATTGGCAATTAAGTAGCGAAAAAGGTTTGAGCGAATAATTATGAGCGCAGTCATAGAACCTCCTGTCGAAACCTTCGACAAACATCTTGAAGAGCTGGACACCGTCACGATTCGCTTCGCCGGAGATTCCGGCGACGGCATGCAGTTGACCGGTACCCAGTTCACCAACACGTCGGCCATCATGGGCAACGACATCTCAACCCTGCCGGATTTTCCGGCCGAGATTCGCGCCCCGGCGGGCAGCTTGCCCGGTGTCAGCGGTTTCCAGTTGAATTTTTCCAATCACGACATTCGCACGCCCGGCGATCAGCCGAATGTTTTGGTGGCGATGAACCCGGCGGCATTGAAAGTTAACCTGCCGGACCTGGAAGAAGGCGGCACGCTGATCATCAACACCGACGAGTTCACCAAAGACAATCTCGAGCATGCAGCCTATAAATCCAATCCGCTCGAAGATGGTTCCCTGGCCGGCTATCGCCTGCATCAGTTGCCGATCTCAACGCTCAATCGCAACGCCTTGAAAGGCGCCGTGCAGCTATCGCGTAAAGAGATCGACCGCAGCAAAAACTTTTTTGCTCTTGGCGTTTTGTACTGGCTCTACGACCGTCCGCTGGATCCGACTTTGAAATGGATCAGTGCGAAGTTTGGTAAGCATCCGGAATTGGTGAAAGCCAACGAAGTCGCGTTGAAGACGGGTTACAACTTTGCCGAGACGACTGAAGTTTTCACGACTCACTACACGGTGAAGAAAGCCGTCATCGCTCCCGGGCGTTACCGCAAGATCACCGGGAACGAGGCGACTGCAATTGGATTCGTGGTGGCCGCGCAGTTGGCCGGGCGGCCGTTGTTCTATGGCTCGTATCCGATTACGCCGGCTTCAGACATCCTGCACGAGCTGGCGCGGCATAAGAATTACGGCGTCAAGACATTTCAAGCTGAAGACGAAATCGCCGCTGTCTGCGCCGCTATCGGCGCCAGTTTTGCCGGTCATGTCGGATTGACGGGAACCTCAGGTCCGGGGGTGGCCCTGAAACAGGAAGCGATCGGTCTGGCGGTGATGACCGAGTTACCTTTGGTCATCATCAATGTCCAGCGCGGCGGGCCATCGACTGGTTTGCCGACGAAAACTGAGCAGGCTGATCTTTTCCAGGCCGTCTGGGGACGCAACGGCGAGTGCCCGGCGATCGTGGTAGCGCCATCGACACCCGCTGACTGTTTCGACATGGCAATCGAATCAGTCCGGCTGGCGTTCAAATACATGGTGCCGGTTTTTTATCTCTCAGACGGGTATCTTGCCAACGGCGCCGAACCCTGGGCGGTCCCGGCGATTGATGAGCTACCGCAAATCCCGGTTAAGTTTGCCACCGATCCTACGAACTTCATGCCTTACGCGCGCGACGAGGCGACTCTGGCACGGCCTTATGCTTTGCCGGGAACTCCAGGATTGGAACATCGCATCGGCGGTATCGAGAAGCAGCACATCACCGGCAACGTCAACTATGATCCCGAAAACCATCACCTGATGGTGAAGCTGCGCCAGGAGAAGGTCGACCGCGCGGCTAACGATATTCCGCTGGTCGAAGTTTTTGGCGAGCGGAGCGGAAAAGTCCTGGTCCTCGGTTGGGGATCAACCTACGGCTCGATCACTTCGGCCGTGGAAAAAATGCAGCGGGAAGGAAAGTCAGTTTCCAGCGCCCACCTGAGACACCTAAATCCGTTCCCGAAGAATCTGGGCGAAATATTAGCCGGATTTGAAACTGTGATTATTCCAGAGATGAATCTCGGCCAATTGTGCACGATGATTCGCGCGAAGTATCTGATCGACGCAGTTCCCTTCTCCAAGGTGAAAGGCCGGCCTTTCCAGATTCGCGAGATCGTAGGAAAGGTCGAAGAGTACCTGTGAGCTTAGATTCACGATCAGTTACGGAGATCTACGCCGAAGGTCAGCGTTATTTCATGGGTGAAGGAAGACTCAATAGTGCACTGACGCAGCTTGTGGCGGATTTAAAAGAGCATGACATCGACTACATGGTAATCGGTGCATTGGCTCTGTTAGCTTACGGTTATCCGCGTTTCACTGAAGATATCGATCTGATTTTGACTCCCGAAGGACTCGATAAGTTTCATCGGGAACTCGTGGGGCTTGGTTACTCGCCGGCCTTTACAGGGGCGAAAAAAAGACTGCGCGCAACAAGGGACGAGACTCCTATTGAGGTCATCGCATCGGGAGACTATCCCGGCGACGGAAAGCCAAAACCGGTTAGTTTTCCTAATCCATCAGAAACGTCGTTTGAGATTGATGGAGTTAAGTTTCCAACGCTAGAGAAGCTGGTGGAACTGAAGCTGGCGTCAGGCATGACGGCCCCGGATCGCCTGAAAGATCTCGCGGACGTGCAGGAACTGATCAAAACACGCGGGCTCTCAAGCGACTTTGCAGAGAAACTTGATCCCTATGTTCGTGAAAAGTATCTGGAGTTACTCGAAGCTGTCGAACGCGGCAGGAGCAATCATACCGAGGAGCAATTATGAGCACACAAGGTAACGGTTCAAACGGCAGTGGACACAAGACGCACGTAGATGCTTCGGTATCGGCCGAAAGCGAAAGCGGCGCGTCGATCTTTGCGGCGGCTCCACCACCCGAGCAATTAACGAAGAAGGATTTCGTTTCCAATCAGGAAGTGCGCTGGTGTCCCGGCTGTGGCGACTACGCCATTCTTAATAACGTGCAAAAGGTCATGCCCGAACTCGGCATCCCGCGCGAAAAGATAGTCTTCGTATCCGGCATCGGTTGTTCCTCGCGATTTCCTTATTACATGAACACCTATGGCTTTCACAGCATTCACGGCCGCGCGCCGGCAATTGCGACGGGAATCAAATCCGCGAATCCCGAACTCAGTGTCTGGGTAATCACCGGCGACGGCGACGCCCTTTCGATCGGCGGCAATCACTTTATGCACGTGCTGCGGCGCAATCTGGACATTAACTACATTCTTTTCAATAACCGCATCTACGGTTTGACCAAGGGCCAGTACAGTCCGACTTCGGTCTTTGGCCAACGAACTAAGTCGACGCCGATGGGCGTGATCGACTATCCGGTGAATCCCTTGTCGCTCGCCATCGCCAGCGAGGCCACCTTCGTCGCGCGCTCGATCGATATCGACGTGAAGCATCTTGGCGCGATGGTCGAAGCCGCCGCCAAACACAAGGGCGTATCTTTCCTTGAGGTCTATCAAAATTGCAATATCTTCAACGACGGCGCGTTTGATTATTTTGCCGAGCGCAGTGTGCGACAGGACAACGTTCTCTATCTGGAAGATGGCAAGCCAATGATTTTCGGCAAGGATCGAAACCGTGGCATCCGCATGAACGGCGCCCATCCGGAAGTCGTGACGATAGGCGAGGATGGAATTAGCGAAACGGATATTCTGGTGCACGATATCAATCTCCAGGATCCGTCGGTCGCCTTCATGCTGGCGCGGATGGAACAGCCGGACTTTCCGCAACCGGTTGGCGTCTTTCGCGCCGTTGAACGGCCGAGTTATGAAAAGATGCTGACCGATCAAATTGAATCCGCGATCGCCAAATCCGGGCCGGGCAGTCTGGAAAAGCTAATCTACAGCGGCGATATGTGGACGGTGGAATAGTTGGAACGGAAAAAGGTAAAAGCAAAAAGGCCAAAGTAAAGACTGGTCGAGAACCAGCTATTGCCTCGCAGCTTCATTGGCTAGGGTTGTTCCTTTTTCCTTTTACCTTTTTACTTTTTCTTTTCATGAGGAGCGAAGCGACGAATGATTTGTCCTTCCTGTGGTCATGACAATATCGGAGGCGTCGACCGGTGCGAAGAGTGCCTGACGCCGCTCTTCAATCTCGACACTCCACGAGCCAACACCGCGGGACTCGCGCGCTCCGTGATGGAAGACAATCTGAGCCACCTCGATCAGGAATTCCTAGGCGTCTCTCCCGACACAACCGTTACCGAAGTGATCGACAAAATGAAAGAGGCGCGGGTGGGATGCGCGCTGGTGTTGGATAAGGGAAAGCTGGTTGGGATTTTTACCGAGCGCGATCTACTGAACAAGTTGACCGGAAAAAAGGCCAGTCCTCGCGACGCCGCGGTGAAGGAGTTGATGAGCGCAAATCCGGAGACCCTCCAGGAAACCGATTCCGTGGCTGCCGCCCTAAACAAAATGTCGATGGGTCGCTATCGTCACATCCCGCTGCGAAAAGCCGACGGCTCGTACAGCGTTACATCCATCAAACACGTTCTGAAATACATCGCCAAAGCCGAGTGGTAGCTCTGGTGCTCAGGTAGCTCCCACGAGATCTCAGGATGAAGAAGCACATCCTCATTTACGGTCTCTGCGGCGGAGCGCTGATCGTTCTGCTCAAGCTGTTTGAATATCGTTTCCTCGTCGTCGAACATTCAATCGAAATCTATGGCGGGCTCGTCGCGCTCCTGTTCGCGTCCACGGGGATCTGGCTGGGGCTCAAACTCACCAAGCCCAAAGAAACCGTTATCGTTAAGGAAGTTCTGCTTCCGGCTCCAGACTCTTTCACTTTGAACGAGGGGAAATTACGCGAACTCGGTATTACTCCCCGCGAGCTCGAAATCCTTGAATTAATAGCGGCGGGTTTGAGCAATCGCGAGATTGCCGAAAAGCTCTTTGTCAGCGAGAACACCGTGAAGACCCACTCCAGCCGGCTGTTCGACAAGCTGAGCGCGAAACGTAGAACGCAGGCCGTGCAACTGGGGAAAGAATTTGGATTGATTCCATAGCTGGTTTCGCCACAGAGACACAGAGTCGCTGAGAAAACCAGAATGCTTGCAGAGATATGAAGTTCGCTGTGATTCTGAGTGTCTCTGTGACTCAGTGGCCTATCTGCTTTGGGAGCTGAAAGTATGATTTCGACTCCTCCAGCGCTAATTCACCCGAAAGTATGACGACAAGCCGAGCCGCCCCGGCTATGTTTACGCCCGGAATTTGAAAACTTATCAGGAGAATCAAACGATGAAAAAGACTGTGTTAACTTTCGGGCTCATCTCGGGCGTCATCATGGCGGCCCTGATGTTCGGCACCCTCCCTTTCACGGATTCGGCTTGGCTGCAATCGCATAGCATGTTCATCGGCTATACGACGATGGTCTTGTCGTTCATGCTGGTGTTCTTCGGCATCCGCTCCTATCGCGAAAACATTGGCGGTGGGACCATCACGTTCGGGCGCGCCTTTGCCGTCGGCATTCT
>Ga0137394_10000117_pt1 | contig 53767 bp, 40 predicted proteins | sample czobulk116metaG_FD_108278 | JGI IMG/M metagenome (GOLD analysis project Ga0137394, IMG submission 108278) | Vadose zone soil microbial communities from Angelo Coast Range Reserve, California, USA - czobulk1.16 metaG | ecosystem: Environmental > Terrestrial > Soil > Vadose zone | place: USA... | reverse complement strand
TGCTCGGCGGGGGTTCCACGCCCACCCTCGCGCTCATCGTCACCGCGGCGCTCGCCGCCGCGTTCGCGGATACGGCCGCGACGGAGGCGGGGCCGCTCACGGGAGCCCACGCCTATTGCATGCACGGAATGCGCCTCGTCGCGCTGCCCCATGGAGCGCCCGGAGGGATGAGCCCGGGCGGGTTCCTCGCAGCCGCAGCCGCAGCGCTTCTCCTCGCGCTGGGAGCCCGGCTCGCGGGGCTCGTCCCCTCTGCCCTCGCGGCCTCCATCGCGGCGGGCGCCGGATTCCTGGCGTGCGTCCTGGAGAGCCTCTTCGCGGCGACCTCGCTGGGAACGCGCGTGGGGCACTTTGGCCGGAACGTCGTGCTCACGGTCGCGTCCGCGCTGCTCGCGCTCTCCGCGCGCGCGCTGGGGTGGGGCGTGTCGTGAGCGAGATCCTCTGCGTCGTCGGCGCGCGTCCCAACTTCATGAAGATGGCCCCGATCCTGGACGCGCTTCGCGCCTACCCCGAGCTCCATCCCTTCCTCGTTCACACCGGGCAGCACTACGACGAGGACATGTCGCGGATCTTCTTCACGGAGCTGGGCCTTCCCGCGCCCGACCGGGATCTCGAAGTGGGCTCCGATACCCACGCGCGCCAGACCGCGCGGATCATGATGGCCTTCGAGCCGCTCGTGCAGGAGCGCGCGCCGAAGATGGTCGTCGTGGTGGGGGACGTGAACTCGACCCTGGCGTGCAGCCTGGTGGCCGCGAAGCTCCTCGTTCCGGTGGCGCACGTGGAGGCGGGCCTGAGAAGCCGCGACCGCACCATGCCCGAGGAGATCAACCGGCTCGTGACCGATCAGGTCTCCGATCTACTCTTCGCCACTTCCGCGGACGCGGTGGACAATCTGCTCGCGGAGGGAGTGGCGCGCGAGAAGATCCATCTCGTCGGAAATCCGATGATCGACACGCTGAGGCGCCACCTTCCCGCCGCCCGCGCCCGCGGAGCGGTCGAGCGCTTCGGCCTGACCGTGCGCTCCTACGCGCTCGTCACGCTGCACCGGCCCAGCAACGTGGACCGCGTGGATTCGCTTCGCCGCGTCTTCGACGCGCTCTGCGCGCTCTCCGAGCAGATTCCGATCGTCTTTCCCGTTCACCCGCGAACGCGTGAGCGTATGGACCGCGCGGGAATCCGCAAGACACCCGGAATCCACGTCATGGATCCGCTGGGCTACCTCGACTTTCTCGGTCTCATGGATCAGGCGCGCTTCGTCGTCACGGACAGCGGCGGGATTCAGGAGGAGACGACGGCGCTCGGAATTCCCTGTCTTACATTGCGCCCCAACACCGAACGCCCAGTTACCATCACCGAGGGGACCAACCGTCTCCTCGGCGAAGACCCCTCGGCGATCGTTCCCGCAGCCAAGCCTCTGATCGAAGGCAAGTTCCCAAAACCACAAAGTCCGAAACTATGGGACGGGAACGCGGGTACACGAATTGCTAGGGCTTTGGCACGCCACTTGAAGGTGGATTGACATGAGCACCCATTCTACGTACACTTGGATTGCGTAACTATATGCGAAACCTCGATCTGATCGGTGTCCGCCTGCCTGAGGGTCGGCGATCCCGTGCCCCGAGCAGGGCATTGGGAGCGGCCGGCTCATGCGTGCTTTTCCTGCTCTTGGCGGGGTATCCGTCACCGGCCGTGGCCCAAAACGCCGGGGGCGGTGCGGACCGAGGCTCCCAGCTCAGGACCACGGACCGGAAAGACGAGGCACCGGGGACCTCGAATTACCGGATCGGCTCAGGCGACCTTCTTAACGTCGAGGTGGTTGGACGTCGGGATCTCTCCACACAGTACACCGTGGGCCAGGACGGCGTGCTCTTCATGCCCTTGACCGGGGGGATCCAGGCCGAGGGTAAGACGGTCGCCGAATTATCCGCCGAACTGGCCCGAAGGCTCTCCCTCTACGATCGGGACATCACCCAGGTCAACGTTTCCGTGGCGGAATACCGCAGCCGCAAGATCCTCATCCTCGGAGGGGTGCTCCACCCTGGAAAGTTCTCGTTTGCCAATCCACCGACCGTCTGGGAAGCGATCGCTGAGGCTGGTGGGCCGACCGAGGACGCGCAGCTTTCGGCGGTCGAGGTCATGCCGGGCGATCAGACGAACGGCGCCACAAGCCAGGTAGTCGACGTGGCGGCTGCCGTCCGTGAAGGACGGGTGAAGAGTCTCGGCCGGCTGAAGCCAGGCGACACGCTCCGCGTTCCGCGGGGCGCGGCATCCGCAGCCGCCGGCGCCTCGGGCAACTCGGTGTTCCTCTTCGGCGCGATCTCGCGCCAGGGTTCGCTCCCGATCGATGGGAATACGGATCTCATGTCTGCCATCGTCCAGAGCGGCGGCCCCACGCCCGACGCCGACCTCTCCGTGGTCCAGATCGTGCGCCGCAACGGACCGCGCGTCGTGCACATCAAGGTCAACCTGCACGATTATGTCGACAAAGGGAACGCTTCAGCGAACCCGGCGCTCCAGGCCGGGGACACGATTTTTCTGCGGCGGCACGAAACCCGCGGCATCTTGGCGACGACCTTAGCCCTGTCGCCGTTCCTCGCGCTCGCTTCGACCGTGATTTTCATCCTTCGACGCTAGGGGATGCAGCCCATGGAAGAAAACACGGCCGTAATCATTGACTTCAGGGAACTGCTATGGAAGGCGCGACGCTATAAGTGGCTCGTGCTGTTCCCGGTCGTGCTCGTGCTCTGCGCCGCGTGGATCTACCTCCTGATTACACCCAAGCTCTATGAATCCAGCGTCCTGATCTCCGTCGATGACCATACCCCCGTTTCTCCCGCGCTCGGCTCCATCGTGCGATCGGATCGGTCCGATGAGCCCCGCCCCGAGAGAGCCCTGAAGATCGACAGCCGGATCCACGGCCGGGCGTTTCTCGAGGCGATCGCAACCAAGCTGGGCTACACGAGGAGCCCGGCCTTGCTCCTCGCGGCGAGAACGGCAGCGCGCCGCTTGGAGGGAATCACGACCGAGGAGTATGCGATGCGTATCGCGGTCGCCATGCTCGGGAAAGCGATCACCGTGACCCCGGCCGGGGGGATGCGGGTGCGAATTGCCGCCATGGACGGCGACCCCCGGTCCGCGCAAAAGCTCGCGTCGATGATCGCTGACCAGCTGATCTTCGAGAACAAATCGAGCTCGATTGAGCGGGCGGCGGTGCGAGGCGAGTTCAGCTCCGATCAGATCGCCGTGTACGAGGAACGGCTGCGGAAGTCGGAGGCGGCCTTGCAGGCCTACCAGCAATCCGTGATCGGACAGAAGCTAACCAGCAACCCGGTCAATGAGACCAACTACGATGCGGCGAAGGAACAGGCCGCCGACGCGCGCGCCGAGATGGATCAAATTCGCGCGCGGCTCCAGACCGATCTGAGCGCATGGCAAAGTGCCGGTGGCCCGGGCGCCGGTCCGCCAGCCTTCCGAACGTCGCGAACCGCCGAGCTCGAGGGGCGTTTGACCGAGCTCGAAACCGCCTATGGTCTGGCGGCCATGGACGCGAGAAGGGGCAGCGAGGTCGAGGGCATCAAACTCAAGATCGGCGGGGTGCGCCAGGCACTGTACGCGGAATACCAATCGCTCGCCCTGACCCTGCCCGATCTCCCGGCGGGCGCCCGAGACGCCGGGTCCGGAATCGCGCTGGATCGTGCAGAGCTTCGCTCGCTGAAGCTGAAGGAGGCGCACCTGTCACGACTGACGTCGGAGTATTCGCGCCGCGCTGTGAGCCAGCCGGCGCAGCAGCTGGAATCCGAACGCCTTCGGACCGAGGTGGAATCCAACCGAGACCTCCTTCTCGCGCTCCAGAAAGAAGCGACCTCCTCGCGTATTTCCGCGGCGCTCGAGACAAGCCAACTCGGAATGGACCTCGAGGTGATGGAGACCCCACAGGTCCCGGCCGCGCCGGTTTATCCCAATGCGGTTCGCATCATGGGAATCGCCCTGTTCCTGGGAGCATTCCTCGGGATCGGTCTCGCGTTCGCGGTCGAACGGCTCGGGGCGGCACTCCACTCCGTCGAGCAGGCGGAGAAGGAGATCGGTGCTCACGTCATCGGGACGATCCCCCGCATCGATGGATGGGCTCAGCCCGGCAGCTACGTCGGGAAGTACTGGCCGGTACTGTCCATCGCGCTCGTGCTCTTCGCCACCGCTGTGTTCTACACGCTCCACGTGACGGTCTTGAAGTCCGACACGACCGAGAGCGTGCAACCCAACCACTGAGAGGGAAGCCGTTCGCGTGCCTCACCCCGCTTCCCGGAATCTCCTCGAGCATCTCGATATCAACGCGCCCCACGTGACCGAAGTGAGGCGGCTTCTCCAGACGCTGGCTCGCCAGGACGCGACGCATGCGCGGAAGGTGTACATGATGGCGAGTGCGGGACGCAGCGAAGGGAAGAGCACCGTATGTGCGCTTCTCGCGATCATCTCCGCGCAGATCTTTCACCGGCGCACGCTCGTAATCGACGGCGACATGAGGCGACCGACGCTCCACTACCTGCTTGGGCTCCCCCAGCGCCCCGGCCTCTACGACGTGTTGCACGGGATCCAGCCGTTGGACGTCGTGATCCGGCCAACGTCGCTTTTGACCCTCTCCGCAATCACGAGCGGCCACCCCGCTGGCTCGATCGGGGAGGCGTACGATGACGAAGCCTTCGCCGCGCTCCTCGAGGAAGCTCGGTCAAAGTTTGATATCATTTTCGTCGACGCGGCCCCCGTGGTCCCCGTTGTGGAGCCGATGATGATGGCCGAGCACGTCGACTCCGTTCTGATCGTCGCCATGGTGGGGCGCACGCCCCTCATGATGGTCCGCCGCATGCGCCAGATCATCGATCCGATCCTCCCTAAGGTTTCCGGCGTCGTCCTGAACAACGCCGTGGAAGGTCTCCCGTACTACTACGATTACCGCTACTACGGATACGAATCGCCGACCCCGAGGCAAATCCGCACGACCGCCCGTTCCGCGCGCTCGACCGGATTCTCGGGGGGCGGTTTGTCGATTCGCGAGAGGGGGCTTGATGGCCGCACCAAGCAGGATTGAGGAACGACTGAAGCGCCGTACGGCGCGCATCGGGGTTCTTGGCCTGGGGTACGTCGGTCTCCCGCTCGCGGTCGAATTCGCGAAGGCCGGATTCCGGGTGACCGGGTTCGAGATCAACGAGAAGCGCGTTGCGGAATTGAACCGCGGTCGCTCCTACATCCAGGACGTTCGAACGTCCGAGGTCCGGGACCTGGTGCGTGCAGGAAAACTCCGGGCCACGATGAATTTCGAGGAACTGCGCCGCATGGACGCGGTGGACATCTGCGTCCCCACACCACTCCGGAAGACCAAAGACCCCGACGTCTCCTTCATTCTCGCCGCCGTCCGGGAAATCGCGCCACGCCTCCGGCGCGGGCAGCTCATCGTCCTGGAGAGCACAACGTATCCCGGGACCACCGACGAGCTCGTGCTCCCGCTACTGCAGCGCGATTCCTGGAAGATCGGCCGCGACTTCTACCTCGCGTTCTCTCCCGAGCGCGTCGATCCCGGCAACGCGACCTACCAGACGCACAATATTCCCAAGGTCGTCGGCGGCGTCACGCCCGCGTGCAGCCGGGCTGCGGCGGCGCTCTATTCCACGGTCGTGGAACGCGTCGTGCCGGTCAGTTCCACCCGCGTTGCCGAGATGGTGAAGCTTCTGGAGAACACGTTCCGTAGCGTGAACATCGGACTCGTGAACGAGATCGCGCTCATGTGCGACAAGTTGAAGGTCGACGTCTGGGAGGTCATCGAGGCCGCCGCAACGAAGCCCTTTGGGTTCATGCCGTTCTATCCCGGACCCGGCCTGGGAGGGCACTGCATCCCGGTCGATCCCTTCTATCTGTCCTGGAAAGCACGGCAGAGCGGATTCGAGGCCCGCTTCATCGAACTTGCGGGGCAGGTGAACGGGAGCATGCCATACCACGTGGTGAGTCGGGTTCGAGAGGCGCTGAACTCGCGACGGAAGGCAGTCCGAGGCTCCCGGGTGCTTGTCCTTGGCGTGGCGTACAAGGCCGACATCGACGACGTGCGGGAGTCTCCGTCACTCGACATCCTGGATATCCTCGAAAAGGAGGGTGCGAGGGTCGCCTTTTGTGACCCGTACATCGGTTCCATCCTTCATGCCGGGCGAACGCTCCGCGCCACGCCGTTCCGCGCCTCGACGCTTCGCTCGGCCAATTGCGTCGTGATCGCGACGGCGCACAAGGCGTTCGACTATGGCCTCGTCGCCAAGCTCGCGGATACCGTCGTGGATTCGAGAAATACCCTCAAGGGACGCCGGACGCGCGGTGTGTACCGGCTCTGATCGAATGAGCTCCTACCTCGTCACCGGCGGTGCCGGGTTCATCGGATCCCACATCGCGGTTCGTCTCCTCCGGGATGGTCATCGCGTGCGTGTGCTCGACAACCTTTCGACGGGACGAATGGAGAATCTCGATGTGATTCGCGCCGCCGACCCAGGCGGACATTTCGACTGGGTCGAGGGAGATATCCGCTCCATGGAGACATGCCTGGAGGCCTGTGACGGTGTCGAATACATCCTGCACGAGGCCGCGCTCGCTTCGGTGCAGCGCTCGGTCGAGAACCCAGCCGACACCGCGTCTGTGAACGTGGGCGGGCTCGTGAATTTGCTTTCGGCGGCACGGCGCAGGAACATCCGCCGAGTCGTATGCGCGAGCTCGTCCTCCGTCTACGGTGATACACCGACCTTGCCCAAGCACGAGGGAATGACCCCCGCTCCGCTTTCTCCCTACGCGGTCTCCAAGCTCGCGGGCGAGTACTTCGCGCGCGTCTTCGCGACGACCCTGGGACTCAGAACCGTCTCGCTGCGCTACTTCAACGTATTCGGCCCGCGTCAGGATCCCAAATCCCAGTACGCCGCCGTCATACCGCTTTTCGCAACCTCCCTTCTCGGCGGAAGGCGTCCTCAAATCTTTGGAGACGGCGAGCAGAGCCGGGACTTTACGTTCATCGACAACGTGGTCGAGGCAAACATCGCCGCGTGCACGAGCGGGGAGGGGGACGGACAGGCGATCAACATCGCGTGCGGCGAACGGTACACGCTGCTCACTCTTCTCGAGGTCATGTCCCGGCTTCTCGGAGTACGCGGAGAACCCGAGTTTCTCCCACCGCGACCGGGCGATGTGCGGCACTCACAGGCCAGCATCGAGCGAGCGTCCCGAGAGCTGGGCTTTTCACCGCGAGTCGGGTTCGAAGAGGGATTGAAGCGGACCGTGGAGCACTTCCGCAGTGCTGCCTGATTCGACGACCTCCCTCGCAGCCGCCGGTCACGCAGCGGAACCGGTCTCCATCGAGATGAACCCACCGGCAGAAATCTGGGATTCCTACGTCAGCGGGCATCCCGAGGCGACGCTCTTCCACGGAACGGGGTGGCAGCGGGTTCTGGAGCGCACCTTCGGTTACCGGCCGCACCATAGCCTCGCGCGGCGAGGCTCCTCGGTATGCGGTGTGCTCCCGCTCTACAGCGTTCCGACGTTACCGTTTGGCCACGCGCTCGTTTCGACGCCCTTCGCGGTCTACGGTGGCGTCTGCGCCGATGATGCGATCGTCGCACAGGCGCTTCTGGATGCCGCGGGTGCGCTCGCTCGAGCAAGCGGCGCGCGTTACGTCGAGCTTCGCCACGAGCGTCCGATCGGCACGCTCCCGGCGAAGGACCTCTACTTCACCTTTCGACGTGCGATCCACCCGGAGCCCGAGGTCAATATGGCAGGGATTCCCCGAAACCAGCGGCGCAGTATCCGAATCGGGGAAAAACACGGACTCAAGTATCGGATCGGCGGAGCAGATCTTCTTCCTGAGTTCTACGACGTCTACTCGAAGAACATCCGAAGTCTGGGCTCGCCGGTGTTTCCTCGCGCCCTCTTCGACGCGCTCCTGGAAGAGTACGGCTCCCGATGCCGCATCCTTGCGGTGTTCCACGGCACGAACATGGTTTCCGCAGTGATGACCTTTTTCTACCGGGACCAGGTAATGCCCTATTATCAGGGCGCGACGCGCGACGGGATTCAGCTCGCGACCAACGACTTCATGTACTGGAGCCTGCTCTGCTACGCGGCGCAAAACGGTTACAAGGTATTCGATTTCGGGAGGAGCAAGAAGGGGACCGGCCCCTACCACTTCAAGCGTCACTGGGGCTTTCCGCCGACGCCGCTCGCATACCAATATCAGCTCGTGCGCCAGCGCGAGATGCCGAACCTGAGCCCCGCGAATCCCCGATTCTCGATGGCGATTCGGGCTTGGCGCCGGCTGCCGCTCCGCCTCACCCAGTGGCTGGGGCCAAAGCTGGTCCGGTATTTCCCGTGAACATCCTTTACTTGTGTCATCGGATCCCGTATCCGCCCGACAAAGGGGACAAGATCCGCTCCTTTCACCAGATCGAGTATCTGTCGCGGAACCACAAGGTTCATCTGGGCTGCCTTGTGGACGCGGAAGAAGATCGGCATCACATCCCGGCCCTTCAGCCGTATTGCGCCTCGGTCGACGCGGTGTGGCGAGGAAAAGGCGCCGCCAATCTCCGGACATTCCTCGCGCTTCTCGGGAGACGCTCGCTCTCGGTAGCGGCGTTTCACTCGGCGGATCTTGCGCGCAGAATCGATCAGCGTGTGAAAAGCGGGTCGATCGATCTCGCGATTGTCTTCTCCTCCGCGATGGCGCAATACCTCCCGCGTGACACCGATCTCCCCACGATCGTCGATTACGTCGACGTCGATTCCGAGAAGTGGCGCGTATACTCGGAAATGAGGTCCTGGCCTCTGTCCTGGCTCTATCGCCTCGAGGCTGGGCGTCTCCGACGTTATGAGGAGACCCTCGCAGTGCGGCATGACGAATCGGTGTTCGTCGCAGAGAAGGAGGCCGAGATCTTTCGCCGGTCCGCGGCGTCTGTGCGAACCCGTGTGATCCCCAACGGGGTTGACCTGGCATATTTCCGCCGCCCCGAGTGTGCCGCCCCGGCCGAACGCTCGCGCGACATCGTGTTCGTCGGCATGATGGACTACTTCCCGAACATCGACGCGGTGACCTATTTCACGGAGCGAATGTTTCCGCGTATTCTTGAAGCGGTGCCGGAGGCTACGTTCCGAATCGTGGGGCGGAATCCGTCGAGAAGCGTCCGGGATCTCGCGCGCCACCGAAACGTATCTGTCACCGGCGCTGTGCCGGACGTCCGCCCCTTCCTAACGGATGCCGCGATCTCCGTCGCGCCCTTCCGGGTTGCGCGCGGTGTCCAGAACAAGATTCTCGAGGCCATGGCGATGGAGGTGCCGGTCGTGGGGACGCCGACCGGATTCCAGGGCATCACCGCCCGCGAGGGCGACGGGGTCCGAATCGAGGAGCAGCCGGAGCCGTTCGCCGCCGCGGTGGTCGCCCACCTCACGGATCCGGGACGCAGACGAGATGCAGGTCGCCGTGCCCGAGCGTTCGTGGAGCGGCACCACCGCTGGGAGGACCACGGCGCGATCCTTGAAGCCCTGATCGACGAAGTCCTCGAGCGACGATCGCGGCGAGTCTGCACGGCGGGTATCCGGAGTTGAACGCCGAGCGTACCCACGACGTCGGTCACTTGAGCGTCGAACGGCAGGGTGCCGAAGAGGCCTTCGAAAGCCTGCGGACGGATTGGAACCGGATCCTGGAACAGAGCGGCCGCCCGTCGATCTTTCTCTGTTGGGAGTGGCTCTATGCCTGGTGGGCCCATTTTGGACGGGGGCACACCTTGAACTTGCTCGTTGTTCGAGATGCCACGGGGAGCGTGGTCGGGGTCGGCCCCTTCTGCATCGAGCGTGTCGGCACGTTCTGGTCTGTCCGAATCCTGAGATTCCTGGGGACGAGGCGCGTCAGCTCCGAATACTTGGATGTGCTCGCCGCGCCTGGGCGTGAGCGGGAGGTCGCGGACGCGATGTTTCGCTTTCTCCGCGAAGACACGGGATCCTGGGATGCGGCGGAGCTGAGCGATCTGCTGGACGGCTCGGTCGCTCTCCGATTCTTGGAGGGGCTCGCCCGCGCCGACCGCTGCGCGGTGGGACTCGCTCCCGGAGAGGTGTGCCCCTACCTACCCTTGGCGGGAACCCTCGAGCACTCCTCGCCCTTCAAGCAATCCACGCGCCGGAGACTGAAGTACCTGAACCGAGCGCTCGAGCGGCTCGGCTGCTCGTATCGGACGGTCGAAACCCGGGAGGAGCTCGGTCCAGCGCTCGAAGCCCTGTTTGATCTGCACGAACGCCGTTGGGTCGCCCGCGGGCAGACGGGAAATTTCCGCGACCCAGCGGTACGCCGATTTCATCACATGCTGGCGGATTTGCTCGGCCCCCAGGGAAAGATGCGCGTTTACATGATGGAGCGGGAAGCGAAGGCGATCGCATGCATCTATGTGCTCCAACTGGGGAAGACGGTATATTTCTACCAGTCGGGCTTCGACCCGGACCCGACCCTGAAATCCTTCAGTCCGGGTTACACGCTCCTGGGTCATTGCATCGAGGATTCCGTAATCCGCGGAGCGCAGGAATTCGATTTCCTCCGCGGGCGCGAAGACTACAAGGCTCGGTGGACCACCCAGGTTCGTGAATCCCGGAAGCTCACGATCGTTCCAAGCGGGCACACAGCGGCCTTGGCTCGGTTCCGGGCAGGGGGAGCCGTTCGTTGGGCGAAGCGCAGAGCCAAAGCGCTTCTGTCCTTGGGGAACATCCTATGTGCGGGATAGCGGGTGTCGTCGATCTCACGAGTGGGGGACCGGCCCGCGAGACGGTCGAGCGGATGGCGCGGCTTCTCCGGCACCGTGGTCCGGACGACGAGGGAGTCGCGCTTCTCGTTCCCGCGGGGCTCGGCCACCGGCGCCTCGCGATCATCGATCTCTCTCCGGGGGGTCACCAGCCGATGTTGAGCGAGGACGGTTCGCTCTGCATCGTCTTCAACGGTGAGATCTACAACTTCCTGGAAGTGAGGGCGGAGCTCGAGGGACTCGGCGAGACCTTTCGCACTCAGTCCGACACCGAGGTCCTCCTCAAGGCCTACCGCAGATGGGGTGTCGATTCTCTCCAGAAGTTGAACGGCATGTTCGCTTTCGCGATCTGGGACGCCGAGCGACGGGCTCTGTTCGCCGCGCGGGACCGGCTGGGAAAGAAGCCCTTGTTCTACCATCACCGGGCCGGCCACCTTTCCTTCGCCTCGGAAATGAAAGCGCTCCTCGTCGACCCAAAGCTCGCGCGAGACGTAGATCCTTCGGCGATCGACGCGTACCTGACTTACTTCTATATCCCCGCGCCGAGGACGATTTTTCGAAGCATCCGCAAGCTGCTTCCGGGACACTATCTCTGGTTCGAGGATGATCGCCTCACAACTCGCCCGTACTGGCAGCTGACGTTCGGGCCGAACGGCGCCCCCGAAACCGAATCGCAGGCCCTGGAGCACCTCGAAGATCTCTTCCGCGAATCGGTCCGGCGCAGACTCATCAGCGACGTGCCGCTGGGCGCGTTCCTGAGCGGTGGGCTCGATTCGAGCGCGGTTGTCGGGATGATGGCTCAGCTCGCAAGCGAGCCCGTTCGCACCTATACGATCGGCTTCGAGGAGCAGGGATTCTCTGAGGTCGAGGACGCCCGCGCGGTGGCTCGGCATTTCGGCACCCGGCATCACGAATTCGTCGTGCGCGCCGACGCGGTGGAAATCCTGCCCGATCTCGTGTGGCACCTGGACGAGCCCTTTGGGGATTCCTCCGCCGTGCCAAGCTATTACGTAGCCAAGCTCGCGGCGGAGCACGTCAAGGTGGTGCTCTCCGGCGACGGCGGCGATGAGCTCTTCGCGGGGTATACGCGGTACCAGAAAGCGATGGAGCCCCGGCCCTGGCGCTGGATTCCAGAGGCAGTGCGCCGTCGTCTCCTCGGCCCCGTGGCCGCGAGCCTCCCCATCGAATGGCCCGGGAGGAATCGGCTCTACGAAATCGGACACATGCCCTGGGACTCGACCCCCGAACGGATCGGGATCTATCCGTACATCAAGGAGCGGGTCTATTCCCCGGCGATGCGCGCCGAGCTGGGTGCGTTCCGGCAATCGGCGGCCTCGGCGCTCGAAGACTCGCCGCAGGTGCGCACCCTCGATCGCCTCTCGCGGCTTCAGTACGCAGATACGATGGGTTACCTCCCGGACGACATCCTGGTCAAGGTCGATCGCACGACGATGGCGCACAGCCTCGAATCGCGCGCGCCGCTTCTCGATCATCTCCTGGTGAGTTACGTCGCAACGCTTCCGCCCTCGTGGAAGCTACGCGACGGCGTCTCGAAGTACCTCTTTCGGAAGATGGCCGCTCGGTACCTTCCGGCCGCCATTCTCGAGAAGAAGAAGCAGGGATTCGGAATTCCCAAGGAGGCCTGGTTCCGCTCCGACTTGAAATCCCATGCGCGGAGGCGACTGCTCGATCCCCGCGCCCTGGAGCGGGGATACTTCAACCGGGATATCCTCGATCGGATGCTCCAGCATCACGCGACGGGGCGCCGCGATTACAGCGATTGGATCTGGTGCCTTCTCGTGCTGGAGGAATGGCACCAGGCATTCATCGACCCCCAAACGAGGCGCGTGTGAGCGGAGCCAGACCTGGGGAGGGGGCTGGGGGATGAGCGGCATTTGCGGCGTCTGGCTGCGGGACTTCGGCCGGAGCCTGAGCCTGGGAGACGTCGAGCCGATGTGCCGTGGGCTCGGTCCCCTTGGAACTCCGGAATGTCGCATCCTCGGGAGCTCGCTCGGCTTGGGGGTCCACCACGTCCACGGATTTCAGGCGGGAATCCTGGAGGAGCGGCTGGGCGACCGCGAGCTGGCCATCGCGTTCCATGGGAATCTGTACGAAGGCCCCGCCCGCCGAACCGAGGATCCAAGCGGCGCATGGCTGCGGTCCCTGCTCGAGCGCTACCTCCGCTCCGGTATCACCTTCGTGAAGGCGCTCCGCGGTGAATTCACGATCGCGATCTGGGATTCGAGGGATCATCGCCTCTTCCTCGCGACGGACCGATTCCGCGTGCATCCGCTTCTCTATGGGGGAGACCCGCGAGGATTCGTGTTCGCCTCGAGAATGCGCGCCATCGACCAGGCACCCGTGCCGTTCCGGCGCACGTTGAACGAGCACGCGGTCATGGACGTTGTTGCCTCCTCGTTCATTCCGACCCCGGACACGATCTATCGAGAGTTTCGAAAACTCCCCCCCGGCCATGTCTTGATCTGCGCCTCGGGATCGGTAACCACCGAACCGTACTGGGACATCGACTTCCGTGAGCCGAGTCCGGCCTCGGAGACCTTGCTCGCGCGGGAGGTCCGCGACGCGTTCCGCGACGCGGTCCGCGTGCGCTACGAAGCGGACGGTGGCGACGAGCGGATCGGGGCCTTCCTGAGCGGGGGTATCGACTCGAGCGCCGTCTGCGGGACCCTCACGCAGGTCGCGGGTCGTCCCATCCGGACCTTCTCGATCGGATTCGGAGAAGAGCGCTTCAACGAGATGAGCTATGCGCGCATCGCGGCACGGCGCTTTGGAGCGGAGCATCACGAGTATTTCGTCTCACCGGCGGACACCGCCCAGGCACTGCCCATTGTCGTCGAGGAGTTTGATGAGCCTTTCGGTAATTCCTCTGCGGTCCCCACCTATTTCTGCGCGAAATTGGCCCGAGATCACGGGGTCGACTTTCTCTACGCTGGCGACGGGGGGGACGAGCTGTTCGCGGGGAACGAGCGATACGCCTTCAACCGGGTGTTTGACTACTTTTCCAGGATTCCGGCGTGGCTCCGCCGCCCGCTCCTCACGCCCGCGGTCAACGCTGTGGCGCGGGCCGTGCCCATTCCGCTTTTCGTGCGAGCGCGAAAGTACGTGGAGAAAGCGTCCTTGCCGGCGGTCGCGCGTATGGCCGCGTACGATTTTCTCAGCATCGTTCCCCTAGTCCAAGTCGCCGAGACCGACTTCCTGCGTACGTTGAATGGCTACGACCCGGCCCGGGCGATGGAATATCACTACGGGCGCGCCTTGGGGAATACCGACCTGGATCGACATCTCTACCTGGACTTGAAGGTCGCGATCGCCGACAACGACCTCTACAAGGTGAGCCGGATGACCGAGCGTGCCGGCATCGCCGTGCGATATCCTTTCCTCGACGCCACCCTTGCCCAGGCCGCGGCACGGGTCCCGGCCAAGCTCAAGATGAAAGGTCGAAAGCTCCGCGTGTTCTTCAAGCGTGCCTACCGTGAGCTTCTGCCTCCCGAGGTAATCGCGAAGACCAAACACGGATTCGGGTTGCCGATCGCGATCTGGCTCCGCACCGATCCCGGGCTGAATGGAATGATGCGCGACCTCGTCCTCGGCGAGCGAAGCGTCGCCCGCGGCTATTTCCAAAAGCGCACGCTGGAGCGGCTCATCGCCGAGCACGAAACGGACACGACCTCCTTCTACGGGACCGCGCTCTGGAATCTCATGGTCCTGGAGCTATGGCTGCGGCGTCGCTGCGATGCCTAACGCGTCCTGGCGCCTGAGGCCGGGGCGGGGCCGAAGGTTCCCATGAAAGCTCAGCTTCGGTTCGAAGTAGTCTCGGACGACGCGACGTTCGACGCCCTCCGGCCGGAGTGGGAATCCCTTCTGGAACGAAGTCCCACAAGGACGCTCTTCAACACGTGGGCCTGGCTCCGATGCTGGTGGGAACACTATGGCGCGGGCCGACGTCTTGCGATTGTCGTGGCCCGGGAAGGAGCAGTGGCCCGAGGCATCCTTCCGCTGATGGTGGAGCGCGAACGCTGGAAGAGATTGGTTCCGTTCCGAACGCTGAGGCTCCTGGGCGACGGATCGTTCGATTCGGACTACCTCGATTTCCTCATTCCGGTGAGCGATGGGCCGCGGGTCGTCGAGGACTTCTGGAGATTCCTCTTCAATGAGTCTGGGCTCCGCTTCGATCTCGTCCGGATCTGCGAGATGCCGACCGCATCCCCGCATTACGGCGTGCTTCGCTCGCTGCTCGATACCTCCGGCGCGAGGGTGCGCGAGCAACGAATGGGCGCGGTCTTCACGCGCCTTCCTTCCAACTGGGACGCTTATGTCGCTTCGCTCAAGCCGCGAATGCGGACGAAGGTTCGGTCGCTCAAGCGGCACCTCGAAGAGGAGCACACGGTGGGCATCCGTCGGGCATCGACTCCCGAAGAGATCAACGCCGCGCTCACGTCGCTCTTCGAGCTTCACGAGCTGAGATGGAAGGGACGGGGCCAGCGGGGGGTCTTCGCAGACCCCCGAAAGCGGGCCTTCTACCGTGAGATGTCGCATCGGTTCGGCGATCGCGGCTGGCTTCGGCTCCACACGCTCGACGTGGACGGGTGTCCCGTCGCCCACCAACATTGCGTCGCGCACGAGGGCGTCCTCTACCTGTTGCAGGAGGGATACGATCCTGCGTGGGAAGATCACGGTGTCGGAAATATTCTCCGCTCGCTCGTCCTGGAGGAAAGCGTGCGGGAAGGGCTTCATACCTATGATTTTCTGGGCGGCGTCACGCAGCATAAGCTTTCGTGGGCGGGGGAAGTGAAGGAGAGCACGCGGTTCACCTGCCTGGGAAAGGGCCATTGGGGGCTGCTCTATTTCGAGCTTTCGAGCCTGGGGGCATCCGTCCGACGCCTTCGTGCTCGGGTCGCTTCCAAGGACCGTCCCGCCCCGCCCGAGCGGGGCGACCGGGGACCCATCTCCTCCTCCGAGCCGAGGGACCCCGCGTGAGCCGCGGACGTGGCCGCATTCCGGCCTGGCTGGCCTCGGGCTTCGACCGCATGGGCGGGACCGCAACGCTGCGCGCCGTGGGGGACCGGTTCTCGATCGCCCCGAATGGCTTCACGCCGCGTCTCCGAGCGAGGAGGGGAAGGCCGTTCCAAATCCTGATCTACCACCGAATCCATGACCGGCCACGGGAGTTCATGCTGGATACCGTTGCGGTCGATCGATTCGACGAACAGATGCGGCACCTGGGGCGGCGCTACCGGGTGCTCCCGCTTTCGGAGCTTCTGGACCGCGCAGGTCAGGGCGAGATTCCCCCGCGCGCGATCGCGGTCACATTCGACGACGGCTATCGGGACAACTTCACCCACGCGTATCCCGTCCTCCGACGCTACGGACTCCCCGCCTCGATCTTCGTCGTGACGGGTTCGATCGGTACGGGCAGGATCTTGTGGCACGATCAGGCGCTCTTCGCGTTCGAGCAGACGCGCAAGGATCGCTATCCGGACCCCGACCGCGGAGATCCAACCGATATCCGGCCGATCGCGGCACGAGAGGGTACCGCGCACAAGGTGCTTGCGAGGCTCAAGCGTATGGGTGGGGAAGAGCGCGAGCGGGCGCTCACCTCGCTTTTCGAGGTCCTCGAGGTCGACCGCTCGCGCCTGCCATCCAACCTCATGCTCTCCTGGGACGAGACCGAAGCCATGACCCAGGGAGGGATCGAGATCGGTTCGCACACGGCCACGCACCCCATCTTGAGTCTGGAGACGCCGGAGCGCGTCGCTGCGGAGCTTCAAGAGTCGAAGCGGACCATCGAGCGCGAGCTGGGACGGGAGACGAGGCTCTTCGCCTATCCCAACGGGACGCGCGCGGATTACACCGCCGATGTGAGGGAGGCGGTGCGCGCGGCGGGGTACCGCTGCGCCCTCACGACGCGTTTCGGCCCGAACGAGCCCGGTGACGATCCGTTCGAATGGCGCCGCGGCACGCCGTGGGAAGAGCATCGCGCCCTGTTCTCGGTGAAGCTGGCGCTCTACCGGGCGATGGAGGCAAATTCCTAGTGAGAGATCTCCTCCTCATGGCGGTTCTCATGGGATGCGTGCCCCTCGCCATCTTCAATCCGCAGTTCGGGATCCTGGCCTACGTGTGGGTCGGGCTCATGAACCCGCACCGTTTTGTCTACCGGCTCTCCACGTTTCCGGTCGCCCTGACGCTCGGCGCCGCGACCGCCCTCGGAATGGCAATCACCCGGAAGATGGGCCGCTTCCCGATACGTAGCGAGACCGTGCTGATCATCCTCTGGTTTCTCTACACGACGTTCACATCGATGGTGGCTCTTTCCCCGAACCCGTGGGACGAGTGGAATCGGTTCGCAAGGATCCTCCTCATGGCCGTCATCGCGGGCATGCTCCTTCAGGACCGAAAACGGCTGAACCAGTTCGTATTCGTCATCATGGCGTCGATCGCGTTTTTCGGGGTCAAAGGGGGTATTTTCTCGATCATCACCCGCGGGAACTACCTCGTTTGGGGCCCCGATGATACCTTCATCGCTGGAAACAACGAGCTGGCTTTGGCCGAGCTGATGATCCTCCCGCTCATCCTGTATTTCATTCGCCAGGAAACGCGCGGGTGGAGGCGGATCGCGCTCCAGGGAGCATTCGCTCTTTCGACGATCTCGATCATCTGCTCCTACTCGCGGGGAGCGCTCGTCGGTTTCGCCGGCCTCACGTTGGCGCTGGTGTGGCGGTCCCGACACCGATTCCGGGCTCTCGCGATGGCTACATTCGCAGTAGGGCTCATCCTGACGTTCAGCCCCAAAGGCTGGATGAACCGGATGTCGACGATCGAACAGTACCAACAAGACCCCTCGGCGCTGGGACGAATCAACGCGTGGCATTTCGCATGGAATCTGGCCACGAACCGCTTCATCGGCGGGGGATTCCGATCGTTTACTCCCGAGTTGTTCCTTCGCTTTGCCCCCGAGCCCCTGAACTACCACGACGCGCACAGCATCTATTTCGAGGTCCTGGGGGAGCAAGGCTTCCCGGGTCTCGCCATCTTTCTGAGCCTCATGGGCGCGTCCCTCCTGAGACTTCAGAGGCTGCGGAACGAAACAAAGGGGCGACCTGAGTGGAAATGGGTACGCGACCTCGCAGAAATGCTGCAGGGTTCGATCATCGCCTACGCGCTTGCGGGCGCGTTTCTCGGCCTCGCCTACTTCGACCTGTATTACTACATCATCATCGCCGGCGTGCTGCTGGATGTGGTGTACCGGGGCGAAAAGCGAAAACGGGCGGCCGCACCCGAGCCCGCTCCGGAGGCAGCGTGGCACGGCACTCCGGCACCGAGGCCGGCATGAAGGTCCACTCCTCCATCGAATCGCTGGAGGCAGGACTGCGGACGCTCGTAACGCCGCCCGTTGTGGTGGTAGGCCTCTGCTCGCACGGACTCGCCATCGTGCGGACGTTCGCGCGGCGGGGCGTGCCCGTCTACGGGATCGAGTCGGATTTCCGCCAGCCCTCCGCGCGGAGCCGGTACGGTATCAAGATCGCATGCCCTTCGCTCTACGGGCCGGAGCTTCTCCAGACATTGAATCAAATCGGCGAGCGCGCTGCGAGGCGTCCGCTCCTCCTCGTCACGAACGATAAGATGGTCCGGCTCTTGAACCCCCACCAGAGGGATCTGCGGGAGCGTTTTCATCTGCCCTTTCCGAGCCGGGAGCTGCTCGATCGGCTCATCGACAAGGAACCGCTCGCCGAGCACGCACGCTCGAAAGGGCTCCGCATCCCGGAGACGAGGGTCGTCGAAACCACCGACGATGTGCGGCGCGCCGGTTCCGCAATCACCTACCCCTGCATCGTGAAGCCCGCGGAATCGATGTCGGCCTTCAAGGTCCTGCTCGTTCCGGATCAGGCGGCGCTTGTTCGAACGATCGAGTCGCACCCGGGGGTCAAGCGCTTCGTACTTCAAAGTTGGATCGCCGGCGGGGACGAGAGCATCTTCTTCACCAATTACTACTTCGGTCAGACCGGCGACCTCCTGGCTTCGTTCGCCGGACAAAAAATTCGCCAGTACCCTCGGCTTCTCGGCTCCGCAAGTGCCGCGCGCGGCGTCGACCGGCCCGACCTCCTGCGTGAGGGGCTGCGAGTCTTCGAGGGGGTAGGCTACCGCGGTTTTGGCTCCGTGGAATTCAAGGTCGACGGTGCCGGGCAGCCCTACTTCATCGAAGCGACCGTCGGAAGGACGGAGTATCTCGTCAAAACATCCCTTGCGAACGGCGTCGATCTCCTGTCCGCCGCCTACGACGACCTCGCGTTGGGGAAGCCCGCCTGTGCCGGACCTCAAAGGAATCGCAGGATCTGGGTCGATCTGGACCGCGACTGGGAAGTCTATCTCGAAAGCTTCCTCGATCCGGCAATACGAAAGGACGACCTGGTCCGGTTCCTCTTCGCGCCGAAGGCGCTCGAGCTCTTCGATGCGCAGGACCCCGCTCCCTTTATCGCCTGGCTCCCGCGTCTCGCCGCGAGAGCCTCCGAAAAGCTCGTGGCGAAGCTCGCTCCCAGGAGAACACGTGTCGGCTCCGTATGAGTCCGTGACGCGCTCGCGGGGCGCCTGAGAGGATATGCTCCGGGCGCTCCGTGACGGCTTCAAGCACACCTCCATCTACACGGTGGGGAATCTGACCAACAAGGCGGTCGGATTCCTCATGATTCCGATCTACACCCATTTCCTTTCGCCGCGCGAGTACGGGATCATGGACATGCTCGACCTCACGATCGTTCTCGTCGGGATGCTTGTGGGAATGGGAATCGGAACCGCGGTGTTCCGCTTCTACTACTCCTCGAACGACGACAAGGAGCGTCGGGAGGTGATCGGCTCAGCGCTCCTCTTTAACACGCTGGTGGCGGGCGTGGTCGGGCTTGTCATCATCGTAGCCTCGAAGCAGGCGTCGGAGATCCTGTTCCGTGCCTCCGGTTACGCCTTCTACATCCAACTCGCGATCCTCGCCTTCTGGGTCGGCACCATTGGCGACGTCTGCCGAACCTACCTACGCGTGCAGGAACGGTCCGTGCTCTACGTCGTCGCATCGATCGGCCAGCTCCTCGTCGGGCTTTCGCTCAACATCTACTTCATCGCGTTCCGTCACATGGGGGTGCTGGGGTTTCTCCTGAGCACCCTCATAAGCAACCTGCTCGCCAGCGTCATCCTTCTGGCCCGGACGGTCTCAGAAATTGGGTTCTCGTTCTCGGTCTTCAAGGTCCGCCAAATGCTGGGTTACGGGATGCCGTTTGTCCTTTCGGGACTCGGCCTGTTCATCCTCAATTTCGCGGATCGTTACTTTCTCAACGCCTACGCCGGGCTCAGCGCGGTTGGTGTCTATGCCCTAGGGTACAAGTTTGGCTTCATGATCAACGTGTTGGTCGTCGCACCCTTTCTCCAAATGTGGCAGGCACAGATGTTCGTGGTCGAGAAAGAGGCGAACGCCCCTGCGATTTACGTCCGCATGTTTGAGTACTTTGCTGCTCTCATCGTCTTCGCCGTCCTCGGCGTTTCGATCTTCATCAAGGACATTCTCCGGGTCATGGCCGGACCGGAATATTTCTCGGCCTACCAAATCGTTCCGATCGTGGCGCTGGCGTACGTGTTCAACGGATGGGCACAGTATTTCCGGCTCGGAATGCTCCTGACTCGCCGCACCGGCCCGATCGCGGCGATCATGACCGGGACGGGTATTCTCACGCTCGTCCTCTACGTCGTGCTCATCCATGCCTTTCACGCGATGGGCGCCGCCGTCGCTACGCTGATCAGCTTTGGAGTCATGATGGTGTGGACCTACGTGGCCTCCCAGCGGCTGTTTCCGGTTCCTTACGATCTTCGGAGAATTGCCGCGGTCCTGGGAATCGCAGGGCTCTGCTATGCCGTCTCCTGGGCAGCGGACTCCACGCTGGGGACGTTCCATCTTCTCGGGGTCATCGTCCGCGCCGCGACCCTCGCAGCGTACCCGCTCACGCTGATCTACACAGGCTTCTTCGCGAGCGAAGGAATCCGCCACTTGGGAGAGCTTCCTGCGGGCATCCGCCGCATCGCGCGGGGCGGGGAAGTCGCGGAGCCCTAGCGTGCGCAAGATCGTGATCTCGGGATGGTACGGATGCGGCAACCTCGGAGACGAGGCGATTCTGCTCGCGATGCTCGACACCTTCCGCGAGCGCTATCCGGATGCGCGCTTCGTCATCGTCTCGGAAGTTCCGGAGCAGGTCGAGCGCGACTATGCGGGGCTTTACCCGTTGCGGGGAGTGGCGCAGCGCTCTTACTACAGTCCCCTCGAGTTCGCCTCGGGACTCCTTTCGGGGGCCCTTCCACGGGTGTGGTCCGCCATCGCGGGCGCGGACCTCTTCCTCCTCGGAGGGGGTGGGCTCTTGCGCGACAACACGTCGAGGCGGAATTTGGTTCGGATCCTGGACGAGTGCACCATCGCGCGCCTGCTCGGCGTCCCCGTAGCGTTCTTCGCCCTCGGCGTCGGACCCATCCGAACGGCGTGGGGTGCACGCCTCATCCGCCGGGCTGCGAATCGGGCCGCGATCATCACGGTTCGAGACCGGGCAAGCGCCGAGCTGCTGCACTCGATCGGCGTCGCCAGCACGCCGATACGTGTCACCGCGGATCCAGCCTTCCTTCTCCGCGGAGAGGACGGTGCGGATGGCTTGCGTCGCCTCATTCCCGAGCGCCTGCTCGCCGAAGGCCGGCTCGTGGGGGTGTTCCCCTGTGAGGGACTCTTCTGGGGCGACAGGGGCGAGCCGGTCGAGCGGGCCCGAATCTTGGGGGAGATCGCGTCTCTCTGTGACCGCTTGGTCCGCCGGACGGCCCTCACCCCGGTATTCATGCCCCTAAGGACTGGGGTGGTGGGTGACGACGACCTCGTCGTCGTGGATGAGATCCTGGCGCGGATGGAGACGCGCCCCCAAGCCATTCGCGTTCCGAGGGTACCTCCCCCCAAGGCGCTTCGCAGCATGATGGCGCGCTTCCGGTACGTCGTGGGAGCCCGTCTTCACTCACTCATCCTTGCCGCAGCCGCCGGAACACCCCTCATCGGCCTGGATTACGAGCCCAAGGTGAGACATTTTCTTGGCACCGTCGGGCCGCACGGTTTTCTTGCGGACCTCGGAGATCTTAGTGCCGCACGATGCACGGCCTTCGTGGAGGATTATGAGGCGGGCTATGAATCGCGCCGTGCCGGGTTCTCAGCACTCGCCGCCGAGCGTGCCCGCGCTGCCCTTACGACGTTCGACATCGTCGCGGAGGCGGCCCGCGAATGACCGCACGCACCCCGCGCGTCAGCGTCATCATCCCAACCTTCAATCGGCGTGATTACCTCGCGGAGGCGATCGCTAGCGTCCTCGCGCAGACGTTCACCGACTACGAGATCGTGGTGGTGGATGACGGCTCCACCGACGGCACGCGGGAGCTGATCGAGGAGCGCTACCCCCGGAGCACCATCGTTTACCAATACCAGCTGAATCGAGGAAGCTCAGCCGCTCGAAACGCCGGAATGCGCGCGGCCCGGGGGGAGCTTCTGGCGTTTCTGGACAGCGACGACCTCTGGCTCCCCCGAAAGCTGGAGCTCCAAGTACCCCTCTTCGACCGAAATCGGATCGTGGGGTTCGTCTTTTGCGGCAGCGCGGGGATCACGAAGAGCGGCGGCTATCGCGAGGTCCGCGAGCCCACCGAGGAATATCGGGGCCGCGCCCTGCGGGCGATGCTGTATCGAAACATGATGCCCACTCCCACCGTCGTGTTCCGAAAACATCTCGTTACGGAAGTAGGCTACATGTACGAGGATCTCTCGTTCGGCGAGGATTGGAACTATTGGCTGCGCATCGCGGCACGCTGCGAGGTGGATTTCGTCCCCGAAATCCTGGTCCACTACCGGGCGGCGCCCGGCGGCCTGAGCGGCATCGACTTCGATTCGTATCGTAGGAATACCGTCGGTCTGTACGAGGGCCTTTTCCGAGAGCCCGCAACGGCCGCCCTCTTCGAGCCCTATCGGATGGAGGCGCTGAGCCATGCGCACACCCTGGTAGCCGGCGAGGCGCTCGCCGTGGACCGCCTCGGGGTGGCGCGTCACGAGGCTTGGCAAGCCATCCGCCTTCGGGCGGGGAACGCGGCCGCTTGGCGAATCCTGGTACGCGCTCTCCTGGGAACGCGTCTGCTCCTCAAACTCCGGCGCTGGCGCCGCAAGCCTCCGCGCTCGACGGAGACCGTCGATTGACGCTCTCCCTCCGGAAGGGATACGCTTACTGCATGGCTGATCGCGGGAAGATCCTCGTGGCGCTTTCCCTGGTGCTCGCCTCGGCGGGTGCGGGACGGACCGTTTCAGCGGAGACGTGGGCGATTCAATTCGTGGATGTTGGCTCGAACAGTGGCCAGTCGACCTCTTTGGGCCTCGTCAACGGATACCCGGTGATTTCCTACTTCGGGTCTCCCCGCAATCTCAAGTACGCGGCGCTGAGCCCGGTGGACAAGAAGTGGATCCTGCAAACGGTCGACGCGGGCGGGGAATTCACGTCCCTGGCTGTCGACTCCTCCGGCATCGTGCACGTCGGATACTTGAATGGCTTCACGATGCAGCTCAAGTATTGGAGGAACAACCAGGGGCAAACCACGATCCAGGTGATCGATTCCGAACCGGGCCAGGGAGGCATGGGGTTCTACAACTCGATCCAGGTGGACGCCTCGGGAACGCCGCACATCAGCTACTACCATACCCGTGACCCCGCCGGCGGTATCACGGATGATCTCAAGTATGCGGTCTTGAACGGATCCACCTGGTCGACCGCATTCATCGATCGGTTTGCAGAACGCGGCAAGTACAACAGTCTGGCTCTCGACGCCATGGGCAACCCCCAGATCGCCTACTTCGATAACGTCGGGACGCTGCGTCTGGCGAAACAGGTGGCCGGCATCTGGACGACCCAGGGAATCGATTCGACAGGGGACTCAGGTCGATTCAATTCCATCAGGATCGACGCGTTAGGCAGGCCGCATATCAGCTACATCGCGGCTGCGCCCGTCGTCCTTCGGTACGCCTACTTCGACGGCGCCCTCTGGCATTACGAGGACGTGGACGGGGTCGGCGCGGTCGTAGCCCCGTCCGTAACATCGCTGGCCCTGGACGCGAGCGGAAACGCCCATATCTCTTACTATGACGCCGCCTCCACCTCCCTGAAATACGCCTCCCGGATCGGCGGGGTATGGACCGTCCAGACCGTCGACAGCGTGGGCGATGTCGGAGGCTACAGCTCGCTCCGACTGGACGCGCAGGCGCGGCCCATCATCAGCTATTTCGACGCGACGACCGCGGCCCTGAAGATCGCGTACGGGGATTATCCGGATCAGGACGCCGATGGAATTCCGGATGTGTTTGATTCCTGCCCGTCCAACCCGGACTGCAATTCGAACGGGATCGTGGATGGAAGGGAGGGAGGTGTTCCGCAGGGGACGAAGCAGGGCGTCCGCCGTCTTGGGGATGAATCGATCTTCGGCTGCGGCTCCCTCAGTGCGTTGCACGGCGCGTCCGGACCTCCGGGAGGAGGACCGCCGCCGACCGATCTGCTCCTTCTCCTGGCACCGGCCTTCTATCTCATGTTCCGGAAATGTCTCGGACGGCCCGCGGGTCGCAGGCCCTGCTAGTGCGGCCTGAGGTCCCGCACCGCGGATGGGGGATACGTATCTGAACCTTGCCCGGCCGGGACGTATTTGAACGCCCACACCGTTCCCGCGGAGTCCCACAGCAGGAAGACCGCGTTCGCCTGATCGTACGCCAAGCGCCAATCCGTCCTTCCCAAGAGTCCGGGGGTCACCGGAGGCTGTAGCGATTCCCAGCGATTTGTGTCGGGATGGTAAACCCACGTGTCGTTCACCTCACCGCCCGAACCGTAGCCTCCGCGGAGAAGGACAACATTGTTGCGGGTATCGTACGCGAGTCCCCCCGCCAGCCGCGCCGGCGGCGAAAAGGAAGGCGTCACCTGGGTCCACACGTTGGTCACCGGGTCATAGAGCCAGGTGTCACCCAAGAATGCCGAGTCGTCCTGCGTTTTCCCGCCGAACAGCATGATTTTGTTGAGGGAGGGTACCCAGACCATGGAATGCGTGCGGCGGGGCGAGGGAAGGGTCTGCCCCGCGTAGTCCTTCCGGGTCCACGTGTTCGACGGGTAGCTGTACGCCCATACGTCCAAGCAGGACCCGCAACTTCCCTCGAAGAGAATCACCTGATTCGTCGAAGGCGCATACGCCGAGCAATGCTCTTCGCGCGCGGGGGGGTGGACCGATGGGTTCATGTTGGCCCATGTGTTGGTCGCCGGATTGTAGGCCCAGGTATCCCCAAAATCGTAAATGCCGGACCTGGCGTTCACGCCCCCGAAGAGAATCATGACGTCGTCCTGGGTGTCGTACGTGATCCCGCCGTACGGATGACGATCGAACGGATGAACCGTTTGGCAGGGGGGGTCGCACGGCGAGACCGGATACCAATCGCTCGGATTCTGGCCCCCGTGGAGATAGCTTACCGTCTTCACGGTGAACTTGTTCGTCACGAAGTCGTAACTCCACATGCAGTTGGAATAGATGGTGTAGGGATGCTGGGCGTCCACGAATCCATCGTAGTGCATCAGCGTGTGGTCGCGAGGGTTGTAGACTCCCTGATTCCATCCTCGGAAATTGGGAACCGGTGCGGGCACGCTAAGCTGCGACCATGTATTGGGCGTGAGATTGGCGGAATCGTAGGCGTCCGCGGGTCGCGCGTGCGCGAGGGAGCAGGAGATCGCGAGCGCCATGGCGCCCGTCCGGAACGAGCTTCCGATTCGTATGCTTCTCTTCATGTGCCGCCCCGTTTCAAGTTGTCCGTTCAACGTGCCCTCAGATCCGATACCCGGCCGGGGCTGCTTGTGTCGGCGCTGCTCGGTCCCCGGTACTTGACCATGAAATACTGTGCCGTGGTCGGGTCCAGTCCGGTCACCGTAAATTGCTGGGATGAGCCCGGGGCCTGAACCGCGGGCTCGTTGTTCAGGTTCTGGGCCCCGAACCAAGCGGTGTAGCTCTGCGGGCTGAATGCATAGGTTCGAGCCGCCTGGTCGAATCCGAGCCACGGGATGATCGGGTGAGCCGCATACTTGATGCGATAGGCCGAGGCCCCTGATGGGACGGTCCATCGCAACGTGTAGGAACCGCCCCCGTTGTTCGTGACGTTCACGCCGCTCATCGCCTGCCAGCCCACCGCACCGCGATTCAAGTCTTCATACATGAATGCCTGGCACTTCGGATCCGACGGCGTCCGGGTGCTGACGTACTGGACATCCCCCTTCAAGAGCTTCGCTTCGCGATCCAGGTACTTCACGTCGCCCGTTAGCTCGTACGCAAACTCGAACAGACGCCCGCTCGAGATGGGCCGAAAGAGTCCCGACCCGTAATAGGTTGGGTTCGTGCTCGCATTGTTCGCCGTGTCCAGGAGGGTCGAGTACTGGTATCCGTAGTCTCGAAGCGCGCTGCCTCCGTTCACCTCGAAATAGAACTCGTTGTAGGCGAAATCCGCGAGTCCCAGCAGGAGATCCTCGATGTCCTCGGTCCGAGCGAAGCCATTCCGCTTGAAGAGTCGGTACGCTTCCCACACTGCCTCGGCGTGGATCTGAACGGTGAAGAAATCGCTGATCCTCCGCTCGGTCGTGCAATCCCCATGGAGCATCCAGACGTACCCGCGCGTCCGGCTCCGCCCGTACGGAGTGCAATTCGGGGGGCTGTCGTCGGTGTCCAGCAGCTGCTGCATCATGGTCTGGACGGCTTGCTGGTAGTGCGGATCCCGGGTGAACTCCTCCAGCGCGGAGAGATTCCGAAGCGACCGCGACCACACGCGCATGTTTCCGGAGCCGAGGCGGATCTGGGGGGCGAAACCGCCGAGCTGGCCGTTGGTCAGAACGTCGTACCATTCGGAGAACTCCATGACGCTTTCCTTCATCAGCTCGTTTCCGCTCATCCAGTAATAGATCGGCATGCTGATCATGTGGGGATGCTCGAAATCGAACGTGACGCTGTTGTACGAGGCGCCATTGCTCGGGATGATCGGATTCGCGTGGTAATCGAAGCCGTCCGAGTGCCGGACGGCGCTGTCGCTCTTGAACAGGCTGATCTGCTCTCCTCGCTCGTAGTAGCCGCCGTACCCCGTGCGCGCGAAATCGATCAGGTTCAGGAACCCCTGGTCGACCTGGTTCGATCCGCCCCCCTGCGGCCAGTAGTAGTAGCGCCACGCCTCCATCGGAACGTTGTCGACGGAAGGCGCCGTCCCCCCACGCGAAGCAAACCAGTTCGAGGCTTCCTGAGCGCTGACGAGCTTCTGCTCGCCGTAGAAAGCGCCGGATTGTGCGTACTGGCCGAGGGGCGCACGCCCGAGCAGGGGATACTGGAGGGCGTACAGGGCCGCGGTGTTGTTCCCGGAGCTGGAGTGGAAATCGAAGAGCAGCTCGCGCGTTTCCCAGGCGCCCCAGGCGAAGCTGATCGTGCTGAGAGAATTCCGCTTGGAGAAGAGCTCGATTTGAGCTTTGCCGTTGCCGTCGAATTCGATCCCGGAGGGCCAGTATAAGGACATCCATCGGAGCGCGAACGTCACGCCTTTACCGCTCGCATCGCGGATCTCGCCCCACCCCTCGGCACCCGGGGCATCAACGTTCGAGAGCTGATTCAAGGTCGTCGAGCCCTGCACGACCTGAAGCCCTTGCTGCGAGAAGTCCCACGCACCGCTCCCCGATTTCAGCATCGGCGGATTGGTCCACGAGCTGTTGTCCGGACCCTGAAGCCGCGTCGCGGCCTGAAACAAATACGCAGTCTCCGTGCCGCTGAAGCTGCGCGAGATCGGCGACGAACCCTGAACTCCGAACGAGAAAGAACGTCCCGCCCCGAGCGCGACCGGAAGATCGACTTGCGCGCTTGACAGCAATGCGGGCACCTGGACCAGAGTGGACGCGTTCCTTAGACTGACGAAGGTCTTGACGTAGCTCTTGCCGGCGTAGAAATGGAGGCGGACCGTGTAGTCCATCAGGCGGATCCCGGCCGCGTTCTTCAGGCTTCCCTTGGCGAGTACCACGGCTCGGACGGGCCCATTCTCCTCGATCGACACCACCGACGAGCCATCGTTGGATGATGTGTACTGGAGTCCAGCGGGATCGCGAACCACGACGCCGAGGCCGCCGGCCTGCACGAACGACTGCCCTCCGACCGTTGCCTGGTGAATCATGTCGAAATTCGATTTCAGAATCGTGAATTGGCCCGCGCCTGTGCTGACGGTGATCGTCGAGCCGTTATCTGTAGCTAGGGAACTTCCTCCAAACGATCCGCCTCCATCCGTCAGCGATACGGCGGTCTGAACCCCCCCGGCCGGAACGGATGTCTGGAAATCCACAAGAGCCCATTTGAGATTGCCGCTCGACCACGTCGCCAGCGCGCGGAACTGCCCCGCGCTTGCTCCGGAAAGGCCGAGCTGGCTCACGCTCGTGATCCCCGTTCCGTCGGGAAGGGGAATGCCAACCGTAACGGGCTCGGACGTGCGGTAGATGCCGCTGACCCCTTGCGGGAGTCCCTCGCTCACGGTGATCGGAACGTTGAGCGCGAGCGCCTTGCCGCTCAAGCACGCTGCGAGCGTCAGGGAGAGAAGCGACGCCCACAGGACCCGGCTTACTCGGGGGCCACTGCGAACGACGCGGTGTCGAGGCGTACAATGGTCCATCATCCCTCGGCGGTTGAGGCCAAACCCCAAACGTTTGGCAGGCTGAGATCCGTGATCGGCTAGCTTGGGCAAAGGACTTCGGGAGACCCCCGCTCATCGAATCTTGCAACTTGGGTGCCAGGGATCCCACGGGCCTTTTTCGATGCTATCTCATTAACCCGCCACCGATTGCTTTTTCTCTGGCAAAATGCGCCGTACCGGCTAGAGGCAAAAACCGCTCGAAATCGAACAGAAGTGCATGCCGTAATTCTGGTCCGTTGCGACCGCTGGCGCTCGGTCCCGCCCTTAGATGATTTGACTGAGCGCTTGTTCCGCGAATCGAGCCGCGGTCCTGGCCAACCCGGAGCGCAAGGGCTGGCGGGGCTGCTCCCCCGGAATCGCCTCCAAATCGATATCGCCAAAACCGACCGTCTGGAAGCGGTCTCGATTCGCGGCGAGGAAATCGCACAACCGGTCGAAGCGGCGAACCGCGATCCGATCGGCCAACGAGGGCCGACCGGGGCGAATCCTCCTCTTCAGGAGCTCGAAGCCGTGGGAAACCCAGACGAAGGAGTGCCAGCCTCGCTCCCAGGCCTGTTCGAGCATCCGCTCCATTTCGCTCGAGGAAGCCGCACAGAGCTGTGCGGGCCGAAAGTGGCCGGGGAAGTCCCGAAAATTCGTCACGGGGAATTCGTAGACACCGCCCATTCGGCCTGGCTGATAGACCGGCTCGGAGGTAGCGAGGTCGCATTCGAGACGCAGGCAGGAGGCGTTGAGGCTCGTGTCGATGGGGATCCCGTTGCGCGCCACGGCCCGCAGGGTGTCGTGGTTGGCTCCGAAATTCCCGGCGCGAAACGCGCTCACGGGACCGGCGCCACACGCACGCAGGTTTTCGAGCCCGCGAGCGATCAGAGTCGTCTGCTCCGCCTCCGTGAACTGACGCATGTTTTGTCCCGTCCGCCCGGGAAGAATCGAGCGGGACATCCGCGCGAGCCACTCGGTATGAAGGTGGAGCTCGACGTCGTGGCCGCGTTCCTGAACCATGGAGACGATCCGCCGCAGAATGGCAGGTCCCACCTCACACATGAACAGCGACTCGACGAAAAAGACCCCTTTGAGCCCGCTGCGGCTCAACCGCTCGAGTTGATACGGCACACCGAACGAGCCGGACTCGGTGACCCCATCGATGTAACGCGCGACCTCCTCCTCGAGGCCTCGTTCCCGCCAGTTGGGCGTGAACGGCCAAATCTCAGTATCCACCGTGAGAAGGACGAGGAGCTTGGATCGCCTCAAAGCGCCACCGCCTTACGTTCTGACGCCGCCGCGCTCCCCGTAGCACGGGCGTAGACATCGGCGTAGGGCGCCGTGGTCCGTTGCCAGCTCCGCTCCGCAGCCACCCAGGCCTTTCCTGCCTCCCCGAGACTCCTTCTCCAGGCCGGATCGCCGAGCACCCGGCCAAGGGTTTCCACGAGTGCCTCGACCTCTCCCGCGCGAAAGAGTACGCCCGTCAGGCCGTCCTGGATCAACTCCCGATGGCCGCCGACGTCGCTGGCGACCAAGGCCTTGCCGGTCGCCATAGCCTCGAGGGGTTTGAGAGGTGTGACGAGCTGGGTAAGTCGCATAGGGTAACGAGGATAAACCAGAACGTCCGCGAGCGCGTAAATCCCGGGTACGCGCTCCTGGGGAACGCGCCCGGCGAAGATGACACCGTCGGCGAGACCCAGCTCCTGGACCAGGTCCCGAAGGTCCCTCTCCATCTCACCACCGCCCACCAGGAGGAGTGCCAGATCGGAGAGCTTGGACCGCAGCCGCGCGTACGCCCGCACGAGAAGATCGAGCCCTTCGTAGTGGTAGAAGGAGCCTAGGAAGGCAGCGACCCGCCTGCCGCCGAGATTCCACCGCGCTCGATATTCCTCGTCGGGCACCGCATGGGCGAACTGTTCCGGGTCAATTCCGTTCGGGATGATGACCATGCGATCTCGGGGAATGCCGCGCGCCGCGAGATCCTCCTCGAGCCCTCGGCAAAGAACGGTGATCTGGCTCACCCGGTGGCATGCCCACGTCTCCACGGCACGCGTGAGCCTGTATTTCCACGACCCCGACGCATAGGTTCCATGATCGACCGCGGCGTCCTCCCAGAAGGCTCGGATCTCGTAGACGACAGGCAGGCGGAGCTTTCCTCCGGCGCTGAGGCCGGCGAGCGCGGTGATCACGGGGGAGTGTGCGTGCAGGAGGTGCGGCCTTTCGATCGCGGCGGCTTCGGCGATCCGCCGGGCGAGCCTGTCGATCAGAGCCCGCTCACCCGCGAACGGGAGTCGGTTCGCGGGACTCGGGCCCGACCGGTAATACCTCACCCCGTCGATCTCCTCGACCGAAGGCGTGTCCCGCTTCCAGCTCGACTCGTGCTTCGAAGAAGTAACGGCCGACACGGACCATCCCCGTGCCCGTTGCGCATCGAGGATGCTGCGGGTTCGGAACGAGTAACCGCTGTGGAGCGGCAAGCTGTGATCGAGCACATGAAGGATGGCCGTCATGCGGGGGCGCCGCCGCGCGTCACCACCGATTCCAGCACTCCACGCACCGACTCTGCGGCGTGGTCCCAGGTGTGCGCCGCCGCGTATCGGGTGATCGAGTCGCGATCCCAGCGGCGTGCGAGCGCAGCCTCGATCGCGCCCGCGAGGGCGGCATCGTCTCCGTCGGCGAGGGCACCCACCGAATCGGTCCCGATCGCCTCGGGGACGCCTCCGACGGGCGTCGCGAGCACAGGCGTTCCACACGCCATCGATTCGAGCACGACGTTGGGCCAGCCTTCCCGACGACTGAACAGGCAGAAGAGATCCGCCGCGCTATACCAGAGGTGGAGCTCGCGGTGGGGGATTTCACCAGGGAGGAGCACCCTGCCGGTGAGACTCAGGAATCCGACCATCCGTTCCAGCACGCTCCGGTAGACACCTTCGCCGACGATCACAAGACGAAGGTCGTCATGGCCACCCCGATTCAAGAGGGCCCGAAACGCCTGCAGAAGGCGGTCGAATCCCTTGCTCTCGATCAGGTGCCCGACCCCGAGAATGACCCGGCCTGGAGGAAGCCCGGTCCGGGCACGCGCCTCGTCCCGTGGAACCGGCCGGAATTTCCGAGTGTCGACACCGTTCGGAATCACTGTAATCCTGCCCGACTCAGCTCCAAGGTCCCGCATGGCATTCGCCAGGGAGTCGGAGACGGCGATTAACGCGGAGGCGCCCGCCAGCGTGCGCTCGAGAAGGCCCCTTACCGAGGCAATCTCTCGAAAGACATTGATGTCGCTTCCACGCGCGGAGACAACGACCGGCTTGCCGAGTGCGCGCCCGATCTCCACGGCGGCGAACCCGTCGGGGTACACGTAGTGCGCGTCGATGACGTCGAAATGGAATCCGCGCCCAATCTCCCTGACGACCGGGAGAAGTGACCGGAGCATCATCGATCCGTGCCAGCGGGTGGCAACTTTGGGGATCATGAAGTAGCGTGGATGGACCACGTCGAGTCCCTCGATCGTCTCCCTACGTCTCACCTGCGAGAAGCGCCAACGGGATCCCAAGCGCAGGGGTGGAAAGTAGGGCACCGGGGCGACGACTCGGAACGTCATGCCTGGAAACGCGGCGACGCGCGTCATCCGCTCCTTGATAAACACGCCGTGATGGGGCCAGACGTTGTTCGGGAAGAGGGAAGTGAAGACGAGGACGTTCATCCACGAATGAAGCGCCGACCCCAGCTCTCGAGCACGAGTAGGGCCCAGAGCTCGGGGGCGAAATCGCTCCTGCCGCTCTGGTGTCGGCCCCACCATTCGCGTATGGGGCGCGTGTCGAAGAGGCTGCAAACGAATGCGTCCCGGGCGAACATCCTCTCCTCGAACATGGGCCGAAGGTCGCGTCGGAGCCACTGCGCCAGCGGAACCGAGAAGCCCATCTTGGTACGATTCAGGATCTCGGGCGGGACGAGACCGTCCACGGCCCTCTTGAGCACGCGCTTTCCCTGAGCGCCGCGCAGCTTGAACCTGGAAGGCAGGGTCGCCGCGAACTCCATCACTTGATGGTCGAGCAGCGGCACGCGGACCTCGAGGGAGTGGGCCATACTGGCCCGATCCACCTTGGCAAGAATGTCGTCGACCAGGTAGGTCTTGATATCGACGTACTGAATTCGCGAGAGGGGGTCCCATCCTTCCGAACGACTGAAGTAGGGCTCCATGACCGAAAAGGAATCGTAGCCGTCCAGCTCGCGGCGGATCGGCTCCTGGTAGAGCTTCCGCTTCTTCTCCGGCGAAAGCCAGCTCATCGAATGGAAGTACCCGTGCTCGGAATCCAGAGCCAGATTTTGCAGCGTGGTCTTCGCGCGAAAAACGCGCGGCAGCCAGTCCGCTTTGGGGTAGGCGGCGCCCAATGCGCCGAACACCGGGCGACGGAGCGAGCGCGGGATCAGCGACCGACAGCGGTTCTCCCAAAGATCGAAGCGATAACGCCGATACCCCGCGAAGTTCTCGTCGCCGCCGTCTCCCGAGAGACAAACGGTGACGCGCTCGCGGGCAACCTGCGAGACGTAATAGGTCGGCACCATCGAGGAATCCGCGAACGGTTCGTCGTAGTGCCATACCAGGCGGTCCAGGATTCCGGCGGCCGATGCCTCTACCGTCTTCTCATGGGAGCAGGTGTGGAAGCGCTCGGAAGCGGCACGTGCGTAGGGAAGCTCATCGAAGCTTTCGTTGCGGAACCCGATCGACGCCGTGCTTACCGGACGGTTCGTGAGCCCCGCCATGATTCCCACGACCGTACTGGAGTCGATTCCCCCCGAGAGGAAAGCGCCGAGGGGAACCTCGCTTTCCAGGTGAATCTCGACCGATTCGCGCAGTTTCTCGAGGAGGAGCTGGGCGGCGTCCTCTTCACGCATTCCCACCACGGGCTCAAAGCGTAGGTCCCAGTACTCGCGCGGCTCCCGGGGTCCGGATCGCGTGACCGTCAGGGTGTGCCCCGCGTGCAGCTTTCGAATACCCGAGAAGATGGTCTTGGGGGCCGGGACGTAGAGGAAGGTCAGATAATCGTCCAGTGCCTGCGGATCGATCACCCGCGGGACGGAGGGATCCGCAAGGATGCCCTTGATCTCGGAGGCGAACAGAAAGGTCGATCCGCTCCAAAAGTAGTACAGCGGCTTGATCCCGACGCGATCCCTCGCCAGGAATAGCTCTTGTTTGGCCGCGTCCCAGATCGCGAAGGCAAACATACCGCGCAGGTGGCGGACGCAATCTTCGCCGTATTCTTCATACGCGTGGACGATGGCTTCGGTGTCGCTGTGCGTCTCGAACCGGTGGCCACGATGTTCGAGGTCCTGGGTCAGCGCGCGAAAGTTGTAGATTTCGCCGTTGAAAATGATCGCCTTTGACCGGTCCTCATTGAAGATGGGTTGGGTGCCCCCTGCGACGTCGATGATGCTGAGCCGCCTGTGGCCCAGTCCGACGGGTCCATCCACGTGAACCGTTCCCTCGTCCGGACCACGGTGGGCAAGGACGGACGACATGCGCTCCACACAAGCGGCTGAAGCGGGTCTGGGTGGGTCCACATGAAAGGCACCGGCGATACCACACAAAGCTAGGGTCCGATCGGGCGACGAATGGACCGCGCGCGGGCAAGGCAGTACCGCGGGGGAGGATACGCGCCACGATTGTGGCGAGTCGATGCAAAGCCCATGATAACGAGGGTAGATAGGGCCGGGTGCCTTGTCAAGAGCACGCTCTCAGACTCTGACCCCTCTTGGCCCGGACGGAGTATTGTGCGAAAATGAGTGCATGAGTCCCGCCCCCGAGGTTCCTCTCCGGATCATTCACGTTATCAACATGCTCGCGATCGCAGGCATGGAAGTCGGTGTCACCAACCTAGTCAATCGGCAGAACTCTCGAAAATTTGCGCCTCTGATTTGTTGCCTGCATTCGGCGACCGATGAGGCAAGAGCCATGGTCCATCCGCGCGTCCAGATCGTCGAGCTTGGAAAGCAACCGGGTATCGACGGGAGCATGGTGACGAAGCTCATTCGGCTCTTTCGGCGCGTGCGACCGCACATCGTCCATTCGCATAACTGGCCGACCTTCCTGTACACCGTGATCGCGGCGCGGCTCGCCGGCGTTCCGGTCCTGGTCCACGGCGAGCACGGCTACGAAGACCAGCTGGAGATCGGGCGCCGCCTTGCAACGAAACGGTTCCTCTCCCGCCGCGTGACGCAGCTCGCCACCGTGTCGTTGGATCTCGAGCGCGTACTCATCGAGCGCTGGAACGTTCCTCCCGAGCGGGTCCTGTGCGTGCCCAACGGCGTCGACCTCGACCGCTTCCGGGTGACACCGAACCTGGAAGCACTGCGAGATGAGCTCGGGCTCGGTCCCGGCCATCCGGTCGTCATCGGCATCGGACGTTTTGGGCCGGTCAAGGACTTCCAGACGCTCATCCGAGGTTTCGCGCGGGTTCACTCGCTCCGACCCGAGGCCAGACTCCTCTTGGTCGGATGGGGCGACGACCATGTCGAGCTCGAAGAGCTTGCGGAGTCGCTCGGGGTCCGAAGCGCGGTCATTTTTACCGGATCGCGCCACGACGTTCCGGAGCTTCTGAGTCTCTCTGACGTCTACGTGAACTCCTCGCTGTTCGAAGGCATGTCGAATACGATCCTGGAGGCGATGGCCTCGGCGCGTCCGGTCGTCGCGACTTCGGTTGGCGGCAACCCGGAGCTCGTCCGCGATGGGGAGACGGGATTTCTGTTCCCCGCGGGGGATGACGTGGCACTCGCAGGACGATTGGATCTTCTGCTTGGTGAGACCGCCCTGCGCGCAACTATGGGAAAGGCCGGAAGGGAAATCGTCGCTCGCGACCACCCCATCGCCAAGACCGTCGAAGCCTACGACAACATGTATCTCGAAAACACGCTACGGTGGGAGCTGCGCCGATCGGAGCCCTCGACCCAGTCGGTGCGCCGGGCTGCTGCCCGCGCACTACGGTATTCCGGGCTGACCTGGATGCGCAGGACCACGCAGCGAAACTTCCTGACCATTCTCGCGTATCATCGCGTCCTTCCGCTTCAAGAGAGTCTTGGGTATCCCTTTCAATCGATGGTGATGCCGCGCGATCTCTTCGAGCATCAGATCTCCCATTTGAGGAAGCACTATTCGATCCTGACGCTCGGGGAGGGAGTCGGGCGGCTCCGCGCCCGGGATCTTCCTCCACGCGCCGTCGCCGTGACGTTCGACGACGGATACCGAGACAACTTCGAAGTTGCGTTTCCCGTCCTGAAGAGGTACGGAGTCTCGGCGACGTTCTTCGTCGTGACTCGAGCGCTGGACGGGAGGATTCGCCTGCTCTGGGACGAGGTCCTCACCCGGGTACGGGATCTCCAGAAGAACGGATTTCACGATGCGCTCCTTGGCGATTCTCTTCCGGCATGGACGCACGATCGAGTTCGGATGCTCAAGGAGGGTGCGCCTGCAGATCGAATCGGGGAGCGGATCGTGCGCGACTTGAACCGTGTGCCCCTGCGGGAGCGCGAGTTGGTCATGGATGCGTTGCGACGGGCGGCGCCGACCGAAACGGGGAGCTCCGATCCGGCGTTGATGGGCTGGGATGAGGTGCGCGAGCTGCAGCGGGCGGGAATGGCGATCGGAGCGCATACAGCGTCCCATTCGTTCCTGGACGAGCTTGAGCCGGCCGCCGCGCGAGGTGAGATCGATGAGAGCATTCGGACGTTGGAGGATCGGCTTGGAACACGAGCCACGCTTTTCTCCTACCCCCGGGGCCGATTCAAGCACGATGTGAAGCGGTGGCTTCAAGAAGCTGGTATCGAGGCAGCTGTGACGACCGAGCTCGGCCGTAACGCGCCCGGCGCCGATCTCTACGAGCTCCGACGCCTCGACGCCGGATACTGCCGGATTGATGCAGGGTGCGACACGGTCCTGCTCGACGTGGAGATCCAAGGCTGGTTCCAGCCCATCCGAGTGAGTTTCATTCCATCCTAATGGATGCGAGGCGGCTCATCCCACGCCGTAGGCTCATGCCGTCCAAATTCGCGCCGCTGGGCGGATACCCCTTGCACGAAAACGTACAGACATGACGCAGGCCCGCGCGATGCTCCGTGATGCGGTGTGTCGACTCGGAGAATACCCTACGTACAAGTAACTGAAAAAGAGTCGGTTACATTGCACCCGTGCATCCTGCGAGGCGCATTGCTTTCTACACGCGGCCTGGTACGATCCTTGCCGGTCACTTGATCAGAGCGTCTGTTTCATCCCAACACCACAATTCCATAACTGCTCAGGGAAGGTCCAGACGTCAAGACCTCCGCAGGGCCCAGGATGTTTGCGGCGCCTACGATTTGGATGCGCTGCGCTCTGCGTGCTCCTCGCACCGTCGCTGGCAGGCGCGCAGTCGAGCGCTCCCCATTCGATCGGGCTCTTGTGGACTGCAACCGGGGACGACGCGGACGTTGGCCAGGCGTACCGCTACGACATGCGCTTCTCGTCCTCGCCCGTCGGCACCGACACGCTGACGTGGTGGATTAACGCGCGCTCCGCGACGAACCTTCCCGCTCCTTCACTTGCGGGCCAGTCCGACTCCGCGGTGGTAACGGGCCTCAATCCCGAAACGACCTACAATTTCATCCTTCGCGTTGTCGACGAGATCGGAAACGTCTCCCCATTTTCCGACGTCGCGAGCGCGACAACCGGAACCGAGCTCCCACCACCACCTCCGGGCTGCACGGTAGCGTCCACCGCACCTTCTTCATTCGACGCACACTCCGATTCGACCGCCATCCTGGTCTCGTGGGGTGGAACATCCGATTCGGCCGCGGTGTCTCTTCACCTTTGGCGCGCCACCGGCTCTTCGGGCGCCTTGAGTCTGCTGGCCACGATTACCGATTTGAGTAAATTCGAATATGTCGACGCCAGCGTCACGGCTGGAGACATGTATCGCTACCGCGCAACGTGGGCGTCCCCCTGCGGCGACGGGCCTCCAACCGCTTCGGTGGTCGTTTCCATGCCGGCACCTCCAAGCCCGCCGTCGCCCCCTCCGTCTGCTCCCGGCGCGAGGATCCATGCCTATCCCAATCCCTCACAGGGCAACGTCCAGTTCGTGATCCACGTCACCGCCACATCGGGGCAACACGTCCAGATCCGCTTGTTCGACCTTACCGGACGCCTGGTCGCGGACATCGCGGACGGATCCTATCCCCCCGGTGACACGACGATCTCCTGGGGAAGAACGACGAGGAACGGAAATCGCATCGCTCCCGGGTACTACGAAGCGATCGGGCATGTCGGCGAGGCACGGGTCCGCGACCGAATCGTCCTCCTGCCGTAGACCGAAGACAGTGCCTCCGTGAAAAAGCAGTTCCTCCTTCCCAGAATCCCCGGGGAATCCTATGCTTCTTCCATGGCCGTGGACCATGACCTTCCTTTCGTGCTGAGCGTCGACGTCGAGCCTAACGTTCAGACGCGGTGAAATCGACGGGGCTCAAGTTCATTCTGCTCCGCGCGTGCGCGCGGCCCTTCGCCCATGCGGCCCTGGCTTCGGCTGCGATTGCCATCGCCTCCAGTCCTCTCTGCTGGCCAGCTGCCGCACAGATCCCGCCGAGTGACCGAGCTGGCGGCCCGGGGATGACGCTTATCAGCTCTCCTGCCGACGCGTGGGTGGCTCTCCGGGGCTCGAGTGAGCTCATGGGGAACTCGCCACTCGACCTGGGACCGGGGTGGAGCGGCCGGTACATCGTCACCATTACGGCGCCGGGCTGCGCCACCGCGCGCGGGGCGCTCTTTTTTCCTCCGCGCGGATCGAGACCTTACTCGCTCTCCGATCCGCCCGGTGTGTCGGGAGGCCTCCTGCTCCGCTCCCTCAATGTTCCCGGTGTCCCCGAGCTCATGAGCGGAAGCCAGCGACGGGGACTGGCCCTTCTCACGGCAGGCGCCGGAGGAGTGCTCGCGATGACCCGCGATCACATCAAGTACCGCGACAATCTTGCAAATCCCGACGAGGAATCGCAGGATCGCGCCCGCAATTTCCGCTACGCACGGGCACGCTGGGCGCTCTACACGGGAGCCGTCTGGGGCCTGAGCGCTCTCGACTATATCGTCCGCCCGAGGATGAGCCTTCTCGAATCGATACCCACGCGGGTGACCGTCGGGACGCCCCGGCTCAAAAGGGCCGACGTCGTGTGGCGTTCCATACTGATTCCTGGAGCGGGGCAGGATTATGCGAATCGGAGGGTCCGCGGGCTCTTCTGGCTCGGAGCGAGCTTGTCATCGGGTGCCGCCTTCATCATCGCGGACGAGAGCCATTACCGGATCCGCACCAAGCTCGGTCGCGCCAGGGCACTCCTCGCCGCCGCGAGCCCGGGCGAGGTCCCTGACCGCCAGGCCGACGTCGATCACTTCACGAGCCTCGAGGAGACCTCGCGCCGTCTGGTCCACGAGCTCACGATTGGAACCGCCGGAATCTACCTCGCGAACATCATCGACGCAGGAATCGTCCCGTTGAACGGCGGGTCGACCGCCGTCAAGAAGGCATCGATCGAAGCGCCCTTGGGCGCGCGGCGCGCGGCGATCGCCCTCCGATACAGGTTCTAGGCCTTGCGCGGGGACGTCCAGGGGCCGAGGGCGTGCTACACTGAAGTCACCGATGCACCGCACTGAAGGAGCCGACGCCTCGCCGCGTTTCACCCCCGCCTCGTATCCTCCGCGATCCTGGATTTCGCCCGCGCGGCGCATCCCGCGCGATCTCTGGATCGCCTGGTCCATCACCGCCGCCGCTTTCCTTCCCATTTTCGGCCCCTGGATAGGGGACTGGCGGGCCGACCCGAACTACTCGCAGGGATTCATCATTCCGATCATCTGCGTGTTCCTCGCGGCGCGCGCGCTCCGCCAGGAGGCCGCGGATGGCACCGTAAGAGGAGCCGCGATCCAGCGCTTCTCCGGGGTCGGGATCGCGCTCGTGCTGCTCGGCCTCATGGCGTACCTGCTCGGAACCGGAGGCTCGGAATCGTTCACGACGCGGATGGGCTTCGTCCTGACCTGGTTGGGGGCCGTCTGGTGGATCGCGGGAGGCGGGCTCGGACGGCTTCTTACCGTGCCGACGCTCTTCCTTCTCTTCAGCGTTCCCCTTCCCAGCGTCATCTACTTCAGCATCGCCGTTCCCCTGCAGACCATCGCGGCCCGCGTGGCGTCGGGGGTGCTGCACGGTGTCGGCGTGCCCCTGACCCGTGACGGGAACAGCCTGCTCCTTCCGGGTATGACGCTGGAGGTCGCCGACGCGTGCAGCGGAATCCGCTCGCTCACGGTCCTTCTCGCGCTCGGGGCCCTGTGGGCGTACCTCGAGCGGGGGAAGCCGGTCCGGCGCGCGCTGCTCTTCGCCGCCACGGTTCCGCTCGCGGTGCTCGGGAACGCGATCCGCGTCACGCTCAGCGCGCTCGGCGTCTACCTCGTCGGACCCTGGGTCGCGGAAGGAATCGCGCACGAGGCCACGGGGCTCGTGGTGTTCGCCGTCACTCTCACCGGTCTCTACCTGCTCTCGAAGGGTCTTCGGACTTCGGAATGAGCGTCCGTCTCGTCTCCTTCGTACTCCTCGTCGGGGCCGTCGGCCTCTGGACGGTGGGCTTGCGCCACAGGCAGGTACGCGCGCAGGAGGCCGCGGACTTCGCCCGCATTCCCACGCAGGTCGGAGCGCGCATCGGCGTGGACGAATCCTTCGACGCGCGCACGCTCGAGGTGCTGCACGCGAATCGCGTGCTCGGGCGAATCTACCGTCACACGCAAGACGGGAGCAGGCTCGAGCTCTTTGTCGCGTACTTCGGCAGCCAGGAGACCGGAAGCCAGATCCATTCGCCGCAGAACTGCCTTCCCGGCAACGGGTGGCATATTCTGGGACGATCCAAGTGGGCCGCGCCCACGCGCACGGGACCGCGGAGCATCAACGAATTCGTGATCGGGAAGGGGACCCAGAGGCAGCTCATCCACTACTGGTTTGTGACTCGTTCCGGGGTCCTCTCGAACGAGTTCGCGCTGAAGTGGGACCTGGTGCGGAACTCCCTTCTCGGACTTCCGACCGACGCGGCGTTCGTCCGCCTCGCGCGTCCCGTCGGCCCGGAGGGGCTCGACGCTTCGCGGAGCGACCTGCGCCAGTTCTGCGGCGAGATCCTTCCGGTCCTCGACGAAGCCATTCCCATCGCTCCCGCAAACGCCCCCCTCGCGCGCGCAAACTGACCGTTCGGTCGTGCAAAATCTGATTCGCGTTTCGCACGACGCCGGATCCCGCGCGTTCCCGCGCCGGCGCAACCTCCTGCATCCCTTCGCCCGTGCCCCCCGTGCACCTTGCGCGCGTATCGTGGCACCGAATCTGCTCGATCGCAACGCAGGGGGATTAGCGGGGCGAGCAGCTTGTCCATGCTCAGAGCAAACTGCCTGAAAGGGCAGGACGCAGAGCCGCGGAGCTAAGGATCGTGCGCCGGACTTCCTCCGGTCGCGCTGTCGATGCTGGCCGGGCCACCGTGGACGAAATCCATGGCGGCTCGGCCATTCTTGCTCGACACCGACAGGGGGAGGACGTCATGCTGATCGCTCCGCGTTCGGGCGCGCCCGCGCGCCATTCCGGGAACGCATTCCCATCCAACACGCTCCTGGTCCTTCTCGCGGCCGTGGTGCTGCTTTGCCCGAGCGCGTCTCAGGCGCAAACGGCCGCGGACTCCAGCGTAACCTTGCTCTGGACCGCCACGGGCGACGACGGCAACGTCGGCACCGCCAGCTACTACGACATCCGCTACCAGACCGCGGGGATCGCAAGCGCGGACACCGCTACCTGGTGGAGTGCGGCGACGAGGGTCCTTCCCGTGCCCACGCCGCGTCCGCCCGGCTCGACGGACTCCGTGCTCGTACGGGGGCTCACGCCGCTCACGACCTACTACTTCATGATTCGAGTCGGGGACGAGGTCCCCAACTGGTCCGGCTTCTCGAACCTCGCGGTGCGCACGACGAGCAGCACGGACGTGACCGCCCCGCGCGCGATCGCCGACCTGGCGGTCACCACCACCACGGGCACCTCGATCAGCCTGCGCTGGACGGCGCCCGGGGATGACGGGGGGACCGGCACGGCGGCAAGCTACGACATCCGCTACTCGACGTCGGCGATCACCTCGACGAACTGGGGCTCGGCGGTTTCCGTGAGTGGAGAGCCGGCGCCCACGATCGCGGGGACGCAGCAGACCTTCACGATCACCGGCCTGAATCCCAGCCGAACCTACTACGTCGCGATCCGCGCCACCGACGATGCTGCGAACGTCTCGGCGCTCTCGAACGTCCCGAGCGGGACCACGCTCGACACCATCCCGCCCGCGCCGGTCCGCGACCTGTCGATGGATCCCGATTCCGGAACGGTCGACCCGATCGTCTCCGCGGCCCAGTACGAGGTAGCGAGCAATGCGCGCTGACGGGGCAAGGGCTCGTTCTCTCATGAAGAAGATCGCCCGCGCGGCGCTCGTGGGGGGCTCGGCGCTTCTGGCCGGGCTCCTCATGCCCGCGGCCGCGCACGCCGATTCGGTCACCATGAACTGGACCGCGCCGGGGGACGATGGGAACGTGGGGAGGGCCGCGTCCTACGAGATGCGTTATTCCGAGAATCCGATCGCCGCGGACACCGTGACGTGGTGGGCCTCGGCGACCTCCATCGGCGCGATGCCGCCGCCGTTCCCGTCCGGCTCGCGTGAGACCTTCGTCGTGGTCGGGCTCGCGACGGGGAAGACCTTCTACTTCGTGATCCGCGCGTCGGACGAGGTGCCGAATGTATCGGGCTTCTCGAACGTCGCGGTGAAGCAGACCACGGGCTCGGTGCCGCTCGCAACGCCCGCGAACTTCGCGGCCGCGGCCTCCCAAGGCGTGGTGCATCTGACGTGGGACGCCGTTCCCTCGGGGGGACCGGAGCTGGGCTATCGCGTGTATCGCAAGGCCACCGCAAACCCGGTGACCGCGCTCCTGGCGACGCTTCCGCTGACCGCCGTCTCCTACAACGATTCCACCGCGGCCTCCGGCGCGAGCTACGATTTCTCGCTGGCGACCTACGACAACTCGTCCGAGAGCCCGAGAACCGCGCTCACGGTGGCGGTGCCGGGAGCCATTGCGTCACCCACGGTGTTTCACGGGTATCCGAATCCCGCCCGTGATCTGGTTACGTTCCGCTTGCTGATCCAGGGCGGCACCACGAGTGCGCACACGCGGGTCACCGTCTTCGACCTCACGGGACATCGGATCTGCCTCCTCGCAGATAGTGTGCTCCCGCCGGGAGAGCACTCGCTCACGTGGACCTGCACGAGCGACCAAGGAAACAAGGTCGCGCCGGGGCTCTACAACGTGCTTGTCGAGGGCCCCTCCGGGCGCGCCTTCACGCGTCTGGCCGTCGTCCCGTAGCGGCAGTTCCTCCTTCCCAGATCCGCGCAGGGAAATTATGCTTGGCCCATGGCCGTGCCCCGTGAGCCGCCGTTTGCGCTGAGCGTCGACGTCGAGGATTACTTCCAGGTGCAGGCCTTCGCCGGGCGAGTCCACCGGGAGGACTGGCCCCAGTACCCTCCGCGCGTCGAGCGGAACGTGAGGCGCCTGCTGGACCTCTTCGACGAGACCGGTGCCAAGGGAACCTTCTTCGTTCTGGGGTGGATCGCGCAGCGTTATCCGGGACTCGTGCGCGGCATCGCCGCCCGCGGGCACGAAATCGCCTCCCACGGCATCACGCATCGCATGCTCACCGAGCTCTCCCCGTCGGAGTTTCGGACGGAGGCGATCGATTCCCGGCTCCTCCTGGAAGACCTCTCCGGCACTCCCGTGATCGGGTTCCGCGCTCCGAGCTACAGCGTGACGCGGAGCACGCTCTGGGCCCTGGAGATCCTTCGCGAGACGGGATACGCCTACGACTCGAGCGTCTACCCGATCCGGGGACGCCGGTATGGATATCCGGAAGGCCCGGTCGCTCCGGCAAGGATTCCCGCCGGAACGCGCGACATCGCCGAGTTTCCGCTGCCCACGGTCCCCGTCGGACCGCTACGCGTCCCGGTGCTCGCGGGCGCATATCTCAGACTGCTCCCGTCCTGGGTCTCGCTTCTCGCCACGAGCTATCACCGGTGGCGCCGCGTTCCGCTTGCCGTGAACGTCCATCCCTGGGAGATCGATCCGGAGCAGCCCACCGTGGGATTCTCGCGCCTCAGCAAGTGGACGCACTATGCGCGTCTGGGCAAGACCGAGGAGATCCTGCGCCGCGTCCTCCGGAGCGGGCGTTTCGCGTCCCTGGCCACGCGGCTCTCGGAGCTCGGGATCCTGCACGCCCCGAGCGGAAACGGAGTCCCATGACCTTTGCGGAACTCCTGCTCATCGCGAGCGCGCTCCTCGCCCTGGCGAGCGCCTTTGTCACCGTCATCTTTCGCCCGAACCGCATGGTCACGCTCGTCGCAAGCGCCGCGCTCCTCCTGCTCGGCCTTCAGCAGCTGGGATGGTCGCGCGCCATCAACTCGATTCTCCTGGGGGAGCGAAACTACTGGCTGGACCTCTCCCTCGTATGCTGGCTTCCAGTCTCCCTGTCCTGGCTCTTCCTCTCGATCAGCCTCGCGCGTGGAGCGGATCTCGATCGGCTTCGCCCTTGGCGCATCTACTTCGCGATCCAGGCGGCCGCATCGGTCGCCGTCGTGGTCGCGCTCCAGTGGTACTCTCCGATCGGCCGCACCGTGATCGGCCCGGGAGGAGACTCGCTCGAGCTGACGCCCTTCGGCGTCGCGGTGCTCGCAGTGTTGCTCCTCAACATCTCGCTCGCGAGCGCGAACGTCGAGTCCACCTATGTGGCCCTCTCCGCCCGGTGGAGGCGCGCCTTTTCCGCGGCGACCCTGGCCATCATCTTCCTCCTGGCCTGGACCACCGTCTTCATCGCGAGCGGCATCTTGCTGGGGAGGGTCTCGCTCTGGGACGTGGCGAAATCCTCCATCCCCTTCGCCCTGCTCTCGATCGCGATCCCGTATTCGCTCGTGCGGAAGCGCGGCGTCGAGGCCACCGTCACCGCGAACGTCCGTCCCTTCTACGAGACGCTCTCGTTCGCGCTCGGGGTGGGAACGCTCCTCGTGTCGCTCGGAATCGTCCAGATCTCCGATCTCACGGGGTGGTCGCTGGTGCGGACGGTATCGATCACGATCCTGTGCGGGACGCTCCTCGGGATCGGCGCCCTCGTGGTCTTCGGGCGCCTCCTCCACAAGGTCCGCCGCCTTCTCGAGCCCTACCTCTACACCTCGCGCTTCGATCCCGAGGCGGTCTGGACGGGGCTCTCACACGAGCTTGACGCCACTTCGACCCACGCCGATGTGTGCCGCCTCATGCCCGCCCGCGCGGCCGCGATCACAGGTGTCGATCCGGTGACGCTCTTCATGGCGCTGAACAGCGCCCCCGAGTACTCGGTCGCGGGGAGCACCCTGCAGCCGGCGCCGGTCGAAGTCGTCGGCCCCGAGGAGCCGCTCGCGCGCGAGCTGCGCACGTCCCGCCACGCGATCCATCTCCGAGGACGTGCGGACGATCTCGGCATGATCCCAATCTACGTGGAGAACGCGAAGCAGATCGCCGCCTGCGAGGCGGTCTGCGCCGTGCCCTTGAGCCACGGGGGCCAGCTGAGGGGCTTCATCCTTTGCGGGAATCCGGAGAACGGGAGGGAGAACCTCGCGGGTACGCTGCTTCTCCTGGAGGTCGTGGCACAGATGGTCGCCACTCGCTTGAATTCGCTGGAGCGCAGTGAGTAGGCGCTCCTAGCCTCGGCTGCATCGGAACACAGAACACGGCGCTATTCGGCCGGGTACGTCTTCGCGACCGCGATGTACGCAATCTGCACACGCACGTGTGCGACGCGCGCGCCACGCCCATTGGCCGGATCGAGCCCCTCGATCCTCCTGGCGCACAACGCGATATGTCGATTCCAATCTTGCGCGCGACTGCCTTGCTGGCACGCAACCTGCCCTTGATAACAATCGAAGACAATTCTGTCGTCCAAGCGGCTCACCACCACATCCACGGACGACCTCTACCGGGGGATTAGTCAATGCGAAAGAATGAGTTCGCGCGTTCGCTCGCGTCGTACGTTCGGATGTTCCTTCTTTTCTCCACAGTGCTGTTTCCAGCATCTTTGTACCTCACGGTACGTCCCGCGAACGCCCAGGTAGCGGTGGGGACGAGCGCGGGCGAGTTCCTCGGCTTCGAGGTTGGCGCCAGCTCGGCAGGAATCGCGGGCGCCAACACCAGCGTCGCGACCGGCGCCACGTCGCAGTTCTGGAATCCATCGCTCCTCTCCCTCATGTCACGGCCTCAGGTCTCCCTGATGCACGCAACCTGGCTCGGGAATCTCCAGTACGAATGGATCGGCTACGCCCGGCCCCTCGGTCCGAACAAGGGGGTGGGCTCCCTGAGCGTCGCTTATTTCCACATGCCCAGCCTGAGTGGCGTGGATCAATTCGATAATCCGACCGGCGATTTTCGCGTCTACGACATGGCGATGACCGCCGGCTACGCGCGCCCGATCTGGAAGACCCTCATGCTGGGGGTGAACGGCAAGTTCATCCGGCAGATGCTCGCGGATGTCTCCGGAACAGGGGTGGCGGTGGACTTCGGTGCGAGCGCCGCCGTCATGGGAACGACGATCGGCGCCACGGTTCAGAACCTCGGGCCGGACATCTCGTTCGGTAGCGGAAGCTACTCCTTGCCGCAGCTCACCCGATTCGGTGTGAGCCACGCCCTCCTCACGGACCGACTCTTGGTCGCCGCGGACTACACGATCCCGAAGACCTATTACAACGATTTCCGCATCGGCACCGAATTCCGGGCGCATCCCATGCTCGCGGTGCGCGCCGGATACCGACGCATCAGCGCGACGAAGGACGATCCAGCGACCGGGTTCTCCTTTGGGCTCGGAACGCACGTGGGACCGATGAGCCTGGATTACGCGATGACTCCGAGCAACGGATTCGCGGACGTCCACCGGTTCTCCCTGGGGTATACGTTCGGCGGAACGGACGTAAAGCCCGAGCCGGAGCCGCGCCATCCGAAGCAGCGCCCGGTGAAGCCCGCCCCCAAGACCCCGCCGGCGATCGCGACCATCACGGACACTCAGGCCCACGGGGCTTCGCCGGCACCGAGAGCAACTCCTCCGGCGCAGAAATCCGCGGCTCAGCAGCCCGCCGTGGAAGCGGCGAAGAAGGAAGCGCCTAGCGCCGCGAGCACGCAGGTGGCCAATTCAGCCCCGGCCCCGGCAGCTCCGTCCGTCTCGCCGCCGCCTGCGGCGGCCCCGGCTCCTGAGACCGTGCCCGCGCCGAAGGCTCCCGAGAAGGAGTATTACGAGGTCGTGCTGGGGAACTACCAGACCGAGCAGAGCGCCCAGTCGGAGCTGAAGGCCCTCCAGATCCTGGGATTCGCGGTCAAGGACGCGGTCATTACGGTGGTGCCGGGGAAGGGCTACCGGCTCTCGCTGGCCCGCTACGACTCCAGGAAGCCTGCGGACCAGTTCGCGGCCGCGCTCATCAAGATGTCCTTCACGCCTCGCGTGGAGGTAACGAGCCGCTGAGTGGCGCTTTGCTCCTTGCACCCCCATGACGCGCCTGCTATACTCGCCGGCGTCATGGGGGCAGGGTTTCAACGCTGGGATGAGTGTGTCCTACGGTCCCGCGTTCCCCAGCCCTCCATCGATGCCTCGCGCGGTGCCGGTGCCCGCCCGGGCTACGCCGTATGCACTTCCGGAGCATGACCGAGCGGGAAACGTCGAGCTCGGCGCCTGGATCGGCCTCACAGCCCGGCTCGAAGCAAGAGGGGTGGTAGCGTAACGTGATTCTTCCTTCGGCGCAGCACGCGGCGGGGCGGAATACGGGGGAGCGGCGGGTGGCGGGGGAGGGGATGGCGTTCGAGCGGTACTTCAAGCGGTCGCTCGATATTCTCGCGGCGACGTTCGGCATTCTCTTCATCTTCCCGATTTGCCTTCTCGTCGCGGTTGCCGTCAAGCTCGACAGCTCCGGGCCCATCTTCTACGCGCAGGAGCGCGTGGGCATCAATCGCCGCCGCAGGCTCGACGGGACCCTACCCACCAAAGAGCGGCGCAAGGCGGACTGCTTCGGACGTCCTTTCCGGATCTACAAGTTCCGCAGCATGGTCCTGGACGCCGAGCGCAACACCGGTCCCGTCTGGGCGTCCGCGTCCGATTCGCGCGTCACACGCATCGGGAGATTTCTCCGCCGTTCCCGGCTCGATGAGACCCCGCAGCTCTGGAACGTGCTTCGCGGCGACATGAGCCTCGTGGGACCCCGGCCCGAGCGGCCAACGTTCGTGCAATCCCTCACGGTCTCGCTTCCCGACTTCCCGAAACGATGCTCCGCCCTCCCGGGGATCACGGGCCTTGCCCAGGTCAAATCGAACTACGACACCTCCCTCGAGAGCGCCAACCGCAAACTCCAGTACGATCTCTACTACCTCAAGAACGGCCGCCTTCTGCTCGATCTGAAAATCATGGCAGCCACCGTGAAGGTTATGGCCCGGGGAGACGGCGCCCACTAGCTCTCGCAGGTCATCCGCTTGACCCCCTGACGGGCGCGCTGTAGCGTCCGCCACGTGCGGTTCCGCGCGCGCACCGGCCGCGGCGCTGGGACGGATGGGGCAGCGCAGGAGGGGCGGAAACCCACCTCGTGACCACACCCGATCGCGTAACGCAGGGATCGACCCTCGAGGCGCTCTGGCGCCGCGCCGAGGACATCCGCGCCCTGTGCGGCCTCCCCCCCATTGCCGAGTCCACCGTGCGCGCCATCGGCGCGCGGGGCGACTGGGCCGAGAGCCTGGTCGAAATCCTCCTCAAAGACCTCGAAGGAACCTTCCGCCGGCAGCTCGCGACCCGCATGCAGCTGGAGGGACTGGGCGAGCTCATGGGCTCCGCCGTGCGCGACCCCGAGCCCGACCGGCCGTTCCGCATGCTGCTCCAGTACCTGGCCAGCGCGATGAACGAGCCCCGGCTCTGGCTGGGCTTGTTGCAGGGAAATCCTCCCGGGTTCGCGTTGCACCGCGTGGGATCGGGGGTAGGCGCCGAAGCACGCACCGATCGCGCGGCGCTGCGCGACATGGATCCGGGGTGGCTCCGCTGGCTCGCCGCGGGGGAGGGGGACCCAGCGCTGGCCTGTGATCCTCTGGGGGTGCACCGCGGAGGTCCGTGGCACCCCGTCGCGATCCGTGGTGAGGTGCCCGCGGACCGGCTGAGCGGGGCCAAGCCGGCCTGCCCCGGCTCGCGGGTGGAGGGACGGTTCTGCGCTTTCACCCAGGCACCCCTCCAGGCGACTCCGTCCGCGGGCAGGCAGTGCGAGACCTGCCGCTTTCGCTACGTCGTCGGGCTCCTGGGAATCGAGGGGGAGGAGGATCCCGCGCGCCACGCCGCGATCGAGGCGATCGTGCCGGCGCTCGGAGCGCTCTGCGTGAACCTGGGCCTGAACGAGGCCCTGGATGTCGAGGCGCGCTTCCGCGAGGACGTCGTGGAGAGCATGCCGGTCGGCGTCGTCGCGGTGGATCGGGAAGGGCAGATCCTGGCCTGGAACCGCTCCGCCGAGCAGATCCTCGGCACGCCCCGGGGCCAGGCCCTGGCGAGCCTCATCGACGAGATCGGGGGTGCCGAGGGGTGGCATGAGGCCCTGCTGAGCGCGCTCCGGCACGGTGGCGTGGAGGCTCCCTCGGAGCACGTCGTGCGCCGACGCGACGGAACCACGACGCCGGTCGAGGTGAACGCGGCTCCCCTCCGGGACGCGGAAGGACGCGTCCGCGGGGCCGTCGCCACCCTCACCGACCTCTCCGACGTCCGGAGCATGGAGGAGCGAATAAGACAATTGGACCGGCTGGCCGCCCTGGGCCGCTTCGCGTCCAGCGTCGCCCACGAGATCCGGAACCCCCTCACCGGCATCGCCACGGGAGTGCAGTACCTGAGCCGCGGCTTCCCGCAAGGGGACGAGCGGCTGAACGACGTCCAGTACATCCTGCGCGAGGTCACGCGCCTCAATACGATCGTCCAGGACCTCCTCTCCGCCACGAGGCCGCGCATGCTCACCCTGGGCCCTGTCTCGGTGGCGGACGTGGCCGCCCGGGCGGTCCAGGCGCTCGATCCCTCCCTCCAGGAAGGAAAGGTCCAGATCGGCCTGGAAGATGTCGATCATTGGCCCAAGGTCCTGGCCGACACTGACCAGCTGCTTCAAGTGTTCCTGAACCTGATCCAGAACGCCGTCCAGGCCATGGAGGGCGGCGGGGAGATCTCGATCCGCGTCCGGCCCGTGGGGAAGCGGCAGACGCAGCGCGTCGAGATCGAGATCGAGGACGACGGAGCCGGGATCGCTCCCGAGCATCTGCCGCATCTCTTCGAGCCGTTCTACACGACCCGGCCGAAGGGGACCGGGCTGGGGCTCTTCGTGGTGCACGGCATCGTGCAGCGGCACGGAGGCTCGATCGAAGTCGTGAGCGCCCCGGAGCAGGGGACCCGTTTCCGGATTCTTCTTCCCGCGGCCACGTGAGCGCGAGGAGCGTGGAATGAAAGCGACCATCCTGGTCATCGACGACGACGAGACGATCCGCCATTTCCTTCCGCGGGAGCTCAAGGCGGAGGGGTATCAGGTGCTCACCGCCGATTCGGGGAAGGCGGGGCTCCAGATCCTCGAGAAGGAGCCGGCGGACCTCGTCCTCCTCGACATCCGCATGCCCGACCTCACCGGAATCCAGGTGCTGGAGCGCATCCGGCAGCAGTGGCCCGACCAGCTCGTCGTGATGCTCACCGGCGAGCCCGACCACGAGACCGCCGTCCAGGCCATGCGGCTCGGCGCGCGGGATTACCTCACCAAGGGAAAGCCGATCCGGGAGGAGCTGCTCCTCGTCCTCGATCGCGAGCTGAACTCTCAGCGCCTGGGCCGCGAGGTGCTGCACCACCGCCAGGAGAAGAGCCAGCGATTCTCGCGGGATTTCGTGAAGGGGCAGAGCCAGGCCATGGGGGCGGTCTACTCGATCGTCGAGCAGGTGGCGCAGAGCGACTCGACGAGCGTTCTCATCGAGGGCGAGAGCGGCACCGGCAAGGAGCTCATCGCCCACTGGATCCACGAGCTCTCCGCCCGCCGCGACAAACCCATGCTCGAGGTGAACTGCGCCGCCATTCCGCGCGAGCTATTGGAATCGGAGCTCTTCGGCCATGAGAAGGGCGCCTTCACCGACGCCCGCACGCAGAAGCAGGGACTCTTGGAGCTGGCGAACGGCGGGACGCTCTTCCTGGACGAGGTGGGGGAGATGATGCTGAGCATCCAGGTGAAGCTCCTCCGCGTGCTCGAGCGCATGACCTTCAAGCGCGTGGGCGGCACGAAGGACATCACCGTGAGCGTCCGCGTCATCTCCGCCACCAACCAGAATCTCGAGACCATGGTCCGCGAGCAGCGATTCCGCGAGGACCTCTTCTACCGCTTGAAAGTAGTTCCCATCCGCGTCCCTCCGCTCCGGGAGCGCCGCGAGGACATCCTGCCCCTGGCGCACCATTTCCTCGCGCAGTTCAACCGGCAGTTCGGGAAGAGCTTCGCCAGCATCGAGCCGGCGGCGGAGCAAATTCTGGTATCCTACCCGTGGCCGGGGAACATCCGAGAGCTGCGCAATCTCTTCGAGCGGATCGTGCTTCTGTCTCAGGGAACCCGGATCCAGACGCAACATCTGACGGCGGCGATCTCGCCCGCGCCTTCGAGGACCGATGTCTCCTCGCTTTCGCTGCTGCGAGGCATTCTCGAGGCGGGACAGATCCCCGAAGGCGGATTCGATCTCGAGGGAACACTGGGAGGAATCGAACGCGATATCATCCGGCGCGCCCTGGACCGCTCCGGCGGCAACCAGAGCAAGACCGCTGAAATTCTCCAGATGAAGCGGGACAAGCTGAGATATCGGATGAAACTCTATGGCTTCCAGGACCAGCCAGCGGCGGACGTGGGGTAAGGGTACCGGGCCCGGCCCGCGCGCTCGCGCGTGGCTGGGTGCGGCGCTGATCCTGGCGGGCTCGTTTCCGGGCTGCGGCTACACGGTCCGCAATTCGCTTCCCTCGAACCTCAAGACCCTCGCCATCCCCGTCTTCGCGAACAACACGGTCGAGTTCGGGCTTTCCGACGACGTCACGCGGGCTCTGACCGATGCCTTCCTCGCGAACCGCCAGCTCAAGATCGTGCAGGAGCGGGACGCGAACGCCGTCCTTCGCGGGGCCGTCGTCGCGTACAAGAACCAGGTCTTCGGCTACACCTCGCAGGAGCGCGCCACCCAGTACGAGATCGTGCTCACCGTCCAGGCCACCTTCCGCGACATGATCCGGAACCGCGATCTCTGGCGGGAGGACGCCCTCACCGTGAGAACGACGTACAATGTGGTGGCGGTGGGAGGGCAGCCCGCGCAGACGGAGCTCGATGGACGGAAGGACGTCATCCAGAAACTGGCGGACCAGATCGTGAGCCGGACGGTGCAGGGATGGTGACGATGCGCCGGGGGAAGGCGGGCGTTCTTTCCGCGCGCGACGCGGAGCCGATCCTTCGCGGTGGAGGCAAGGCGCTTCCCCCGCTCGTGCTCGCGGCGGGGGAAGAGGACTTCCTGCGCGAGCGGCTCGTGCGCGCGTTTCGCGAAGGCGCCGAAGCCGAGGGCGCAGAGTTCCAGCGCCTGGAGGGGGACGTGCTCGACGCGGAGACCCTGGCCGGCGCGTTCGCGACCCTTTCCCTGTTCGGCGGCTCTCGCAGGATCTGGATTCGCGAGGGATCCAAGATGGGCGCCGTGGTCGAGGACGCGCTCCTCGCGTGGGCGGGCGCTCCCGACGAAAGCACGTTCGTGCTCGTGACCACATCGCGCGGCGTGGACGAGCTCAAGTTCCTGGGAACGCTCGCGGGCCTGGCCGTGACCGTGAGCTGCCGCCTGCGGGGCGGGGAAGGACTGCAGTGGGCCGAGGTCATCGCGCGCGAGGAAGGCGTGAAGCTCCCGGGCGCCACGATCGAGGCCGTGTACCGGAGCGCGCCCGATCTCTTGTCCTTCCGTCAGGAGATGCGTAAGCTCGCCGCCCGCGCGGACGACACGGGGCGTGTGCCGGCGGAGGCGCTGGACGCCTTGCGCGTGGCGCGCGTGGGAGCATCGGTGGAGCGCTGGGCGCAGGCGGTGCTGGCCGGAAGCGCGGCCGAGGCGCGCGCCGAGACGGAGGCCCTGGCGCAGGAAGGCCTTGGCGGGACGCAGGCGCTCTGGGCCCTGGCCGAGTGCGCGCTGGGAGCACTCGAGCCGCAGACCTTCTACTACAAGCGGGCGGGTCGCGCGAACGTCTCGCTGACGCCCAAGAAGGCTCGCGCCGTGCTGGATCAGGTCTATCGTGCCGACCGGGCGCTCAAGCGCGGGGAGATGCGCGACAGCGATCTCACCCAGGCACTCGTTCAGAATGTGAGGCGTGCGCTACGTGGGTAACTCCGTCACGAAAACTCCCTATTCGCCGCACGAGCTGGAGAAGGCCGCGCGGAAGCTCTGGAAGGACGAAGGCCTGTTCGAGATCCGCGATCCCATGAAGGCCGAGCGGCCCTTCTACTGCCTGAACATGTTCCCCTATCCCTCCGGCGATCTCCACGTGGGGCACGGGCGGAACTACATCCTGGGGGACGTGGTCACGCGGCTGAAGCGCATGCAGGGATATTCCGTCCTGACGCCGATGGGCTGGGACGCGTTCGGGCTGCCCGCCGAGAACGCCGCCATCGCGAACCAGATCCATCCCGCCACCTGGACCAAGAAGAACATCGCGCGGATGAAGGAACAGCTGGTCCACTGGGGCCTGGCCTACGACTGGGACCGCGAGATCGCCTCCTGCGACCCCACGTACTACAGGTGGACCCAGTGGCTGTTCCTGAAACTCTACGAGCGCGGGCTCGCGTATCGCGCCAAGGGCGCGGTGAACTGGTGTCCTTCCTGCAACACCGTGCTCGCCAACGAGCAGGTGCTGCCGGACGGCACGTGCGAGCGGTGCGGCACGACGGTGGAAACGCGCGAGCTCGAGCAGTGGTACTTCAAGATCACCGAGTACGCCGAGCCTCTGCTTCGTGATCTGGAGCAGCTCACGCACTGGCCCGAGAAGGTCCGGACGATGCAGACCAACTGGATCGGCCGGAGCGAGGGCGCGCAGATCCGCTTTCCCATCGAGGGCCAAAGCGA